>WBZP01000386.1_pt1 | contig 60903 bp, 42 predicted proteins | sample 5204301 | NCBI WGS metagenome assembly WBZP01 (sample SAMN12412401, study PRJNA552823) | activated sludge metagenome | isolation source: activated sludge from nitrification reactor of wastewater treatment plant... | place: USA: Pennsylvania | collected 2017 | reverse complement strand
TGGCCAGGTTGCTCCTGAACAATTGCGGGAATTTGAAATTACGGTCGGTAACAGCCAGGTTATAGCTGGTGTTGGCCGTGGGGTTGTCGGGAATATTGGCCGTAACATCCGGGTTAAAGATGAAACGGGGATCATTGGCAGCAATGCCACCTTGTCCGGGCTGAAGTACATAGGAACCAAAATCAACCCCGTTGTTGCTGAGCTGGTTGCTGATCCATACAAAAGGCGGGGGTCCGGCAAAAACACCGGCGCCACCACGTACCTGCAGGGTTTTATCATTGTTCACATCCCAGTTGAAGCCGAGGCGGGGGCTCCAGAGGATATCAGTCCGGGGCCTGTACGGATTTTAATACCATCGCGGAAGGTAAGCGAATCCGCTACCCGGTTGGTGATGAAATTCTGTTTGTAAACAGGAGCATCTGCGCGAATGCCCAGGGTGAGGGTAAAATTCTTCGCAAGGCTCCATTTATCCTGCATAAAGAATCCCAGTTGCAGTATGCTCAGGTCAGCGAAGGGGAACTCGCCATTCTTACGGGCTGAATACCGGAATTCATAGCGGATGGCGGAAGCAGAATCATTGTTCACACTGTTGTAAAAGGCTTCCACACTCGGGAAACGGTACACACCATAGTAAGCCGGTGCAAAACCGTTCCTGAATTTATTAAGGGTATTCTGCGTACCAATGTTGAGCGTGTGCTTTCCGGCAAACACGGTTACAATATCATTGAACTGCCAGGTGTCCGTGTTCAGCTGGTTGAAAGCAGTGAAAGGTTCATACCCGAAGGAAGTGAGCGCAGCGCCCTGTCCGTTCATGATATCCACCATCGGGAATACGCCACCCGGGCTGGTACGGAAATCACGCAGGGCATTGTATCCCACCTGCAGTTTGTTCGAAACCTTGTTGCTGAATCGCGAGTTCAGTTCCGCAATAATGATATTGAAGTTGTTGTTGATTACATAAGATGAAGAGAAGAAAGGCATCCCCGTGATACTGGGAGAGCGTCCATTGGTGGGCGATCCGCTGTTGCTGGGTGCGATATTACGGGAAGACTTGAGATAGTAGTAGTTAATATTAAGAGAGTGCTTACTGTTGATGTTGAAGTCGAGACGGGCCGTGATTTTATCACTCTTGGTTTCAAAATTGTAATTCTCATAAGGCCCGGGATCGTAGCCAAATTTTTCCTGCAGGAAAGCTGCCAGTGAATCCAGTGTTTCTGCTCTTGCGCCGGAAACAACTGCATCCGCCGATGCACCATTACGGCTGGCAATCCGTGCAGAAGCAGGCTGGCTTTGTTTCTCCTGTTCGCCGCTCACAAAGAAGAACAATTTGTTTTTGATGATGGGTCCGCCAATGGAGGCACCCCGGTTATAGAAGTCGAATTCCTGGCGGGTGAGGCTCGCCTTACCCACCCGGAGGCCGGTAAGGGAGGGACTTTTGGAATACATATAAACGGTGCCTTTAAACTCATTGGTACCGCTCTTGGTAACGGAGTTGATACCTGCCCCGGTGAATCCACCCAGGGTTACGTCATAAGGCGCAATATTAACCTGGATCTGGTCCAGGGCATCCAGGGAAAATGGCTGCGAGTTGGTCTGGCCACCCAGTGTGCCGGAAAGACCAAAGGTATTATTGAAGCTTGCACCATTAACGGTGAGGTTATTGTAAGAACTGCTGCGGCCCCCGAAACTGTTACCATTGGCACTGGGAGTTAACCGGGTGTAATCCTGCAGGCTCCGGTTAATGGTGGGCAGGCGGTCAATTTGCTGACGGGTGATCACTTCAGCAGAACCCGTGCGGCTGCGGCTGAATACTTTATCGCTCCGGCGGCCGGTAACCACTACTTCGGAGAGGCTGGCCTCCTGGGTTACCAGGGAGAAATCTGCCTTATAAGCAACACCCAGAGTAAGGTACACATCTTCCTGCTTTTGTTCTTTATGACCTACAAAACTGGCAGTGATGCTATAGGGGCCGCCAACCCGCGCATTCGCGATATTGTACCGCCCGTCTTTGCGGGTAGTGGTTACATACTTGGTTCCTGTGGGCAGGTGAATGGCTGTAATGGTGGCGCCGTTCAGGGGCGCAGTGGAGGAAACCATACCCTGAATTTCAGAAGTGGTTTCCTGTGCCCTGGCCGTAAAGCCGGCAAACAGTAACAGCACAGACAGCAGTTTCATCAGTTTTCGCATATCCATAGTTGAATTTTTTGCAAATTTCACGCTTATCATTTGCTAAGCGCCTGCCGGTGATTTATGAAATCATTATGAATCTCCGGTGAGTCATTTCCCGCCTGCAAATGGAAGTACCTAAACAAATAAATCAAAATAATAATGTATTGAATCTGGCCCCGTTGGTATTAAAAAAGACCAATTTCAGCAGTGTATGGAGTGTATTGTTTTGGTAATTCCGCCTGTTCAGCGGTGCTGCAAAGGAAATCTTTTTTATGCAAATATCACCGGAGAGGGGGCTGAATGTGCATAAACTGTTTACCGGCCATTTTCCGGGCGCTCCAACCTTTATGGGCCGATACTTGTTACCTTTGCAAAAATTTCCGGCATGCTCGATAGTATAGAAAGCGCCATTGCAGACATCCGTCAGGGGAAGCTGGTGATTGTGGTGGATGATGAAGACCGCGAGAATGAAGGCGACTTTATCACCGCTGCGGCCAATGTAACCCCCGAAATCATCAATTTCATGAGTATGCACGGGCGCGGATTGATCTGTGCCCCGCTGTCGGAAGAGATTTGCGACCGCCTGCAGCTGGAACCCATGGTGCGGGACAATACCTCCCTGCATGCCACTCCCTTTACCGTTAGCATTGATTTGCTCGGGCATGGCTGTACCACCGGTATATCTGCCAGCGACCGCTCAAAAACCGTTCAGGCCCTCACTGATCCGGCTACCCTCCCTGAAGACCTGGGCCGCCCCGGGCATATTTTTCCTTTAAGAGCTAAAAAGGGCGGCGTTCTGCGCCGCGCCGGCCATACCGAGGCAACCATTGACCTGGCCCGGCTGGCAGGATTCAGCGAAGTGGGTGTACTCGTTGAGATTATGAATGAAGACGGCACCATGGCCCGTCTGCCCGAACTGAAGGAAATTGCATCCAGATTCAACCTGAAACTCATATCCATCAAAGACCTGATCGAATACCGGCTGAGTCATGAAACGCTGATCCAGGAAGAAGAGCGCGTGCAGATGCCTACCAAATACGGCATGTTTGAACTGGTCGCTTTCCGGCAACTGAATACCGGCGATATTCACCTCGCCATCAAAAAAGGCGAATGGCAGAAAGACGAGCCCGTAATGGTGCGAGTGCACAGCAGCTGTATCACCGGGGATATCCTTGGCTCACTGCGATGTGATTGCGGCGACCAGCTGCACAAGGCCATGCAAATGATTGAGGCGGCAGGAAAAGGCCTGGTACTTTATATGAACCAGGAAGGCCGCGGCATCGGGTTGCTGAATAAATTGAAAGCGTACAAACTGCAGGAACAGGGCCTCGATACCGTGGAAGCGAACCTGAAACTGGGATTTGGAATGGATGAACGGGATTATGGAGTGGGCGCGCAGATACTCCGTCACCTGGGAATCGGGAAAATGAAACTGCTCAGTAATAACCCCCGTAAAAGGGCCGGTTTGCTGGGCTATGGCCTCGAAGTGGTGGAAACCCTGCCCATTGAAATCAAGCCCAACGAATACAACCGGAAATACCTTACCACCAAGCGGGATAAACTCGGGCATACCATTCTGTCCGGACATTGACCCGGCTGCTGCATCAGCCCTTTTTTGTATTGCTGAAATCGAGGAATAAAATCTTGAAAATTTCCGGAAGCTTTTCGAAGTCTCTCCGGTAGGAAAGGCTCACCCCGGTGCGGTTCCTTTGTCCTACCAGGTCGAAATTACTGCGGTTAAAACCAACTACCCGCAGGCGTCCGCTCTTACTCAGAATCCATTCTACCGTAATATCCGGGGTTACCAGCAGGTTGGTATTCCTGTTCGTGTTGGCGTAAGGGTTATTATAGTCCAGGTTCAGGCCGGCGGTAATAATCAGCCTTCCGTTCAGCATGGTATAAATAAACTTACTCCTCGCCGCCGCCTGCAGTTGTTCCACATTATTCTGCAGGTTCCCGGTACTGCTGCTGAAGCTGGTATTCAGGTCCACATCAAACCGCAGGTTGGGAATTTTCTGAATGATGCTGTTCAGGAAGCCGGATACCACTCCCGAAACCACGCCGCCGATGGTACTCGACAGTACACTGTAGGTGGCATTGGCCGAGAGCAGGCTTTGGTTGGGATTGATAAAAGCGTTGAAGAGCAGGAGCGAGGTGATTTGTTTATTGAGCTCATTCTTATCCTGCCTGAATTGTTCCAGCCTTTTGAGTACAAAGAAATCGGTCACCGGGCTGCTGGCCGGCAACTGCAGCTCAAAATCAATTTCCGGTTTCAGCAGGGTGCTGGTCAGGTGTGCCAGTACCCGCAGATCCGATTTCAGGTTGAAGCTGCCGGTACCCGCACCGAACCCACTGTTGGATGATAAACCCGCGAAGTCCACATTACTGGCCAGGTATTCCGCCACAATATCAATTTTAGCCTGGTAAGGATCACCGTCCCAGGTAATACTGCCGCCGTTGCTGATGGAGAAATATTTCTTCAGAAAGGTCTGGAAGTTGAAAGTGTATTCTCCTTTGGTAATGTTGTAACGGCCGTTGATGCTGAGCGGTTCCTTATTTCCTACCCGGATGCGCAGGAATCCTTCTCCTTCGCCCTTGATCACATCTCCGGTGGCTTCATCCAGGATCACATCCACCTTGCAGGAAGGATTTCCCTTGAGTTTCATATCCACCACCACACTGCCTGCTGTCTTGATGCGGAATTTTTCCTCCATCTCTGAACCAAACTGGATGAAATCGATATAATCCACGGTTTCATTTTCAATGCTGTTGCCGCTCACGATGTAGATGTGGCTGCTGTCACGCTGGGAGGGTTCCCCGGTAATATCCATCAGGATATTATCCTGGGTGCCGTTGATCGACATGCGGGCGCTGCCGATTACCTTACCGTAAAACTGGCTATTGTTTTTCCGGGTGGTATTGAGTACCAGCAGCCGGTTGGTGTTGAAAACGATATTATCAAAGCTGATATCATCAAAAAAGCGGTGATACATCCGGCCGCTGAGAGTAGCTTCGTTATTCAGGGTATCCCTGAGTGTTATCTCACCAAAGTCAATTTCATCCGGGTTAAAAACAATGCTTTCATTCCGGAAACGGTACCGGCATTGGGTGTAATCCACTACCAGTGAACCTTCCAGGATATTGGCCGTGCCGGTCATCAGCAGGTGCTTGCCATTGCCGGAGAACAGGAGGTCGGATGTGTTGGCGGTACCGCGGATATCACTGAACAGATCACCGAGGTAGGCATTGAGCAGTGAGAGGTTGAACTGGTCAGACTGAACAGCAATGCGGGTATTGTTCCCCGTGGTATCCCTGAAATTGATCTGCCCGTCAATATTGAGCTGGTTATCTTTCGCGTCGGTACGCGCTTTCAGCGTGAGTAAGCCTTTATCAAACTGGTAATTGCCCGCAGCCGTGAGGGTTCCCAGGCTGTCGTTGTCCATTTTGAGCCCGGCGGTGCGGGTATTGAAGCTGAGGAAAGGTTTGCCAAAAGGATCTTCTATGGTAGCCGTTCCCGTTAGTTCACCCTGCAGTGCCGGTTTATTAAAAAACAGTGTGCTGAAATCATCCACATGCACCTGGCTGAGTTCCACTACTACATCATTTGTATTGAGCAATTCCGACGGATGGGTGGATACGCTGATCTGCTGCTTTCCCTGCACAAACCGGATATCACTGGCCTGTACCTGCTTTCCGCTGATAACCAGTTCGCCGTCTTTTTCCAGTTCCCATTTATTTTCATTGATAATGAAGGAGGAAGGGGAAAAGTGAATTTTTACGCCATCGCTGAGTGTAATCACCGTAGCGTTCACGGAAGCGTCGCTGAGCGTACTTCCTGCACTGGTTTTGATCCGCACCCGCGAGGTATCATTGGCGGAGGAGAATTCCAGGTTGGTGAAAGGCATCTTCAGGCTGTCGGTTACCTGCACTTCTTCCACATCCACTTTTGTATACAGCGAATCGAAATTGCCGCGGTTCTCCATCCGCACATATTTAAAGATCTGGTCGCCGTACCGGAAGGAGGGAATATCAGCTGTCATTTCCAGTTCGTTCCTGCTCAGCCGGAGTTGCCCGCTGAGGGAGCTGTTATCAAAACCATCCAGCCCGGGGGCCAGCAGCCGTATATAAGGACTTACCTGGCGGGTGTGAATCTCAAAGCTGAAATCCTGTCCGCTGAGTCCGGCTGCCGGCTTACGGATATAAGCGGGATAATACCGGTGCAGGAAGGTGGTAAACGCACCGGGCAGTTCAGCAATTTTAAAATCTCCGCTGATACGGGCATCGGCTTCATTGGATCGCAGTTCAATAAGTTTCCGTCCATCCACTACCGAAGATTGCAGCACCAGGGAATCAAAGGGGAGGGCTGTCTGGTTGTACAGGAGGGTAGCCTCCTGTACCTGTGCATTTCCCAGGAAATGATCAATATCATCGCCGCTGAAATGAAAATTGAATAGACCTTTCAGTTCAACCTGGTCGCGGGTAAAACCCAGCTTCTGCAGATTACAGCCGCCAAGTTGTGCCGTGAAGTCGAACTGCGGTTCATCCCGGTTGAAATCGATGGTGCCGGTGAGGTTATTCAGTTGCAGACTGGGATCATCAATCGAGGCAGCGCCGCTGAACATCCGCTGCCTGAAATCACCTTTTACGCTGATATTCACGTAGGGATATCCGTTAAACTCCAGTTGCCGGATATCCCCGTCAAACCGGGCATCCAGCGTAGGGGCGGAGAGACCGCTGCCCTTTACCTGGCCGTTGAAAGTAATGGCGCCCAGTTGTGGTGTATTGAGAAAATTTCCGAGTTGAAACTGCTGCGTGGATACCCGGCCGGAATACACGGCTTTTTGTCCGGCAGGGAGTTTCAGGTTCAGGTCAGCAGTAACAGCGCCAAGCTGTGTCTGAATAGTACCATACGCCACAAAGTCATTCAGGAAGCCGGTGAAATTGCCCTTGTACCGGATATTGCCGAGATTGCTGAGCCGGGGCTGCTGCAGGCTTTTAAGTGATGGTACCACTGTCAGCAGTTCCTGGTATGTAGTACTGAAATCACGGGCATTCAGGTCAATAAAGGTATAATTGATATCGGGCAATCCCCGCAGGGTGATGTCACCTTCTATACGGCTGTTCCCGCTTTGAATCTTCATTTCCTTTGCCACCAGGTTGTCAATACTTCCCCGGGCTTTTCCGCTGAACCGGAAAACACGCTTCCAGCTTTTAATGGCGGGATCAAAAAAGGCCAGGTCATCACTGTACAATTCACTGTCGCGGAAATTTCCTTCCAGTTTTACATTGTGCAGGAAGTGACCCATATCCTCATTGAAATCCTCATAACGCATCGAATAGTAATTACCCAGGCGGCTTTGATTGGTTTGGAGGTCGAGGTTCCTGAATTCCATGATCTCCGGACTGAAGAGCAGATCGGCCTGCAGTTTTTTCACTTCAAAGCCACTGCGTTCACGGGTTGCGAGTACAACAGCAGCGGTGAGGCTGTCACGGGCAAATCGTACGTGCTGCAGATCGGCATTTATCTGTTCAAACCGGATATGGCTGCCATCGAACTGGTTGCTGTAAATTCCTCTTTCGGTGTTTTCCTTTTCATTGGCGAATGTGCCGTTGCGGATATTCAGTTCCTTTACTGCCAGCACCAGTCCTCCCTTTTCAGCAAGGCTGTCTGTGGTTTTTACTTTGGGGACTGGTTTAATATTCAAACGGTCACGTATACCCGTATAATCATTGATGGTGAAGGAGGGCTTGTCGATATCCAGCCTCCGGATACTGATCAGCTGACGGTCCAGGTCAAAGGTATCTGCTGCAAGGTCGAGACGGCCGAGTGACAGCAACTGATCTTTCCCTTTCCATTTATCTACTTCATTGAAAGCAATATTTTTCAGATGCAGTTCGCGCAGGCTGATGGATAGTCCGCCTTTCTTATCTTTTTTCGGCCCGCCTGCAAAATAATCCACCAGGAACTGGTAGTTCCATACGGTGTCTTTCATCCGGTTCAGGTTCACGGTGGCGTCAGACAGGGAGAGGTAATGGATGGTGGCTTTATCCTTTAAAAAAAACCAGTCGGTGATCCGGATACTTGCGCTGCCCGCATAGAGCAGGGTATCCCGGTGCTGGTCTTCCACGTACAGACCTTTCAGTTCCAGTTTATCAAACAAATCAAGGTCGATGTGCCGGATGCTGATACGGGCATGCAGTTTCTCAGAAAGGTTGGCTGCAACCCGCTGTACCAGCCAGTTCTGCACCGGGGTAAGATGCAGTAAACCGTACAGCAGGGCCAGCAGCAGCAATACTGCGAGCAGGGTGCGACGTGTTATTTTCCAGAAACGCTTCAGTCAGAATGGATTGTTCGTAAAATTACTGCATTCAGCCCCCCGGGGCAAATACAATACCAGGTTTTATGGAATTTTCAACATAGTGACAGGTAGAATGTTGCCAATGGCGCTAACGGCCTCAGAAAAATAGCGTTAAAAAATGTACGGTCTGAAGCGTCAAGCGGCGAAAGTGCTTGGAATTGCACATAGCAGATCACGGTATTGGCAGAGCAGCGGAATATTGTCGAGGCTTAGCTTTTTCGCCGTAGCGTAAGACCGTACATTTTAGCTATTTTTCTGCAGCCTTGAATTTTTTTGTTTCTTTTTTGTTTCAAGACAAAAAAGAAAGCAGGGTCAAAGCTATGGCTATAGCGGATTTGAGATTAAAATACCTAATCCTATTTTCAACAATCCATTATTCCAGGCACAGATACCCTGTTGGTTGCACTTATCATTTCGGTAAAGTATGCCGGCTTTACGGCGTCGGATATGTTCGGGAAGGAGCGCGCCTTTCGCTTAGTAACCGGCTGCGCCGTCATCGCCGCGCTTGTCTGCAATCGCTGTGATTTTTCCGTTGCGTACCTGGATGAGTTCGGCCCGCCCGATGCTGCCTTTTTTCCGGAGGGTATATCCCATTTTTTCCAGGCTCTCTGCCAGTGCGGGATTAATATCGTTCTCCACCCACACCTGGTCGGGCATCCACTGGTGATGGAACCGGGGTGCCTGAACGGCGGTTTCCGCATCGAGGCCAAAATCGATCAGGCTGGTGAGTACCTGGAAAACGGTGGTGGGAATGGTGGTACCCCCCGGAGTGCCGGTGATGATAAACGGACGTCCGTTTTTCAGTACAATGGTGGGCGTCATACTGCTCAGCATCCTTTTGTTGGGTTCGATGGCATTTTGGGCATTGCCCACGGCTCCATACATATTGGGTACGCCGGGCTTGATGCTGAAATCATCCATCTGGTTATTAAGCAAAAAGCCGGCGCCTCCTACAACGGTCCGGCTGCCAAACTGCCCATTCAGGGTGGTGGTAACACTTACGGCATTCCCTTCGGCATCCAGTACACACAGATGGGTGGTTTCTTCACTTTCGGCCGGCAATCCGCTGCCGGTGGCCGTGCTGCTGCCGGCTTTCCCGGGAGTATAATCGGCTATTCGTTTCCGTAAGTAATCACCGTTCGTGAGTTTTTTTACAGGCACCTGTACAAAATCCGGATCGCCCATCCACGCGGCCCGGTCGGCGAACGCTCTCCTTTCCGCTTCAATCATCAGTTGTGCAACCGCTGCGGATTGAAAGCCCATGGACTTCACCGGGTAACGGGAAATCATTCCCATCAGTTGCTGCAGAATCAGGCCTCCGCTGCTGGGCAGGGGCGTGCTGATGATATCATACCCCCGGTAACGGAAGCGCACAGCCTTCCGTTCACGTACCCGGTAGTTTTTCAGATCATCCAGGCTGATGATGCCATTACCCCGCTGCATTTCTTCCACCATCAGCCGGGCTGTTTCTCCCTGGTAAAACTCCCGCGCACCCCGGTCCCGGATTCTTTTCAGGGTGGCCGCCAGGTTCAGTTGTACCAGCAGGTCGCCTTCTTTCCACGGTACATATTTCACAAAAGCAACCGGGCTGCTGTTCAAGGCGAGAAAGTCTTTCTGAAACTCATTGAAAGCAGCGGCCTGCGAGCGGGTGATGGGGAAGCCCTGTTCCGCCAGGTCAATGGCCGGCTGAACCAGTTTACGGAAAGGGAGCTTCGCGTATTTCAGACTGGCGAATAAACCTGCTACCGTTCCGGGAACACCGGAAGCACCGGCACCGTTTTGCGAACGGCTTGTTTGCGGATGCCCGGTGCTGTCGAGGTACATATCGCGGCTCGCTTTCGCGGGCGCTGTTTCCCGGAAATCCAGTACGATGGTACGACCGTCTTTGAGGCAGGCAGTCATAAATCCGCCGCCCCCGATATTGCCTGCACCAGGATATACCACCGCCAGCGCCAGTTGTGTGGCAATGGCCGCGTCCACCGCATTGCCGCCCTGCCGGAGCATCCGTAAACCCACCTGGCTGGCGAGCGGATGTGCACTCACCACGGCACCGCGCCGTACTTCCAGTTTTTTGTGCGAGTGGTAGGGAAGGGGAAGGGTTTGTGCTGTACATTGCAGGAGGGTAGTGAGGTACAGCACTAAAAAAACCGACCGGGAAAGGATACAACGGGCCATCATGTATAAACCGTTTCTGGTAAATACAAATATACGCCAGGCCCGCCGGTTATTCCTGAATGATAAAACAAGTCAATGAATCTGAAAATAACAACCGCCCTCCTGCTTTTCCTGGTGGGTGCCGGCTTTGTGCAGGCTCAGCAAACGGGTACTGACAGGGAATTGCTCGAGCTGAAAGACCGGATGACCGGTTTTTTCACCAGCGAACAGCAGTCGCTGGCCGACAGTAGTTATTACAATATCCACCTGCACATGACGCAGGTTTGGACGGAGCGCACAGACGGATACTGGCTCTATGTGGAGCAGGCGATGGCTTCCGCTGCACAACGGCCTTATCGCCAGCGCATTTACCAGTTATTCCGGCAGGATGACAGCACCCTGGTAAGTAAAGTATATGAAATGAACGCGCCCCTTCGGTTTGCAGGCGCCTGGAACAACACCGCCCTCCTGCAGCAGCTTACCACCGATTCTTTGCAGGCGCGGCAAGGCTGTGCCATTTACCTCCGCCGCGATGAAAAAGGACGGTTCAGTGGTTCCACGCCGGGCAATGAATGCCTGAGCAGTTTGCGCGGGGCCGCCTATGCCACCAGTGAGGTGGTGATTGACAAGCAGGCCATGACCAGCTGGGACCGGGGCTGGAATCAGAGCGGCCAGCAGGTGTGGGGCGCCGTGAAGGGCGGATACCATTTCGTTAAACAAAACCCCTGACAAGGGGTTATTCCTCTTTTCATTACAGAACGGAACAAACGTTTACAGCCATTCAGCATGAGATACCTTTTTAGTTTCGCGGCCCTTTTCACAGGGTTTGCCTGTTTTGCACAAACGCCCGCGTCGTATACTTCTTCCGAAATACTGCTGCAGCTCAAAAAACTGAATCAGCTGGGATCGGTGCTGTACATCGCGGCCCATCCCGATGATGAGAATACCCGCCTGCTGGCTTATCTCGCCAACGAGAAACAATACCGTACCGGCTACCTGAGCCTTACCCGGGGTGATGGTGGGCAGAACCTGATTGGGGACGAACAGGGGATTGACTTGGGACTCATCCGCACACAGGAACTGCTGGCAGCCCGGCGGACCGACGGCGCGGAACAGTTTTTCACCCGCGCCTACGATTTTGGTTTCTGTAAAAGTCCGGAAGAAGCCCTGCAAACCTGGGGGCATGATAAAATCCTGTCGGATGTGGTATGGGTGGTGCGCCGTTTCCGTCCGGATGTGATCATCGCCCGCTTTCCGGAAGACAGCCGAGCCGGGCATGGCCATCATGCCGCTTCGGGTATACTTGCCCGTGAGGCATTCGACGCAGCGGCAGACTCCACCCGTTTTCCCGAACAACTCCGGCAGGGTGTACAGGTATGGCAGGCAAAGCGTATGCTCTGGAACACCTATAACTTCGGAAGCGGTACGGATACCCGTAATGAAAGCCAGTTTAAAACGGAAGTGGGTATGCATAACCCCCTGCTGGGGCGCAGCTATGGTGAAATCGCGGCACTCAGCCGCAGCCAGCATAAAAGCCAGGGCTTTGGCGTGCCGGCCCAACGGGGAAGCTTGTACGAATACTTTGAAACCATCCGCGGCGACCGGCCGGTGAACAGCCTGCTGGATGGGGTGGAAACAGGCTGGAACCGGATTGCGTTTGCGGATGCTTCCCTGCCCGCCACCCTGCAGGCGGGTGTGGAGGAGGCAGTTGCCCGTTTCCGGCATGAAGATCCGTCGGCTTCCCTGCCCTCCCTGCTGCGCCTGCGCCGGATCCTGCGGCAGGCACTGGTAACGGAACGGCCGGAAGATGCCGTAGCCCTGCATAAGAATTTCTGGCTGCGGACGAAACTGGATGAACTGGACAAACTGATCTGGCATTGCAGCGGATTGTTCGCGGAGGCAGTAGCTGCCAGCCAGCTGAACACCATCGGGGATTCGGTTCGGATCAATGTTACCGTCAATAATCGTCTTGGAACAGCGGTAGAAGCGGTGGAAGCCACCCTGATGGATCGTACACTCCGTTTCAGCAAACCCGCAGCCTATCAGAACAGTACGCAGGTACTGCGGGAGCGTCTCGATCCTTCTGTAGTTATCCCTCAGCCATACTGGCTGGAATACGAGAAATCACCCGGGGCCTTTACGGTCAGTAATCAGCAACTCATCGGCTTACCCCAGCGCTATGCCCATGAGGTTTCCTTCCGGCTCTTCCTGCAGAATGATACGGTAACGGTTACCCGCCCGGTATTGTATAAGTACACCGATCCCATCAAAGGAGAATTATACCAGCCGGTGCAGCTGGTGGATCCCCTGCTCATCAGCAGCCGGCCTTCACTGGTAGTGCTGCGCAACGGCAAAGGGCATGCACCCAAAAAAATAATATTTACACTGCAGGCTAACCAGCCAATTGCAGATACCCTGCTCTGTAAGGTTCACCTGAACGGCAAAACACGGATACTGTTCGACAGCCTGGTTCGGTTACAAAAGGGGGAGAAACTGGATGTGTCTTTTATGGTCAACGGGAACGAAGTAGCGGATAATGCGGCTGAATATATCACTGCTGAAATAACCGGCCGTACACTATTCAGGCCCCAGTACTTTGCGCTGGCCCGGATCAGCTACGATCATATCCCTGATATTTTCTATCATTATATCGATGGGGTGAAACTGGTGCGGTTTGATCTGCAGACAACTGGTACGCGTGTGGGTTATATCAATGGCGCAGGTGATAAAGTGCCACAGGCCCTGGAGCAGATGGGATATGAAGTTACCCTGTTAAAGGAAGAAGATATCCTGTCGGGTGATCTGCAGCGTTTCGATGCCATCGTCACCGGGATACGCGCATATAATACCAACGACTGGATGGCGAATGTGTACAGTGCTCTGATGCAATACGTACAGCAGGGGGGTGTGCTGGTAACGCAGTATAATACCAGTAACTTCATCAGCAGTCTTAAAAGCCGGATCGGTCCCTGGCCTTTCAGCATCAGCCGCAACCGGGTAACCGATGAACAGGCAAAGGTGCAGATACTGCAGCCCGGTCATCCTGTTTTTAATTACCCAAACCGCATTACGGAAAAAGATTTTGAAGGATGGGTGCAGGAACGGAGCGTATACCATGCTGAAAAAGCCGACAGCGCTTACCAGCGTCTCATCCGGATGGGGGATGCCGGCGAGCAGCCCGATGACGGCAGCCTGCTGGTGGCGGATTATGGAAAGGGCCGTTTTGTGTATACCGGACTGGTGTTTTTCCGGCAGCTGCCTTCCGGTGTGCCGGGCGCTTACCGCTTCTGGGCCAACCTGCTGGCGCCCCCGCAGCGTTCTAATGGAAAAAAATAAATCATTTGACCGGATCAAACAACCATACACCCCGCAAATACTGGAACAGGTGGTACCTGGCCGTGCTGCTGTTCCTGTTGCTGCAGATTATATTGTTTTTATTCATCACCCGGCATTTCAGCTGATGTTTTCTTCATAACGATAGCGGCTATGCGCACCATCGACTGGATCATACTCATCACCACACTCGGTGGCATCATCCTGTATGGTATTTACAAGGGTAGGCACAGCCGTGACCTGGACGGATATTTCCTGAGTAACCGGGCCCTTCCCTGGTACCTGGTGCTGCTCAGTATCATGGGCACACAAGCCAGCGCCATCACATTCCTGAGTGCACCGGGCCAGGCCTATACCGACGGAATGCGTTTTGTGCAGTATTACTTCGGTCTGCCACTGGCCATGATTGTCATCTGCATTTTCTTTGTGCCGGTCTTCCGGCGGCTGAAAGTGTACACTGCGTATGAATTCCTGGAAAACCGGTTTGATGCGCGTACACGCCGCTTTACCGCATTTCTCTTTTTGTTATCCCGGGGTCTCTCCACCGGTATCAGTATTTACGCCCCTGCACTGATCCTGAGTTCACTACTGGGTTGGAATATATATTACACCAATGTGGTGATGGGGGGACTGCTGATTATCTATACCCTTACCGGGGGCGCCCGGGCGGTGGCTTATACCCAGCAATTGCAGCTCCTGATTATTATTGCGGGAATGTTTATGGCGGGCTGGATGGTGGTTCGGATGCTGCCGGAGGGCGCAGGATTTGCAGACGCGCTCCGGTCGGCGGGTCAGCAGGGAAAAATGAATATCATCACCTCCGGGGTGGGAATGAACGGTTTCGACTGGAAAGACAAATACAATATCTGGAGCGGGCTCATCGGGGGCTTTTTCCTGGCGTTAAGTTATTTCGGAACAGATCAGAGCCAGGTGGGCCGTTTCCTCACGGCAAAGGATGACCGCGAAAGTAAAGTGGGTTTGCTGATGAACGGACTGGTGAAGGTTCCGATGCAGTTCCTGATCCTGCTCGTGGGTATTCTCGTGTTTGCTTTTTACCAGCATCACCGGGCGCCGGTATTTTTTGATGCTACCCGGGTGGCTGCGGCTGAACGCACGGCTTACCGTTCCGAACTGCAGCGGATAGAGGGAATCTACGTGGCCGCCCGGGAGGCAGGTAACCGGGTTTCGGCCGATTCAGCCCGGAATGCATACAAGGCGGTGGTACGGAAGGCACTGCCCGGCGATGATGCCAATGATACCAACTATATTTTTCTCCGTTTTGTGGTGGACTATCTGCCGGCAGGACTGGTTGGTCTCCTGATCGCCGTCATTTTTCTCGCAGCCTGGGGTAGTATTGCCGCGGCACTCAATTCCCTGGCATCCTGTACCATGGTGGATTTCCACCGGCCCCTGCGGCGCAGCCCAACCACGCCGGAACAGGAATACAGGTTTTCCCGCTGGTACACTTTTGGCTGGGGTATCTTTTGTATCGGCGTCGCCATGTTTGCGCATAACCTCGGTAACAGCCTGATAGAAGCGGTGAATATCCTCGGCTCCATTTTTTATGGGGTGATTCTGGGTATTTTCGCGGTGGCATTCTGGTTCCGGAAAATTGGCAGCCGCGCGGTTTTTTACGGGAGCCTGGTTGCCCAGTTGATGGTGATCCTGATTTACCGGGCGGATATCATTTCTTTTCTCTGGCTGAACGTAATCGGTGTATTGCTGGTGTGGTTCTTTTCCTGGATACTGCAGGGAACGGTTTACCGGCGAAACGAACAGCTGCCGCCTGATTGACAGCAACTGCGGCTACCTCATTCCCGGTATGCAAACGATCAAGGAAGTGTACTTCAACAACTGGTTATCTCAATTTCCGCTATGAATAAAAATATACCCGTTACCGTTATATGCTGGATGCTGATGGGTACGGCTGCTGTCGCACAGTCGGTGGATACCGGTCGTACCCGGCTCTTTAAAATCAACCTCCCGGCCCTTGTATTCGGGAACCTGTCGCTGCAGTATGAGCAGGCTGCCGGCCCTCGCAGGTCGTGGGCCGTGGCGGTGCGGTTCCGCCCCAAAGCACAGATTCCCCTGAAGGAACTGGTGAAAAAAATGGTAGATGATACCCTGGTGCGGGTGAATGAGGCACGCATCGGGAACCTGGGCATCATTCCGGAATACCGGTTTTACCTCGGAAAGAAAGGCGCTCTCCGGGGATTGTATGTTGCACCCATGCTGGGATATAATTACTATTACGGAAATCTGCCGGTGAAGTATTACGATTATGTCAATAATACGATTATTGATAAATCAGCACTCTTCAGCGGGCATGTGCACACATTCACAGCTGGTGTACAGGCCGGTGCCCAATGGAAGCTGGGAAATAAATGGTACCTCGACTGGTGGATCATTGGTCCCAATTTAGGTATTGGAAAGGGGCGCTTTGATTTTACCGGCGCACTGAATGATATTGAGCAGATCAGCCTGCAGTTCGAACTGGAAAAAATCAAACAAACCACGCCTTTGATCGGGATCGACCTGGTACCCGGGCGTCCGGATGATACGGGTGCAGCGTTTACCATTAACGGTCCCTGGGCCGGCATCCGGGCCATGGGTATTAACCTGGCTTACCGGTTCTGATGCAACATGTTCTGAAAGGTGGCTCCAGCATGCATTCGCATTGAACCCGGATTGGTCGTTCAGGAAATAAAAAACCCGGCAGTAAAAATTTATTTCACTGCCGGGTAGTATGTAAGAGGCATTTCAATCAATACTCATTGCTGAAACCACCACCGCCACGGTTGCCACCGCCGTATCCACCGCGGTTGCCGCCACCGTAACCACCACCACCGTAGCCGCCGCCACCGCCTTTGCGGAAACCGCCGCCGCCACCACCAAAGCTGCGCTTCTTGAAGCCACTGCCTTCGGGTTTGGGTTGTGATTCATTCACTTTCAGTTTGCGACCCTGTACGTCCTGGTCGTTGAGGGCGGCAATAGCTGTACGTGCAGCTTCATCGTCGTCCATTTCAACAAAGCCAAAACCTTTGCTGCGGCCGCTTACTTTGTCTTTGAGAATTTTAGCGCTGCTTACAGCACCATACTGGGAGAAAAGGTTGTTTAAATCGTCGTCAGTCATGGACCAGCTCAGATTTCCAACATAGATGTTCATTGTAAAAACGTTTAAAAAAATGAAAAAATAACCAATAATGACTTAGTTGATACAATGAACTGAAAAACGAAACTCGAAGAGCGGGTAATCAGTCAATGGACAGGCACTAAAACATTAAAGCTATACAAATATAGGGGTTTCCGGCATTTTTCCATCAACCCGTTCAAAATAGTCAAAGTCCCTTTTTTTCCAGTATCAGTGAGGCCAGTTGCTCATCCCGCCGGTACACATCTTTTCTGAACTGCAGCTGCCCGTCTCGGGATACCCAGGCGGTAAAATATGTAATATATACAGGTACTGGTTTTGATAGCGTTACGGTCAGTTCGGAGCTGCGGTTCATGGCCTGGTCAATACAACTGTCAGGCCATTCCGGATCATCCCTGAGCAGGTAAACGGCCAGTTTCCTGGGTTCGGCAATCCGGATACAGCCATGGCTGAAGGCCCGGCTGGGCGATTCAAACAGGGATTTGGACGGGGTATCGTGCAGGTAAATGCTGTGGCTGTTGGGAAAGAGGAACTTCACCCGGCCCAGTGCATTGTCAGCTCCGGGGAGCTGCCGTACGCTTTTGCCATGCCATTCCATGTGATTGACGGCCAGGTAATGCCGGTTGCGCCGGATCGCGGGCAGTATTTCCTTGCGCAGGATACTGGCGGGTACATTCCAGTATGGACTGAAAACAATGTATTGCAGCTTGCCGGTAAAGACAACTGTTTTGTTCTGTGATTTTCCCACCACCACTTTCATACTCATCACCAGGCTGTCTTTTTCGAGTACGTATAACCGGTAGTCCGGAATATTTACCAGGATAAACTGGCGCTGTAATTGCTGCGGTACCCATCGGCACCGTTCCATATTGACCAGGATGGTTTCGATCCTTTTGTCCAGGGGTACATTCATTTCGTCGGCGAGTGTGCGGGAGATGAAACCATCGGGTTTAAGTCCCACCCGTTGCTGGAAACGGATCACAGCCTTGTGCAGGGTGCTGTCGAATACGGTACTCTCAGAGCCGGCGGGCAGATCGCCCATGATGTGCAGCCATTTTCTGACGGTCAATACAGCCTGGCCCGTATCACCTGGTTTCAGTGGACGTTTGCCTGTACTGATCCGGGGTAAATGGCCGGCGTCGCGGATAACCTTCAGTCTTTTCAATTGTTCCTTCAGCAGTGCATACTGCCGGTAAACAGGTTCATGTGTCAGGGTATTCGTGGTGGTGAGTGAGTCAAGCAGCTGCCTGACCGTAAGCTTTTTCCGCGGCAGTAACCAGCTGATTTGTCTGAATTGTGCCTCCGGCAGTCCTTTCCAGGCCAGGTGGGCATAACTGAGGTACTGGCTGGTCAGCATAATGTCCAGCATAGCCTCTTCCCGCGTATCGTTTTCATCCAGCCAGTTGCGCAGGGTGTCGTAATAGGGTACCGGCGTCAGTATGCCTTCTTCGGGCAAATGCTGGATACGGTCGCTGAGCTGATCTGCTGTTTCAATCAGCCCTGCTTCATCATGCCAGGCACAGGCGTATTGACGGTCGCGGTAAAAACGGCGGATCTCTGGGGCGAATGCTTTCAGGCCCGGAAAACGACGGAAAAACAACGGAAGTTCAGTGCTGTCGAACCGGCGGATACGTTGGTTCGTGAAACTGCCGGGTACGTCCATCAGGGCGGCCGGCCGGGGCACGGTATCTGCCGGAATCTGTTTGCCATTTCCAGAGAGGGGGGCATTGCATCCCGGCAGCCAAAAGAATGCCGGCACTAACCACAGCAGCGTGTGCCAAGGGGTCCTGGATTTCATACAACTTGCTTACTGGCAAATTTACTCCCTGCAGTACCGGATCATTATGAGATCGGTCATGCCGGGGAATGACCGTAAAAAAAACATCCACCGGTGGGGTGGATGTTTTTAACAGAGTCGGGAGCGTCATTACTCGGCTACCACTTCAAACTCCAGTTCAGCCTGCTGGCCGTTTCCAAAGTCGATGGTTGCTTTATAAGTGCCCAGTTCTTTCACGTCGTCAACGATATGAATCCGGCGGCGGTCAAGTTCATAACCTTTCTGCTCGCGGATGGCACGTGCAATCTGAACGGAAGTAACACTTCCGAAAATCTTGCCGCTGGTACCGGTTTTGGCACCGATTTTCAGCGCGCCTTCCTTCAGTTTCTCGATCACACTGTTGATTTCAGCCAGTAATTTGGCTTCTTTCTTCTGCTGTTGTTTTTGCCGCTCTTCCAGTTGTTTCAGGTTGGAAGGGTTGGCTTCTACAGCCAGCTTTTTAGGAATGAGATAATTGCGGCCATAACCATTTTTCACGGTTACCAGTTCATTGGCTCCGCCGAGATTATTTACATCCTGAATTAAAATTACCTGCATGATGTTGCATTTTTACCCAACCCTTTACCGTTTCCGGTTTACCGGGCTTTCATTCCGGCCTGCAGCCGGAAATTAGGGTGGTGAAAAATTATTTTAAAAGATCCGTTACGTACGGCAGAATGGCCATTTGACGGGCCTTTTTAACCGCATCACTTACTTTCCGCTGGAATTTAAGCGAGTTGCCGGTGAGGCGCCGGGGCAGGAGTTTACCCTGCTCGTTCAGAAACTTCTTCAGAAAGTCGGCATCCTTATAATCAATATAATGGATACCCATTTTCTTGAAGCGGCAGTATTTCTTGGGGCGCTTGTCCGCTTTGATCGCGGTCAGGTATTTGATTTCATTTGTCTTTGCCATGATTATACCTCCGCTTTTTCGGTGTGAGATGATACGCCACTTCTCTTTTTGGCATTGTACTCAACGGCGTATTTGTCGAGTGCAGTGTACATGTGACGGAGAACAGACTCGTCACGCAAAAGCTGAGTTTTCAGCTTTTCATTGAAGCTGGATGGCGCTGAATACTCCATTACCCAGTATAAACCAGTGGTTTTCTTGGCAATGGGATACGCCAGTGATTTCAGTCCCCAGGGATTGGTGTGCACAATCGTACCACCGTTCTCTTTTACCAGAGCGGCGTACTTGTTCTGGGCGGCTTTGAAGTCCTCCTCAGAAAGCACAGGGGTAAAAATCACCATCAATTCGTAATTGTTCATTTCCCTGAATTTGTGATTAAATAATGTTAATTCCCGCCGGTTTTCCAACGGGGCAGCAAAGGTAAGGCTTTGACACTAAAATACAAGCCCTGCAACCGCTTTTATTATTGATCTGCGGTAAAGGGACAAAAGTTACCCGCTTACTTTGGGCATCCAGCAATTTAATTGCATTTTAAGTTGTTGATTATCATTAATATTTTGCATAATTCCGGCTGCCGGGCAACCGGGAACAAAGTCATCATAAACCGTTGGAAGGACAGAAACCGGGGCCGCCGATGGTGTTATCAGCAAAATCAGTTATATTTACAATAGAAAATTGTTTGTATGAGCCTCCCCTATGTAAACGTTGCCGCCAGGTTGAAAGCCTGCCTGTTTATTACCGCCCTGTTGGGATGTACGTTGTTTTCCCAGGCCCAGTTTCGCCGGCTGGGATTTTTATTTTCAGAAAATTTACACGGGGGCACCACCATGTTTGGTAATACCCTGATGGGCTGGACAAATTCCAACGGCACCATCAACCCGACAGCCATGAACGGAAACGCGGCCACCGGCAACAGTTTCTTTGATAATGGAGGCTATGGCACCACCAATATGCAGTATATTGATGTGGACGGCGACACGGTTGAAGGAGCCGGTACCCGGAATTCTTCTTCGGCGGATCTGATTTTACCTGCCGGAAACAATACCATCCGTTTTGCGCGGTTGTATTGGGGCGGGCGGGCTGCCACCACGGAGTTTAACATGGCTGATCCGGCCAATCAAACCATTAAAATCAGGAAAGGAACCACCGGCGTATATACCGAGCTGGCTGCTGCCCAGATCGACCGTTCCTTTTTTAACCAGGGGTCAGATTCCGAGTTTGCCCGGTACCAGTGTTTCAGCGATATTACAGATTTCATAGCTGCCCATGGCCCCGGTACGTACACGGTTGGGAACGGCGCTTTCTCCACCGGCTTCGGCGGTGATTTTGGAAAATACGGAGCCTGGTGCATCGTGGTAGTGTACGCCAACCCCGATGAGCCTTTTAACAGTGTTAGGGTCATTGATGGCTTCCAGGAAGTGTACAATGGCGGTACAGGTACTATTTATTCCATCACACTCACGGGATTGAATACCCCCTCTGATACCCTCCTGCCGGCAGAAGCTAAGCTGGGTACCGCTGTATGGGAAGGAGATGCCCGCTTTAATGGCGATTTCTTCCGGGTAAACAATATACCCCTGGGCAATGCCGTGAACCCCGTCAATAATATCTGGAACGGAACCGTAACGATCAACGGAGCGCATGTTACCACCAAGAATCCCAGTTATACCGATCAGATGAGCATCGATATCGATGAATTTTATATCGGTTCCGGGTATGGTATACCGGTGGATGCCAATTCCATCCAGCTGCGTTTTGGAACCACCCAGGATCAGTATTTCTCGGGAATCGTCACCGCGGTGATCCGGATGAAAGAGTCGCCCCTGAAACTGAGCAAATCGGTACAGGATGAGAACGGAAGCGGGATCGCAGAAGTAGGCGAAACCCTCACCTATACGCTCCGGGGAAGAAATGAAGGAACCGGCAATATGAGCGCGGTACTGTTGACCGATACCCTCGCATCCACTATGATTTACGTGCCAGGATCCTTGCGGGTAAATACCTGTCCGGGTAACCTGCCGGCGAATCCTTCCGATCTTACCGGTGATGATATAGCTGATTATAATCCGGCTACCCGTGCCATTGCTTTCCGCCTGGGGAATGATGCTACCAATGCCACCGGAGGTATACTGGCTCCGCAGGATTCCTTTGAGGTGGAATTTAAAGTGCAGTTTAACCCGGTTGCCAATGGCGTATCTCCCCCGATTGTCAATGTGGCCCGGCTTACTTCCCGTACACCCGCCAATGAATACATGGTGGATGATGCCACCGTGTATATCGATGGCGCCACTGCCCAGCAGATCACTTATACTTTTACCGGTAACGGCAACTGGGATGTTCCCTCCAACTGGGCAGGTAACCTGGTGCCACCGCTGACCTTGCCGGTTTTCAGCACCATTATCATTGACCATGTAACCGGCGGTGAATGTATTCTGAATGTGCCTCAGCACCTCGCCACAGGCTCTGCCCTGATGGTGAATCCCGGTAAAAATCTGCTGGTAAGTGGTTCTGTCTCCAGCCCCAACTGATTAACCACTGTCGGTACAACTATTCCGCCGGCTCAATCTGCAGACGGCCTCCCTGGCTGTTACTGCTGAATTCGGGCGCATACAGGCATTGGATGGTGGTGACACCGCCACTGAAATTTCCGGCATGTGCTGCCAGCAGCGTATACTCAAATACATAGGTTCCCCTGCGCAGGCGATCAAAGTAAAAATGCGTGGCTGCGTCACTGTTAGTCTGATAGAATCCGAGTCCGTTCCGGTACGTATAACCGCTGAGTAATGGTAACGGCTCCAGGCCTGCTGCCCGGGTATCTTTCATATGCAGGTATTCCATTTCACGGTCCACTTTGAGTTTGATCCGCACCACCACCCGGTTTCCGGGGCGCAATGCTGAGTTTTCGTTGATTTTTTCCAGCAGTGGCCCGGTGGAGGTGTTCCTTTCCACAAACCATTCCCGTTCCAGTTGCAGGGGTGTGGAAGCCGCCTGAACTTTGTCCATGTCTTCAAAATACTGCCAGTACAGGGCCCCCCAGGAAAGGGATGGCTGCGTTCCGGGTGCAGGTTGAACCTGCAGGGAAACGTTACCCATATCAGCATGTATATCCGGACCGGTGAATTGCTTTTTAAAATAGCCGGTTCCGGGTGAGCCGCCATCCTGCTGGCTGCTGACTGTGGTTGTACCCAGCCGGATATTCACCAGAGGCGCTTCAGACAATAATTCCTGCAGGGGTTCCGGATTCAGTAACAGGGCATAACAGGCGCTGGCGGTGGCCCGGCTGCTCTTCCATCGGTTGGTTTGTTTCTGCCGCAGCAACCAGTATTTGAGTTCCTGCACCGTTTCTTTATCTGTGCCGGCTTCTGAAAACGCTTCAATCATCAGGGCCTGGCTTTCCACCGGCGCCTGGTACCAGTACCAGGCCGGTTGGTTCCATTCTTTCCAGTACATCCCGCGTTCAGGATCCCGCAGGGCATTTTCCTGCAGCGAGCGGAGAATGGCCGACGCTTTACTGCGGTCACCACTCCGGAAAAGGACCAGCGCGATCATGGCCTGGCGTGTTTTACCCTGGCTGCGCCAGAACCGGGCAGCCTGCTGCTGGTAATACCGGTAAGCCTGCCGGCTGCCTGCATACAGTGGTAAGTGCGGGAAATAACTGCGCAGGTAGAGATACTGCACGATGAGCGGATGCAGGTTATTGCGGTTCAGCAATGATACCGGTTTCAGCAGTTGCGCATAATCTTCCTGTACTGCCCGGTCAAGGAACCGGAGCGCTTTTTCAGTGAGCTGTCTGAACCCTTCCTGCACAGATACCTCCGCATCCCGCAGGGCGCCGATCGTTTGCAACTGCCCGATGCCAGTGAGGATATACTGCGTCATATACCGGTCACCGGGGCCGCCCTTCATCCAGGAAAATGCGCCGTTGGGCAGCTGCAGTTCCCGTAGTTTTTCCATTGCATTCTTTGTTTGTTCCCTGATCATGCTTTTATCAAACAGCTGAGCAACTGCATGCTTCTGCGCTGTTTCATCCGCGGCTTCCGCGACCCAGGGTGTTTCTTCCAGTAATACCGCTTTCAGTTCCTGGTTGCGCTGCAGGTTACTGCGCAGGGCCTGGGTGTCTGATCGCTGCCATTGTTCAAATACCTGCCTGATCTTCGGGACCTGCCGCGTAATATGCGATGCCAGCAGATGCGTAAAGCAACGGTTGAATATTTGTTCAGCGCTTTCCAGCTGTCCACCGGCCAGCCAGGGCAATGCCTGTACCGCATACCAGGCTGGCTGGCTGCTGTATTCAACGGTGAGTGCGTGGTGCGTAAGGGTTGGGCTGCCCGCACTGGCCAGCAGGGCCGGAAACTGCACCGTCTTTGTACGCTCATTCTTTACAGTAAGCGGCAAACTGGCTGTAACGAGTACCCGGTTGGTGCCCACGGGCAGGATATTTTCTTCTCCGTCTTCAAATTTTCCTGCTTTGGCCAGCAGCCTTATTTGTACGGCACTGCCAAACCGGAAAGGTATTTCAACCGGAAACGCCACCAGTACCTGCCGGCCAGCCGGTACCGTAAAGTACTGACTGGGAAAAACATTTTTGAACCAGCCGTCGATGGGCTGACCGGTAGCGGCATCCTGTAAACTGAGTGTAATGGTACCCGTTAGTTCGGTGCTGTCCATGTTTACAATCTTAACCGGCAGCTCCATCCTGTCGCCCTCCCGCAGCAGCCGCGGCAGGTTGGGCTGTACCATCAGTTTTTTTTGGGTGGTGATACGTTGCTCCGCATAGCCGGCGGCCAGTTCCCGCGTATGTGCCAGCGTCATGAGTTTCCACTGCGTGAGCGCTTCCGGTAAACGGGCACTGAAAACGATGCTGCCCGTACTGTCTGTGTACAGTGCCGGGTAGAAAAAAACAGTTTCATTGAACTGGCTCCGGAACCGTCCCGGGGGAATGGGTTCAGGCAGTCGGTTACTGATCCTGGTACTGTCTGCTGCCGTTTCGCCGGCTTTGTCTGCAGGTGCTGCGGCAGCAATTTTGCTGTGTTCAGCGCCCGCTTCTGCACGCATGCCTTTCACCCAGCTCACCTCGGGTACTTGCGCGTAGAGACTCAGCAAGCGGTCATATCGTTTTTCAAATGGTTTAAAAGGAGTATCCGGCATGCTGATATGTTCTTCGGATCCCACCACACTAAAATTCGCCGTGGTCCATTGCCGCAAAAATGACTGGCGTGGCCATATTTCCGGAACCCGCCAACCATGCGGCCTGTATTGATCGAGGCTGGCATCATAGAGTGCCGTCAGTATTTCTGCCACAGCAGCCTGTTTCTCACCACGTACAGTAACAGTCCAGGTTTCTTCCGCGCCGGGCTCGGTTTTGTCGCGGAAATGCCGGTAAGTAACCGTCAGCTCCTTGTTTGACCAGGGTACCTGGATGGTCCGGCTTTGCTGGTATACGCGGTTGTTATGAATAAAAAGGATATCCATTGCGATGCCTCCCCGGTCTTTTTCCCCGATGACCCATTGCTGCTGCAGGCTGGATCCTGTTTGTAACCTGATCTGCTGAACAGGTGAACTGCTGTCGGTATAATGTACCCGTTGAAGGAGCCAGGCTCCCATGCCGGCTGTTTGTACAGTACTGTGTAGCGTATCACCCGGGGCGGCTGTTTCCCTGCTGATCTTCCATTGAAGGGGCTGTGCAGCATCATACATGCCTTCACGGCCCAGGTACAGGTATTTTTCTGCATACAGGGAATCTCCCCATCGGTCAGTGCCGTATACCTGCACATGGTACCACCCCGCTTTCCAGGGCTGCTGACCGATACGGGTTATCCGGTTGCTGCTGACCGTCTGTTCGGAAATCATGGCTTCCCGCGGATAGTTGCGTACCAGGTGTTCTCCGGCATAGGGGTCATCCGGAAAAGACCGGTGAAATGTTTCCCGGCTCATCACGAACTGATCGGGTTGCTCCCAATACTGTTCCCTGAAAAACTGACCCGGTGATTGAAGAGCTGTCACCCGCAATTTGACCGGAACATCGATGGGTTGTTGGTTGAAATTCGTACTGTGTACTTTCAGCAGCAGCGCGCTGTCGGCGGATGCAGCGGCCACTGTTTCTATCTCCAGCTGCAGCGCCCGGTAGCCGGCCGCAACTGTCAGCTGCTGGCTGCGGGTTTCACCGTTCAGATCCGTTACATCTGCATTTACTTCATAGTTGTATACGGTTTGTGCCTGAGCAGTAACCGCCGGGTCAGGTACTGCGGTAAAACGGATACCGAAACCGCCCTGGATATCAGTAACTGTGCTGCCGGCTGCTACGACGGTTTCTGTCGCTGAACCGGGAGGCATGATCTTTTCATAACGCGGTTGCCTGTACGCGCCCCACCAGGGTAAATACCGCGCTTTTCTGATTACCCGGTAACTGACCCTTGCGCCGCTGAGCGGATTGCCTGCATAAGCAGTGGCAGTGGCCTGAATGCGAATGGTATCATTCACCCGGTAGCTTTCAGCGGGTGGCCGGAGTTCGACCAGAAAACGCGGCCTTTTATAGGCTTCCACACTGAAAGGGAGCTGGCCGTTTGCGGCTGAATCATAGAGGCTGAATTCCCCGTTCATTAATCCGGATGGCAACCGGAAATGACCGTTATAAGATCCATAGCTATTGGTGACAACGGGTATTCTTGCGATTACCTGTCCGTTCGCATCCCTTACCTGAACCTGTGTACTCAAGGCTGCGGCTGTCTCCGGAAGCCGCTGGCCCCGCGGGAAATGCCGGATAATGATTCCTTTGAAATAAATGGTTTGTTCCGGCCGGTAGATCGACCGGTCGGTAAAGAGATGGCAGCTGAGGGTTGGCTGTTCCTGCTGGTAACTGTTGTATACCTGGCTGTACACATAATCACCGGTAAACAGTTCATCGTCCTTCCAGGTAACCTGCAGCAGGAGGTTCCTGAATTCCCGGCCGGGAGGTAGAATACAGGCACCGTTCTGATCAGTCTGATACCGTTCTGCCTTCAGTCTTTCGTACCGGTTATGCCCATAGTCGTACCTGTTTTCCCATACCTGCAGCGTGGCATTTTCCAATGGTTCACCGGTAAGCCTGTGCAGCACATAATAGCGGTTTTCATCATACACATAACTGATATTGCTGACCCATACCTGTTGCCTGACCAGTATATTTTGTTGCAGGGAGAATCCTTCATCTGCGCTTAAAAGCAAGAGGTACAGTCCGTGCGGAATTTCGTCCACCTTGATTTCTGTTCTGTGCTCCCGGTAATCACCCGGGTCGGGCAGGGGTTGTTGCCAGCTGCGTATGGCTTTCAGCCGGAGGCAGGCCTGCCAGCGTTCTTCTTCGGGTAACCGGTCCAGCGCCTGCAGTTCATCCGGCTGTACAGCCACCATGCGTGCATGAATTTGGGGCAGATTTTTATACCGGACCAACACCCGGAAAGGAACCCCGGGCAGGTTTACTTTTTCAGCAGTGGCGCTGAGGGATGGCTGCAGCAGGTTGTTCAGCAACTGCCGGGCTTCAGATGCGCCCTCGCTGGCAGGAAAATTCCTGATGGCTGAATCGCACAAAAGCTTTGCAGCCGGAAGCAATGGCGGTCCCGGTTCACCCCCTTCGGCTTGCATGGGCTGGTCCTCATCCGCCAGCATTTTTGCCCGCAGGTACTGACACCGGGCGCTGGCGGAATGAGCCGGGTAGCTGGCCTGCAGTTGCAGCAAAGCCGCAGTGTAGCGTTCTTTTTTATCGGGCAGTACACTGAACCGGTGTGCAAATTCCAGCCGGAGGATATCTGCATCCAGCAATGCATCCGGGGAAGCATCCTGCAGGTGAAACCGGAGCAGTTGCTGCAGCATCTGCAGGGTTTCCAGTTGGGCAGAAGAAGTGGCAGGTGTTGGAAAACGGTGCCGTATAAACGCATTCGCCGGGGCAAAAACAGCCGGATCAGTAAGCAGGTAATCTTCACCTGCCTGTTGCCCTTCCGCATACACCTGGCTGAAATACTCCAGGGCCCGGTGCGCCAGCAGATCGTAGAGGGTGGGCCTCAACGTGCGGGTATGTACCCCTTTTTCAATGGCCGCTTCATATTGCTCCAGCCGGGTGCGCTGCAACAGGGGGAGGACGGAACTGTCAACCGAGGCGCGGTATCCCGCAGCAATCTGCTGGTAAAGCAGCCGGATATCCCAGGTGCTGATGTCGGTGCCTGCTTCACCGCTCAGGGCAGTTTGTTGCTGCAGTTTCCAGCCGTTACGCTGCAGGTATTGCCAGTATAATTCTGCCTGCAAACTCTGGAAAACCTGTTTCACGGGTGCAGCAGCCTGCCGGATCAGGGTATCGAGCCAGTAGATATTTTTTTCATCGCTTTCTTCCTGTAACCGGTTCCGGTATTGCAGCAGGTAGATGCAGCTTTTCAGCTCTTCCGCGGGCAGCCGCTCTTTTTTTGCCAGCTGGTAAATCTCCTTCACAGTTTGTTCCGCACTGCGGGTAAGTCCTTCCGATTCCAGTGCAGCCACTTTCTTCCAAAGTGTTTGCAGTCGGGTGACCGGCTGAGCTGTGAGTAAAAACGGACTACCTACAATCGCGCAAAACAGGCATAAACGAAGGAATGGCATGTGCTGGTATTTGCATACAAGATACAACCCTGCGTTTCAGTTCGCAAAGCCACTTGTATAATCCCGGCTAAACAAAATGATGGCTGCAACGGTCTCCTGTTTTATTTTGTCAGCCTTTAACGTTTAATTAGGGAACTTTTTTCAGGGCAGGCACGCCGTTTGGAAAAAGTCAGTAAAGGAGGAAAGTATTATGAAAAAAACATCTACACTCAGTTTCGTCATTTTGATGTCGGCCTTGATCACCGCTTCAGCTCAGTCATCCACCCTCAGCATCAACAGCAATATGCAGAACGGTGTAAGGGTAAGCATCGATGGCAGCCGTTACCGCGTCAGCAATAACGGGGTAACCATCAACCGGCTCGATCCGGGCACACACCGCCTGCAGGTGTATGTGATCAGTGGTTCCTATAAACCCGGCAGGGGAAATGAGGGCGGCCGGCTGATCTATAACGGTAACCTCTATGTGCGCCCGCGGCATTACGTGGATATTACCATTAACCGCTTTGGCCGGGTGTTCATCGATCAGCGCCCCCTGGATAACCTGTACGACTGGTCAGATCACCGCTGGGATAATGAACCCTGGAACAACGGACGCTGGGATGATGATGACCGAGATAATGACCGGTGGGACAACGACCGCTGGGAAAATAACCGGAACAATGGCCGTCCGATGAACAATGCCACTTTCCAGCGCTTCCTGGAGTCAGTGCGGAATGAAAGCTTTGACAATACCCGCCTGAACATTGCCCGCCAGGTGATTGGCAGTAACCTGATCAGTACTGAACAGCTTCGCCAGCTGCTTCCCTTGTTCAGTTTTGAGGAGAACAAACTGGAGATCGCCAAATATGCCTACGCATATACCACCGACCGGAATAACTATTTTACAGTAGCCGATAGTTTTGGTTTCAGTACCAGTAAAGATGAACTGATGCGGTTCATCCGGGAACAACGGTAAGCAGGCCCGTTGAATGTAACAGCAGCGGCTGTATCAACGAACACTTCCCTTGCAGTACCTGCAGTAAGGAAGCTGTTATTTGATACAGCCTTTTTTGTGTGCAGCGGTGAGGGTACACATTTCTAAATGCTGTAGCTTGTGATCTATATGCGCATCCTTTCTGTTATTTTCTTTTGTTTGATGCTGAATGCTGTAACAGCCCAGCAGAGCCGTTTTGAACGGAGCGGCGGCAGCGAAACAGCCACCTACGCCGAGGTAATTGACTGGTACCGCGAGCTTGACCGGCGTTCCCCGCTTTTGCAACTGAAGTCCATGGGACCTACCGATGCGGGTTACCCGCTGCACCTGGTACTGCTCAGTGCCGGCCGGCAGTTTGATCCGGTTCAGTGGAGAAAGAACCGGAAGGCGGTGATACTGATCAATAACGGTATTCATCCAGGCGAACCTGATGGGATCGATGCCAGTATGATGCTGGCGCGGGATATCGTAACGGGGAGACAGAAACTTCCTTCGGAGGTGGTGGTAGCGATTGTTCCCCTCTATAATATCGGGGGAGCCCTCGTGCGGAGCAAAACCTCCCGGGCCAACCAGCAGGGGCCGGTGGAATATGGTTTCAGGGGCAACGCACGCAACCTCGATCTGAACAGGGATTTTACCAAATGCGACAGCCGGGAAGCCCGCAGCTTCAGTTCCGTTTTTAACTGGCTGCAGCCTGATATACTGGTTGACAACCATGTGAGTGACGGAGCGGATTACCAGCATACCTTCACCCTGCTCACTTCCCAATATGATAAACTGGGTACGCTCGGTGAATGGGTGCGTACCAGCCTGGAACCGGCATTATACCGCGGGATGGCGGCTAAAGGTCACTCCGTTGCTCCTTATGTGAATTTTGAAATGGCCGACCTGCAGGAAAGCATGGAAATGTTCTATGACCCGCCGCGTTTTTCATCCGGTTATGCGGCGCTTTTTCAAACCATCGGCCTGGTGCCCGAAACCCATATGCTGAAGCCATTTGCTGCCCGTGTACAGTCTACCTATGATTTTATGCAAACGCTCATAGCAACCACGGCTGTTATGAAAGATAGCCTGCTCAGCCGGCGCGCAGCTGCCCGCGCAGCTGTACAGCAACAGGCCCGCTTCCCCCTGAGCTGGGCAGTGGATTCAACCCGCTGGTCACCTATCCGCTTCAGCGGATATGAAACCGGCATCCGGAAAAGCAGGGTAACCGGAATGGATACACGATATTTTGATCATGAAAAGCCCTTCACCCGTGATATCCGTTACTATCACTTTTTCCTGCCGAAACACGAAGTGCAGCGTCCGGCCGCTTACCTGGTACCCCAGGCCTGGGAGGAAGTGATACAACGGCTGCGCCTGAATAAGGTGCTGATGCGCCGCCTTACCCGGGATACGGTGATGAAGGTGGAGGTAACCCGGATAGAAGATTACCGCAGTGTTACCCGCCCCTACGAGGGACATTATAAGCATTACGGGGTGCAGACTTCCGTTCGTACGGACAGTATCCGTTTTTTAAAGGGCGACTATCTCATCAGCCTGCAACAGCCTGCCTGCCGGTATATCGTGGAAATGCTGGAGCCCACCGGCGACGACAGTTTCTTTGCCTGGAATTTCTTCGATGCCATCCTGCAGCAAAAGGAAGGGTACAGCACCCACCGCTGGGAGGAAGTGGCGGAAGGATGGCTGAAACAAAACCCCGGACTGCGTGACCAGCTGGAAGCAAAAAAGCAATCGGATTCCAGCTTCGCCTCCAATGCCGCCGCCCAGCTGGACTTTGTTTACCGGCGTTCTCCCTGGTATGAGCCGGTTCACCTGCGGTACCCGGTTTTCAGGGTGCCGGAATAGATTATTTTTGACAGACTTTACAATGAACTTCTATGGCAGAAAATTATTACAGCATTCCGCTGCGCTACCGGAAAATGGAGAACCTGCACATTGTTTTCTGGTTGCTGAAAGACATCAGCTGGTGCATGATCTGGCGCCCGCTGGGGATTGCCATGATTTTTCCCACCCTCATCATTGCCATGGTTATTGCCTGGCGCACGCGGCAGTATATGAGTGAAGTATGCCATAACCTGGCCATTGCCTTCTGGATCACCGCCAACTCCTACTGGATGGTGAGTGAATTTCTTCATTTTGATACGCATATACTTTCCGGTGACCTTACTTTTAAGCACCTGGCGATTGTTCCCTTTGTACTGGGGATGCTGCCTTTGCTGTACTATTATGTATGGTGGCGGCCCCGCCATCCCGAAGCCGTAGAAACCATGTAGCTGTTTCCTGTAATACCGCGTTGGCTCAATTTGGTAAATCAACACTAATAGATAATACATCAATACCAAGCTTAATTTAACTTGTTGTGCTATTGAAATAAAGTATAAATGATTTGATCGAAACCAATATGGTTGCGGGCTTCAACGATCAGGGATCAACTGTTGAGTTTACAGTAGCACAGAAGTTTAATCAGGGAACCATCCCGAAAACGGGGTGTAATCGTTTTCGGGGCTCTTTTTTTGTTACTTTTTTGGAGAAGCAAAAAAGTAAAGCATACAATCTTGAAGTTTTTTAAAGGATCTTTATCCTACATTAAAAATGGCAATAGCACAACACGTTAATTTAGTTACCTTTTAAGATGTATAAAGCCTCCAATTTCAAGAATATTTTCCTATTTACTCTGGCAATTTGCATAGTCACTATTCTACCCCATCTTGGAATAATTCCACTTCCCTTTGGTTATGTAATCCCGGTACTTTTGTTTATTTGGCAGTATCTGAAATTTAACAAAGAGAACTTCTCTTCTCTAGGATTTAACTACAAGACATTCAGTCTGAAATGCTTTTTAACTGGCACTATAAGCGGAGTATTAATTTTCTGTTTCCTGTATTTTATCTTTTTCCCTCTTTTACAATATGTAGTTGAACTTCCGGATACCAGGGTAGAGTTGTATGATAATTTGAGGGGTAATACAGGTTTATACGTATTTCTGCTTTTTATGGGTTGGCTGGTTGGAGGTTTATATGAAGAAATAGTTTTCCATGGTTTCATATTTACTCAACTAGAAAAATTACTGCCTCGAAAAATTTCCCTGACCGTTAGTTTTCTGATTACAAATATTCTGTTTGGACTTTATCATTTTCAACTCGGATATGATGGCGTTATTAATGCATTTTTAGCAGGCATTGGTTATCATATTGTAATACTTATAAATAAGAGGAATTTATGGTATGGAATAATTTGCCATGCCATATTTGATACAATTGCATTAACATTACTTTACCTGGGGTATATTTAAGTTGATAATTGCAAGTAGTACTCAATTAGATTGAACGTGTTCTGCTATTGAATGAAGTATAAATGATCTGATCGAAGCCAATATGGTTGCGGGGTTCAACGATCAGGGATCAACTCTTGCGTTTACAGTAGCATCCCGATAGCTATCGGGATTTAATCAGGGAACCATCCCGAAAACGGGGTGTATTCGTTTTCGTCCCGATCGGGATCGGGACTTTTTTGTTACTTTTTTGGAGAAGCAAAAAAGTAAAGTAAACAACCTCGTGGTTTTTCAAAGAAACTTGGTTTTCTATAAATGATTGCAATAGCACAACACGTTAGATTTAATTAAGCCAGCTTCAGCCGCCATTGCATTGGTTGCTATCCGGGCGGAAACGGTAACATCAGCTGTAAATCATTAATTATCTCCGGTTATCGGCAGGCTTAAAACGCCCGGAATCAGAGTTAATTCAGGTTCACAAATCCTAACTGGTTGACATTGCAGGTTAGTGGGAGTCCTGAACCCAGCACAGCTTACATGCTTTCCCGCTATGCCTTATCTTTGCAGCCGTTTCAGGCCGGGGCAATGCCGGTTTTGCACGAATTAACCTTTTCAACTCTTCGTATGTACCGTTCTCATACCTGTGGCGAACTGCGCCTTCCCGATGTGGATAAAACCGTTACCCTCAGCGGATGGGTGCAAACCGTACGCAAGTTCGGCGCCATCACTTTTGTGGATCTCCGCGACCGTTACGGCATCACACAACTGGTATTCGCCGAAAGCCTGAATGACCAGCTCGATCAGCAGCCCCTGGGCCGTGAATTTGTGTTGCAGGCAACCGGAACAGTGCGGGAGCGTACCAGTAAAAACCTGCAGATTCCCACCGGTGAAGTGGAAATTGCTATTTCCGCTTTCAATATCCTCAATAAAAGCGCGGTTCCGCCCTTCACCATCCAGGATGAAACGGATGGCGGCGATGACCTGCGCATGAAATACCGCTACCTCGATCTCCGCCGCAACGCGGTGAAGAAAAATATTGAACTGCGGTATGCCGTGAACAGGGCCACCCGGGACTACCTGCACGCCAACCACTTCATGGATATTGAAACACCCTTCCTCATTAAAAGCACGCCCGAAGGCGCCCGTGACTTTGTGGTACCCAGCCGGATGAATCCCGGCCAGTTTTATGCACTGCCCCAGAGTCCGCAAACCTTCAAACAACTGCTGATGGTGAGCGGATATGACCGGTATTACCAGATCGTAAAGTGTTTCCGGGATGAAGACCTGCGTGCCGACCGTCAGCCTGAATTCACCCAGATCGACTGTGAGATGAGCTTTGTGGAGCAACAGGATATTCTCGAAATGTTCGAAGGACTGGTGAAGTATATTTTCAAAACGGTAAAAGGCATCGATTATACAGAGCAGGTACAGCGGATGACCTATGATGATGCTTTGTGGAACTATGGCAACGATAAACCGGATATCCGTTTCGGAATGCAATTGCTCAACCTGAAGAAACCAACACATGTGCTGCCGGGATATACTGATCAGCGTGCATTGATTGACGGGGCAGGATTCGGTGTGTTTGATAATGCGGAAACCGTGCTGGCCATCGCTGTTCCCGGTGCCGCTGAATATTCACGCAAGCAGATCGATGAACTCACGGAATGGGTTAAACGCCCGCAGATCGGCATGCAGGGCCTGGTGAACATCCGGTGCAATGCCGATGGTACCTTTAAAAGCAGCGTAGATAAGTTTTATAATGAAGACAGGCTGAAAGCCATTGCAGGAGCTGCTGGTGCGCAGGCCGGTGATCTGTTACTGATACTCGCAGGCAAAGAAGAACTGACCCGCAAAGCAGCCAGCACTCTTCGGCTCGAAATGGCTGAAAGGCTCGGTTTGCGAAAAGCGGATGAATTTAAAATGCTGTGGGTGGTGGATTTCCCCCTTTTTGAATTTGCCCTGGAAGACCAGGACGGCGGAGGCGCCGGTCGCTGGGTGGCGCGTCATCATCCTTTCACCAGTCCCAAGCCCGACCATATTCCGGTGATGATCAATAACAGTCCCAAGGTAGACGACCTGGATAAATATTTAGAACATCCCTATGCCGGCATCAAGGCCAATGCATACGATCTCGTACTCAACGGCAACGAAATAGGCGGTGGTTCGATCCGGATTTTCCAGCGGGAGCTGCAGGAAAAAATGTTTGCGGCCCTCGGCATGGATGAACATGAGCAAAAGGAAAAATTCGGATTCCTGCTCGGTGCTTTTGAATACGGTGCACCTCCGCACGGCGGACTTGCTTTTGGTTTCGACCGGTTGTGCGCCATTCTCGGCGGCAGCGAAAGTATCCGTGATTTCATCGCCTTCCCGAAAAACAACAGCGGCCGCGATGTGATGCTGGATGCGCCGGCGGCGATTGCCGGCAAACAACTGGATGAACTGCAGATTCAGTTGAATCTAAAGAGCTAAAGTTGCAGGTTGAAAGTTGAAGATGCTGCCGTTGATTGATGGCCTCATTGCCAATACCCGTCAGTTTTGACTTTTTAATTTTGACTTTTGACTTTTTAAATACAGTCTTCTCACCACCCTGTATTATTACTTAACTTTCCCCCACCATGCAGGCACCTTTAGCGGAACGGTTAAGACCCCGGACTTTACAGCAACTGGCCGGCCAGCAGCACCTCACGGGTGCGGGCAGTATTTTACGTACCGCACTGGAGCATGGTAAAATCCCTTCCATGATTTTATGGGGGCCGCCGGGTGTGGGTAAAACCACCATCGCCCATATTATTGCGCAAACCCTCGATATTCCTTTCTATACCCTCAGCGCTATTTCTGCCGGTGTAAAGGATGTTCGGGAAGTGATTGAAAAAGCCGGCAAGCAGGAGCGGGCCATTCTTTTTATTGATGAGATTCACCGTTTCAACAAAGGTCAACAGGATGCCTTGCTGGGGGCTGTGGAGAAAGGCGTCATCACGCTGATCGGCGCCACCACTGAAAACCCTTCTTTTGAAGTGAACAGCGCCTTGCTGAGCCGTTGCCAGGTGTATGTGCTGAAACCGCTGGAAGAGAACGACCTGGTTCAACTGCTGCATCATGCCCTGAGGGAGGATGAACTCCTGGCCCGGCATGCAGTCAACCTGAAAGAAACCAGCGCGCTGATCAATATTTCGGGTGGGGATGCCCGTAAGTTGCTGAATCTGCTGGAACTGGTGGTGGAAACCATCGGAGCAGGCGATATCACCGATGACCGGGTGATGGAGATTGCGCAAAAGCGCATCGCTGTGTACGACAAGCAGGGTGAACAGCATTATGATATCATTTCCGCATTTATAAAGTCTGTCAGGGGCAGTGATCCCAACGGGGCTGTTTACTGGCTGGCCCGCATGATAGAAGGAGGGGAGGATGTTAAGTTTATTGCCCGCCGGCTGCTGATACTGGCCAGCGAAGATATCGGCAACGCCAACCCCAACGCGCTGTTGCTGGCCAACGCGGCCTTTGATGCCGTCAACAAAATCGGGTATCCCGAATCAAGTCTGATTCTTTCCCAATGTGCTTTGTACCTCGCAGCCAGCCCCAAAAGTAATTCCGCGACTACCGCTATTGGCGCGGCGATGGCGGCGGTCAGCAGACAGGGTGATTTGCCCGTGCCCCTGCATCTCCGCAATGCACCCACCAAACTGATGAAAGACCTGGGCTATAAACAGGGCTATGCCTATTCTCATGATTATGCGGGTAATTTTTCGCTGCAGGAATACTTGCCGGAAGATATATCCGGTACTGCTTTTTATGTGCCGGGAGAAAATCCCCGCGAATCGGAAATGCGCAAATTCCTGCAGAGCCGGTGGAAAGATAAATATGGCTATTGAAAGTTGTGAACGCTAAACGATCAGGTATAATCCTTACATTCCGTTTATGATTAAATTATTATTCCGCTTCCGGGTCATTGTATGGTTGATTGCCGGAACTGCTTTGTTGAATGGTTGTTCCAAAGAAGAGCCCCAGGTCACCGGCTTGCCGGCAGCCGTTCGCCTGAATGTGCCATACGGTTCTGAGCCGTTGCAGAATATGGATGTGTACCTGCCTGCCAACCGGACAGCCACAAACACCAAAGTGCTGATACTGATTCATGGGGGTGCCTGGGCATCGGGAGATAAAGCTGACTTTGCATCCTTTATCGATACACTTAAAAAGCGATTACCCGGGTACGCGGTCTTTAATATTAATTACCGGCTGTCAGCCCCTCCGCAAAATCCTTTTCCCACCCAGGAACTGGATGTAAAAAAAGCAGTGGAATTTATTTACAATAACCGGGCAGACTATGCAGTAAGTGATAATTTCTCTATGGGTGGCGCGAGTGCCGGAGCGCATCTCAGTCTCTTACATGCCTATAAATATGCGTCACCGGTAAAAATCCGGACTGTAATCGATTTCTTCGGTCCAACCGATATGAATGATCTCTATAACAACCCGGGTGTGGTACCACAGGTAACCATTGCCGCCATTGTAGGCGCCACGCCTGCTTCCAATCCGGATTTGTATAACCAGTCAAGTCCTATCCGCTTCGTAACCGGCAGCAATGCCTGTCCCACCATCATCCTGCAGGGCAGTGACGACCTGCTCGTGAATGCGGAATCCCAGTCAAAGGCACTCCGTGACAGGCTGCTCATCAACGGCACACCGGTGCAATACGTGGAATATGCCGGGAAGGGGCATGGGGAAGACTGGGATAACGCAACCTATGCAGATGCCTTTACCCGCATCCAGGCATTTATGGAATTTTACAACCCCTGATCTCTTCATATTCAGTGATCCTGTTTACAAATACAGTGTTTAAACATGCAGGCAGGCGCTGGCTGGCCTGTTGCGGCTGGTTGATGATAAGCCTCTTATCTTCCGCCCAGCCAATGCAGCGTCCTGTGGTGAAGGACACCCGGCAGGAAAACCGCGCACGACTCTATAAAAGCCTGGTGGCCGGCATCCAGCGGAACCTCTCTGCCCTGCCTGCCGACAGCACCGAGGAGTACTGGATGGATGCATTGTATAATCTGGAATTACTGCAATACCGGGCACCGTGGACGATACAGCGGCTCAAGGCTGTATTTTCGGATATCCCTGACCGTTCAGTGGCCTTTCAGCGGTCGGTGGCAGAAGCAGTGTATGCGCTCTATCCCGCCGAATTTACAGCTGAGATGCTACGGCTTTTCCTGCTAACTGCTGATCCGAAGCTTACAGCCATTACATCGGAGTATTTGTTGCGCAGCAGTCTTCCTCCACGGATAATGCTCACTGATACATTGCTGCGCAGGCTATCAGCCGATAACGCCAGCGCCGTTTTGCAAAGGGCCTTGATCAGTGTTGGCCCTGGCACGCTGAAGAGCAGTCCCCCGCCGCTGTCCAAGCTGCTTCATCATCCTTTTGGCGACAGTACCGTTGTGCTCTTCAGTTTTCAACGGCCCAACCGCGATTATCCCGGCCGGGTGATCATTCGGGGGAGAGATGGCCAGTTTCTGAAAGATCCTTTCGGGAATCTGCTCAGTTTTCCGCAGCTTGCACGCAGTATCAGCAACCTGCCCGGTTATCTCAGTAACGGGAACACGCCGCAGGGAATATTCAGGATGCAGGGTTTCGGAGTCAGTAAAAGTATTTTTATCGGACCTACCCCCAATCTGCAGCTCAGCCTGCCGGTGGAGGCCTCCGTCCTGCATTTTCTGCGCGACAGTACCCTGCAGGATACGGTTTGGACTAAAGAACAGTACAGCCGGCTGTTGCCGGAAGCCTGGAGACATTATTCACCGATCTATGATGCCTGGTACGCGGGCGCTGCCGGCCGCACCGAAATCATTGCGCATGGCAGCACCGTAGATCCTTTGTGGTACCGCAACCTGCCCTGTTACCCGCTCACGCCCACCCTGGGTTGCTTATGCACCAAAGAGCTGTGGAACCCGGAAGATGGCAGCCGCTTAGTGAGCGATCAGCAGTTGCTGGCCGATGCCGTACTGCAGGCAGGCGGTGCCGATGGGTACCTCTTGGTAGTGGAACTGCCGGATGAAGCCCGTGCGGTTGAAGCTGCGGATATACTTCCTTTAATTCAAAAATGACCGGACTGATGGAACTCACGTGGACCTGTACCCCTTTTCAGCAATTGCCGCCTGAGGATCTTTACCGGATCCTGCAATTGCGCAGTGAAGTTTTTGTGGTGGAGCAGCAGTGCATTTACCAGGATATGGATAATAAAGATCAGCCATCCCTGCATCTTTGTGGCTGGGCAGGAGAGCAGCTGGCAGCCTATGCCCGTATTTTACCGGCGGGAATTTCCTATGATCACCCCAGTATCGGACGGGTTATTACGAATCCGGCTTTCCGGCGCTATGGCTTTGGCCGGGAACTCATGCGCAGGGCTATCCTCCTCACACAGAACAGTTTCAGCGATCCGGTGATCCTCATCGGCGCCCAGCAATACCTTACGGAATTTTACGCATCCTTCGGCTTCAAACAGGTAAGTGAACCCTATTTGGAGGATGGCATTCCGCATATCACGATGCGCCTGCAGGGATAATCATTCCATTGTAACAATAAGCTTCCTTTTTTTCCGTTTATACCGGTTAGCAGACTGCTCTGTCTTGTTGGACAAGCCGTGTGCTGATAATCAGTCCTTTTGAAAAACCGGTTAACGGATGAAAAAATTCACGTACACCCTGTTAAGAAAATGGTGCCTCACCCCGGCGCTTATTTTCTGCTGCTCACTGCAGCTGAGTGCCCAGCACCTGATGCTGGGACTAGGCGATGCCAAGGTGGAAGCAGGGCTCAATTTCGGACCCACTTTTTTCCTGGGCGACCTGGGCGGTAAAGTAGGTAAGGGTACCACTTTTATCAAAGACCTCAACTACCAGCTCACCAAACTGATGAAAGGAGCGTTCATTACGGTGTATCCGAATGAATGGCTGGGATTCAGGGTAGCAGCTCAGTATACGTATGTGGAAGGCATCGACAGTATTATCAGTACCCATGGCGTGGATGAACTCTGGCGCAAGCAGCGCAATATGGATTTCAAAAGCAATATCTGGGAAGCCTATACCGCGATTGAGTTTTTCCCCATTCAATATTTCATGCGGAATTATGAAGACTATGATCCGCGCTTCCGGCCCTACATTTTCGGCGGGGTGGGCTTGTTCAGGTTTAACCCGCAGGGATCTTTGCGTGATCAGAACGGAAATGTAACCTGGCACGCATTGCAGCCGCTGAGTACCGAAGGGCAGGGATTCCCGGAATATCCCGATCGTAAGCCCTATAAGCTTACACAAATGAATCTTCCTTTTGGCGCAGGTTTCAAGTATATCATGAATGATAAAATCAACCTGGGCCTGGAATTACTTTACAGGAAAACATTTACCGATTATATTGATGATGTAAGCACCACCTACATTGATGGCAATCATTTTTACAACAACCTGCCGGCAGGGGATGCCGATATTGCTTATCGCATCAGTGATAAAACCATCGGTATAGTAACACCGGGTGTGGGCAGGTATGCTCCCGGCACACAACGGGGTAATCCCAATAATAACGATGCCTATTTCTCGTTTCTGCTGAAGCTTGGTATCCGCCTGGGAGAAGGGGGATACAGTAATGGCAGTGGAAACGGCTGGGGTGCTTATGGCGGCAATGGTGGATTCCGTGCTGCCAGTAAAGTGCGCTGCCCGGTAAGATTCTGAAACCCGAAAAATTCATTGATATGAAAAATGGTTTACACTTCAACCCCCTGTTCATGAAAATGGCTGTTCTGGTTACCTGCTTCATGCTGGTAATGTTTTACAACAAAAGCAAAGGCGCACAACTGGTGCATCATCCGCAAACACATCATTGCGACTGGGCCGCCCGCTGAGTAAACAAAGGAATTTGTCACCACGCAAATAAGAAAATGGCAGGCAGGGTACCGGTTCAACACCCGTAACAGGCAGCGAAAGATGCGCCTGTTCCCCTGAAACCACATTAAATCTGTACTTTTTGCTCAGCCATTGTTTAGTGCAAACAAAAACCCGGACTTTTGTCCGGGTTCTTATTTATAACCATTGTTGGTTTATTTCAACTCTGCCTTCAGGTACTTTCCGGTAAAACTCTCCTTTACTTTCATCAGGCCTTCCGGTGCACCTTCGTATAAAACAAGTCCGCCGCCATCGCCGCCTTCAGGTCCGATGTCAATAAGGTGATCCGCCACTTTAATTACATCCATATTGTGTTCAATCACCAGCACCGTGTTGCCCCGGTCAACCAGTTTGTTCAGCACATCCAGCAGGTGCTGGATATCCTGGAAATGCAAGCCGGTGGTGGGTTCATCAAGGATGTAAAATGTTTTACCGGTATCTTTCTTGCCGAGTTCTGTGGATAGTTTCACCCGCTGCGCCTCGCCTCCGCTGAGGGTTACCGCGCTCTGTCCGAGGGTGATGTACCCCAGTCCTACCTCCTGCAGTACTTTTATTTTCCGGTAGATATAAGGTACCGGCTGGAAAAATTCCACGGCTTCATCCACCGTCATATTCAGCACATCGCTGATGGATTTTCCTTTGTAACGTATTTCGAGTGTTTCCCTATTATACCGTTTCCCGTTGCACTTTTCGCAATGTACATACACATCCGGCAGGAAATTCATTTCAATCACCCGCATGCCGCCGCCTTCACAAACATCACAGCGGCCGCTTTTTACATTGAAGGAAAAACGCCCCGCGTTGTACCCCCGGATTTTCGCTTCCGGTACAGAAGCAAACAAAGTGCGGATATCAGTGAAGAACCCGCAGTAGGTGGCCGGGTTACTGCGCGGGGTGCGGCCAATCGGGCTCTGGTCAATTTCAATTACTTTATCAATCTCTTCCAGCCCTTTGATACTGCTGTAATCCAGCGGCATCATTTTCGATTGATAGCAGTGCCGGCTAAGGAGGGGATACAATGTTTCATTGATGAGGGTGGATTTGCCACTGCCGCTTACCCCGGTAACAACAATCAGTTTACCCAACGGGAAACTCACCGTTACATTGCGCAGGTTATGACCTTTCACTCCTTTGAGTATGATGGATTTTCCATTGCCTTTTCTTCGCTCAGCAGGCACCGGAATATTCTTTTCACCACTCAGGTATTTCGCAGTTTCCGTTCCGGCATCCAGCACTTCCTGCGGTGTGCCCATCGCTACGATTTCACCTCCGTGAAACCCGGCCCGGGGACCGATATCCACGAGGTAATCACTCGAGAGCATGATGTCTTTATCATGTTCCACCACCAGCACACTGTTGCCGGTATCACGCAGATTTTGCAGTGCATGAATCAGCCGCTGGTTATCCCGCTGGTGCAGTCCGATGCTGGGTTCATCCAGGATATAGGTGATGCCCTGTAACTGGGAGCCTATCTGGGTGGCCAGCCGTATCCGTTGTGATTCACCTCCGCTGAGCGATTTGGTGGGGCGGTTGAGTGTAAGGTAAGTAAGCCCAACATCCAGCAGGAACTGCAGGCGTTCCCGGATCTCTTTCAGCACATCTTTTGCAATGCTGTTTTGTTTACTGTTCAGTCTTTTTTCCAATCCGGAAAACCATCCTGCCAGTTTATCAAGGTTCAGTTCACCCAGTTCTGCGATATTGGTATCGTCAATCTTAAACCACAGGCTTTCTTTTTTCAGCCGGGTGCCGTCACAGGTTCCGCAGGTTTTGAGCTGCATGAATTTTTCCACCCATTCGCGCAGTACTTCGGTGCTTTGCGGGGAAGAAAACCAGCGTTTCAGCATCGGGATAATGCCCTCATAGCTCCCTGTAAAAGCTTCCGGTATCGTTTCATCGCTCATATCCAGTTCCAGGCCGGGAGAGATGCCCTGGTCGCCATAGAGCAATAATTCCAGTTGTGCGGCCGGCAGTTCCTTCAGGGGTTTATCCAGGTTGATCTTGTATTTTTTTGCGAAGGAGACCACCTGCTGAAACACGCTCGCGTTGCGTTCTTCTCCCAGCGGGGCAATACCGCCGGCTTTTACGCTCAGGCTGTAATCGGGTATCACCGCCTCCAGGTCGATGGTATATACATTGCCCAGGCCCTTGCAGGTGGGACAGGCACCGTAGGGGCTGTTGAAGGAAAACGCGTTGGGAGAGGGTTCCTCATAACTGATACCGGTATCTATGCACATCAGCTGTTTGCTGTACTGAACCACACTGTTATCATCGTTCAGGAGCAGGAAGAGGAGACCTTTACCCACCTGCAGGGTTTTCTGCACGCTCTGGCTCAGGCGCACTTTGAGATCAGGAGTAACTGCCAGCCGGTCAACCACCACTTCAATATCATGAATTTTGTAACGATCGGTCTGCATTTTCGGCGTGAGGTCCATAACGTCACCGTCTACACGCACTTTCAGGTACCCCTTTTTACGGATTTCCTCGAAGAGCTCGCGGTAATGGCCTTTCCGTCCACGGACCAGCGGCGCCAGCAGACTGATCTTCCGGTTCCGGAATTTGGAAAAGATATGCTGCACAATTTCCTCTTCGCTGAACTTCACCATTTTCTTCCCCGTGTTGTAGCTGTAAGCTTCACCCACCCGGGCATAGAGCAGGCGCAGGAAATCATAAATCTCCGTGATGGTACCTACGGTACTCCGCGGATTTTTATTGGTGGTTTTCTGTTCAATGGAAATCACAGGGCTCAGACCGGTAATCTTGTCCACATCCGGCCTTTCCATATCCCCCACAAACTGCCGGGCATAGGCGCTGAAACTTTCCATGTAACGGCGCTGTCCTTCATTGTACAGCGTATCAAAAGCCAGCGATGACTTGCCGCTTCCGCTCACACCAGTGAATACCACCAGCTTGTTTTTGGGTATCTGCAGGTCAATATTCTTCAGATTATGTTCCCGTGCACCGAAGATTTCTATATAATCGGTAGGTGCCAGCGGGTCGGGGGAACTGATTTTCTTTTTCGCCATAATGCCGTTCAAAGGTAAAGAGAGCAAACAAAAGGATAACCGTTTGGTTCAGGGCTAATCAAACAGTGCGAATTGCCTGCAGGCAGATGGCAGGTTTCTTGACCGGCTGCGAATAAAATGGCTTTACCGGAGTTGGGGGAAGCTGGGGATATTTCCCGCAGCTGGTGCGGATAAGTGAACAGGACAAAGTGATTTTTGATCAGTATACAGATTGTGTAACCGGGATATCCGCCCTGGCAGCAGCCCGGAGGAGTTGCTGTTTCGTCTTTGCGGCTTCCGTTGTTTTTCCTTGTTTCCGCAGGACTTTCTCCAGTCCGCTGAGTGACCAGGGGTTGGCTGGATTGATTTGCAGATCTTCCTTGAATATTATCCCGGCTTTTTTCAGATCCCCGCTGTTCAGTAAAAACTGGCCGTAATACTGGCGGGCAGGCAGAAGCCAGTCGCGGGGTTCATTGTACAGCATACCGTCTTCCCGTGATACAGCTTCTTCAAAAAGTAAACGGGCGGATGCATTGTTGGAAGTATCTTCTGCTATGACGGCTTCCAGTAATTTCTCCGCAACCCCGGCACCGGATGAACCGGGGTTAAAGGCAGCCGGACTCTCTTGTAACTGCGGGTGCTGCATCAGTGATTGCAATAACTGTAATTCTTCCCTGGCTTCTGTTGTACGATGGGTTCGCGCAAAGGCCATGCCACGGGCAAAATGGTTCAGCAAAGCTTCGTATATCCTTGCTGACGGTACAGCGGGTAACTGCAGGATATCGGCCCAGCGGCCAAACCGCACCCTGATCATTCCGGGTGTCTGGTGAAGGTATTGTCCGTACACTCCGAAGTAACCTCCTGCATCCAGCAGGCTGGCATCGATATTTTTATTCAGTTCTCCGGCATGGCGGAGTGCATTGGCATATTGTCCATCCATCATGGCACAGGCTGTCTGCATGTGCAGGTTATGCATAAGATACAGAAAAGCATTTCCGGTTACTGGCTGAAACTGTTGCTGGTACTGGTAATAGCTTTTCACGGCGGTGCTGTTCACCTGAACCCCGCGGCTATACCGCCCGGTGCGGATATAAATATGCGAAGGCATATGCACCAGGTGAGCAACGCCCGGCATCAGGTTTCCCAGCCTGTCTGCAGCCGGCAGCGCTTTTTCAGGATGGCGGGAACCCTCCACTGCATGAATATAATAATGCGCTCCGCCGGGATGTAAGGGGAACCGGTTTACCAGTTTTTCAAGCACTTCTACGATTGCAGGTGTCCATGCTTTTGGCAGGTAATGGCGGTCGTACAGGTCCCAGGGGTGTTGCACCATCAGTGCATCGGCATAGAGGGCCGCAGCATCTGCATCCTTCGGAAAACGGGCATAAACTGCCTGCATCGCATCGGCATACTGCTGGTTCAGTCGCTCCCGGGTAGTGTTGCTGTCATTGCTGTATCTAACCTGCATGGCCTGGATGAGTGATTGTTCCAGGGGGCTGCAAGAACCCGCCAGCTGCCGGGCTTTTTCCGTTGCTTCCAGCGCTTCGGGAGATGCGGTATAACCAATATCGTTGATGTTGGGGCCATAAGCGAGCGCCTTACCCCAGTAGCCCATCGCAAAATCCGGGTCGGACTGGATGCACCTTTCAAAAGAGGCCAGTGCTTCAATGATGTGAAATCCGTAATACATGTTGATGCCCTGCTGGAAAAAAAGATAGGCGCTGTCGTTTGTTGGACTCACCGGCATCCGGTAACTGCCCCAGCCTTCCAGCAGGGGGATGCGGCGGGTGCTGTCTTCAAAATTGATAAGATCCAGCCGGGGGCTGCATCCTATTGCCGACTGATTCACGTTACTAATAGCAGCCAGCCGGGCTTCTTCATTTACCCGTGTTGTGGTGGCTGTTTGATGATTCCACGCAGTCTTCAGGATGACAACTGAAGTGATGAGGAGGAAATACTTCATGCACTGATATTGATCTGCAGTAAAGTAGCCTGTTTTTTCCGGATTTACAAGGTTGGGCAGTACAGCAGGAGGGTGTTGCCTGAAATAAACTCACTTGGGAAAATTATTCTTGCCGGTCATTTGAAAAGGGCTGCATTGGAAAGATTTCAGGTGTTTCGCCCTGATTTCACAATATTTACAGGTTTTTGCTGTTAAATGTTAATCTATCAGCCTTATTTATGCAATCAAACACTGGCCATCAGCCGATTATACTTTCACCCGGACGTATTACCCGGTTACTGCAACTATGCATAGGCCTGTTGTTCATAGGGCATTTGGGAGCCTTTTACCTTGATTATGTGAGAAGAGCCGGTTCACGGACTGCCAAAAACCTGGTAAAATGGTTTGATTTTAACCTGGAAAATAATGTGCCCACCTGGTTTTCTGTATGCATTCTGGCCCTGAGCATGCTCCTGCTGCTGGTCATCTATCTGCATCACCGGGAGGCTGGTAAAAAAGATGCTCATTTCTGGCGCTCACTCTCCCTGGTCTTTCTTTTTCTGAGTGTGGATGAAATGGTGCAGGTGCATGAGGAAGTCGCCCGAATGCTGCGTCCTGAACTGGGTGCCGGTGTTCCCTCCATCTTTTACTGGGCATGGGTGATCCCGTACGGTTTATTTGCAATAGGAGCGGGACTGTATTTTCTGCGTTTTGTTCGTAGCCTTCCACCTGATATCCGCAACCTGTTTTTTATTTCCGGAGCCATGTTTGTAACGGGCGCCCTTGGTATGGAATTGCTGGAAGGACATTTCTATGTGAAGTACGGACTCAACCATATTTATAACCGCATCCTGTATTGTGTGGAAGAATTACTGGAGATGGGGGGGATCACCCTTTTCATTCATGCATTGCTGCGGTATATGGAAGGCCAGCGGATCGGTCTTTCGCTTACGCGTGGATGAAATCGCTGATTTCTGCTACCTTCATATCATAAACTGATTGCCATGGCCATCCGCATTTTCATCACAGGCGGCACTTTTGATAAGGAATACAATGAACTCAATGGCCAGCTTTTCTTCAAAGACACGCATCTGCAGGACCTGCTTGAGATGGGCCGCTGTAAACTGGATACAGAGATCCGCACACTGATGATGATTGACAGCCTGGAGATGACGAAAGATGACCGGGACCTCATCGTTCATCAATGCAGGCATTGTGAAGAAAACCAGATTGTCATCACCCATGGCACAGATACCATGGCTGAAACTGCCCGGGTAATAGCGCAGGAGGTAAGCGACAAAACCATTGTACTCACCGGCGCCATGATTCCCATTAAATTCGGCAGCTCCGACGGTTTATTTAACCTGGGCAGCGCACTTGCTTTTGCACAAACCCTTCCGCCAGGGGTATATGTAGCTATGAATGGGCGTTACTTTCACTGGAACAATGTGCGGAAAAACACACAGACAGGTGTTTTTGAAGAGCTTTCTTAATTCCACGTGCTGCATTTGTTATTTTATCAATTGTTTATTCCTTTCATCCTTCTTCCGGTACATTTATCACAAACCCGGATAATCCTTTTTACCTTTAGCGTTCCGTCCGTCTAAAACGGTTGAATACCACTCCATGTACAAACATCTCATCTCCGGGTTACTGCTCATGCTTTCCGGCTTCAGTATGAAAGCCCAGTTCGCAGATTTGCGGGGAACCCTGCAGGATGATCAGGATCGTCAACCGGTAAAAGGTGCCACCATATCCCTGTTCCGTTTGCCCGACAGTTCGGCAGCAGGCAAAACCGTTTCCGGTAATACAGGCCGTTTTGTTTTCAGTGGTTTGCAGCCAGGGGATTATTATATACAGGCTGCGGCCCTGGATTTCCAGGTACTCACCCGAACGCTTACCCTGAAAGCCGGCGATAACCAGGCGGGGACATTGCGTATGCTCCGTTCCGGCGCTGTACTCGATACAGTGCTGGTAGTGGCTAAAACGCCGCCGGTGGCACAAAAAGGAGATACCGTTCAGTATAATGCCAGCCAGTATAAAGTAAATCCGGATGCCAGCGCTGAAGAACTCGTAAAGAAAATGCCGGGTATTACGGTGGATAAGTCGGGCAGCGTGACCGCACAGGGTGAACAGGTACGGAGGGTAACCGTTGATGGGCGGGAATTTTTTGGGGAGGATGCTACGGCCGCATTGCGTAACCTGCCTGCGGAAGTCATTGATAAAATCCAGGTATTCGACCGGTTAAGTGACCAGGCGCAGTTTACCGGGTTTGATGACGGGAACAGCACGAAAGCCATTAATATCGTTACAAAAAGCGGCAGCCGCAATGGTCAGTTCGGCAGGGTATATGCCGGCTATGGTACCGATGACCGTTATGCAGCAGGCGGGAACGTCAGTTTTTTCAAAGGTGACCGACGTCTTTCCATTGCCGGGCTCTTCAATAATATTAACCAGCAGAATTTCAGCAACGACGATCTGCTGGGCGTTACTACCAGTGGCAGTGGTGGCGGAAGCAGGGGAGGTAACCGGGGCGGTGGCGGCAGCCGGGGCGGAGGTGCAGTTGGCAGTACGTCGAATTTTACGGTTGGCCAGCAGAGCGGTATCAATGCCACGAATTCGATCGGACTTAATTTCAGTGATAAATGGGGCAAAAAGGTGGATATGGCTGCCAGTTATTTCTTCAATAACAGCAATACCAATAACGATCAGCTCAGCAGTGTGAAGTATTTCCTGCAGAACAGTGCAGATCAGTTTTACGACGAAACAAGTCTATCTGACGCGGATAACTTCAATCACCGGTTTAATATGCGCCTCGAATACCGGGTGGATTCTTTCAACTCTTTCCTGTTTACACCTACCTTCAGTATGCAGGATAACAGCAGTATCCGCCTGCTTGACGGGCTCCGGTATTTTACAGCTGCCGACCTGCTCAGCCGAACAGCCAACTCTACCCGTAATAACACGGCTGGATTTAACAGTAATAATAACCTCCTCTACCGGCATTCCTTTCCCAAAAGGGGACGGACGCTTTCCGTGAATCTGGGTTTTGCCATCAACCGGCGCGACGGGGATGTATTTGTTGAATCAGCCAATACCTTCTACAGCACGGCTGTGCTGAACGACACCCTGCAGCAGTTCAATAATCAGCTCGTGAAAGGGAATACCTGGTCCGCCAATGTTACCTTTACCGAACCGGTAGGCAAACAGGGACAGCTGCAGCTGAGTTACGCACCTTCGTATAACCGTAACCGTTCAAACCAGGAAGTCAATCAGCTGGATCCGCTTACCGATAAATACAGCCTCTTTGATACGGCACTTTCCAGCCGTTTCGACAATACCGTTTTCACGCAGGACGCCGGTATCACGTACCGCCTGGGCAACCGGGATAATATGTTTGCGGCAGGTATTTCTTTCCGAAATACGGCTTTAGGCAGTGAACAGCTGTTCCCCCTGGCCGCAACGGTGGATAAAACATTCCGTAACTGGTTACCCAACCTCATGTGGCGGAAGAAATTTTCGGCGCGCAGCAATATCCGCATCATGTACCGGGCCAATACCAATGCTCCCTCGGTTACCCAGCTGCAGGACGTAATCAATAATACGAACCCGCTCTTTCTCACCACCGGGAACCCCAACCTGCAGCAGCAGACCTCTCATATTCTCAGTGCCCGCTACACTTTCACCAATACAGCAAAAGGACGCAGTTTTTTTGCCAATGTTTTTCTGCAGCAGATGAATAATTATATCAGCAATGCCACTTTTATTGCCCTGCGGGATTCCCTGCTGAGTAATGATATTATTTTATACAAGGGCGCCCAGCTTACCAAGCCGGTGAACCTCAATGGGTACTTCAGCCTGCGGTCACTCGTAACCTATGCGATGCCGGTGAAACCTTTGAAATCAAACATAAATTTCAATGCCGGATTTAACTATGTAAAAACGCCGGGCCTGCTGAACGGCATCAGCAGTTTTACCAACAACTATACTTATACGGGCGGGGTGGTGCTGGCGAGCAATATCAGTGAGTTCGTGGATTTCAACCTGTCGTATAATGTTAACTGGAACGTGGCTGCCAACGCAGTTCAGCCCCAGAACAATAACCGGTTTATCCTGCAGAACGCCGGCGTACAGCTGAACCTGCTTTCCAAAAAGGGCTGGTTCCTGCAGCAGGACCTCACCCGGCAGTCGTTCAGCGGACTCAGTGGCGGATTTAACCAGAATTACTGGTTATGGAACATGGGGGCCGGTAAAAAATTCCTGAAAAAACAGGCAGGCGAACTGAAGTTGTCTGTATTTGATTTGCTCAGCCAGAACCGGAGTATTGCCCGGAATGTAACAGAAAGCTATATAGAAGACCTGCGAAGCGTGGTGCTGACCCGTTATTTCATGCTCACCTTTTCTTACCGGCTGCGCAATTTTGGAAAAGCTCCTGCCGCAGGTAACCGTAACCGTGGCAGTATGGGAATGCCCGGAATGGGATTCTGATGATCTTCAGGTTTTGGGCTTGTTCACTTTTTTTTCAATCCAGTCATCGAGCCGCAGGAGTACTGCATTGATGAGCACCACCAGTATGGCAGATGAAACTGCTTCTTTAAATGCTCCGGCCCCTGCCACACAGCCAATGGCAGCAGTGCACCAGATGGTTACAGAAGTAGTAAGGCCTTGTATGGATGTACCCTGGTGCATGATAACACCTGCACAAATAAATCCCACTCCGGTTACAATCTGGCCGATAATTCGGGTGATATCCCCTCCATACGTTCCCGTAATGGCAAAAGAAAGTAAAACAAAAACAGCGGAGCCTACGGCTACCAGGCTATGTGTCCGTAAACCGGCATTTTTGTGATTCAGCTGCCGCTCCAGGCCGATGGCAAAACCGCAGACCAGCGAGATCAGTAATCTTTGTATAAATTCAGTGTAGGGCATTGATTCGGTGGTTTCATTATAAAGGTACATCACCCCGGCACCTGCCTGCAAATAATTCTTGCAACTTGTTCAGCGGGATGCGGCGGAAACAGGTTATTTTTACGAAAGCTGCTGCTGCAGGTTACCCCCACTCCAACTGAACATGCTTTTTAATTCCTTCCATTTTGTGGCCTTTTTCGTGGTAGTAACGCTGTTCTACTTCATGCTGGCACACCGGTGGCGCTGGGGTTGGCTGCTGCTGGCCAGCTGTTATTTTTACATGGCATTTGTGCCGGTGTACCTGCTGATACTTGCCTTTACCATCGGGGTAGACTATGCAGCCGGGTTGCTCATAGCAGGTGCGCAGGGATCCCGTCGTAAAGCTTGGTTACTGGTGAGCTTAACTGCCAACATCGGGGTACTGGCTTTTTTCAAGTATTACGCCTTCATTTTTGAAAATACCGGATGGCTGGCTGGGCTTTTTCATGCTTCCAATCCCTTACCGCAGTTGTCGATTCTGCTGCCTATCGGTCTTTCGTTTCACACCTTCCAGGCCATGAGTTACACCATTGAAGTGTACCGGGGGCATCAGCCTGCTGAGCGGCATTTCGGAATCTATGCTTTGTATGTGATGTTTTATCCGCAGCTGGTGGCTGGTCCCATTGAACGGCCGCAAAACCTCCTCCATCAGTTCAGGGAGGAGCATAGTTTCGATGCCGACCGGGTTTTCAGCGGCCTCAAACTGATGGTATGGGGTCTTTTTAAGAAACTGGTGATTGCCGACCGGCTGGGGATCTATGTGGATGGCGCCTATAATTACTACGAACAAAGCAGCGGCATTTCCCTGCTCCTGGCTACCATTTTCTTTTCATTTCAGATTTACTGTGATTTCTCCGGTTATTCGGACATCGCCATCGGAGCCGCGCGCGTGATGGGATTTAACCTGATGACCAATTTCAGGCAACCACTCTTTGCCCGGTCCACAGCAGATCACTGGCGCCGATGGCATATTTCTCTCTCTACCTGGTTCAGGGATTATCTCTATTTCCCAATGGGCGGCAGCCGGGTGGCAGTTCCACGCCTCTACGTTAACCTGATGATTGTATTTGTAATCAGCGGACTCTGGCATGGGGCCAGCTGGACCTTTGTTATTTGGGGCGCCCTGAACGGATTGTACGTGGTGGCGGGTCATTTTACCCGTTCACCCCGCCAGTGGTTGTGGGAACGTACCGGTATTCCCCGTTTGAGGCCGCTGGATACCTGCCTGCAGATACTGGTTACCTTTGGCATGATTGCTTTATCCCGTGTTTTTTTCCGCTCAGAAAATTTCACACAGGCAGCTGCCATCTTTAAGAAGATTGCCGGCTTCAGCGGCTCTCTCGCTGCTGAAAGTGTAACGATGATGCTGTATTCGTTTTTTGCTATTGCCGTATTGCTGGCGGTGGAATTCAGGCGGGAATTTTTTCCGGAGCGATGGTCACTTTCCCACCACCGGAGTCTGCTGGTACGGAATGCCTGGTATGCATTGCTTACGCTGCTGATAATGCTGGTAGGTGTATATGATGGTGGCCAGTTTATTTACTTTCAGTTTTAAACAGTTTGCTGAAACAACAACTCATATCATTTTCGCGCAGGTTACTGCTGTTTCTGTTCACCATAGCAGTTGCAGATCAGTTAATCGGCTACGTATTGCGGACAGCCTATTTTTCCCAGCGCCAGGGCTTCAGTTATCAGAGTACGCAGGCCATCCGGGATACAAAAGCGGGTACATTGGTGCTCGGTTCTTCCCGTGCCCTGAATATAGTTGACCCGGCTGTAATCCGTGCAAAACTGGGCGACAGCTGTTTTAATGCCGGTATGGAGGGGCAATCTGTGTTATATCAGTATGCAGTACTGCAGGCAATACTGCAGCGGTACAGGCCCCACCGCGTAATACTGACGGTGGATGCGGGAAATTTTTTAAAAGAACAGAAATCCTATGACCGGCTTTCGCGTCTCTTACCCTACTATCATGCACACCCCGAAATCCGGGAAACTGTTCAGCTGAAGGGTGCGTGGGAACCGCTTAAATTATGGTCAGCAATCTATCCTTATAATTCTACTATGCTGGAAATCATGCGGTCGCTGGCCGGTAAAAATTCCGCTGAAGCAGGCGTAGATGGATTTATCGGATTAAAGCGTACCGTTTCCGGCGATCCGCTGACGATGGATTTTACGCAAAATCGTGTAATGGATACTGTTAAGCTGAACCGTTTCCGCCGGATACTGCAGGATTGCCGGAAGGCGGGTGTACGCATATACGTGGTTTGTCCGCCCTACCGTATCCATGCCAACGGCGTCGACACATCACTATCCCTGGCCCGGTCTGTCTCGGTATCAGAGGGTGTTCCTTACCTGGACTTTTACGCTGACAGCGGATTTACTTCCCGGAGAGAATGGTTCGCTGATTTCAGGCACCTGAATATAACAGGAGCCGCCGTATTTACCGATACGCTCGCTGCCCGTATCCGGATGCTGGAGCAAGGTTTCTGATGATTGGCTGAAACTGTTATTGTCAGTTTAATTTTGACATTTAAATAATACGTATGAAAAAAACAATTGTACTCGTCATCTGGATGCTGATGGCATCGGTGCGTGTGTGGGCGGATGAAGGCTTGTGGCTGCCGCAGTTGCTGGCTGCCCTGAATGAAAAGCAGATGAAAAAGATGGGGATGAAGATCAGTGCCGCTGATATTTACAGTATCAATAAAAGCAGCCTCAAAGACGCCATCGTGAGTTTTGGAGGTTTCTGTACAGCAGAAGTGATTTCTGGAAAAGGGTTGATCCTCACCAATCACCACTGTGGTTTTGATGCGATACAGAATCACAGCACGCTGGAGAAAAACTACCTGCGGAATGGTTTCTGGGCGATGTCACATGCGGAAGAATTACCGAACCCCGGTCTCACTGCCACTTTCATCATCCGTATAGATGATGTAACCAGTCTCGTTCTGGATGGTATAACGGCCGGTATGCCGGAAAATGAACGGCAGTCGCAGGTGGATAAAAATATACTCAAGGCACGGGAGGCGGCTGTTAAGGAAAGCTGGCAGGACGTGATGGTCCGGCCTTTTTTTGAGGGTAACAAATACTACCTCTTTGTTACAGAAACTTTTAAGGATGTACGGCTGGTGGGGGCGCCCCCTTCTGCTATCGGTAATTTCGGAAAGGATACTGATAACTGGATGTGGCCGAGGCATACCGGTGATTTCAGTCTTTTCCGCATCTATGCAGGTAAAGACAATAAGCCGGCGCCCTATTCAGCGGAGAATGTGCCTTATGTGCCCCGTCGTTCACTGAATATTTCCCTCGATGGCGTGAAGGAGGGTGATTTTACCATGGTGTTCGGGTTTCCCGGCCGTACCACGCAATACCTGCATTCGGCAGCTGTGGAGCAGATTATGACGGTGAACGATCCGGCAAAAATTGCGCTGCGCGACAGGGCGCTGAAGATAATGGACGGGTTTATGCGCGGGAATGAGCAGGTACGTATTCAGTATGCTGCCAAGTATGCTTCCGTTGAAAATGCCTATAAAAAATGGAAAGGAGAGGTGCTGGGATTACGCCTGTCAGGCGCCCTGGATAAAAAGCGGGAACGGGAACGCTTATTCGCAAAACTGGTAGCAGCCAATCCCGGCCTTCAGGAAAAGTATGGTAACCTGCTCTCCGGCCTCGAAGAAGCATATGCTGCTTTCCGGCCGTATGGATATGCACGGGACTACTATAATGAAGTGGTGCCCCGGATTGAATTGTTCACAGTGGCATCCGCCCTGCGTCAGTTGCAGGCAGCACAGGCAAAAGGGGGAGAAGCGCTCACCAAAACAAAAGCTGCTGTTCAGGAAAGAATCAATGACCTCTTTCGGGAGTATAGTCCGGTGGTTGACCAGCGCCTCTTCGAACAATTGCTGGAGATGTACCTGCACAACCAACCAGACAGCCAGGTGTCGCCGATGTTAAAACAGCTGCTGAACACCTACCAGCATTCCTTCCCGGCGCTGGGCGCTGCGGTATACCGGCAAACTGTTCTGACGGATGCGGCAAAACTGCAGGCATTCATAAACAGCCCGGATATTGCACCGGCACTGGCCGGTGATACCGCTTACCTGCTGTTTAAAGATGTGCTCTCAACGTACACGCAGCGTGTGGCCGGAAAGCTGAATGAACTGCAGGCACGTATCAACAACCTGCAGCGGACATACGTGCAGGCGCAACTGGATGTATTCAAAGACAAAGTGTTTTACCCGGATGCCAACGGAACCCTGCGGGTGACGTATGGGAATGTAAAACCCTACAAGCCCCGCGATGGGGTTCAATATCATTTTTATACTTACCTCGACGGGGTGATGGAAAAATACAAGCCCGGGGATTATGAGTTTGATGTACCGGAGAAATTAATCGATTTGTACAGGAAGAAGGATTATGGCCCCTATGGCGTGCAGGGACGGCAGCCTGTTTGCTTCATCGCTGCCAATCACACAACGGGGGGAAACAGCGGCAGCCCGGCGCTGGATGCACATGGTAACCTGATCGGACTGAATTTCGACCGGGTATGGGAAGGTACCATGAGCGATATTAACTATGATTCGGCTATCTGCCGTAACATCATGGTAGACATACGCTACGTGCTGTTCATCATTGATAAATTTGCCGGTGCGGATCACCTCATTCAGGAACTGAAGCTGGTAAGTACTAAAAAACCGAAGAGAAAGTAATTAAAAAATTATGCTTACTTCAGGAGGCAAGAGGTTTATGATGTTTCATATTTAAGTCATGCCGCTCAAAAAATAAATAAGGGGCCTCCATCTGGAGGCCCCTTATTTTAAGAAGGTAATGCATTGCATTTGTACATCAGCACATCTGCATATCTGCACATTTTCTTTTTACCATTTGGCAGCGAAGTCACGCTTGCGCTGGGGCTGCTCTTCGCGGGGACGGGCTTCGTTCACGCGGAGGGTACGGCCATCGGCAGTAGAACCATCCAGAGCTGAAATAGCTTTGGCGGCTGCAGTGTTGTCAGGCATTTCAACAAATCCGAAACCGCGGCTGCGCTGCGTGAATTTGTCGGTTACCACACGGGCGGAACTCACTTCACCGAATTCCTCGAAAAATCCTCTTAAGTCATCATCCTGTACGTTGTAACTTAAGTTGGAGACATAAATGTTCATAGCTGAAATTTTTTTTCAGTTTTTAAAATGCTTGAGAAAAAGGCAATGGGATTTGGGAGGCTAAAAGGCGGCGATATAATGCGCGGATCAGATAGTTCGTTCAAAACAAAATTGCGTTCACTCAAATTAACAGCACAAAAGTAAGGGTTTCCGCTTGAATGTTGGGTTTTATTTTTAAACTGATTTTAAATGCCTGGGAATTAACTGTATAAAACGAAACCGGCCTGCTCCGCCGGAATTCTTTATCTTTGAAATAAATAGGCCTGCAACGGTTCGTCTTCCGGGACAATGCCGGGCGGCTCTTAAACTAAAAACAAACAGTTACCTATGGCGGATTCCTGGAACAAGAAGGAGCGGGAAAAAAAGAAAGCACAGAGTAAAAAAGAAAAGGCTGAACGCAAGGCCGAGCGCAAAGAGCAGGGTAAAAGCGGCAACAGTCTTGACAGTATGCTGGCCTACGTGGATGAAAACGGGAACATCAGTTCCACACCGCCGGATCCAAACAGGAAACGTGAAGTCAATGCCGAAGACATCGTAATTGGTGTGCCCAAACATGTCCACAATCCGGAAGATGATATCCGCACCGGCATCATCACCTTTTTCAACGACAGTAAAGGGTACGGTTTTATTCGTGATACCGAAACCCGTCAGAGCATCTTTGTACACATCAATGCACTTTCAGAGCCTGTTAAGGAAAATATGAAAGTACAGTTTGAAGTGGAGCAGGGGCCGCGCGGACTGAACGCGGTGCGCGTAAAAGTCGTTCGCTGATACAGTACAGCGTTGCTGCTGAAAATATCCCTGCTATCAATATTTGAATTCCAATAATAAAGCCGCATTTAATGCGGCTTTATTTATTAAAAAATATCTGCGGAATTTTGCCGGCTCATTATCTGTAACATAAATCAGCATACACAGCACATTTCAAAGTCCGTGTGCCCTCTGAACACTGCACCCTCAACTTCTAAACCTCTCTTCTTTATTTCTCCAGTTCCGCAATTTTCTCAGTCGCCATCTTCGCCCAGTACGGATCAAACTGTTCTGCCTTTACTTTGGCTTCCCGGTAACTCTGAATGGCAGCTTCTTTTTTATGCAGTTCAACATACAGGTCGCCAAGTCTCAGCAGGGGAAGGGGATTGCGGGGAACCAGCCCCGGAAGCGCCCTCATCCATTGTTCCCGCCGGATGTTGTCTTTCAGAATTTCATAACTGTCGGCCACGTTAAATAGGGTACGCAGATCATTACTGTCGATGCTGAGCCGCTTCAGTTCGTTACCTGCATCTGCCATCCAGCTCTGAATTCCGGTTTCCTGTAAACGGTCAAACAGGAGCCTGCTTTTATCGGTTCGGGGGGTATCAGGCTGCACTCCGGCCGCCAGTTTCATAAAATTACCGGTAACATAGCGGCTGTTTAGCCGCTGGTTCATGCAGGTGGCCACAATTGTATGTGTTTCGGGTTCCATAAACAGGTCGCAGGAATAACCCATACCCCCTCCGTTATGGCCGTACACTTTCTTACCGGGATACATCAGGCCGGTATATATTTCCATTCCGTAACCATATTGCCCGGGCGGCATTTCTATGTGAGGGGACATCATTTTTTTAAGTGAAGCGGCAGACAGGAGCCGGCCACTGAGCAAGGCTTCCGCGAAATAAAAAAGATCACGTGGACAACTGATCCATCCGCCACCCGCACTTGCCCGGATCGTTGGCCTTTGCGGATAGTGGTGATATGTTTTCATGCCCAGCCAGGCATAAGGTTTGGCTCCGTTCAGGTAAAAGCTGGCTGTGTCCAAACTGAAATGCGTATTCCGCATACCCGCTTTTCTGAGTATGTATTTCTCAACATATTTTTCATAAGGCATACCGCTTACCCGTGCAATAATCTCACCCAGCACCATATAGGCGGAAGTGCTGTAATACACCCCCTTTCCTGGTGTGTCGAAAGCAGGACGGTTGCCTTCAATAAAATCCCACCATTCTTCCCGGCTGTAGTCTTTGGTAAAATCGAAGGATTCATTTTCCCAGGGCGCTGTCAGGCCGCTCTGGTGGGTTAACAGGTGGTGCAATGTCATCAGTCCGGCATTGCGTATACGGGTATCCGGCAGGTAATAAGCCACCGTCTCCTCCAGTCGCAGTTTGTTTTTCTCCACGAGTTGCAGCACCGCACAGGCAGTAAACAGTTTACCGCTGCTTTCGATCAGATAAAGTGTGTTCAGGTTATTTACACGCAATGGTTCCTGGCTCGCATACCCAAACGCTTCTTCCTGCACGATTTTTCCTCCGGTAGCTACCAGTACCGACCCATGATGACCGGATGCCGCATACAGGCGGGCCAGCTGGTGAACACGCTCCTGCAGCTGCTCCTGCGATATACCTGCGAGCGTGCAGAGAAGCAGGATACCTGACAGATAGATTCTTTGCATGATTAATTATTTACGGAGTGAATGGTTACATTACACAGTGGCTGTTTCAGGTTGGTTCATTATGCGCAGAATCTCTTTCAGCCTTTCTCTTCCCAGGCCGGCGGCTGCCAGTGAATAGAGATTGTCATACAGGGAGGGTGGTGCCGAAATCTTTACCTGGCTGAGCCACTGTGCGACGCCGGCATTGTTGTTGCCGCGCAGCATCCACAGGCTGTAGTGCTGGTTTTTTTCAGGGGGGATGCCTGCCGCAATTTCCTGTACCAATGCAATCAGTTCTTCATCTGTATGTAATTTCCAGAGTACCTCATTCAGCAGTGTTTCCTCCCTGTTCATGTGCCGCAGGTTGAAGGCAGTAAATTCATCAAAGGCCCTTTGCAGTTCCTCACCTGCCTGTTTGCATGCATCGGTTTCCACACTTTTTCTGCATTTTTCCATGGCAGATTCCAGGGTATTTCCAAGCACTTCATCCTGCTCATGTTCATTTTCAAAGGATGCTGCGAGGTCAGGCTCATGATGGGCTATCAGGGGAATCAGCCGGCTGTCTTCTATTCCGGCATGTCCATGAAAAAGCTGCAATACCAGTGCGGTCTTCTCCAGGGTGAATGCCATTTCATCGGGGTTTTCAAAATGCGTATGCTGGATGCAGAGCGCCGTATCATATAATAATGCCCGAAGGCCCTGGTGGATTTGTCTGAATGGATTGAATCGCATAATCTTTCTACTATTTTGCGTAATGATAAAATGTAATATATTTTGAAACTTACGGTGCCGCCTGTTCGAACATCACCGGGGCCGGAACCTGGTTTTTCACCGGGGGCAGGCTTTTCAGGTATTCAAAAATTGCGGCGATGTCTTCCGGTGCCATATTCCGGTAATTCTGCCAGGGCATGGGTGGCAGCAGCGGGCGGCTGTTATCCAGTCCTTTCCATTTGCCTTCTGTCAGGGCTTTGGTGAATTGCGGAAGGGTCCAGTCGCCAATGCCGGTGGCATCCGGTGTAAGGTTGGCGGCAAAGGAGATCCCTGCGGGCGATACCATGGAAGTACCTTCCATTCCAAACAAGGCCCAGCCGCTTTTCAACGCATCTTTGTGCAGGGGTGGGAGCGGCACTTCACTGCGGTAGCCGGATAGAATCCGGGTGCTGTCAGGCGCAGGTCCCATGGCCGTCATGATTTTAGGTGAGTGGCAATCGCCGCAGCCGGCGATCCCTACCAGGTAGGCGCCTTTTTTAACCAGTTCGTCTTTGCTTTCCGGTTTGTTTTCTTTGCCGGAAACCGGACCGGTACAGGCTTCTGCCAGGAGCAGTGTGCCCGCTGCCAGCAATGCCATCAGAAAGAAAGGATTGTTTTTCATGTTACTTTATTTTATACAGTGGTGATTGAATATGCCGGAGCGTCTGCCTGAAAAATTGCAGTGGGAGAGAGGGGCTGGTGCATACTGGTAACACACAACCCGGATGCAGGCAGTGAATAATTTTCATGGTGCTATACTTTACCGGCACTGTTAAGGAATCCTTCAGTTGGTTGCTTATGGAACCATCCGGTTCTTTCTCACAGTGCTGCTGCAAAGGTACCCTGCATGGTGGAGGAGACAATCACATGATGATGTGATAATAGCTGATTGGAACCAGTAAAATGAGCGTAAAACAAATATGCAGGGAGCGAAGAAGAAAAAATAAAAAGTAAAAACAAGCCTGTTAAGTGCAGGATGAATATCAGTCATCTGATAAGTGGCAGGCAACTGGTTAGCGGGTTATACATTTTCGTTTACCTGCATCATCGGGGTCAGGTAGTGGCAAGTCAGCGTCTGATAAAAAGATAGGCTGCTGTACTGCCTGAACTGGCTGACAGGTATCAGCGCCTGCCTGTTTTCACTCCTGCTTTGTTTTGGCGCTCACCACCCTGATGGCCACGCTGTCCGTATCTTTCGGTGCGAAATATTTTGTTTTGAATGCTACCGTTTTTCCGGGTTCTATCACCTCGTAAATGGTTTCCGGATCTTTTTCCAGCAAAACACCTGTTTTACTGAAAAAGGAAAGTTCCAGCTCCACGTCTTTGTAAACACAGACTTTTGCGTTGTTGATCAGTTCGCCGCGGATGACCGTTTGTCCGATCAGATTGCGTTTATCCCTGGCCGTTGCCCGGATAAATTTTTCCGGGTGTTTTTTCTCTTGCTCTTCCAGACGTGCCTGCGCCGCTTCATAACTTTCCTTTTCAGCAGCTTCACCGGTTGATGTGCTGCCGCAGCCGGCCAACAAGCAAATGATAAGGATACAAACGATCCCCTGACATACACTTCGCATGGTTAATATTTCCCCTAAGTTAAAAATAAAATCCCGCCTGCACTGCCCCTTGAATGATTCATTCCATTCTAAACTTCCCTAAACCTTCCTAAACTCTTATTCTCCCCTTTCCCAACTTTACATTTATCCTTCCCCTATCCAAAGCGCGCCTCCGCTGCTGGAACGGGACGCTCCTGTAACAGAGGGCAGCACGTTGGCTGCTTCCCGCCATCTCAGCACACCCATCAGGGCCATGATCAGGGCTTCCTTAAATTTTACTGTTTCCATATCCGGCACCACTGCTTTCATGCCAGCAGGCTGCAGGTGATGTTGTAATCTTTCCACCAGGAAGCTGTTGAAGGCTCCGCCTCCCGTTACCAGCAATTCCGCAGCCAGGGGCTGGTGCTGCTGAAGCGCTGATGACACCTGGGTGGCAATATGCTCTACGTATGTACACAGGGCATCCGATATCGTT
>WBZP01000384.1_pt1 | contig 60922 bp, 58 predicted proteins | sample 5204301 | NCBI WGS metagenome assembly WBZP01 (sample SAMN12412401, study PRJNA552823) | activated sludge metagenome | isolation source: activated sludge from nitrification reactor of wastewater treatment plant... | place: USA: Pennsylvania | collected 2017 | reverse complement strand
TGGCGTCACACCATCGGTGGCGAACGTCAACAGCCCACGCAGCGTCGCGCGCCGCGTCGCGTCGTTGTTGGCCAGTTCGGCGTAACGGTCGTACTGCTCCTGGGCCGAGCCCGGGTTCTCGTCGCGCACCGCGTGCTGGAGCACCGAGATCGTCTCGGGGTTCCACATGTGATGCTCGCCGTCGCGGCGCCACGCGTAGATCCCGCCGACCGGCAGCAGCTCGCCGCGGTCGCCGACCTGCTCGTAGCGGAAGCCGCGCTCGTGACGGTCGATCGCCTGCCCGGCGAGCGCGTCGAGCGTCGCGCCGCCGATCCGTGACGCCGTGCCGGTGAAGTGGCGGTCGATCACGCTCCTGTCGAGCCCGACCGCCTCGAAGATCTGGGCGCCGCAGTAGGACTGGATCGTCGAGATACCCATCTTCGAGATCGTCTTCAAGAGCCCCTTGCCGATCGCCTGGACGACGTTCGCTTGGGCGGCGTCCTGCGCGGCTACGAGCGCGCCTGCGTCCTGAGGCGCCTCACCGACGCGCCCGTCGGCGACGAGCTTGTCGACCGACTCGAACATCACGTACGGGTTGATCGCGCTGGCGCCGTAGCCGATCAGCGTCGCGAAGTGGTGGACCTCGCGAGGCTCGCCCGACTCGAGCACGAGCCCGGCACGCAGCCGCGTGCCGGCCCGGACGAGGTGGTGGTGGACGGCGGCGACCGCCAGCAGCGACGGGATCGGCACGCGCCGCGGGCCGACGGAGCGGTCGGAGAGGATCAGGATGTTGGCGCCGGCCTGAATGCCGTCGAACGCCTCGTCGCAGAGGTTGGCGAGGCGGGCACGGAGACCGGCGATGCCGTCCTGCCGCGCCCAGGTGATGTCGAGCGTGTGCGAGCGGAAGTGCGGATGGTCGACCGACCGCAGCGTCTCGAGCTCGGAGTTGCGCAGGATCGGCTGACGCATCACGAGCTGTCGCGCGTGCTCGGGCGACTCCTCGAGCAGGTTGCGCTCGGCACCGACGCCGGCGCCGACCGACATCACGATCGACTCGCGGATCGGGTCGATCGGCGGGTTCGTGACCTGGGCGAAGAGCTGCTTGAAGTACGAGAACAGCGGCGGCTGGCGCTCGGAGAGCACCGCGAGCGCCGCGTCGTTGCCCATCGAGCCGATCGGCTCCTCGCCGCGCTCGGCCATCGGCGCGAGCAGAACCCGGAGGTCCTCTTGCGAGTAGCCAAAGGCACGCTGCAGGTCGCGCAGCGGATGCGCGAGCGTCTTCGGCTCACACTCGGGCAGATCCTCGAAACGGAGGACGTTCTCCTCGAACCAGCGTCCGTACGGCTGCTGGCCGGCGACCTCTGCCTTGACCTCGCCGTCCTCGACGATCCGGCCCTGCTCGAGGTCGACCAGGAACAGCTTGCCGGGCGCGAGCCGGCCGAGCGCGACGACCTCCTCGGGCTCGATCGGCAGCATCCCCGTCTCCGAGCCGAGCGCGACGTAGCCGTCGGTCGTCTGGACCCAGCGGCCGGGACGCAGACCGTTGCGGTCGAGCGTCGCGCCGACGACGCGGCCGTTGGTGAAGCAGACCGACGCCGGGCCGTCCCACGGCTCCATCAGGCAGGAGTGGAAGGCGTAGAAGCCCTTCAGCTCGTCGGAGAGATCGTCGCGGCCGGCATAGGCCTCGGGGATCATCATCATCGCCGCGTGCGGCAGCGAGCGGCCGGCGAGCATCAGCAGCTCGAGCACGTTGTCGAACGTCGCCGAGTCCGATCCGCCGGGGCGGATGATCGGCAGGATCTTCTGGAGGTCGAGGCCGAACAGCTCGGATGCGAGCTGCGACTCACGCGCCTGCATCCAGTTCGCGTTGCCGCGCATCGTGTTGATCTCGCCGTTGTGGGCGATCACGCGGAACGGATGCGCGAGGTCCCAGCTCGGGAAGGTGTTGGTGGAGAAGCGGCTGTGGACCAGAGCCAGTGCCGACGCGTAGCGCTCGTCCTTGAGATCGGGGTAGAAGCGCCCGAGCTGCGGGCTGATCAGCATCCCCTTGTAGACGATCGTGCGCGAGCTGAAGCTCGGCGAGTAGAAGTCCGGGCCCGCGGCGAGCTCGATGATCCGCCGGATCACGTAGAGCTTGCGCTCGAACGCATCGTTGTCGCCGCCGTGCTCGGAGCCTGCGCCGACGAACACCTGCTTCATGTACGGGCGCGTGCGGTTCGCGGTGCTGCCGACGTGATCCTCGTCGACCGGCACATCGCGCCAGCCGAGCAGCTCCTGGCCCTCGATCCGCACGTTGAGCTCGATCAGCTCCTCGAGCTTCCGACGCGCGTCGGGGTCCTGCGGCAGGAAGCACATTCCGACGCCGTAGTCACCGGCAGCCGGCAGCTCGAAGTCGCAGACCGCGCGGAAGAACGCGTCGGGGACCTGGGTCAGGATCCCGGCGCCGTCACCTGTGTGGATGTCGGCGCCCTCGGCGCCGCGGTGCTCGAGGTTGTCGAGCGCCGTCAGCGCCCGGACGACGACCTCGTGTTCGGGACGATTGTCCAAGCGCGCGACCATCGCGACGCCGCAGGCGTCGTGTTCGTTCGTTGGGTCGTACAGGCCGTCCGCCTGCGGCAGCGCGCGAATCGTCAATTCGGTGTCCCGTTCCTTCCGCCCTGGGGCACGTGAGAGGAGCGCGGAGGGTACCAGTCGCGGGCCTTGCAGCCCTGGCTCGTCCGACTTGACAGCCCGGCGATACACCGCATACCGAGCGATCGTTTTCGAGGATCAGAAGGATCCATGAACCGCTCGACCTGCACCGCCGGCGCAACCTTCGTGACCACGGCGCTGGCGCTCTTCGGCACCGCAGCAGGGGCAAGCGCCTACGGCGCCTACATGCCGTCGAACTGGGACTCAGGCTCACGTGCCGGCACCAGCACGTACGCCTCCGCCTGCCAGGTGTTCTACGCGCACGGGCGCACGAGCGCCGGCTACCTCTGGACAAGGGGACTGGTCGGTAACCCGGCCTGCAACGTGTCGGTCGGCCTGTTCGGCGGCGGGCCCTTCTCGGTGTCGAGCGGAGGGTCGATCATCTCGGGCAGCGCACCGCTCGGGGTGAAATGGAGCGCCAACGGGGTCCGGTCGTGGAACGCGACGATCGGTTGGCCGTTCAACTACGGCCACGGTCAGATGGTCAAGATCACGACCTCGATCCCCGGGTTCGGCGTGAGCTCAGGCGAGGTTCACGACGTCAACAACCGCTAGGCGCCGACCAGCGCCTCGAGCGGGTCGTACGCGTCACGGCCCTGGTCGGCGGCGACCGGGGCGTGCGTGACTTTGCCGCCGCAGACGTTGAGCCCTTCGAGGAACCCCGGGTCCGAGCCGAGCGCCGCGCGGGCACCGTGGTCTGCGAGCTTGACGACGTACGGCATCGTCGCGTTGGTCAGCGCGTAGGTCGACGTGATCGGGACTGCGCCGGGCATGTTCGCCACGCAGTAGTGCGTGACGCCGTCGACCTCATAGGTCGGGTCGCTGTGCGTAGTCGCCTTCGAGGTCTCGAAGCAGCCGCCCTGATCGATCGCGACGTCGACGAGGACGGCGCCGGGCTTCATCAGCGAGAGCTGCTCGCGCGTGATCACGTGGGGCGCTTTGGCGCCGTGGACGAGCACCGCCCCGATCACGAGGTCGACCTCGGGCAGCAGTTGCTCGATGTTGAGCGTCGTCGAGAAGACGGTCGAGCAGCGGTTGTTGAGCAGGAAGTCGAGTTCCCGGAGGCGGTCGATCGAGCGGTCGAAGACGTAGGTCTCGGCGCCCATCCCGATCGCGACCTCGGCGGCGGTCAGGCCGACGACGCCGCCGCCGATCACCATCACCTTCCCGGCGGCGACGCCGGGCACACCGCCGAGCAGCATCCCGCGCCCGCCGAGCGGCTTCTCGAGCATGAACGCACCGGCCTGGGTCGCGATCTTCCCGGCGACCTCGCTCATCGGAGCCAGCAGCGGGAGACGGCCGGAGGCGTCGGTGACCGTCTCGTACGCGATGCAGGTCGCGCCGCTGTCGATCAGCCCCTGCGTGAGATCGGGGTCGGGCGCGAGGTGCAGGTAGGTGAAGAGGAGGTGCCGGGGCTCGAGCATCGCGACCTCGGGCGGCTGCGGCTCCTTGACTTTCACGATCATCTCCGCGGCCGAGAAGACCGTGGCCGCGTCGCCGACGATTGCGGCCCCCTGCTCGGCGTACATCTCGTCGCTGATCGCCGACCCGACACCGGCGCCCGACTGGATCAGCACCTCGTGGCCGTGGTCGGAGAGCTCGCGAACGCCGGCCGGCGTCAACGCGACGCGGTACTCGTCGGTCTTGATCTCGGTGGGGACGCCGACTCGCATCGGGCGATCCTCTCCGGTCGGGCGGCGTGCGCGCAAGAACTCAAGCGATGACATATCGCTTCCGATATACTCGCTAGCGATGACGAGCGCCGAGATGATCCGAACGTCGCGCCGGGCCGCAGGCCTCAGTCAGGCAGCGTTGGCCGCACGCGCGAGCACGTCACAACCTGCACTGTCGATGTACGAGTCGGGCACGCGGCAACCCAACGCAGACACGCTCCGCAAGATCGTTCGCGCCGCGGGCGCGGACCTGGAGCTGGTTCTGCGCGATGACCCCGTCGTTGACCCGTCCCCCGCCGAACTCGAACGCCGAGGCCAGATACTCGAGACGCTTCTCCGCGCCGTGACGGCCTTCCCACTTTCTGATCCCGGGGAAATGCGCGCGCCACGTCTCAAGGACCTCGTCCGCGGTGAGACCACGTGACCGCGCTCGCCGACGATCTCGTCACCAAGATCCTCTCGCTCAACACCGCGCTCTCGGCGGCCGGGCTGCCGTTCGCGTTCGGGGGCGCGATCGCTCTCGGCTATGCCACGAGCGAGCCGCGAATGACGCGAGACATCGGCCTCAACGTGTTCGTCGATCACCACGATGCGCAGACGGTGCTCGACGCGCTCCCGGCATGCCTCGACATCGAGCCGGGCTTCGTCGACGTCCTCATCCGGGACGGACAGGGGCGGATCGCCGACGGACTGCTGCCGATCGACCTCTTCCTGACCAACATGGAGTTCCACGTCGAAGCCCGCGAACGCGTCCGGGTCGTGAGCTTCGCCGGCACGTCGATTCCCGTGCTGGCGGCGCTGGACATCCTCGTCTTCAAAGCGATGTTCGACCGCCCGAAGGACTGGGTCGACATCGGCGAGATCTTCGCCGCCGAGTCGGTCTCCCTCGCCGACGCCACCGGCGCGGTTACGCGACTGGTCGACCCCGACGATCACCGGCTCGCGCGCCTCGAAGCGGCCGCCCGCGACGCGCGGCGCTGAGTGTGCCCCGGCCACACCGCGACGACGGCGAGTGCGCCGAACCGGCACTGACGAGGTGTCGAACGGCCCGTTAGCCTGGAGAGCGATGACGACGATCACCGCTCCCTCCCCCATCGGCGACCTGACCGACGAACAGCGCGACTTCGTGGCCGCGATCCGCGACTTCTGCGCGCGCGAGGCCGGCACCCGCGAGCAGCGCGACGCGCTGACCGAGAACGGCCGCAAGCCTCACAACATCGAGCTCTCGAAGCGCGTCGGCGAGCTGGGCTGGTTCGGCATCGGCTTCCCCGAGGAGTACGGCGGGATCCCCGGCGGCATCGTCGACATGTGCCTGCTGCTCGAAGAGACCGCGCGCGGCCAGCTCCCGGTCGGCGGCTATGGCGTCTCGCGGATCATCGCCGCGGCGACGATGAAGTTCGGCACCGACGAGCAGAAGCAGAAGATCCTCGGCAACATCGCCGCCGGCGGCCAGGAGGCGATCGCGATGTCCGAGCCGGGATCGGGTTCCGACGTCGCCTCGCTGCAGTGCCGCGCGGTGCGGGACGGCGACGACTACGTGATCAACGGCCAGAAGACCTGGATCTCGGAGGCGCATTACGCCGAGAACGTGCTGCTCGTCTGCCGCACCGACGACTCGGGCTCGAAGCACGAAGGCCTCTCGATGATCTTCGTGCCGAAGGACACCCCCGGCATGGAGCTGCGGCTGATCGACACGATGGGCGGCGACATCGTCAACGACGTCTTCTTCACCGACTGCCGCGTGCCGGTCGAGAACCTGCTCGGGACCGAGAACCAGGGCTGGCTCCAGCTGACCGCCGGCCTCAACATCGAGCGCCTGATCCTCGCCGCGATGATGCTCGGCGTCGCCCAGCGCGCGTTCGACGAGACGCTCTCCTACATCAAGGAGCGCGAGCAGTTCGGGCGGCCGATCGGCAGCTTCCAGGCGATCCGGCACCGCGTCGCCGACCTCGCGACCGAGCTCGAGTGCTGCCGCCTGCTGACCTACGACGTCGCCCGCCGCGTCGACCAGGACCCGGACGCGATGTTCCCGCGCGAGGCGTCGATGGCGAAGCTCAAGGTCACCGAGACCGCGAAGAAGATCGCGCTCGAGGGCATGCAGATGATGGGCGGCTACGGCTACGCGACCGAGTACGACATGGAGCGTCACGTCCGCACCACGCTCGTCTCGACGATCTACGGCGGGACGTCAGAGGTGCAGCGCGAGATCATCGGCAAGACGCTGGGGCTGTAGCGGGCCCCGATACGGACCGTCGTCAAGCTGGCCGTCGCATCGGCTGGATTGACGAACGGTCCATTGCCGAAGAAGATCGCCAGATGACGGAACAGGGGCCGCCACCGCCAGTCCGCGACGGCGGGTCGATCGGACCTCCGGGCAGCCTGGCCACCGCCGGATCACCGCTCGCGACCGCGAGCGAGCCGAAGTTCTACGGCGTCGACCTGCCGATGAGCGAGGCGGAGCAGAGCGGACGCCAACTGGCTCCGGGCGCGCGCCGCCGAGCGGTAATCGCAGGGGCCCCGACCGTGCTCGGGCTGACCGGCGTACTGCTGTTCGTGATCGGGTTCTTCGGGCCGATCGCCACGGTCTCGGCCTGGGTCGACAACGGCCCCAGATACACGGAATCGGTGCATTCGCTGACCCTCACCGGGGTCGTGGCCGCGGCGATCGCCGGCTACAACCTCTGGAACGGGCGCCCGCGCGCTGTGATCGTCGCCGGTACTGCCGGGCTCGTCCTGCTGCTGATCAACTGGGCGCGGCTCCGGTACAGCACCCAGGACGAGATCACCGCGCAGTTCCTCGGCCAGACCTTCCACGCCTCGGCGACGCTGGCATGGGGTGTGTGGATGAAGCTGCTCGGCATGGCCACGATCACCGTTGCCGGCGTTGTGATCCTGCGGTCCAAGGCCTACCGCGGCTGAGCGAGCCGTCACAGGAGACGGGCGCGATTGGGGAGCGGTTGCGACCAATATGGTCGCCCGATGCGGATTCTCATCTCGCTGGCGATCGCGATCCCCGTCCTGTTCTTCGTCTTCATGGCGTGGGCGGCGTCAGCGGAGAACGATGTGTCGTGGAACTGGCTGCCCGTGGCGACTGGGGCGGGCTTCATCGCCTGGGTTCTGTACTGGCGCGGCCGCGGCCGCGGCCCGCGGGAATAGCCGCCCCAGGCGTGCATCGGTGGTCATCAGAACGCGCATATCGCGCGTTCTGATGACCACCGATGACCAGAGTCAGCTGAAAACCGCGATCGTCTGGCGGCTCAGCGCGCGCAGCGTCCCGTGCTCGTCCCAGATCCGTGCGTGGGTGTGCGCGTAGCCGGCCGAGCAGCGGTCGGTCAGCACCTCGTACTGCCACTGCGCGCGCGGGTCGTCACCGCCGGGCGGCGACGGGGCGACCGGCTCGAACGTCCACGACAGCGTGCTCGCCGCGCCGGGCCCGCTGAGCATCGAGAGCACCGACGGCGGCCAGCAGTCGGTCAGCGTCAGCAGGTGCGCGGTCGTGAACTCGGCCGGCGGCTCGGTGAACCGCATCCAGCCGGCGAGGTCCGGGGTCTGCGCGCCCGCGAACGGGTGCGTGCCTTCTGCGATCCGCATCTCGACGTGACCGAAGAACCCAGGCGTGACGCCCGAGACGTACGGCAGCGGATCGATCGCTGAGGCCGCGGCGAGCGACGGCGCCGCCGCATCCGGCGACTCCCAGTCGAGCACGCTGCTGCGCTCGAGCCCGAAGCTCGCGAGCATCGCGCCGGCGACCGCGCCCTGCTGTCGCAGCGTCGCATGGATCTGAGTCACTCCCTTGCCGGCCCGGAGCACCTCGGCGCCGACCTCGACCTCGCCGGGATCGACCGGCGCGACGAAGCTGACCATCGCCGAGCGGAGCTCGCGGGCAGGGTCACCGGCCACGGACTCCGCGCGCGCCAGCAAGATCCCTCCGACCACGCCGCCGAACGTTGCACGACCCTGGTCCCAACCGTCGTCGACGACTACGTTCTCGCCGTCGCGGGCCTCCTGAAGCATCCGGTCGAGCGACATGGCGCGGCAGTCTAGGAACGCCGGCCGCCGGCGGGCTGTCCTCCGCCCACACCGCCCTGTAGCGTCGCGGCGGGATGACAGACCCGAACGACCCCTGGCAGGGCCGGCCGCAGCCGCCCCAGCCGCCGCCACCGCCACAGCCGCCGGCTCAGGATGCCTGGGGCCGTCCCGCGCAGGGTGCCTACGACCCACAGCAGCACGCGACCCAGCAGCAGCCGGCCTGGGGCCACGGCCAGCAGTACCAGCAGCATCCGCCCCCGATGCCGCGCGACAGCGGCAAGGCGACCGCCTCGCTCGTGCTGGGCGTCTGCGGACTCGCCGGGCTGCTCGCCTGCTGTCCGCTGATCATGCCGATCCTCGCCGTCGTCCTCGGCGGTCAGGCGCAGCGGGAGATCCGCGAGTCGAATGGGTGGGTTCGCGGCGAGGGCCAGGCGAAGGCGGGCGTGATCCTCGGATGGATCGGCATCGCGCTGAGCGTGCTGTTGATCGTCGGGATCATTCTGGCGATCGCACTCGGCGGCATCGACGATTCGAGCTACTACGAAGACGACCCGATCTTCAGCGTGCTCCTGCCTCTGGCCTGGCTCTGAGGGCGATCGGGTCCGTGGCCCGGGTTAGGGTCGCCTCGATGACCGATCCGAACGCGCCCTGGGTCCAGCCCGGCTCCCCGCAACCTCCCGGTCAGCCGGGCTGGACCAGCGGACCGCCACCACAGGTACCCCGCCAGAGCGGTGCCGCGACCGCCTCGCTCATTCTCGGAATCTGCGCGTTCCTTGTCTGCCCGCTGGTCTGCTCGGTGCTCGCGATCGTCTACGGCAACAAGGCGCGTGCCGAGATCCGCGCATCGAACGGCTGGGTAACCGGCGAAGGCCAGGCGAAGGCCGGCCTGATCCTCGGATGGGTCAGCCTGGCCTTGACGGCACTGCTGATCCTGGCGATCGCGCTGCCCGCGGCCTTCAGCTCGTAGGGCTGAGCAGCTCGACCAGCTGCGCCCGCACCGCCGGCCACTGGCGCTCGTTGCGCCGGCCGGCGGGGTTGAGCGTATCGAGCAGCGACATCCCGCGGACGGTCGCGAGCACGAGCTCGATCCGCTCGCGGTCGTCGCCGAGGATCGAGTGGACGAGCTCGGCGGTGCCGCGGTCGAACTTCCGCTCGACGTCGAGCAGCTGCTCGCGCAGCTCCGGCTCGGTCCGGCCTGCCGTCCAGAGCGCGAGCGCGGCCTGGAACAGCGGGCTCGCGTAGCCGGCCCAGATCAGGTCGAGGCCGGCCTCGAGCCGCTCGCGACCGCCTTCCGGAAGCAGCGCGATCGCCTCGCGGAATTCCTGATCGCGGCGCTCGGTCAGCTCGTCGACGGCCGCCGCGACGAGCGCCTGGCGGGTACCGAAGTGGTGCAGGTGCGCGCCGCGCGTGACGCCCGCCAGCTCGGCGACGCGCGAGGTGGTCACCGAGGCGTACCCTTCCTCGACGAGGCACGTCACGGCAGCGTCCAGCAGCGCCGCGCGAGTAGTCGCGCTGCGCTCGGCCTGGGTCCGCTTGCCGGATGTCGCCTCGGTGGCCACGGCGCCGGACTCTAACTTACGTTCACCACTGAACGTAAGCTGGTAGCCTCCGCGGCCGCACCCAAGCAGTTCCTCAGTCCATTCTCGAAAGGCGCATTTCGATGGCAACCGAAGCGTTGATCTACGACGCGATTCGCACCCCGCGTGGCAAGGGCAAGTCGAACGGCTCGCTGCACGCAACCAAGCCGGTCGACCTCGTCGTCGGCCTGATGCACGAGACGCTCGTACGCAACGAGTCGCTCGACCCCAACGGCTTCGATGACGTCGTCCTCGGCGTCGTCTCCCCCGTCGGCGACCAGGGCGCTGACATCGCCAAGACCGCTGCGCTCAAGGCCGGGCTGCCGGACACCGTCGCCGGCGTCCAGCTCAACCGCTTCTGCGCCTCCGGCCTCGAGGCCGTCAACATCGGCGCCCAGAAGGTCGCCTCTGGTTGGGAGGACCTCGTCTTCGCCGGTGGCGTCGAGTCGATGTCGCGCGTGCCGATGGGCTCGGACGGCGGCGCCTGGGCGATGGACCCGGAGACCAACTACGACACGTACTTCATCCCGCAGGGTGTCGGCGCCGACCTGATCGCCACGGTCGAGGGCTTCACCCGTGATGACGTCGACGCGTATGCCGCCCGCTCACAGGAGCGCGCGTCCAAGGCGCAGGCCGAGGGCCGCTTCGCGGGCTCGGTGATCCCCGTCAAGGACATCAACGGCCAGGTCGTGCTCGACAACGACGAGTTCATCCGCGCCGGCACGACCGTTGAGGCGCTCGGAAACCTCAACCCGTCGTTCGCCGCGATGGGCGAGATGGGCGGCTTCGACGCCGTCGCGCTCCAGAAGTACCACTGGGTCGAGAAGATCGATCACGTCCACACGCCGGGCAACAGCTCGGGCATCGTCGACGGCGCGGCGCTCGTGATGATCGGCAACGAGGCAGCCGGCCAGAAGCACGGCCTCACGCCGCGCGCCCGCATCGTCGCGACCGCGCTCTCGGGCGACGACCCGACGATCATGCTGACCGGCCCCGCACCCGCCGCCAAGAAGGCGCTCGCGAAGGCCGGCCTGACGGTCGATGACCTCGATCTCGTCGAGATCAACGAGGCGTTCGCCGCCGTCGTCCTGCGGTTCGTCAAGGACATGGGCCTCGACATGGACAAGGTCAACGTCAACGGCGGCGCGATCGCGATGGGCCACCCGCTCGGCGCGACCGGCGCGATGATCATCGGCACGGTCGTCGACGAGCTGCACCGCACCGGCGGCAAGTACGGCATGTGCACGCTCTGTGTGGGCGGCGGCATGGGCATCGCAACGATCGTGGAGGCGATCTAGACATGAGCGATTTCACGAACACGATCGAGTGGGAGCAGGGCGATGACGGCATCGTCATCCTGACCCTCAACGACCCCAACCAGTCCGCGAACACGATGAACACCGACTACGGGCACTCGATGCACGCAGCGGTCGAGCGCCTCGAGGCCGAGAAGGACTCGGTCAAGGGCGTCATCATCCGTTCGGCGAAGAAGACCTTCTTCGCAGGCGGCGACCTCAACGACCTGAAGGCCGTCACCCCGGCGCAGGCCGCTGAGTTCACCGCGGGCCTCGACCAGATCAACGGCGACCTCCGCAAGCTGGAGACGCTCGGCATCCCGGTCGTCGCGTGCATCAACGGCGCCGCCCTCGGCGGTGGCCTGGAGATCACACTTGCCTGCCACCGCCGCGTCGCGGTCGACTCGCCGTCGGTGAAGCTCGGCTTCCCCGAGGTCAAGCTCGGCCTGCTGCCCGGTGGCGGCGGCGTCGCGCGCTCGGTCCGCATGTTCGGCATCGCCGATGCGCTGATGAGCCTGCTGCTGCAGGGTCAGGAGCTGCGTCCGGCCAAGGCGCTCGAGAAGGGCCTGATCGACGAGATCGTCCCGACCGTCGACGACCTCGTCCCGGCCGCGAAGAAGTGGATCGGCGAGCAGCCCGAGGAGTTCGCAGGTCAGGTCTGGGATCAGAAGGGCTACAAGATCCCGGGCGGCACCCCGTCGAACCCGAAGCTCGCGATGACGCTGCCGGCGTTCCCGTCCAACCTGCGCAAGCAGATCAAGGGCGCCAACTACCCGGCACCGCACCACATCATGTCCGCCGCAGTCGAGGGCGCTCAGGTCGACTTCGACTCGGCGCGCAAGATCGAGGGCCGCTACTTCGTCGACCTGGCCACGTCGCCTGTCGCGAAGAACATGATCGAGGCGTTCTTCTTCAACCTGCAGGAGGTCGGTGGCCTCCGCGGGCGAGACAAGGATGCCGAGACCTGGCAGGCCAAGAAGGTCGCCGTGCTCGGCGCCGGCATGATGGGCGCCGGCATCGCCTACCAGTGCGCGAAGAACGGCATCGAGGTCGTCCTCAAGGACGTCTCGGTCGAGAACGCCGAGCGCGGCAAGGGCTACTCGAAGGGCCTCGTCGACAAGGCCGTCTCCCGTGGGCGCATGTCACAGGAGGACGCGGACGCGCTGCTCGCGCGCATCACGCCGACCGACAACGCCGCTGACGCCGCCGGCGCCGACCTCGTGATCGAGGCCGTCTTCGAGGCGCCGGAGGTCAAGGAGTCGGCCTGGAAGGAGATCGAGCCGGTCGTCGAGGGTGACGCGCTGCTCGGCTCCAACACCTCGACGATGCCGATCACCGGTCTCGCCGAGTACGTCGATCGCCAGGAGGACTTCATCGGCCTCCACTTCTTCAGCCCGGTCGACAAGATGCCGCTGCTGGAGATCATCCGCGGCGAGCGCACCAGCGACGAGGCCCTCTCGAAGGCTCTCGACCTCGCCAAGCAGATCAAGAAGACGCCGATCGTCGTCAACGACTCCCGCGGCTTCTTCACCTCGCGTGTGATCGGCACGTTCGTCAACGAGGGCATCGCGATGCTCCTCGAAGGCATCCCCGCGCCGACGATCGAGCAGGCCTCTTCGCAGGCCGGTTACCCCGCCCCCGTGCTCCAGCTCACCGACGAGCTGAACATGAAGCTCATGGGCAAGATCCGGAACGCCACCAAAGAGGCGTTCGAGGCCGAGGGTCAGACGTGGGTCGGCCATCCGGCCGAGAAGGTCATCGACCGGATGCTCGAGCTCGAGCGCCCGGGCCGGCTCGAGGGCAAGGGGTTCTACGAGTACGGCGAGGACGGCAAGCGCACCGGCCTGTGGTCAGGCGTCGAGGAGTTCGCGGCCGGCACGGACGTCAACCCGAAGGACATCAACCTCGAGGACCTCAAGGAGCGGATGATGTTCGCTGAGGCAATCGAGACGGTGAAGTGCCGCGACGAGGGTGTCATCGAGTCCACGGCCGACGCCAACATCGGGTCGATCTTCGGGATCGGCTTCCCGGCCTGGACCGGCGGTGTTCTGCAGTACATCGACAACTACGTCGATCCGCAGAACGAGTCGCGTCGCGGAGCCTCCGGATTCGTCGAGCGCGCCCGGGAGCTCGCCGCCAAGTACGGCGAGCGCTTCGAGCCGCCGGCCTCGCTCGTCGAGCAGGCCGAGCGCGGCGGGCTGTACGCCGAGAGCGGCGCGCCGCAGACGGCATAAGCGCCCGAGCCGGGCGACACGTACCCACGCGGTTCTCTGACGACGCCCGCCCCGGGAATCCGGGGCGGGCGTTCGTCGTCTCGGCGACCGCGTCGTTGCGATCCCTGAGTTGGCATCCGGCGATGGACCTCTCGTACGTCTTCACCGAGCAACCTCGCATCACCACACCGCCGGCCGGCGTCCGCGCATAGGATCGGCCGATGGGACTGCTGCAGGTTGCGCAGAAGGTGACCGACCTCGAGCGTGCGGCCGCCTGGTACGGCGATCTGCTGGGTGCCGAGCCGGTCGCGGAGTTCGATCCGCCGGGGCTGATCTTCTTCGACCTTGACGGCGTGCGGCTGCTGCTGGACCGCAACGGAGACGGCAGCCGCCTGTACCTCGAGGTCGACGACGTTGAGATGACGGTCGGCCGCCTCCGCTCGAACGGGAGCCGCGTCGTCTCGGGGCCCCACATGACCTTCCGCCACGAGGACGGCGTGCTCGGGCCTGCCGGGCACGAGGAGTGGCAGGCCTTCGTCGAGGACTCCGAAGGCAACGCCGTCGGCCTCGTCGAGCATCGCGTGATGCCGCCCGGCTGACCGGCGAAGCGGTTCTCAGCGCGACCTGCTCACGTCCCCGTCGAGGTCGATCGGCGGCCCGAGGAAGCGCGGCTCTGCACCGGCAACGACGTCCATGACGGCCTTTGTCCGGGCAACGATCTCGCGCACCTGCGAGATGCGGCCCTGACGGCCGTACCCCGACCGGTCGGCGATGAGACCGGTCGCCTCGATTCCCTGCCGGCGCGCCAGCCACACGGCCCGGGCAACATGGAAGCGCTGCGTGACCACGACCGCGCTCTCGACACCGAACACCTTCTTGGCCCGGATCATCGAGTCGAGCGTGTCGAACCCGGCGTGGTCGGTGAAGATCACTCGGTCCGGCACGCCCCGCTCCACGAGGCCGCGACGCATCGCGTCGACCTCGTCGTAGCCGACGGTCCCGTGGTCACCGCTCACGATCAGGCGCCGCACCCTGCCAGCGCGATAGAGCTCAGCGCCGGCGGCGATCCGGTCGGCGAGCATCGACGAAGGCGACCCGTCGGCGTCGAGACCGGCACCGAGGATGATCGCGACCTGCGCGCGCGGCGCCTCGCCTGCGTCCTCGACCGAGCCACGGCCGCCGCGCAGGACGATCACGTTGGCCACGACGACAGCGGCGGCGCCGGCGAGCGCGAGCACGAACACGAGACGGAGAAGTCGGAGCATCGCTGGGGAGCGTGCCACGACGATCGACGGCGCGACGTACTATCCCGCCCATGTCCCGCTCCTACCGCGATTGCGTCTGCGTCATTACCGGATCCGGCTCTGGGATCGGCCGCTCACTCGCCCTCCAGCTCGGCGCGCAGGGCGCGATCGTCGAGCTCTCCGACGTCGACGCCGCACGGGCCGACGCGGTCGCGGCGGAGATCACGGCCGCCGGTGGCACCGCGACGGCGACCCAGCTCGACGTGACCGACGCCGACGCCGTCGGTGCGTACGCCGAGCGCGTCTTCGCTGACCACGGGCGCGTCGACCTGCTCTGCAACAACGCCGGCGTCGGCCATGCCGGCGGCGTCGTCGAGACGCCGCTCGAGGACTGGCATCGCGTTATCGACGTGAACCTCTACGGCGTGATCCACGGCCTCCACCACTTCGTCCCGAAGATGATCGAGACCGGACGACCCGGGACGATCATCAACACGGCGTCGCTGGCGGGGCTGGTGGCCGCCCAGGACATGGCGCCCTATTCGGCGACGAAGTTCGCCGTCGTCGGGATCAGCGAGTCGCTCGACCTCGAGCTCAAGGAGCACGGGATCCGGGTCAGCGCCCTCTGCCCCGGGTTCATCGACACCGACATCGTCCGCACTTCCACCGTCCGCGGCGAGATGGCCGAGCGCCACGAGGGCCTGACCCGCTTCTACGCAACGCGCGGCACTTCACCGGACGTCGTCGCCCGCCAGGCGCTCGCGGCTGCCGGGCGCAAGCGGATAATCCCCTCGCCACGCCACCAGGTCGCGACCGCCTGGCTCGCCCAGCGCTACGCACCGGCGCTCGGCCGCGCGATCACGAGCGCGTTCACCAAGCGCGTCGGCCGCTAACGGCAGTCGAGTGTCGCGTTACTGGTGCCCTGGCACCAGTAACGCGACACTCGACTAGCTGGCCGGCTTCTTCGCGGGCGCACGCTTCTTCGCGGGCGCCGGCTTCTTCGCGGGCGCGCGCTTCTTCGCAGGCGCCTCGGCCGACCGCTCCTGCACGGCGGCGATCGAGGCTTTGAGCGCCGCCATCAGGTCCGGCGGGCTCTCGGGCTCCTCGTCGGCGACCGGCGCCTCGGTGATCTGCTCACCGGCGGCCTTGCGCTCGATCATCGCCATCACCGCGTCGCGGTAGCTGTCGCGGTACTTCGACGCGTCGAACGGCGCCGCCAGCGACTCGATCAGCTGCTCGGCGATCTTCAGCTCGCGGTCGGTGCCCTCGATCTCGGCGACGCCGACCAAGTCCTCGATCGTCGACGGGTCTACGACCTCGTCGGCGAACAGCATCGTCGAGAGCCCGAGCACGTCACCCATCGGCCTCAGTGCGACCAAGCTCTCCTTCTGCCGGAGAACGAGGCGGGCGATCGCGACCTTGCCGGTCTTCGTCATCGCCTGGTGCAGCAACCGGTACGGCTTCGCGCCACCAGCCGCCGGGGCCAGGTAATAGGGCTGGACGTAGAAGATCGGGTCGATCTCATCGAGCTCGACGAAATCCTCGATGTCGATCGTCTTCGTCTTCTGCGGCTGCACGGCCTCGAGCTCGCCCGGATCGATCGTGACGTAGCGGCCGCTCGCGATCTCGAACCCCTTGACGATCTCGGCGTACTCGACCTCCTCACCGGTCGAGGAGTCGACGCGCTTCTGCGCGATCCGGGCGCCGGTCTCGCGGTTGAGCTGGTTGAAGCGCACCGTCTTCGAGGCGGTGGCGCTGTAGAGCCTCACGGGGACGGTCACCAGCCCGAAGCTGATGGCGCCTGTCCAGATCGAACGCGGCATGCCTGGCAATGATCGCCAATCCGGGGCCGGAGCGAAACCCCGGCACGACGTCTTGCGGTCTACTGCAGCGGGCTGAGCTGGTGTCCGGACCCGTCGAAGTTGGCGGGATCGAGCCAGCGCTCGAACATGGCGCGGCGTTCGGGCCACTCGCCGTCGATGACCGAGAACCACGCCGTGTCGCGGTTCTCACCCTTGACGAGCATGTGGTTGCGGAACGTGCCCTCGTAGGTAAACCCGAACCGCTCGGCGGCACGCATCGATCGCTCGTTGCGCGCGTTGCACTTCCACTCGAGCCGCCGGTAGCCGAGGTCGTCGAAGACATGCCGCGCGACGAGGAAGATCGCCTCGGTCGCGGCCCGCGTCCGCTGGAGCGACGGGCCAAACCAGATGTGGCCGACCTCGACGACGCGGTGCTCGGGCTCCCAGCGCATCAGCGCGAGCTGGCCGGCAGGCCCACCGTCCTCGCCGGTGACGGCCCAGAACTGCGGATCGTCGCTCGCACGGCAGTCCGCCTGCCACGCCGCGAACGCCGGACGATCAGCGAACGGACCGTACGGAAGGAACCGCCATTGCTCCGGCTCAGCAGCGGCCGCCCAGAGGGCCGATTCGTCCTCGGGCGCGAGCCGCGCCAGCGTGACGTACCGACCCTTCACGCGGAGGTGATCTCCTCGTCGTGGATGCAGAGCCCGCTGCGCGCCGGGCAGCCGCGGCAGAGGTAGCGGCCCGGACGATCGGAAGGTGGCCGCAGGCCGCTGAGCAACGGCGCGCACGCCGCGGCGAGCCGGGCGCGAAGCTGCTCGATGTCGTCCTCGACGTAGCGAGCGATTGCCGGGGCCTCCGGAAGCTCGAGGTACAGGTGAACGACGTCGACGTGCGGCGCCCCGATCGAGAGCGCGGCGAGCGCGTACAGCTCCCGCTGGATCAGGTACCGCTCGGCCACGAGCTGCTCGAGGTCGGCTCCGGCCGCGACCGTGTCGGTCTTGTAGTCGACGACGAGCGCACCGCCATCGGCCTCGATGGCGAGCACGTCGATGAAGCCGTTGACGAGCGGCGCCACATCGCCAGCGATGTCGAGCAGGAACCCGTGCTCGCGACGGACGACGTTCGCCGCCGAGACCCGCGCCATGACCGCGGAGCCGTGAGCGGCGGCGCACAGGCGCTCGATGTCGGCCGCGCGCTCGTCGTCGAGGTCGCCTGCGTCCTCGGCCGCCGCGACGGCGACTATCTCAGCACGGGACGGAGTCGCGTCGGTGTAGAGCTCCAGCAGCCGGTGGACGAGCGACCCACGCACCGCGGCGTCGAGCCCGCCCGCCGGACGCGCCAGCTCGACGGCCTGCCACAGCGGGTCGTTTCGATCCTCACGAAGACCGACCTCACGTTCGAGGTGGTAGCGGTACGCGCAGCGCCGGAAGGCGCTGAGCGAGGAGTAGCTGACCGTCGCCGGCACCGGCGGCGGGTCAGGCGGCGCAGGCGTCTGCGTGAAAAGCGCCCCTGACGGCTGCTGCACGCCGGCGCTCGCGACCGCGGCCCGCGGCGGCGGCGAGATCGGTGTGCGCCTTACGGTCACGCGGACAGGCGGTCCGGTGCCGGCTGCGGGCGTTGCGAATACGAGGTCCTCCCCCACCGTCTGCTCGTCCGTGAGGCGGTTGACCAGATCCGGCAGCAGCCGCGGGAGGATCCATCCGGCCGGCGTCCCCGCCGGCGGCTTGACGGTCACCGGGCCGGACAGGATCAGGCGGTTCTCGGCACGCGTCATCGCCACGTGCAGAATCCGCCGCTCTTCGGCTTCGGCCTCGGCAGTCGCCAGCTCGGCGAGCTCACGGTGACGCGACGACTGGTGCGAATCTCCGGCGATCGTCCTGATCCGCAGGCCGGCGCTGCCGGCGTCGGCCAGCAGCGGTTCGCTGACCGCTCGTCGCTGCCGGCCGAGGTCGGCGACCGCGACGACCGGGAACTCGAGCCCCTTCGACGCATGGATCGTCATCAGCCGGACGGCGCTGCCGTCGGTGTCCTCGACCGGCGCGTCGACCTCGCGCTCCTCGAGCGCGATCTCCTCGGCGACCCGGTCGACGAACCCGCGCAGGTCGCGGCCGTGGCGCGACTCGAACGACGCCGCGAGGCGGCCGAGCTTGCGAACGTTGGCGAGGCGGCGAGCGCCGCCGGGCAGCGAGAGGACGTGGAGGTCGTAGCCGGTCCGATCGACCACACGATCGAGCAGCTCGGGCGTTGCGCGACCTGCAGCCGACCGCCGCTCGGCCGCCACCCAGGGGACGAGCGCCGCAAGGCGGTCGCGGTCTTCGCCGGAGAGGGCGTCGAAGCCGCTGACCGGGTCACCACCGGCGAACGCATCGACGAGTGCGGTCCAGCGCCGGCCGCGCTGCGCCGCGGCGGCGACGATCGAGAGCCCATCGCTCGTGAGGCCGCACAACGGCGATCCGAGCAGCCCGAACAGGGCGGGCTCGTCCTGCGGATTGGCAAGCGTCGTCAGGTAGCAGTGCAGGTCGAGCACCTGCGTCCGGCTCCAGAAGCCGCGCCCGGCGCCGGCAATCGCCGAGAGTCCGTGCTCCTCGAGCGCCTGTGCGAACAGCGGCATGTCGCCGACGGCACGCATCAGGATCACGACGTCGCCGGGCTCCGTCTCCGTCTCCGTCTCCGTGACCAGTTCGGCGATCCGAGCGGCGAGCAGGCGGGCCTCGGCGCGCCGCCACGCCGTCCCTTCGAGCAGCTCGTCGGGCTCGTCGGGCCAGTCCTCGACGGCCTTGCGGTCGACGAGCAGCGCCTCGACGAGTGGCCGATCGCCGGCGACCGGCTCGCGCTTGGCCGAGAACCGCACGTGGTCGGCGCCGTGCTCGACGGCGAAGGCAGCGTCGAGAACTTCGAGAATCTCGGGGTCGGTGCGGTAGTTGTCGGGCAGGTCGACCGCCGCGTCCTGCGCGGCCAGCCGCTCGCGGGCGGCGCGGAAGATGCTCACGTCGGCATGCCGGAACCCGTAGATCGACTGGAGCGCGTCGCCGACGACGAAGCGGTGCTCGCCGAGCAGGTCGAGCAACTGGAGCTGCAGATCGTTGGTGTCCTGGAATTCGTCGACGAGGACCGCCCGGAACCTGCTCCGGTAGCGAGCGGCGATCGCCGGATATTCGGCAAGCAGATCGCGGGCCTCGATCTGAAGGTCCTCGAAGTCGAGCCCGCTCTGCTCGCGCTTGCGCCGCTCGAAGGCTGCGCCGAACGCAGCGAGCAGGCGATCGACGAACTCCAGCCCCGGCCGCTCGGCCGCGTCGATCGCCGACTGCAGGTACCGCTCGTACGTGGACAGCGCCTCCACCACCACGTCCGTCTTGAGCGCGTTCGCGTTGCCCGGTTTGACGACCAACGATGCGAGAGCCGCCAGCGGCGGCGAGCTGGGACCGTCGAGCAGTGCGAGCTGTGCGGTCATCCGGTCGATCGCCTTGTCGACGGTCGCGTTGGTTCCCGGCGTGAGCGTCAGCAGCGCAGCACGGACCGCCGCGGCGGCCTCGTCCGCTGAAGGCGCCGGCGGCGGCTCCGCGGCGAGCCCGGGCACGCACGGCGCGCGCTCCCCACGCGCCCGGCAGCGGTCGTAGAGGCCAAGCACGATCTCGCGCAGCGTCTCGACGGAGTAGGCGGCGGCGAGCTCGACGTCGGCGCTGTCACCCTCGGCGAAGAGTGCGGCGAGCGCCTCGTCGAACGCCTCGCCGCGGATCGCACGTGCATCGCCCTCGTCGAGCACGACGAACTCCGGATCGAGGCCAATGCGAACTGCGTGCGCGCGCAGGATGCGCCCGCAGACGCCGTGGAAGGTCGAGATCCACGCCGTGTCGAGCGAGCGCACGTGCTCACGCCCGCCGGTCTCGATCAGCCGGCTGCGGATCCGCCGGCGCAGCTCACCTGCGGCCTTGTCGGTGAAGCTGATCGCGAGGATCTCACCGGCTGCCAGCCCGTCGTAGCGGAGAAGGTGCAGGTAGCGCTCGGCGAGCACCATCGTCTTGCCGGACCCGGCATTCGCCGAGACCAGCAGCGAGCCCTCGCGCTGCAGCACTGCCAGCGCCTGCCCGCCCGTGAGCGTGCCGAACGGGCCGACCGGGCGCTGCTGGTCGTCGAGCAGCTCGATCATCCGAGAACCGCCGGGGCGCGGCAGATCGACGGGTGCGCACAACCGCCTCCATAGGCGCACGTGCCCGGCCGCGGGGCCAGGGCGCCGGACCGAATCTCGGCGACCGCGCGTTCGGCGAGCGCGGCGGCCTGCTCGAGCAGATCCTCGAGCTGGGCTGCGTCGACGCGATCGTTGTCCTTGACCCAGTCGCCGAGGTCGACGTCGTCGCGCACCACCCCGCGCGCGACGTGGCCGGCGGCGTTGAGCGGCTGGTAGAAGCCGCCGGCCACATCGACCCCGAGCAGAGCGCGCACGGCCAGCATGTAGAGCAGCACCTGGATGCGGCCGTCGTCGATCCAGCTCTTCGGCGCCTTCTGCTCGCCGCGCCCTTTGTAGTCGAAGATCACCGCCTGCCGGCCGTCGGCGCTCAGGTCGACGCGATCGACGGTGCCGCGGAGCCGGACACCGGCTGCGATCTCGGGCGCGGCCAACTCGTCGTTCTCGCGACCGAACGAGAGCTCGAACTCGGCCGGGCGCAGCTTGCTGTTGCCCGCGGCGGCCTGCCCCAAGTAGCCGATCAGGTCGGCCTCGAGCCGCTTGACGCCGGCCTGGAGCTGCTCGGGGTTGATCGACATGCGGTGCGACGGCGACAGCTCGCCGAGCACCTCGGCGACGAGCGCAGCGCGCGCCTCCGGCAAGGCGACTTCGATTCCGCCGCCGGCCTCGAGCTGCGGCACGATCCGCTCGAGCACCGCGTGAGCGAGCGTCCCGCGACGGAGCGGCTCGGCGTCCGGGTCGAGCGCGTCGAGCCCGAGGTGCCGGTCGACGAACCACTTCACCGGGCAGGCAATCCACGTCTCGATCGCCGACGGCGACCAGGCCGGGCGCTCGGCCAGCGCCGTCAGCACCGCCTCGGAGGTCAGCGGCGCGATCACCGGTGGGCCGGCCGACGGCGCGAGCGCGGCCGCACGCTGGGCTGCGCTGCGCTCATTCGGCGCCTCGCCTTCGGGGAAACCGATCCCGCCCAGCGGCCGGGTCCGCGCCTCCTTCAGCCACCCGTCCGGCATCACGGCGGCGATGTCATCGACGAACAGCGAGCGCACGACCGGATCACCGTCCTCGGTGCTCGTGTGCCAGCCGATGACGAGTTCATCCTCCGGCCGCGAGACCGCTTGGTAGCAGTAGAGCCGCTCGACGTCGGCGACGTCCTCGGTCAGCCGCAGGCCGATGCCGGTGAGCGCGTCGATCGCCTTGCGATCCTCGTCACCGAGGAACGGCTCGGGGCGGGCCGGCCTCGGAAACACACCGTCGACCAGGCCGAGCAGGTAGAGGCGCCGGACCCGCCGGGCGCGCAGGTCCTGCGGTTCGGCGACGGTCACCCGTCCGGGTCCGGGGCCGTGGCCGACGTCGACCGTCAGGTCGGCGAGCACACGCGGCAGCTCCCGGACGTCGGGGTGCAGCGCAGGCGGTCGTGAGGCGAGCCGCTCGAGCTCTCGGGCGATCACGATCGCCGCCTGCGCGTCGCCGCCGGCCGGGCCGGTTAGCAGCGGCGCGGTGCGGCCCCCAGATGCTGCGAGCAGGCGCCTCGAATGGTTGCGCAGCAGCGCCGCGACGTCCGCGAATCCTGACGCGAGCGCGTTGCGCATCTCGTCGAGCACCGGAACCGGCCCGCCGCTCTCCCGTTCCCATCGCGACAGCGCGGGTGCCAGTGCCGTCACGCCTTCGCGACGCAGCATCCGCTCGAAACGGTCGACCTCGGCACGACCCGCGACGCCGTCGGTCTTGAGCCAGGAGAGCACGTCACGCGCCCGGCCGCTTCCGTTCGCGCAGGCGATCAGCGCCAGCAGACCAGCGCCGAGCGCGGTCTGCGCGACCGGCATCGAGCGGCGCAGCGCGATCGCTATCCCGAGCTCACCGAAGACGCTCGCGATCTGTCCGGCGCGCTGATCGAGGCCGCGTTGCACGACCGCGATCTGCTCGGCCGGCACGCCGTCTGCGATCGCGGCCGCGATCTCGACGGCCGCGAGCTCCAGCTCAGCTCGCTCTCCCCCGCCTTCGATCGCGCGCACGCCGGTCGCGACGGTCGCGCGCGGCGCGTCCGGGACAAACAGCCAGCGCTCGAGGTGACTCAGCGCGGCGCGCGCCTCCGGCCGGTAGTACCGGTCTTCGCGATCGAGCGCGCGCTCGCTTGCGCCGAGTCCGTACAGCTCCCGCCAGAGCGGCACACGGGCCGCGAAGACGTCGCGGTCGTGCTCGTAGGTGAGCGCAAGCGTCACGCCGGCGCCGGCCGGTCCCGCGAGCGCGCGGACGAGATCGAGCTCGAGTCGCGTCAGGTCATCGAAGCCGTAGAGCAGCACCGGCGTCTGCCCCCACGTGTCGGGGCGCTCTTCGAGTGCCCCGATCACGGTGCGCTCCCAGCGCGGACGACTCCGGAGCCCGAGCGTGGCGAGCGTGTCTTCGTCGGCGCCGATCAGCGCGGCGACCTCGGCGGCGTACGCGGCGGTGCCTGTCTCGTCCCCGGCCCATTCGGCGAGCGCGTCGGCGAACACCGAATGGTCGATGCCTAGGCCGGCGAGCTCGTCGGAGAGCCGCGCGACCGCTGCCGGGAACCCGTCGGTCTCCGCCGCCCGCGACAGCACGCCGAGCCGGAGCGATCGAACCGCCGCAGACGCCGCACGCTCGCGGGTCAAGCGGTCGACCGGGCTCCCGCTGCAGCCGGCGCGCCGGGCGACCTCACCGACCAGCCCGCCGAACACGACGACGCGGACCCCGAAGACTCCCCCGCGCTCGACCAGCTCACGCCGGTAGCGGTCAGCGTCGGCGCCGGTCGGGACGACGAGGAACGGCTCCTGGTCCGCGACCTCGTGCACCGCATCCAGCACGAGCTTCGCCTTGGCGGCGTTCGCGGGACCGGTGATCAGGTGCAGCGGCACGGACCGGTGAGGGTCGCAGGCCAGGCCGACATCTGACCGGTGCGTCTACGCCGCAGTACCACTGCCTGGCAGTTCTGCGCCAGCAGAACTGCCGACGGCTTCGGCGCCAGCCGAAGCCGCAGCCGCCACTTCCGCGTCGTCCGTCTCCGGCGCCTTATACCCGTCCTGCGCCCACGGCTCGTCGAACTCGACCCGCATCCGGCCCTCTTCGTTCTGCACGAGCGCAAGCCGGGCGCGGAAGTTCCGCCCGGCGCGGCTCTTGAAACCGGTCACGGCCTTCTCGGTGCGGCCGGTCTTGATCAGCTCCCTGGCAATCGCCGCGGTCAGCGTCTTGCCGGCCTTCGACTTCCAGATCACGAAGCCGCAGCCGGGATCTTCGCGGCCCCAGCAGGAGAAGCCCTTGCGGTTCTCGATGATGTCGCGCCCGCAGATCGGGCACGGCCCGAGGTTTGCGCGCGGGATCTTGACGTCCTTGAGCTTGACATCGAGCTCACCAACGGTCTCCCCCGCGAACTTCGCGATGTCGGCCATGAACTTCTTGCGTTCGGTCTTGCCGTTCTCGATCTCGGCGAGCCGCTTCTCCCAGTCGCCGGTCAGCGAGGGTTGCGTCAGCGGGTGCTCGCCGAGCAGCCTGATCACGTTCATGCCCTTCTCGGTCGGGACGAGCGCCCGGGCGTCGCGCTCGACGTAGCCGACGTCGATCAGCCGTTCGATGATCGCCGCGCGAGTGGCCGGCGTACCGATCCCGGACTCGGACATCGCCTCGCGCATCGCCTCGTCGTCGACGAGCTTGCCCGCCGTCTCCATCGCGCCGAGCAGCGAGGCGTCGGAGTAGCGGCCCGGAGGCTTCGTCTCCTTGGCCAGCACCTCGACAGTGCGAACCGCCGACTGCTCGCCCTCTTCGAGCCGCGGCAGCGTCTGGTCCTTGCCCTCGTCCTCGTCATCCTTTGCGTCGTCGGCGAGCTCCCCCCAGACGCCGCGCCAGCCCGGGACGACGAGGATCTTGCCGCGGGTCCTGAAGACATGTTCGGCAACCGTCGTCTCGACGTTCGTGTTGTCGAACTCGGCCTCGGGATGGAAGATCGCGAGGAAACGGCGTGTGACGAGGTCATAGATGCGGCGATCGTCGTCGCCGAGCTTCTCGATCGCGTGTTCGGCGTTCGTCGGGATGATCGCGTGGTGGTCGCCGACCTTCTCGTCGTTGACGACGCGGCTGAGCGGCAGCACGTCGAGCCCGGTGACGTACGCAGCGGCAGCGGCGTACTCGCGGTGATGGCCGACGTGCGCGGCGATCTCCTTGAGTTCCGGGACCATGTCGCTGGTCAGGTACTTCGAGCTCGTTCGCGGGTAGGTCAGGACCTTGTGCTCGTCGTAGCAGCGCTGGGCGGCCGCGAGCGTGCGTCGCGCCGAGAAGCCGAACTTGCTGTTCGCCTCGCGCTGGAGCGAGGTCAGGTCGAACAGCAGCGGCGCCTGGGTCTTGCGCCGCGTCGTCTTGACCTTCGTGATCGTTCCGGTGCCGTCGCGGACGGCGTCGGCGATCGCGACCGCCTCGGCCTCGGTCGCGACGCGCGGCTTGGCTCCGGCGTGAAAGCGGCCTTCGTAACGGCGCTCCTCCGAGGCGGCGAAGCCGGCGTCGACGAGCCAGTACGGCTCGGGCACGAACGCGCGGATCTCCTCCTCGCGCCGCGTCAGGATCGCGAGCGTCGGCGTCTGCACGCGGCCGAGCGAGACGGCGCCGTCGAACGAGGACCGCAGACGGATGGTGGCGGCGCGCGTCGCGTTCATGCCGACGATCCAGTCGGCCTCGGAGCGGGAGCGCGCGGCCGCCTCGAGGCTCGCCATCTCGTCGCCCTCGCGCAGCTGACCGAACGCGTCCTTGATCGCCTGCGTCGTCATCGACGACAGCCAGAGCCGCTTGACCGGCTTCTTCGCACGGGCCTTCTCGAACAGGTAGGCGAAGATCAGCTCGCCCTCGCGGCCGGCGTCGCAGGCGTTGATGACGAGATCGATGTCTTCGCGGCCGAGCTGCTTGGTGACGACGCTCATCTGCTTCTTCGAGCGCTCGTCGCGGACGATCAGCTTGAACTTCGGCGGCACGATCGGAAGATCGGCCATTCGCCACTTCTTGAACTTCTCGTCGTACTCGTCCGGCTCGGCGAGCTGCACGAGGTGGCCGACCGCCCAGGTGATGACGTGCTCGGGACCTTCGAGCCAACGGGCGGTGCGCTCGCCGGTGCCGGTGTGCTTCTCGAACGGACCAGGGAGCACGCGAGCCAGGTCGGTTCCGACCGACGGCTTCTCCGCGATGACGAGCGTCTTGCCCATGAGCGCGGACGAGCGTACCGGACGCCCGGACACCGGCCGTGTGGAGGAACTCCTGCGGGAGTTACGAATCGCTCCCGCTGGCATTACGATTGCGCTGCAGATGCGCCCCCAGAGCAGAGACGACCGCCGGGCCACCGCCCGCGGCCGTCAAGTCGCCGCCGGGGCAATCACCCTCGTTCTGCTTCTGATCGCCGTGATGATCTGGTCCGCGACCCGCGGCCCGGACATGGAGGCGACCGCTCGCTCGTACGCCGCGGCCTGGCAGCGCGGTGACTACGCGGCGATGCACGGCCTCACGAGCCGGTCCGCGGGCGAGCCTGCCGAGAGCACCGACGCGTTCGCCTCCGCCCACCAGGCTGCCGCGGAGACGGCCACCGCGAAGAACTGGAAGATCGGCGAGCCCCGGGAAGCCGGAGACGGCGACTGGGAGCTGCCGGTGACTGTCCGCACAAGCGTGTTCGGGCTCGTCAAGGGCACCGTGCCGCTGCGGATCGTCGACGAAGACGGGAAGGCCGTGGTCGTCTGGCGCCCGTCAACGGTCTTCCCCGGGCTTCGGCCCGGCGAGCCGCTGACACGGCAGACCCGGATGCCCGAGCGAGCGACGCTCCAGGCGCGAGACGGCACGGTGCTTGCGACGGGCACGGCACGGACCGGCGAGGCCGGCCCGTCGGCGGCCGACATCGTCGGCGCGGTCGGTCCGATCCCCGAGGAGGACGCCGCGCGCGCCCGGACGCTCGGGTACCCCGACGACGCGCAGGTCGGCGTCAGCGGGCTCGAGCGGATCCTCGACCAGCAGCTCGCCGGCACTCCCGGCGGCGAACTGCTCGCAGGCCGAAGAGTCCTCGCCCGCAGCGAGCCGAAGCAGGCAGGCGCCGTTCGCAGCTCGATCGACAAGACCGTGCAGGAGGCCGCCGTCTCCGCTCTCGCCGGGCGCCTCGGCGGGGTGACCGTCCTCGACCCCCGGTCCGGCGAGGTGCTCGGGGTGGCCGGGATCGCGTTCAGCGGGCTGCAGCCGCCCGGATCGACGTTCAAGATCGTGACGGTCGCCGGGGCGCTCGAGGCCGGCACCGTGAAGATGACCGACCGGTTCCCGGTCGAGACCGCGGCCATGCTCGAAGGCGTCCGGCTCGAGAACTCGTTCGGCGAGGCTTGCGGCGGGTCGCTGGTCGTTTCGTTCGCGAAGTCCTGCAACTCGGTGTTCGCGCCGATCGGCGCGAAGCTCGGGGCCGAGCGACTCGTGAAGACCGCGGAAGCGTTCGGTTTCAACCAGCCCACCGGGATCGCCGGAGCCGTCAGCGGCTCGATCCCGCCGGCCGCGGAGCTCGGCGACGACCTCGGCGTCGGGTCGACGGCGATCGGGCAGGGCCGTGTGCAGGCCACGTCGCTGACGATGTCGCTGGTCAGCGCCGCGGTGGCGAACGACGGCCTTCGCCCGGCGCCGACGCTGCTGGCCGCCCCACGCCGCGCCAGGCCGAAGACGACCCGCGCGACCAACGTGGCGACGGCAAAGCGCGTGCGGCGACTGATGGTCGCGGTGACCAAGCCGGGCGGCACAGGCACGCAAGCTGCGATCGAGGGCGTTCCCGTGGCGGGCAAGACCGGTACGGCCGAGCTCAGGGACGCCTGCGAGCCGGACCCCGCGAACCCCGAGGCATGCCCGGTCGACGGCGACCCGCAGAACACGACCGCATGGTTCACCGCGTTCGCCCCCGCAGGCACGAAGACGCCACGCGCCGTTGTCACGGTGATGCTCGTCGGCTCAGGTCACGGCGGCGACACCGCCGCTCCGGCTGCGAAGCCGGTGCTAGTGGCGGCGCTCAAGGCGACCGCCAACCGCTGAGCGCTCGCGCCCTCCGCGCGCTGGTACCGGATCGCCGCCACTATGGCGGCAAACGGGTACCAACGTGGCGGCACCAGCAACGCCCTGAGCGGCGTCGGCGCGACCTTGGTTGGCCGTGACTAGACGTCCAGAGTGACTTCCGCACCCTCACCGCCGGACGGCGGCTCGATGTGGAACGTCAGCGGGCGCGAGTCGTAGGCGGCGACCGGGACCTTGAAGAGGATCAGGGCACCCTGGGTCGTGTTCTCGCGCCCGAGTGAGCCGGGGAGCGGGAGCTGGTCGCTCGGGTTCAGCATCCCAGGACGGAATGCGACGCGGTTGATGCGCGTGTCGAGGACGATCGGCTTGTAGCGGGCGCCGGTGGTGTCGGTCATGTAGAAGCCACGTGCGGCACGTGCCGGCTCGTCCTCGCGGTTGAACACCCGCAGGAAGATCGCGAAGTACTGCTCGCCCTTGGCGAGGCGCGTCCCTGCCGGGAGGCCGACGAGGTAGTCGCGGTCCTCGAAGTCGCTCGGATTGAGCTGCCGGGAGATCTGGACCTGGTACTCGAGGCCACCGGTCTCGACGTAGGCACCCTCGTTGTGCCCAACGTTCTTGGGCGGGTGCTCACCGCACGCGGAGAGGCCGCCGCCGAGGACGGCGACCGAGAGAACGGCCGGAACCAGACGAGAGAACGACATGACGGCGGCGGACTCTACCGGTTGCGCAGGCCGAAGGCCGCTCAGGCGGCGCTGCCCGGATAGCGGTACGCGGACGCAGGCTTGCGTGGGCCTCCGGAGACGGTGATCCTGCCTGCGGGATCGTTCGCCGCGGCAACCGCCGGGCCGAGGCGGCGGAGTGCCTTCGCGACGTTGCGGCGAACCCACCAGGCTCCGCCCAGCGACTCCTGCAAACGGTCGGAGAGCAGCTTCGGCTGCGTCTCGAAGGTGAAGCGCACACGGGTCCGGCCTGCGGCCTCAGGGATCAGCTCCCAGACGCCGCGGGTGAGGACGCGGTTGTATTTGCCGCCGCGGCCGCGCTCGACGATCAGCCCCGGCTCGTCGAGCTCGACAAGTGTGGTGTCGGCCCAGGCGAACCGCTGCAGCGGAGCCGCAACCCGGTAACGCGCTCCCGCTCCGCGACCGAATGAGTCCTCACGGGTCAGCCGCCAGTCGGTCAGGAAGTGGTCGCAGAACCGCTCGCGGTTCGCGACATCGGCGAGGAAGGCGAACACCTCCTCGCGCGGACGATCGACGGTGGCACTCGACGTGAACGGCTCCACGCGGCGGATGCTAACCGGCGGCGACGTCGGGCCAGAGCTCCGGCACCGGGCCCGCCGCCTGCACGGTCAGGCGTCCACCGGCGTTGCGGACCTGCTCGATCGCGGCTGGCGGCGCGTCGCGCCGGGCCATCCGGCAGGACTCGCAGTCGGCCGTCCCGTCTGCAAGGCGGTAGACGTACTCGCCGACGAGCGGCGTCCGCCCGCAGCACGAGCACCGCTGCCGGCCGACGTCGACGGCCGCAATGCTCTCCAGCAGGACCGCGTGTTCGAGGTCGTACTCGTCCTCGTAGCGCCCCTCGGCAGGACGCGACGGCGAAGCCGTCGTGATCTCGTTCATGGTCATGTGACCTGATTCGCCTGGCGCGGCTCACCTCCTCCGTACACTTCGGCCATGGCCATCAAGATCGCGGTGCTCTCGCAGAAGGGCGGGACCGGCAAGACGACCGCGGTCCGGCACCTGGCCGAGTGCTTCTCACGAGCGGGCCTGTCGGTCCTCGCCGTCGACCTCGACCCGCAGGGCAACCTCTCCGACTACTTCGACGTCGATCCGAACGCCCATCCGACGATCCGCGATGTCCTCGTCGGTGAGGCCAAGGCCCGCGACGCGATCCACCCGTCGGTCGGCGACGTCCGGGTGATCCCGGCCAATCTCAGCCTCGCCGAGGCCGAGGTGGCGCTCGCCGGCAAGATGGGCCGCGAGCTGACGCTGCGCAAGGCGCTGCGTCAGGTCGACGAGCTCGCAGACGTGATCTTCCTCGACTGCCCGCCGAACCTCGGGCTGCTGACCGTCAACGCGCTCGTCGCGGCCGACCACGCGCTACTGACCAGCGAGGCCCAGTACTTCGCGCTCCAAGGCGTCCAGCAGGCGCTCGAGGTGATCGACCTCGCCCGTGACGGGCTCAACCCCGAGCTGGGCTGGCTCGGCGTCGTCCTGACGATCGCCGACCTGCGCACCGTCCACTCGCGCGAGGCGCAGGCCTCGCTCGCCGAGCACTTCGGCGACCGGCTGCTGCCGACGGCGATCCGCCAGTCGATCGCATACGCCGAGTCGGCGGAGCGTGCTGTACCGATGCTCGACTACCGGCCCGACCTCGGCGCCGATTACATCGAGCTGGCCTCCGAGCTACTGGACCGACTCGGCCGCCAGGACGCGCGCCAGCGGCTCGACCAGCTGACGGGCGCGACGGCTTAGAGCTCGGTCACATCGGCACCGCTCTCCGCGAACGGCAAGCGCAGCACCTGCGCCCAACCGCCGGTCTCGGAGCGCAGCCGCTCAACGACGAGGCCGGTGTCCTGGGCCTCGGTCCAGAACAGGACGGTCGGCCCGGCACCGGAGATCGTGGCGCCGATTGCGCCCAGCTCCGCGGCGCGGCCGAGCAGCTCATGGGACCGCGGGAACAGGTGCGCGCGCCGGTCCTGGTGGAGCCGGTCGTCGAGCCCGCGGGCGATCAGCTCGCGGTCACCGGACATCAGCCCGGCGACGAGCAGGCCGGCGTGCGCGGCGTTGAAGACCGCATCGGCAAGCGGAACCTCGGCCGGCAGCGCAGCGCGCGCCTCGGCGGTGCGGACCGGTTCGCCCGGGGCGATGATGACGGCCTCGAGGTAGCCCGGCAGCGGCAGACGATCGGCCCGGCCGTCGGCACAGACGACGGCGCCGCCCAGCAGCGCCGCGGCGACGTTGTCGGGATGTCCCTCGACCGCGGTCGCGACTGCGAGCAGGTCGGCGTCGAGCTCGAAGAGGTGGTCGGCCGCGGTCACGCCCGCGACGACGGCGGCGGCGCTCGACCCGAGTCCGCCGCAGAGCGGGATCTGCGACCGGATCGTGAACTCGAAGCCCGACGGGTCGGCCAGTTCGGAGAACGCGCGCACGACGAGGTTGTCACGCCCCCGCTCGACGTCGAGGTCAGTGACGACCGCGAACGATCCGGTCTCGCGTACCTCCAGCTCGAGCGTGAGATCGAGTGCGGCTGCGAAGCAGTCGAACCCCGGGCCGAGGTTCGCCGACGACGCCGGCACGGTGACCCTCCGATGCCGGTGCAGCCCCATCGGCTACCCGAGCACCGCGTCGCGAACCGCGTCCAGCTCGGCCGCGCACGGGATCACCGACCCCGAGGCACCGAGCGCCGTCTGCGGATCCTTGAGCCCGTGCCCGGTGAGGACGCACGCAACCCGCTCGACCCCGTCCGGCACGCCGTACTTGAGCAGCCCGGCGATCGGCGCGGCGCTGGCCGGCTCGCAGAAGACGCCCTCGTTCGCGGCGACGAAGCGATAGGCGCCCAAGATCTCATCGTCGCTGACCGCCCGCACGATCCCGCCTGAGTTCGTCATCGCCGCCATCGCCTCCTCCCAGCGCGCCGGCTTGCCGATTCGGATCGCGCTCGCGATCGTCTCCGGATGCTCGACCGGGTGGCCGAGCACGAGTGGCGCGGCGCCCTCGGCCTGGAAGCCGAGCATCCGCGGCGAGAGACCGAGCTCATGAAAACCCTTCCAGTAGGCGGTGATGTTGCCGGCGTTGCCGACCGGGATCGCGAGCGCGTCGAGCGGCCGGTCTGGGCCGAGCTGTTCGGCGATCTCGAACGAGGCGGTCTTCTGGCCCTCGATCCGCAGCGGGTTGACGCTGTTGACGAGCGCGATCGGCTCGCGGTCGCAGAGCTCGCGGACGAGGTCGAGCGCGACGTCGAAGTTCGCCTGGATCGCGATCACGCGCGCCCCGTGCATGAGCGCCTGCGCGAGCTTGCCGGTCGCGATCTTGCCCTCGGGCACGAGCACGGCGCCGCGGATCCCGGCGCGTGCTGCGTACGCGGCGAGCGACGCCGCCGTGTTGCCGGTCGAAGCGCAGAGCACCGCCTCGGCGCCCTCGCGGACCGCTCCGGTTACGGCGGCCGTCATTCCGCGGTCCTTGAACGAGCCGGTCGGGTTGAGGCCTTCGAGCTTGAGCCAGACCTCGGCGCCGACGCGCTCGGAAAGCGCCGGCGCCGCGACGAGCGGCGTCGAGCCTTCGTCGAGCGTGATCACCGGCCCGCCCGCTGCGAACGGGAGCCTGTCGGCATACAGCTCGAGCAGCCCCGCCACTAGAACTGCTCCTCGATCACGCGGATCGCGCGCGGGCGCGATCGGACCGGCTCGAGGCCGTCGATCAGCTCGATCGCAGCGGTCAGGCGCGACTCGAGCACGGGGTGCAGAACCATCGAGAGCTGCGCCTGCGAGCCCTGCCCCTCCTGGACGAACGACTTGACCGAGATCGCCTGCAGGCCGAGCACTTGGGCGAGCTCGGCGAGCACGCCGGGGCGGTCGTCGACCTCGACGTGCAGGTAGTAGGCGGCGGTCACGTCGGCGACGATCGGGAGCCGCTGCGACGGCTCGGGCGTAGGCCGGCGCGGCTGCATCGCGGCGACGACGTCACCGAGCACGGCGCTGGCGGTCTGTGACCCGCCGGCGCCGGGACCGGAGATCGTTATCTCGGTGATCGCCGGCGACTCGATCGTGACGGCGTTGAACGAGCCGCCACACGACGCCAGCGGGTGGCCGCCGTACAGGAACGCGGGATGAACCCGGACGCTGATCCCCTCGCCACCATCGGGATGGGGGACCCGCTCGGCGGTCCCGATCAGCTTCAGCGACAGCCCGAGGCTCGCCGCGTACGCGAGATCGTCGGCGGTGACCTGCTCGATCCCCTCGTACCCCACCTCGTCGAACGAGACCGGGGTGTCGAACGCCAAGCGGGCGAGGATCGCCATCTTCGCTGCGGCGTCTGCACCGGAGACGTCATCGGTCGGGTCTGCCTCGGCGAAACCGAGCCGCTGAGCCTCGGCGAGCGCGTCGGCGTACGGCGCGCCGGTCTCGGCCATCCGCGTGAGGATGAAGTTGGTCGTCCCGTTGACGATCCCGTGGACGCGCTCGACGTGCGCGCCGGCGAGCGACTCCGACAGGACGCGGATCACGGGGACGACGCCGCCGACGGCCGCCTCGAACCGGAGCTGGGCGCCTGACTCGCGCGCCGCGGCCCAGAGCTCGTCGCCGTGTCGGCTGAGCAGCTGCTTGTTGGCGGTGACGACGTGCTTGCCGGCACTGAGCGCCGACAGGACGAGCTCGCGCGCCGGTTCGGTTCCGCCCAGCACCTCGACGATCAGGTCGCTGCCCTCGATGATCTCGGCGGCGTCGCCGCGCGAGCGCGTCAGCACCCCGCCGACCTCCGGCCGGCGCCCCGTCAGCGCTTCAATCGCGCCGGCGCGGTCTTCGAGCAGTCGGGCGAACGCCGATCCAACCGTCCCGTGGCCAAGGACCCCGATTCGGAACGAGTCAGACATCACGCGCTCTCAACGTAACGCCCCTGGCAGGACAGACCGGCGGAGCCGGTCTGATGACTCACCGCACATCGCGGGCCCTCAAGTCGTCGTAGCTCTCGCGCCGGACCACCTCGCGCGCCTCACCGTCCGAGACGAAGACGATCGGAGGTCGCGGCTGCGCGTTGTAGGTGTTGGCCATCGAATGACCATAGGCGCCGGTCATCGGCACGGCGACGAGGTCGCCGCGCACGGGCGCGGGCAGCGGCACGTCGTGGATCAGCACGTCACCGGACTCGCAGTGCTTGCCGGCGAGATGACAGATCTCGACGTCGTCGTCGAACGGCCCGGGATGGGCGGGATCGTACGGGCGGCCGACGACCATCGCCTCGTAGCGGGCGTCGTAGAGCATCGGCCGCAGGTTGTCGGACATGCCGCCGTCGACGGCGACCCAACGGGCGACGTTCTGCTTGACGGTCTGCACGGTGTAAAGCGTCACCGTCGAGCGTGCGACGAGCGCACGACCCGGCTCGTCTGCGATTCGCACGTCCGTACCGAACAGCTCGCGCACGATCTCGACCTTGCGTGCCACGTACTCCTCGACCGACGGCGCCGACTGCTCGTGGAGATAGGCGACGCCGAGTCCGCCGCCGAGGTTGATCGTCCGGAACTCGCCGAGCGAGGCGAGCACCTCGACCGCCGCGTGGAAGGGCTCGAGATCGAGGATCTGAGAGCCGACGTGGATGTGCAGGCCGTCGAGCTCGACGCGGTCCGACGCCCGGGCGCGCTCGATCGCGACACGCGCATCCGAGGGTTTGAGCCCGAACTTCGTGTTCGGACCGCCGGTCGAGATCTTCGGATGGGTGTCGGGGCTGACACCCGGTGCAACGCGCAGGAGGATCCGCTGGCGACGGCCGGCGGGCACGAGCGCGATCAGCGCATCGAGCTCGTCGAGGTTGTCAACGACGATGTCACCGACGCCCGCGTCGAGCGCCTCGCGCAGCTCATGCTCGGACTTCGCGTTGCCGTGCAGATGGATCCGGTCCGGCGAGAAGCCGGCGCCGAGCGCGAGCGACAGCTCGCCACCGGTCGCTACGTCGCACGCGAGCCCCTCTTCGGCCATCACCCGCAGCACGGCGGTCGCAGGGAACGACTTCGATGCGAAATGGACTTCGTGGTTCTCGCCTGCGTGCTCGGCGAACGCGGCCCGGAACGCGCGGGCCTGGTCGCGAAGGTCCTGCTCGGAGACGACGTAGACCGGCGTCCCGAACCTCGCCGCCAGCTCACGCGCGTCGCATCCGGCGAGCAGCAGAGCGCAGTCCTCACCGAGCGCGGCGTGACGAGGCCAGACGTGGGAGAGAGCGGGCACCATCGCGGGCGCCATGATGCCACGCCGTCCCGCGGCTCAGCCGCTGAGGTCGCGACGACGCAGCGCCAGGAGCCCGGCGCCGGTCAGCACGAGAAGCACCGCCACCGTCATGCCGATCACACCGGCGTCGGCCGCCTCGTAGGGGATCGATGCGAGGTGGTGCAGCGGCGAGAGATCGCGCAGCCAATCCGGGAGGCCGAGCACCTGCCCGAGCATCATCTCGACGCTGCAGAACGCGAGGAACGCCCAGGCGAGCGGCGCCAGCGACGACCTGATCCCGCCGAGCAGGAGAACCGACGCGCCGACGATCGCCACCGCGGGCACGTACGCGAGTGCCGCGGCGGCGAGCCGCGGCGCCTGCCCGGCGTCCCCGATCGAGAGCCCGTAGCCGAGCCCGAGACCGGCGCCGCAGGCGACCAGGACCGCTACCACGCCGAACAACGTCACGCCGGCCTCGGCGACGGCCCAGCGGGTCCGGCTGAGCGGGCCGGAGAGCACGAGCTCGGCACGGTGGGCCAGCTCCTCGGCGCGGAGCCGCAGCAGCGCCTGGATCGCGAACCCCCCGGCCGCCAGCGCCAGGTACGCGAGCAGCGTCGCGAGGAAGACCTCGGCGAGGCTCGCGCCGCCGAGCTGGCTGAGGTACTGCTTGAACGCGTCGTTGTCGCCGACGAGGTCGTCGGCGTCGTCGGCGACCGTGCCCATCAGCACCGCGGTCGCGAAGCCTCCCACGACCCACCAGAGGATCGAGGCGCGATGGAGCCGCCACGCGAGTCCGAAAGGCCCGTTGAGGCGCGGCGACGCGCCACTCGGGCCCGGTCGCGGCGCCACCAGTCCGGCGCCGTGATCGCGGCGCCGCTCGAGCGCGATCGCCACGCCTGCGATCGCCGCCGACGCGCCGACCGCGATCAACAGCGGCCAGATCCGGTCGCCGGCGAAGGGCCGGGCCGCCTGCCCCCAACCGAACGGCGACGCCCAGGAGAGCCCTCCGGCCGACGTGTCGCCGACCGCGCGCAGCAGGTAGGTCAGCGCGATCACCATCCCGGCGAGTGAGGACGCGGTGCGCGCATGCGCCGTGAACTGGCCGGCGAGCAGCGAGATCGACCCGAACGTGAGCCCGACCGACGCGAACGCGAGGCCGAGGACGAGCGACCCGCCGGCGTCGAGCCCGGCGATCACGAGCCCGAGCGCGAGCAGCACGGCCAGCAGCAGCATCGAGAGCGCGTTCGCGATCAGCGCCGCCGTGCTGTGCGCGTGCCGGCCGACGGCCGTCGCCCGCACAAGCTCTGCCCGCCCGAGCTCCTCCTCCGCGCGCGCCGAGCGCGACACGGCGAACACGGCCATCAGGGCGACGGCGATCCCGTACTGCCAGATCTCGAACGCGACACGCCCGCCGTAGGTGTCGAGTCTCGCCGGCGGCGCGCTGAGCGCGATCACGGCCGTGTTCCCGGAGATCGTGCGCGCGTAGACGGCGAGCGCCTCGCGGTTCGGATAGAGGTCGATGACCGCTGCGGCCGCCCAGGTTGTGATCCCCGCGAGCGACAGCGTCCAGATCGCGAGCCTGACCCGGTCGCGCCGGAGGTTCAGGCGAACCAATGCCCATGTTCCGCTGAGGGCGCTCACGCGTCCTCGCGCACAGCGCTGTAGTGGCGCAGGAAGAGCTCCTCGAGCGTCGGCGGGTGGCTGGAGATCCGGACGAGGCCGAGCGCGGCGAGCGCTGCCATCACCTCACCGATCGCGTCGGCGTCCACTGCGGCACTGAAGGACGCGCCTTCCACGTGCGCGTCGTGGACGCCCGCGAGCGTCGCGACCGCCTCGGCGGAGCGCTCGGTCTCGCAGCGGATCGTCGTCCGCGTCAGGTGGCGGAGCTCGTCGAGCGTTCCCTCCTCGATCGTGCGGCCTTCGCTGATGATCGTGACGCGATCGCAGAGCGCCTCGACCTCCGCGAGGATGTGGCTCGAGAGCAGCACAGTCCGGCCCTCCGCGGCGATCTCCCTGATCCGCTCCTGGAACGCCGCCTCCATCAGCGGATCGAGTCCCGAGGTCGGCTCGTCGAGGATCAGCAGCTCGGCGTCCGACGCCAGCGCCGCCACCAGGCCGACTTTTTGGCGGTTGCCCTTCGAGTACTCCCGGGCGCGCTTCGACGGGTCGAGGCGGAAGCGCTCGATCATCCGGTCACGCATCGCCGGGTCGAGTCCGCCACGCATCCGGCCGAGCAGGTCGATGATCTCGCCGCCGGTGAGCGCCGGCCAGAGCTCGACCTCGCCGGGCACGTAGGCGAGCCGGCGGTGCAGCGACACGGCGTCCCGCCAGGGATCACCGCCGAGCAGCCTGGTGGTGCCTCCGTCGGCTCGCAGCAACCCCAGCAGCACGCGGATCGTCGTCGACTTGCCTGACCCGTTCGGGCCGAGGAAACCGTGGACCTCGCCACGGTGGACGTTCAGGTCGAGCCGATCGAGGGCTCTGAGCGACCCGAATCGCTTGACGAGCGCCTCGACGCGGATCGGGTCGTCCGTCGCGGCTGTCACCGGCCGCAGTCTATGGGCGCCCGGCGACTAGCGTCCCGGGACGATGTTGCCGGTCTTCACACCCGAGCACGTCGGTGGGTCGGGTCCGCCGCTGCTGTTGATCCACGGCTTCACCGACACGTGGCACACGTGGAAGCTCGTGCTGGGGAGGCTCGAGCGCGAGTTCACGGTGATCGCGCCGACCTTGCCTGGCCACGCCGGCGGGCCGCCGCTCGTGGACGGCCGGCCGGCTCTCGACCAGGCGCTCGAGCTGTTGACCGCACGGATCGAGGCGGACGGCGGCGGCCCGATCGCCGTTTGCGGCAACTCGCTCGGCGGCTATCTCGCGCTCAAGCTCGCCGAGCTCGGCTTGGCGTCGTCGGTGGTCGCGCTCGCTCCCGGTGCCGGCTGGGCGCCGGGCGACGACGAGCTGCGCGACGAGACGCTCGAGCAGTTCGAGACGATGGATCCGCTCGTTCGACAGGCGGCTCCGTACGCCGTCCAGATCGCCGCCACGGCACAGGGACGCCGGGCGACGACGGCGCTGCTCTGCGGCCGGACCGAGGACTTGCCTTCCGAGGTGGTGGTCAGTGCGATCCTCGGCGCCGCCGGTTGCTCCGGCTGCCTGCAGATGGTCGCCGAGGCACGGAGCGGCGGCTGGCCGCTCGACCCGGGCCGGCTCGCCTGCCCGATCCGCATTGTCTGGGGATCGGCCGACGCGATCCTGCCGTGGCCGCGAGCCGCCGCGGGATTCCGCGCGACGATGCCGCAGGCCGACTGGGTCGTCCTCGACGGGGTCGGGCACGCGCCCCAGCTCGACGTGCCACTCGAGACGGCCGAGCTGATCGCCGGCTTCGCCCGCTAGGGCTCGACGCGCAGCTTGCCGATCGGCGTGCCGGTCGCGTGCAGCTCGACCTCGAAGATGCCCTCGATCGTCGCCGGGAAGGAAACCGTGCGGACGACGCCGGGCTTCAGCTCGTACTCGAGGTCGTAGCCGTGGACGTGGACCTCGTCGGCGGTCTCGCTGCGGGCACGGAAGCGGATCTGCCCGCCCTTCTGGAACGTCAGCGTGCGCGGGCCCGAGGCGGTCAGCAGCGGCGGCTTCGGGGCTGGCGTCGTCGTCGTGGTCGTCTTCGGCGCGACCTCGGCAGACCCGGTCGTCGCCCCGGCGGTGACGGCCTGGGAGCCGGTCGTGGCGGCTGCTTGCTCATCGTCTCCGCCGCTGCCGATCGCGATCGCCGCGACCACGGCGATCGCCACGGCGACCACGAGGAACACGACGCGCGTCGAGCGGCTCATGGCCCTACAAATAGCGCATCGGGTTCTGCACGGCCCCGTTCATACGGACCTCGAAGTGCAGATGCGGGCCGGTCGAGAAGCCGGTCGACCCGACCTTGCCGATGACCTGCCCCTTGCTGACGGCCTGGCCGACGCTCACACCGATCGCCGATTGATGGCCGTAACAGGTCGACAGCGTCGAAGTGTGCTGGATGCAGGTGTAGTTGCCGTAGCCGCCGACCCAACCCGCGATCCGCACCGTGCCGGTATCTGCCGCGCGGATCGGCGTGCCGGTCGGGGCGGCGATGTCGATCCCGGGGTGGCAGTTCTCCCACGAGCGGCTCTCGCAGAACGGTGAGGTCAACGTGCCGTTGATCGGCCAGATGAACCGGCCCGAGCCCTGCTTGATCGGGCCGGCGGACACGGCCGAGAGCACGCCCTTGATCCGGTTCGACTGCTCGATCAGCTTGTTCAGGTCCTTCTCGAGCACCTTGCGGTCCTCGCGCACACTCGCGAGCGCGGACGCCTTGCCGGCCTTCGTCCGGTCGTAGCCGACGCGCGTGTTGATCAGCCGCCGCTTGACGGTGGCGACCTCGTCGCGCCGTTTCTGAACGGTCTCGGTCAGCTCGCGCTGGCGGTTCTCGAGCACGTCGAGCCGGGCGGCGGTCTCCTCGGCGTCGAGCCGTGCGCTCTTGACCGTCGTCATCACACGCGTGTCCTGGGCCTGGATCCGGCCGAGGAACTCGCTGCGCTGGATCAGGTCGGCAAAGCCGTTGCTGCTGAGAACCACCGTGACGAGGTCGGGCTTGTCGGCCTGGTAGAGCTCACGCAGCCGCTCGGCGAGCACCTTCTTACCGCGGTCGAGCTTCGCCTGAAGCCGCGTCAGCCGCGCGCGCTGGACCCGAAGCTCGCGCTGGGTACGTTCGAGACTCGTGCGCCTCGCGTCGAGGTCCTCCTCGATCGCGGACTGACGCGACTGAAGCGCCGAGATCGACCCCTGGAGCTTGCCGATCCGCCGGTTGTAGCGGGCGATGTCGCTCGCGAGAACACGCTCGGTTCCTTTGCGCTTGCCGATCTTCTCGCGCGTCGCCCCGATCTTGCGGTCGATCTCCTTCGCGCTCTGCGCGGCACCGGTGCGCGGAGCTCCGGCCAGCGCCCAGCCACCGGCGACCAGCAGTCCGAGGGCAAGGCAGAGCATGGCGGTGCGAGCGCGCATGAGCGGTAAGAGGGTAGGCAAGGACCGCGCCTGTGGGTGCATTTCCGCGCCCGGAGTGGACTTCCTCCTGTAACGGCCCCTGCCAGGACGGGTTCGGCTCGCAGAGCCGAACCTGATGCCAAGCGACGTGGGCTTACAGACCTTCGGGGTGACGCGCCTTGAAGCCGCGCGTCGAGCGCAGCGCCGGGCGCCAGCGCGGGCCCTTGGCACCCGAGGGGTCGCCGGCAGCACTCGTGTCGAGCCTGAGGCCGGCGATCACGGCGAAGGCGTGGCCGGGGTTCGTGTAGACGGTGGCCCACTCGCCGATGCCCGCCTCGCCCCACTTCATGAACGAGCTCGAGTCGAGCGGCGAGTCGAGCATCTCGTCACCGGCGCCGTGGAGCGCGAACGAGACGGTGCCCGAGCAGTCGTAGCCGCGGTCGTCGGCGCCCCAGGTCTCGTCGTGACCGCCGCCGTACTGGTACGGACGGCCGACGATCCCGTTGGCCGCCTCGATCATCCGCTTGACCTCATCCGGCGCGCTCTCGGGCGCCGCAGCGAGCCCGTTTGGCAGCAGCTTGGCCTTCGCGCCCGCCACGCGCTGGACGGTGGCCGGGTTCGGCTCGCCGTACGCCTGGCCGCCCGTGGCGGCGCTCTGGGCGCGCTTCGATGCACTCGTGGAGGCCTCGGCGGCCGGCACGGCGGTGCAGGTGAACGTCAATGTCAGGAGCAGTGCGCGTCTCATCATGTTCTACGGCCTGCGGGGTTAGCTGACGGGCTCGCGCAGAACAAGCAGCGCTACGCACGATCACGTGCGATTCGCCCCACTACCAGTGGGTCCCCCGCCTCCCGATGACCGGGAGTTCGGCGTGGCCAGAACCTACTACAGACGTTCGGCGGATCCCTGCCCCCTCTTCAACCGGCGCCGGGCCGACCGGGCGAGAGCTTGCATTCTCCAAGAGTTCGGTTGTCAGACGGCGGACTAAGAGCAGCCATCTCATGGGAGGTTCGGGCGCGGCCGACACCGGCCGGTCCGCCGTCCGGTTCACGTACGCTGGCCCGATGCGACGCAAGTCAACGCTGCTTGCCTGCCTGCTGCTGGCCGGCGCCCCGCTCGCCACCGCGGCCTGCGGCGACGACGACGCCGGTCCGAAGCTCGGCGCGGGCGGCGAGCAGGCCGACGCTCCCGCCCAGCTCGGGTTCCCGGTGATCGCGACGAAGAACACGACGCGGATCGGCGGCGGCGACGCGATCGCGAACGCCGCCGCCGCGGCGCAGGCCGTCTACACGTCGGGGACGGTCGCGACGCGGCCGGCCGCGGTTGTCCTGGCTCCGGTGAAGGACTGGCGGATCGGGCTAGCCGCTTCCGTGCTGATGGGGCCGCCGCTGCGCGCCCCGCTGCTCTACACCGACGGCGACAAGATCCCGGAGGCGAGCCGCGCCGCGCTCGAGCGTCTCAGCCCGCGCGGGTCGCGCGACATCCGGCGCGCCCAGGTGATCCGTGTCGGCACGAACGCCGAGACCGACCTCAAGACGACCGACATCCGCGGCAGCGACCCGGCGGCTGTCGCACGCTCGATCGATGCCTTCTTCGCCGGAGCCCGCAAGCGTTCGGCCGACCGCGTCCTGATCGTCAGCAGCGAGCGGCCGGAGTACGCGATGCCCGCGGCCGCATGGGCAGCCAAGGCAGGCGACCCGATCCTGTTCAGCCGCAGCGACGGCGCCCCGGAGGACACCGTTCGCGCGCTGCAGGCCCACCAGCGCCCGAAGATCTATCTGCTCGGCCCCGAGTCGGTGCTCGGCAAGAGCGTCGCCGACCAGATGAAGAAGCTCGGCGACGTGACCAGGATCTCCGGCAAGACGCCGGTCGAGAACGCGATCGCGTTCGCCCGGTTCATCGACGGGGCGTTCGGCTGGGGAATCGTCGACCCCGGGCACGGCATGGTCATCGGCAGCCAGAAGCGGCCGCAGGACGCCGCCGCAGCAGCGCCGCTCTCGGCGTCGGGCAGCTATGGGCCGTTCCTCCTGACCGACAGCCGCGACCAGCTGCCGACGGCGCTCCGTGACTTCCTGCTCGACATCCAACCCGGATACGCACCGGGTGGCGATCCCGTGCGCGGGGTCTACAATCGGGCGTGGATCATCGGCGACGAGAGCAGCATCTCGCGAGAGCAGCAATCGACGCTCGATGCCCTCCTCGAGATCGTTCCCGTGACCCAGCGTTCCCCCAAAGCAACCCCGCTCCCATGAGCCAGGCCGAGCGCCCCGACAGGCTCCAGCGTGAGGTGACCGTGCAGGACGTGCGCGAGCTGATGGGCGCCTCGACGCCGCACTTCGCGCTTCAGCTGCGAGGCCGGATCGCTCGGCTGATCGACGGCCTCCCCGCCGACCACCCGGCGCGGCTGCTCGGCGAGATCGAGATTGAGCGGCTGAACGCACTGGGGTACACCGGCGAGCACCGCGGACAGCCGGCGGAACCGGACATGCCGCCGGTGCCGCCGGCGCGCGACCGCGCCCCGGGCGCGTGAGCGACGACCCGGCGCTGGAGACGGGCAGCGCCGGCGGCGCGCCCGAGGGGATCGATGGCATCGAGCTGAGCGGCCCGTTCGCGGTCGGCCGCTACGCCGCGTTCCTGCGCGACCGCTTCAAGGAGATCGCCCGGGTCCAGCTGTTCGGCGAGGTCTGGAACCTGCGCAGGTCCAAGGCCAAGGTCTACTTCGAACTCCGGGACGGCGACGGCTCGGTGCCGTGCTCGATCTGGGCCCGCGACTTCGACCGGCTCGGCCTGCCCGAGGGATCACCGGGCGACGGTGACCGGATCGTGGTCGCCGGCGGCCCCAGCTACTACCCGGGCTCGCGGACCTCCTCCCCCGCCTTCTCGTTCGACGTCTCCGCGATCCGGCTCGCGGGCGAGGGCGATCTGCTCGCGCAGCTCGCGGCACTGCAGCGCGTCCTCGACGCCGAAGGTCTGTTCGCGCCGCAGAAGACGCTGCCGAGACCGGCCCTGCCAAGGACGATCGGCGTCATCACCGGCGAGGGAGGCAAGGCGCGTGACGACGTGCTCGCCGGCCTCCGCCGCCGCGGCTGGGCTGGGACGATCGTCTGGGCCTTCGCACCGGTCCAAGACCGGCATGCCGCGCCCAGGATCACGGCCGCGCTGCAGGACCTCGCGGCAGCCCCGGAGATCGACGTCATCATCGTCGCCCGCGGCGGCGGCTCGCTGGCCGATCTCTTCGCCTTCTGCGACGAGACGCTCTGCCGGACGGTCGCGATGCTGCGCGTGCCGGTGATCGCGTCGGTCGGCCACCACACCGACCGGACGCTGATCGACGACGTCGCCGCCGTCAGCTGCTCGACGCCGACCCACGCAGCCGAGGCCGCCGTCCCGGTCGACGTCGGCGAGGCCCGGGCCTCGCTGCTGCGCTCCGGGCTTGCGCTTGAGCGCGGCGCCGGCGCAGCGATCCTCGGCCGGGCACGGACGCTGGCGATGATGTCGCGGGCTCCGGCCCAGGCCGCCGAGCGGCACCGCGGCGCTCTTCACCAGCGGTTGCGGGAGATCCGCGCCAGCAGCCGCAGGACGATCGACGGTGGCCGTGAGAACACGCGTCGCGCAGCGCTCGTGATCGGCCGCAAGGCCGCAGCCGCCGCCGGTCCGGAGCGCCGCTCCGCCGAGCAGCGGCTGACAGGTCTCGCCGCGGCTCTGGCCGCGCACGACCCGGAGCGGACGGTCGCCCGCGGATATGCGATCGTCGATGATGGCTCGGGCAACGTGATCACGAGCGCCGTGCAGGCCCGGGCGACCGGCGCTGTTCGCCTCTTCTTCGGCGACGGCGCGGCAGGCGCGACCGTCGACCCCGAGCCACCTGCGAACCGAGAGGACCACGAATGACCACGGCAGAGAGCTACGAGAGCGCGAACGCCCGGCTCGAGCAGATCATCCAGCGGCTCGACTCCGGCGAGGCCGGCCTGCGCGAGACGCTCGACCTCTGCAAGGAGGGGCGCGACCTCGTCGAGTACTGCGCGGGCGAGCTCGACGCGGTCGGGCACTCCCTGACCGAGCTGAAGCTCGACGAGCTGGTTGCCCGGCTCGAGCGGCAGGGCTCAGGCGATGGCGAGCAGGAGGAACTCTGATGGCGCTCTGGGAGAAGGTCGCGGGGCTGCCGCTGACGATCGAGGACTACGGGCTCGACCGGCTCTCACGTGATGTGACGAGCGGCTTCACGCGCTGGACGACGGTGCTGAGGCTGCACGGCGACGGGCACGAAGGGCTCGGCGAGGAGGTCTCCTACGACGCAGAGGACCAGGAGGCGCTCAACGCCGCGGGCCCGATCCAGCCGCTCGCGGGCGAGTGGACGCTCGAGACCTTCTCGGCCCACCTCGCGACGCTCGACCTCTGGCCCGAGCCGCCGCGACACGAGCCGTCGGTCCAGTACCGGGTCTGGGCGTACGAGTCTGCGGCGCTCGACCTCGCGCTGCGTCAGAACGGGCTGTCGCTTGCGGGCGCCGTCGGCCGGACCGCGCGCGAGCTGCGATTCGTGGCCTCGATCCGGCTCGGCGAGCCGGCGACGACGAAGCCACTGCTCGAGATACTGGCCCGCGTTCCCGACCTCGGCTTCAAGCTCGACCCGACGCCGTCCTGGGATGACGCCCTCGTCGCGCAGCTCGTTGCGACCGGTGCCGTGAAGACCGTCGACCTCAAGGGCCTCTACGAGGGCTCGATCGTCGACAACCCACCGGACCCGGTTCTGTACCGCCGCGTCGCCGAAGCGTTCCCTGAAGCGTGGATCGAGGATCCTGCCCTCAACGACGAGACGATCCCCGTGCTCGAGCCACATGCCGCCCGCGTCACCTGGGACGCCCCTATCCACGGGATCGCCGACATCGAGGCGCAGCGCTGGCCGCAGAAGGCGGTCAACATCAAGCCGTCGCGCTTCGGCACGGTCGCCAACCTGTTCGAGACCTACGAGTACTGCGAGCGTGAGGGCATCGCGATGTACGGCGGCGGCCAGTTCGAGCTCGGCGTCGGGCGGGGACAAATCCAGTACCTGGCGTCGCTGTTCCACCCGGACACGCCGAACGACGTCGCGCCGGCCGAGTACCACATGCCGAGCGAGGCCGAGGTCCTTCCGGCGTCCCCGCTTCCGGCGAACATCGCGGCGACGGGCTTTCGCCGCGGATGACGTCGACCGCCGGGCGCGGGCGGCGCGCTGGTACCGGATGACTGCCATATGGGCGGCAATCCGGTACCAGTGTCCGAGAGCGCTCTGGCTGGTACCGGTTGGCTGCCATATGAGCGGTCATCCGGTACCAACGGACGGCGGAGACGCACGCGTGGCGCGGGATTCGTAGACTGCCGCGGCCTATGAACGAGACGCTTGCAGTAGTCGGTGGTGGCGCGATCGCGACAGGGCTGGCAGTGGTTGCCGCCCAGCACGGTCCGGTGACGATCTGGGTCCGCTCGGACGAGTCCGCCGCCCGGACCCAGAAGTCGGTCGACAAGACCTGCGGCCGCGCCGGGATAGACCCCGCGCAGATCACCGTGACGACCGACCTCGCGACGATCGACGGCGCGACCGCCGTGATCGAAGCGATCGCCGAGAACCTCGACCACAAGGTCGAGCTCTGGGGCCGCCTCAAGGAGTACGTCTCGGACACCGCTCTGCTCGGATCGACGACCTCGTCGCTCTCGGTCCAGGCGATCGCCGAGTCCTCCGGTGCGCCGGAGCGTTTCGTCGCGCTCCACGTCTTCAACCCGGTAACGCACATGAAGCTCGTCGAGCTCGCGTACCCGACCGAGGCGACCGACGAGACCAAGACCCGTGCCGCGGCGCTCTGCGAGGCGCTCGACAAGACGCCGGTGACGGTGCCCGACACCCCGGGCTTCGTCGTCAACCGCCTGCTCTTCCCGTACCTCTTCAGCGCGGTCGAGTTCCAGGCCGAGTCGGGGATGTCCTCGGGCGCGATCGACACCTGCATGAAGCTCGGCGCTGGCCACCCGATGGGCCCGCTCGCGCTGCTCGACTACGTCGGGCTCGACGTCAGCAAGGCGATCGGAGAGGCGATCGGCGCTGCGGTCCCGGCGCGGATCAACGAGCTGGTCGCCGAAGGAGCGTTGGGCAAGAAGTCGGGTCGCGGGTTTTACGACTACTCGTGAGGTTCTGACCGGCGTTGGTGGTCGGGGTTGGTTGTCTCCGGCCGGTCGGCGCCGCAGCCCTCCACCCCGTCGGGCTGCGGAGTGCGCCCCCGGCCGTCTGCACCCCACCCCACATGAGCCCCGCAGCACCACGCGAGTGCCACACGCCGCCCCGCCTCCTTTCTCTCAACCCTGCAGGAGCACGATCCGCGCCTGGCCTTGGCCTCGTAGCGAAAAGCCTGGGCTACGGAGCGTCTGGGCTTTGGCTCAGCCAGAGCGACTGCCCCGACGACCGGGCTTCGGCCCGACCGGCCGCCGCCACCACCAACGCTCAGTCAGCCGGCTCGTTCCGACGGGCGTGCCACTTGCGAGTCGCCTTGTAGTGCGCCTGGAAGTCCGCATACAGCGCGTCGTACGCGCGCTGGGCCTCAGGGTTCGGCGTGAAGGTCTGCTTCACGGCGACGCGGTCGGCAATGTCGTCGACCGTGATCGCACCGAGGCCGAGGAACGCGAGCATCGCAGCGCCGCGGACGTTCGCCTGCCGGGGCCCTTCCATCTGACGGATCTCGCGGCCGAGCACATCGGCGAAGATCTGCGACCAGAGGTCCGAGCTGGCGCCGCCGCCGATGAAGGCGATCGAGTCGTGGCGGCCGGCGATCTTCTCGGTGAAGTGCTGCATCCAGCGGACGTTCATCGCGACGCCCTCGAGCGTCGCGCGCATCAGCGAGCCGCGCGTCGCCGTCAGCGAGATGTTCGAGTACGCGCCACGGATCCGGGCATCGTCTAGCGGCGTCCGCTCGCCGTTCAGCCACGGCGTGAACTGAACGCCGTTCGCACCGAGGCCGGCGGCTTCGGCTTCGCCGGTCAGCTCCTCGAAGCTGTACTCCGGGAGGTTGAGAAGCACGTCCTTGAGATGGTCGAGCGTTGCGCCGGCAGTCTGCTGCTCGGTCGCGAGCAGGTACTTGCCCGGTAGCGACGACGGCAGCGCGGCCATCTGGTGCAGGACGTCGGTATTGCGCTTCGGCAGGTGGCATGAGAGCCAGCCCGACGTCCCGATGTAGAGGTGCGCGGAGCCGTCGGCGACCGCGCCCGATCCGACCGCCGCGGACGTGACGTCCGGTGAGGAGGCGATCACCGGGACCGGCTCGATCCCGAACGCCGACGCGACCTCCGGCAACAGCTCACCGACGACCGAGTTCGAGGGGATGATCGGCGGCAGCTTGGCCGGGTCCAGGCCGGACATCCGGACGAGCTTCTCGTCGTAGTGGATGTTCGCGATGTCGCGCGTGTCGGTGCCCCAACACATCGTCGCCGACTCGACCGAGCACTGAACGCGCCCGGTCATCCGCGAGGTCAGGTAGTCGCCGGGCTCGACGAAGAAGGAGGCCGCGTCGTAGACCGCGGGGCGTTCGTTCTGCAGGAACAGGATCTGGCCGATCGGATCGCGTCCGGCGAGCGAGGGGGCTCCGCCCGTGGCCCGCAGCCAACGGACGATCTTGCGCGCGTTGTAGCCGACGACGCGCGGACCGGGGCCGCATGCCTCATGGGCGTAACGGCCACCACGCCTGTCCATCCAGCTGATCAGGTTGCCGACCGCCTGCCCGTCGGCGTCGACGGGGACGGTCGTCGACCACTGCGCGGTGACGGCGACGGCGACGATCGCGTGCGGTTCCGCCGCAGCCGCGAGCGCCTCCTTGCCGGCGGCGATCACCGCCTCCCAGAGGAGCTCCGGATCCTGCTCGGCGCCGCCGTCGCCGGTGAACTCGATCGGCGTCGATGCGACCCCGATCCCGAGCAGACGGCCGTCGTCGGCGATCACGGCGGCCTTGGGACCGCCGGTACCGAGGTCGATCGAGAGAACCGCGGATTCAGGAACCGGACCCGCCTGCCCCTCGCCGTTCGCTGATCCGGACCGCCTCGATCCGGTTCTCGCGGACCGACTCGACCCGGATCGCGTAACCGCCCGTGCTGACTACGTCGCCGCGCTGCGGCAGCCGCCCGAGCTCGGTGAAGACGAGGCCGCCGACCGAGGTGTAGTCCTCGGGGTCGGCAGGCAGCTCGAGGCCATGGTCGAGCAGGTCGGTCACGGCCACGTGCCCGCGGACGTACCAGTCGCCGTTCGCGAGCCGGCGGACCTGGCCACCGGCCGGGTCGGTCTCGTCGTCGATCTCGCCGACGACCTCCTCGATGATGTCCTCGATGGTGACGATCCCGCTGACGCGGCCGTACTCGTCGACGACGACGGCCATCGTCGCGCGGTTGCGCTGGAGGTCGGCGAGCAGATCGTCGAGCGGGCGCGTCTCCGGCACGATCACCGCGTCACGGACGAGCGGCTCGATCTCCGCCTCCGGCCCTTCGTTGAGCAGCGCGCTGGCGAGCGAGTTCGAGTGGATGATCCCGCGGACCTTGTCGCGGTTGTCATCCTCGATCACAAGCAGCCGCGTGTGGCCCGAGGAGATGCAGCGCCGCAGCGCGGCCTCGATCCCATCGGCGAGGTCGACGGTCACCACGGCCGGGATCGGGGTCATCACCTGACGCGCGTCCTGCTCGTGGAGGTGGAAGACGCCGCTCAGCATCCCGGCCTCGCCGGCGTCGAGCGTGCCGCCGGCACGCGCCTGCGCGATCAGGATCCGCAGCTCCTCGGGGGTCGCGTCATCCTCGCCAATCTTCCCCGGGTCGATCCGGATCAGCCGCAGCATCGCGTTCGAGACCGCCGTCAACATCGAGACGAACGGCCCGAGCAGCAGGGTGAAGAGGCGCAGCGGCCTGGCGATCAGCATCGTCGTCCGCTCCGGGTGGACGATCGATGCGATCTTCGGCACCTGCTCGCCGACGGTGATGTGCGAGGCCGTCGCGACGATGTACGCGAGCGCCAGCGCGAGCGCGACCGACGCGCCGTGACCGACGACCTCGCCGAACAGCGGCTCGAACAGCCTGGCGAGCGCCGGCTCGCCGAGGAAGCCGATGCCGAGCGACGCGAGCGTGATCCCGACCTGGCACGACGACAGGTACTGGTTCATGTCCTCGTGCAGCGCGAGCGCGCGGCGAGCAGGCGCCGATCCATCATCGGCCAGGTCCTGCAATCGGCTGCGGCTCGAGCGCACGAGCGCGAACTCGGCGGCCACGAAGAAGCCGTTCACGAGTATCAGCCCGCCCATCGCGAGCAGCAACAGGGCAGAACTCATGCTGCGCGATCCGCTGCCGGAGGCGAGGTTGCCCGATCGGGGCGGCGACTTCGAGGTAGGTCGTCGTTCATGGAACGCGCCGCGTCAACTTAGCAGCGGCTGCGGGCGCCGTCAGTCCGGCAGCCCGGCGATCGCGGTCGCGAGGTCGACGTCGAGGCTTGTGAGTCCACCCTCGCTGTGGGTCGAGATGCTGACGTGCAGCCGGTTCCAGCTGTGCAGATGGAGGTCGGGATGGTGCCCGGCGTCCTCCGCGAGCGCGGCGATCGCGTTCAGACGATCGAGCGCCGCGGGGAAGTCGTCGAACTCGGCGTCGAGTACCAGCGCCTCCCCCGCTCGCTGCCAGCCGCCGACCAAACCGGCCAGCGCCTCGTCGATCTCCTGATCGCTCAATCTGCCTGCCATATCCTCGCCCTCCGATGCGGATCGTCAGTCTCGTGCCCCACGCGACCGAGTTGCTGTTCGCGCTCGGCCTCGGCGACCAGGTGGTCGGGGTCACCCACGAGTGTGACTACCCGGAGGAAGCGCTGTCGCAACGGCACGTGACCCGCGACCTGCTCCCCAAGGGCCTGTCTCAGGCCGAGATCGACGCGGCCGTCCGCGAGCGCACCGACCGCGGCGAGGCGATCTACGCCCTCGACGAGGATCTGCTCGCCGACCTCGAGCCGACGCTGATCGTCACGCAAGCGCTGTGCCCGGTCTGCGCCGTCTCCTACGACGACGTGCGCGCGATCGCCGAGCGCCTCGACCCGCAGCCGCAGGTGATCGCGCTCGATCCGAAGACGCTCGGCGAGACGATGGGCGACATCCGCACCGTCTCGCAGGCGACCAAGACCCGCGATGCGGCGCTCGAGCTGGTCGCACGCCAGCGATCGCGGATCGACAAGGTGAAGGTTGCGGTCCGTAAAGAGCGCCGGCCGGACGTGGTCGCGATCGAGTGGTTCGATCCGGTCTTCGTCGCCGGCCATTGGACGCCGCAGCTGATCGAGCTTGCCGGCGGCACCGATGTGCTCGGCTTCGCCGGCGAGCCGTCCGAGCAGATGAGCTGGGATCTGCTGCGTGCCGCCAAGCCGGAGATCGTGCTCTGCATCCCGTGCGGCTACGACGCGGCGGGATCGCTGGACCAGGCGCGGCTCTTCGAGGACGAGCTGCGGTCGCTCGGCGCCCGACGGATCGTCGCGCTCGACGCGTCCGCGTACTTCTCGCGCCCCGGCCCCCGGCTCGTCGACGGCCTCGAGACGCTCGCGCACGTGCTCCACCCGAGCGCCGTGCCGGACGCCCCCGGCGTCGTGCTCGAGCTCTAGGTGACGTTGAGCAGACTGTGCGGCGTCTGCGCGATCGCAATCGCAGCCGCGACCGCGACCGCTGAGAGCGCCCCGCAGAGCCCGTAGCCGAGCGCTTCGTTGCGACGCTTCACCGCCTCGCCGAAGGCGAGCGCGGCGAGCACGCCGCCGATCAGACCGCCGACATGGCCGCCCCAGGCAATGTTCGGGATCACGAAACCGATCGCGAGGTTGATCAGCAGCAGCGCACCGAGCCCGCCACTGAACGGATCCATCCCGCGGCGGCGCAGCTCGACCATCATCGCGCCGACGATCCCGAAGACCGCACCAGATGCGCCGACGACCGGCTGGGTGGTCGTCTGCGCGAGCGCACCCATCGACCCCCAGAGCAGCGCCGTCCCGTAGATCGCCGCGAAGCGGCCGGAGCCGAGGCTCAGCTCGAGCTCACGACCGATGATCCACAGCAGGTACATGTTGAAGCCGAGGTGCAGCCAACCGCCGTGCATGAACCCGGTCGTGACGAGCCGCCAGTACTCACCATCGGCGATCTCGTAGCCGCGGAGCGCGAAATGTCCGAACAGCGAGCGGTTCGCCAGGTACGCGATCACGCAGGCGACGATGATCGCGACCGTCACCCGCGGCTCGGCTGCACCGCCGAGAGTCGCCGCGGTCCGCACCTTCGTCTTCTGCCGCGAGCAGTCCGGGCAGCGCATGCCGACCGGGGTCGTCGTCATGCAGTCCGGGCAGATCGGGTTGCCGCAGTTCGAGCACGAGACGCCGGTCTCGACGTTCGGGTGCCGGTAGCAGGTCGCCATCCCGGAGGACCGTAGCGGTGGCGCGACGCCGCTTACCGATCGAGCAGTCGCCGCGCCTCGGTGACGATCGCCTTCATCGTCTCCTCGGCGAAGTCGGCCGGCGTGTCGGCGGCGGCGACGCGGCGCTTGTGATTGCGCCGCATCCGCAGCGCGACGAGCCCGGCGCCCGCGGCCGTCCCAAGCGCGGCCGCGGCGACCGGGCGGACCCAGTTGCGCGGGTCGTGCATCGCGCTGAGCTCCCAGTTCTCGAGCTCTTCGGCCGCCATCCCGGCGAGGTCGGTCAGCGTCGACTCGAGCCGCTCGATCAGCCGTTCCGGCGGCTCGACCGGCGCGAACGCCTGCTGCAGCATCGCTTCGAGGTCGGTCGAGAAGGCGTCGCTCATCTCATGCTCCCTGCGCGGTCATCAGCTCTTCGAGCTGCTTGATGGCGCGGTGCAGCAGCACCTTCGTCGCCCCGTCGGTCTTGCCCATCGCGCGCGCAATCTCGCGGTTGTCCATCCCGAGCGCGAAGCGCATGATCAGCGCCTCGCGGCGGTCGTCGGGCAGCTCCTTGACCTTCTCCAGCACGCGCTGCAGCTCGTCGCGGCCCTCGACCAGGTCCTCGGTCGTGTGCGTTGCGCGGTACTGCTCGGAATCGTCGAGGTGCGTCTGCGGCTTGCGCGAGCGGTCGCGGTACAGATTCGCGGCGAGGTTGTGCGCGATCCGGATCAGCCATGGCCGCAGCGGCCGCCCATCGGACTCTGCGATCGCCCGCTCCAAATGGCGGTAGGCCTGGAGGAAGGTCTGCTCGGTCAGGTCCTCGGCGTCGTGGTGGTTGCCGACCCGGTAGTACGCGTACGAGTAGACGTCGCGCAGGTGCGCCTTGTAGAGATCGGTGAAGGCGGCGTCGAGCCGGGCCTTGTCCACGCACGGCAATCTACCCGCCGCGGACGAAGCGCCGTTCGCGCTCGGGCTGCTCGGCGGGCGCCGGCAGCTGCTTGCGCGGCTCGCCGCCGAGCCACTGCCACTGCAGCTCGACGCACGGCCAGACGCGATCGGTGACGGCGCCGGCGAGCTCGGCCGACGGCTGCTCGACCTGCGGGAAGCGGATCGGAGCGCCGGCGCGGACGCTGACCTTGTGCGGGCGCACGCGCCAGCCCCTGCGGACGTTCTCGGTGCCGATGATCGCGACCGGGACGACGGGAGCGCCGGTCTCGAGCGCCAGCCGCCCGACGCCACGTTTGGGGTCGGCGAGACCGCCCGGCCGGATCCGGGTGCCCTCGGGAAAGATCAGGAGAACGTCGCCGCGGTCGAGCACCTCACGGGCGGTCGCCATCGCATCGGCGTCGCCGTTGCCGCGATCGACCGGGAACGCGCCGAGGCTGCTCAGGATCCAGGCGACGAGCCGGTGCTTGAACAGTTCCTTCTTCGCGACGTAGTACATCGGCCGCCGGGCGAGCGTGCCGATGATGAACGGGTCGAGGAAGGACCGGTGGTTCGCGGCGACGATCACGGCGCCTTCGGCCGGGATGTGCTCGCGGCCGACGCGCAGCATCCGGAAGTACAGGTGGAAGAACGGCTGGAGGATGCCGCGTGCGAACCAGTACATCAGCGGGTTGACGCCGCGCGAGCGGGTGGCGGCGTGGAGCGCGGTGCTGGCCTGCGGTGCCCGGGTCGCGGGCGCGGACTCCGGTGCTGGGACGAGATCGGTACCGGGCATCTGCTGATCGGTACTCCTCCGGCCGGACGTGGTTACAGCGCAGGTAGTCTCATCGTTGGACGAAGGCCAAGCCTTCGTCCGACGCAAAGGGCCGAAGGCCCGTGAGCGCGCCCGAGTAGCTCAGCTGGCCAGAGCACCTGTCTTGTAAACAGGGGGTCCGGGGTTCGAATCCCCGCTCGGGCTCTTTCGTCCGTCGCGGCCGAGGCACAGGTGTCCGCTGCCGGACGGCCCGATACGGTCTCGCGATGCGCCGTTCCGCGATCGTCCCCGCCGTCGTGATCGCGCTGTTGGGCGCGGCGGGGTGCGGTTCCGGCGACGACGGCGGCCCATTGACCAGGGCGGAAGCGACCGCCCAGGCAAATGCGATCTGCCGGGCGGCGACCGCGAAGATCAACGCCTACGTCGAAGGGACACAGGCGCCGTCGGCGCCGGAAGAGACACAGGCCGCGCTTCGGCAAGACGTCCTGGTCGCGCGTGCCGCATCGACGGCGCTGTCCGAGCTCGCGGTTCCCGCTGACGGCCGCGCCGATTTCGAGCGCTTCGCGACCGGCGTCAGCGACTTCGCGGACGCGAATCAGACCTTCGTCTCGGCGATCGACGCCAAGGACCGGCGCGGAGTGCAGGCGGGCTCCCGTGACGCGGTCGCCGCCGGCAAAGAGGCGGAGAAGGGAGCCAAGGCCTACGGACTCGCGGACTGTCCTCCACCGACCACGGCCACAGCATTCGCCGACAAGGACGCGGCGAGCGCCCCATCGGTCGACCCGGTTGGTCGATGGACCGGCGAAGTTCTGCAGACGAATGCCGACGGCAAGCAATACCGGTACAGCGCGACGATGACGGTCGCGTTCGTTGGCGAACGTGGCGTCGTGTCGGGCACCGTCCGGTATCCGAGCTTCCCCTGCGGCGGCGACATTGTGTATCTCCGAACCGACGTTGACCGGTTCTACTTCCGAGAGCGGATCACGTCCAACGAGTCGAAGTGCCCGAGTGGAGGGCGCATCCGGGCGACCGTCCGGGGCGACGAGATGGCGTGGCGTTGGACCCGCGGCACGATCGCCGTCGCCGGCATCCTCAAGCGCCGCTGACCGTTAGGAGTCTGGGGTACCAGGCAGCCAGCCGAGCAGTCCGCGGGAGTGGGGCACCGGCTCGCCGACGACGTAGGTCTCGAGTTCATGCGGCACGCCCGCCATGTTCTCGGGCAGGATCCGGCGGGTCGTCCGCGCGACCAGGCCGAGTTCGCCCAGCCGCTCGTCGGGGATCTGCGCGAGCGCCGGCCCGGAGATGCCGATGTTGCCGGCGCCGGAGTGCTGCATCAGCCGTGCCGCGACGTTGACGTCGACGCCGAGCCAGTCACCGCCGAGCTGCCGCGGCGTGCCGGTGTGGATGCCGACCCGCAGCACCGGCCGGAATCCGCCGACCTCGATCTCCGCGAGCGCCCCGCGCCCTTCGACGATCGCCTCGAACGCCGACGGCGCGTCGGGGAAGACCGCCATCAGACCGTCGCCGGTGCGCTTGACCACGCGGCCTCCCCGGGCCACGATCTTCGGCTCCAGCTCGGCGGCGACGGCCCTCAGCAGCGTCAGCGTCTCCGCGTCGCCGGCGACCAGCGCCCAGGAGGAGAACCCGACGAGGTCGGTGAAGACGATCGTCACCTCCTCCTCGCCCTGGCCCCGCCCGACCCGCTCGAGCCCGGACTGCCAGACCTGCAGTGCGCCGAGCGCCCACTCGCGCGATGCCGGCTTGTCGTCAGCGATGACCTGCTGCACGAGCCTCGCTACCGACTGCGGGCCACTCGTCCCGGCGGTCGACAGCGGGTCACCGAACCCGGGGTCGCCCGGCAGCCGGTGGCGCACGGTGCGGGCGACGCGGACCATCGCCTCGCTGCGGTCGATCTCCTTGAACAGGCGCCGCAGGTCTCGCCGCAGGCTCTCCGTGCGTGGCCGGTCGACCTCCATCGCGGCACAGGGTACGGGCCGCGGCGCGGGGACACGCGTGCGCATCCTCACCCACCCGTTGGTACCGGATAGCCACCGTATGCGGTGCCAGCGGGTACCAACGCCTGCCGCTCACGCCGGCGTGAGGCCGGCAGCCTCCCGCTCGCGCTCGACCGCGGCCCGCACCGGGCAGCTCGCGAGGTGGTCGTTGACGAGGCCGCAGGCCTGCATCGCGGCGTACGCGGTCGTCGGGCCGAGGAAGCGCCAGCCGTGGGACCGGAACTCACGCGACAACGCAATCGACGCGGGCGTCGCCGCCGGAACGTCCGCGAGCGCCCTCGGCGCCCCGGTTGGCGGCTGCGAGTAGCCCAGCACGATCTCGTCGAGCGGCGAGCCCGCGTCGCGCAGCGCCAGGGCGACCTTCGCGTTGGCGATCGTCGCCTCGATCTTGCCGCGGTGGCGGATGATTCCCGCGTCTCCAAGCAGCCGCTCGACGTCGCGCTCGCCGAAGCTGGCGACCGCGTCGGGGTCGAAGCCGGCGAACGCGGTCCTGAAGCCCTCACGGCGGCGGAGGATCGTCAGCCACGAGAGGCCCGCCTGGAAGCCCTCGAGGCAGAGCCGTTCGAACAGCCCGGCCTCGGTCAGCACCGGCCGGCCCCACTCCTCGTCGTGATAGCGCTCGTAGTCGGGCTGGCCGTCGCCGAAGCAGCGCGCCATCGCTCAGGTCAGGACTTGGCGACAGTCAGCTTCATCGTCATCTCCGTGTGGAAGGTGCAGATGAACGTGTACTTGCCCGGCACGGTGAGCTTCTTCGAGAAGGTGAGCCCGGCGGCGAGCGGGTCGGACTGGAACTTCTTCGCGCCTTTCGGCCCCTTGTCGAGCTTGACGTCGTGGACGTCGAGCGCGTTCGCGTCCCACTTCCAGCGGACCGTGGTGCCCTTCTTGATCGCCTTCTTCGGGATCGGCGCGAAGTAGTTGTCGAAGACGCCGACGGTCAGCGGCTTCGGCGACTTCGCAGCCACCCCCGAGGGGGTGGCTGCGGTCACGGTCACCGCGGCGGCCAGCGCCGCCGCGGTGATCATCGTCCTTGGACTTGCGGCGGTCACTTGAGGTCGGCCGCCGCCTCGTTGGTGTACGTCTCGAGCGGCTTGTAGCCGGCCTTCGTCACGTGCGGCCCGCGGACCCATGCGGCCTCGTGGTCGGGGTCGACTGCCGCCTGCAGCAGCCTGTCGAGCGCCGCCTGCGACGGCGTGTTGACGATCCCCGCAGCACAGGCCGGCAGTGCCCCGGCCTCGGCGGGCAAGTTGCGATCCGCTCCGGTGTTGTTCTCGAAGCAGTTGCCGGTGCCGTCGCCGGTGTAGGCGATGTCGATGCCGTTGAGATCCTGGCCACCCTCACCGAACGTGTTGCCGGTGACCTGGTTGTCCTTGAGCGTGCCGACCGACGGGTCCTTCAGCGTCAGCGCCTGGACGAGTGCAACGCCACCAAGCCAGTTGCCGTAGATCTTGTTGCCGGTGACCTTGTTGCCACGGCCGCCGAACAGCAGGATGCCGACGCCGACCGGGAACGGGATCGCCCCGGCGACCGAGGTCTCCTTCTTCTTCCACGGCGCGCCCTTGTAGTAGTTGAAGTTGTTCCAGAAGACCTCGTTGCGGGTGAACACGTTGTTCTCCGCCGGCGGGTACTTCTCCGAGTCGAGCGCGTTCGGCACGATGCCGGCGCCGTTGTTGAAGAACTTCGAGTCCTGGATCGTCACGTAGCGCGAGTTCGTGCCCGAGTAGCCGAGCACGTTGCCGTAGCCGACGAGGTTCTTCAGCGTCGTGCGAATCGGCTTCGACTGCACCGGGGTCTGGCCGACGTAGTACGCCGAGTCGCTGTTCCACGCGCCGACGGAGTTCGACATCGTCCCGCCGATCGAGTTGAACGCGTAGAGCCCGTAGACGCCGGCCTTGAAGGCGCGCAGGTTCGTCAGCGTGTAGCCGTTGACGTTCGTGACGAAGAAGCCGTTCGAGACGTTGTCGCGGGCGGTGAAACCGTTGATCGTGACCTCGTCGGCGCCGTTGACGAAGACACCGTTGGCGGTCTTGCCCTTGCCATTGATGACGACCTTCGCCGGGTTCTTCGGGTTGCCGATCAGCTTGATGTACTTCTTGCCGCGGCCGACGAGCTTGACCTGCTCGTTGTAGGAGCCGTCGGGCACACGGACCGTGTCACCAGGGTTGGCCTTGGTGACCGCCGCCTGGATCGTCTTCGAGCAGCCCTTCGGGCTCTTCGTCTTCGGCTTGCAGACGCTGTAGGTCTTGAACGGGCCCTTCGGCTTGGTCGGCTTGGCGCTCGGCTTCGACGGGGGCGGGTAGTCGACCGCACCGGCGGTGACAGGCGCCAGCAGCAGGCCAGCGGTGAGCGCGACTGCGCTCAGGCGAATACGGGACATCAGCTGAATCTCTCTCTTGGGTGGGTCTCAGGGTTCGACCAGGAACCAGCCGGCCATTCCGGCGTCCTGGTGGGCGAGCACGTGGCAGTGATACAGCCAGCGCCCGGGGTTGTCTGCTTTGAACCGCGCGAAAATGCTCTGCCCGGGCCCGACCGACGGATTGTCGGTCTCGAGGCCGGTCGCGGGGTCCTTCCAACGGTGGCCGTGCAGGTGGAAGTCGTGCCAGTTGTCGTCGACGCCGACGATGTGGATCGTCACGTTCTGGCCGTTCTTGGCCCGGATCGTCGGCGTGTTGCCGGCGTAGGCGTGCCCGTTGATGCACTGGAACGGGCGCTTGAGGCCGGTGATCGGCGGCAGCCACTGGTGCAGGCAGAGCACCGATTCGACGTCGGCGGGCTGCTCACCCTTCTCGCGGATGAGAACCGCGCCGAACAGACCACGGTGCGTGTTGACCGTGTGGTTCGGGCCGTGATCGTGGTAGGCCCAGAGGCCGACGCTCTCCGGCACGCACTCGTACGTGTACGTGAACTCCTCCCCGGGCTGAATGAAGCCGCCGGCACGGGTGTACTTGCCTAGGTAGACGCCGTCGTACTCCGGGTTGTACTTGACGGCGTGAGGGTGGAAGGTGATCGCCTGGCGATACTTGTCGGGCAGCGCGTTGCGCACGTGGACGACGAGCGTGTCGCCGACCTCGGCCGAGAGCACCGGGCCGGGAACGCTCGCCGGCGCCGCCGGCGCTGCGAATCCGGGCGTCATCAGCTGGTAGATGAACGCGGTGAAGGTCGTCGAGCCGGGGATCGGGATGTCGTGCCAGTCGTCGCGCTTGGTCGGCACGATCGTCCAGCGCCGGGCGCGAACCTCGAGCCAGTACTCGACGGCGCGGCCGCCCGGTTGCGGCTGGGGCGTCTCGAAGGTCAGGCTGTCGACGGCCTCCTTGCCGGGGAGCTGCTTGGGCCGCTCGACCTGCGCGGCCGCGGCGTCGGCCTTCCGGGCATCGCCGGGCTCGGACAGCACGTACTCGCGCCCGCCGATCGTGCAGAGCAGCGCGGCACCACCGGTTTGAAGGAATGTGCGACGCGTGGGCTGCGGCAAGACGCGGAACCCTACCGGGATGAGGCGCGCCCGTGCGCGCTCGTCGTGAGCTTCATCGCCGGAAGAAACCCCAGCGAACCACCGAGGTTGCGGTGCCTAGGGGCGTTCGCGCAAAGGAGGTCGCGGCGAGGCGAGCGAGCGGCAAGGGAACGCACTTCAGTGCGTGACCGAAGCCGCGAGCAAAGCATCGTCGCGAGATGCGAAGCGCGGATGCCCCTAGGCCGGGACGGCTCGCGCCTCGAGATGCCCGCCGACCTTGCGCTTGACCCGCTGCAGCGCGTTGTCGACCGTCTTCGTGTCACAGCCGATGCGGCCGCCGATCTCCTCGTAGCTGCGGCCGTCGAGGTAGAGCGCGAGCACGCGCGACTCGAGCTCGGACAGCGCCGAGGACAGGCACGAGACGAGCGAGCGCAGCTCCTCGGAGCTGATCACCTGGCTCGCAGGGTCGTGCACCGGCGAGCCGGGCAGGATCTCGTCGAGCGTCGGCTCGCCCTCGCCCGCGCTCGACGGGGTCGAGGAGAACGAGACGTACTGGTTGAGCGGCGTGTGTTTGTTGCGCGTCGCGGTCTTGACCGCGGTGATGATCTGGCGCGTGATGCAGAGCTCGGCGAAGTTGCGGAAGCTCGACTCGCGGTCGGTCCGGTAGTCGCGAACCGCTTTGTAGAGGCCGACTAGTCCCTCCTGGATCAGGTCGTCGGAGTCACCGCCGGCGAGGAAGTACGAGGAGGCTTTGAGCCGGACGAATCCGTAGTAGCGGCGGACGATCCGGTCGTAGGCGGTTGCGTCCCCGGCCTTGGCGAGCGCGATCAGATAGTGATCGTCGACCTTGACCTGGGATTGAGCGTTGTACGAGAGACGGGCCACGAGCGTTCCTTTCTGCTCAAGAGCAGGGAAAACAGCTCAGTGGCGCACTCCTCCCCTGGCGCCATCTGATGGATTGGACCGGCCGAACTTCAACCTTCACTCGACCGTTATGGCGCGCACTGTTTCAGACGCACCGGCGGAAAGTCAAGGACGGCGTGCAACTGCCGTTGCAGGACGCCCAAGCCCAGCCCGCTCAGCGGGCGAGCTTGACGACTTTGGCGACGACCTCGAGGCCGTCGAGGGCGACCTCGACTCGAACCTTGCTCTTACCCTTCAGCCGCTTGCGCGCCTTGGCCCCGAGTGTCAGCGAGACCGTCCTGGTCTTGCCGTTGGCGATGGTCAGCGACTTGCTGGCGAGCAGCAGCGGTTTCTTGGCGGCGGTGCGCAGGCGCACTTTGCCCTTGCATCCGTTCGAGGGGTTCGAGCATCTGATCGCCACGGACACCTTGCCGCGCCTGAACGAGGCCTTGGTGCCAGGAACCTGCACGAGGAGGTTCGCGGGCATGCAGGCGGCGGCACGGGCGCCGGCTGCGGCTCGGCCGCCGCAGGGCGCCGGCGTCGGGTTCGGGTTCGGAGTCGGGTCGGGAGTCGGGGACGGAGCGTCCGCCGGCACCCAGTCGAAGTTCATCAGCACCTCGAAGCCGTTCGCGATCCACGCGTTCTGGTTCGTCTGGCTCGGATCGATCTGCGGGAAGTGCCAGGTCGCTCCCTGGTCGGTCGCCACGGGCCCGATCGGCCGCGGCAGACCGTTGTCGTGGATCGGCAAGGTGCCGCCGGTCGTCACGTCCACGTTGACGACGACCCAGTCGCGGTATCCCGCCACCCCCGGGTTTTGCGGGTCGTACGGCTTGCTCTCGACGAGGAAGTTCACCGGAATCTCGGTGACCGCGTTCGGCGTCAGGTTGACCGTGGGCGTCTCCGAGATGCCCTGGCAGCAGGTCGTCACGAGCTGTCCGTCCGACGGACGTTTGCCGGTGAACTGCCGGACGGTCGCGATGCTCACCGGCGCCGGGTTCGGGCCGGACTTGACGCGCGCCAGGGTGACCTTGCCGGAGTTCGGCACGATGTGGCTCGTCTGGACCGTCGCGCCGGTCTGGAAGATCGTGCAGCTCGAGCGGACCGTGCCGCCCCCGAGCGCGAAGAAGTCCTCGGCGATGAAGTCCTGGTAGCCATCGCCTCGGAATCCTCCGGGGTTGTTGCCGTAGCCCGCGACCCACCGCGTGTCGCAGTTGTACGGGTAGTTGGCCGTCGCGGTGAGCGGGCTGCCCTGCGCGCTGATCTGCGCGGAGGCGAGCGCCGGAGCAAGCACCGCCGAGGCGACGCAGACGGCAAGGAACGGTCCGACCGGAGAGCGCATGCGGAAACGTTACCGGCAGATCGCGTACAGGAGAACCGCTGCCGCCGCCGACACGTTGAGCGAGTCGACCTGACCGCGGTTCGGGATCGCGACGACCTCGTCGCAGCTATCGCGGACGCGCTTGCGCAGCCCCTCGCCCTCCGAGCCCATCACGAGCACGACGCCGCCGCTGAAGTCGACCTCCGGGTACGGGCGGCCGTCGCCGGCTGCGCCGTAGCTCCAGCAGCCGGCCTCGCGCGCTTCGATCAGGAAATCGGCGAGGTTGCGCACGCGGGCGATCCGAAGGTGTTCGACCGCACCGGCCGAGGCCTTCGCCGCGGCGGCGGTGACCTCGGCGCTGCGGTGGCGTGGAATCACGAGGCCGGTCGCCCCGGCGCACTCGGCGCTCCGGGCGATCGCCCCGAGGTTCTGCGGGTCCTGGACCTCGTCGAGCGCGACGATCACCGGGCGCTCGGCCGCCAGCAGCTCGGCGGCGCCGGCATACGGGTACGGCTCGACCTCGGCGCAGA
>WBZP01000383.1_pt1 | contig 61001 bp, 54 predicted proteins | sample 5204301 | NCBI WGS metagenome assembly WBZP01 (sample SAMN12412401, study PRJNA552823) | activated sludge metagenome | isolation source: activated sludge from nitrification reactor of wastewater treatment plant... | place: USA: Pennsylvania | collected 2017 | reverse complement strand
GTTGGGGCCGTTGGGCCGGGCGTGCCGTCCGGCGAAGCGTCGGTTCCGTCACCGCCGTCGCCACCATGGCCGATCTTCCCGGCGGTGTTGCCGCCGACGCCGCCGCTGCCACCGGCGCCCCCGGCACCGCTGCCACCGACGCCGGGGGCGCTGGCGTTCCCGCCGTCGCCGCCGTTGCCACCGGAGTTGTTCTCGCCGGTGGACTGCTGGCCGCCCGACTTCCAGAAGGTGCTGTTGCCGCCGTCTCCGCCCCAGCCGCCAGCGGCGCCGCCGGTGCCGTTGGTGCCACCGTCACCGCCGTCACCGCCGGTGGACGTGCCGTTGGTGACGGTCGTGCCCGCGCCGTATGCCTGGATCCAGCCCATCCCACCGGCGCCGCCGTTACCGGCACCGCCGGCACCGGAGGTAGCGGTGCTGCCGGTGATGCTCGCGTTCTCGGCGTAGATATTGGTGAAACCACCGGCACCGCCGAAGGCTCCGCTCCCGCTGGCCGCGCCGCCCGCTCCGCCGATAGCGGTGTTGCCGGTCGCGACACCGGTGGCGCCGGCGGCCATCAACAGTGCGCCGGCACCGGCGCCACCATTGCCTCCGTTGGCGGCGTTGCCGCCGGCACCACCGGTGGCCGTGCCGTCCGCCGTGCCACTGGTGAGGCTGCCGTATCCGGCCTGGACCTCGGCCCAGCCACCGGCACCGCCGATGCTGCCACCGCCGGTGCCGCTGCCACCGGCCCCACCGGTGGCGTTGCCGCCGGCGGATCCGTTCGCCGCCGCATTGAGGTCGGCATCACCGCCGGCACCACCGGTACCACCGTCGCCACCCGCGCCACCGGCACCGCCGGTCGCGGCGCCAATGACCACCGCACCGGCTGCAGTGGCCAAGACCTGGCCCTCTCCGCCAGCACCGCCGGTGCCACCGTTGCTGCCGTCGCCGCCGGCCGCACCGACCGCGCCGGCCCCGGTCGCCGACGCATGGCCGCCGTTCTGGGCCAGCACATAGCCCTTGCCGCCCGCGCCACCGGTGCCGGTGCCGACCGCGTCGGCACCGGCACCACCGGTCACTGTGCCGTCGGCCTTGCTGCCGATACCGCCGGCCCACAGCTCGGCATAGCCACCGGCACCGCCGGTGCCGCCGTCGCCGGCCGCCGAACCGTCACCGCCGTTGCCGCCTGCGCCGGCGGTCGCCGTCGCGCCGTCGACAGCACCTCCGCCGTCGGCGCCGACCAGCGCCTGACCGCCTTTACCGCCGGTCCCGCCGCGGGTGTTGGTCGCCGCATTGTTTATGCCGCCGTCACCGCCGTCACCGCCGACCGCGACGCCGCTGGCGACCGTGCTCCCGGCCGCTCCGGCGTAGTCGTAGACCCCCACCCAGCCCTGGTTGCCGGCACCGCCGTCCCCGCCGTATCCGACGCCACCGCCACCACCCTTGGCGTTGCCCGATGTCGTCACACCGTTGAATCCGGTCACCTGCGCCGAACCGCCGGCACCGCCGGTCGCGCCGGCGGCACTGGCATCACCGCCGTCACCACCCTGGGCCGTGCCGTCCGAGCTGCCCGCGGACCCGACCGAGAAGACCAGTCCGTAGGCACCGTCACCACCGGTGCCCGTGTTGGACGCGTCGCCGCCGTCACCACCGGTCGCCGTGCCCGATGCCGTGCCACCGGAAGCCTGCACCCAGGCACCGGCACCGAGGCCGCCGGTGCTCCCGGTTCCGGTCCCGGTGCCGCCGGCACCGCCCCGACTGGTCCCATCCGCATGCCCGGCCGTGTCGGCATTGGTGATGCCCTCACCACCGGCACCACCGACACCGCCGTTGATGCTCGCACCACCGGCGCCACCGACACCGACACCGACGGCATAGCTGTCGGCATCGACGGCCTGGACACCACCTTCGCCACCGGCGCCGCCGACGCCACCGTTGGAACCGCCGGCGCCGCCGACGCCACCGGTCGCCGTGCCGGAAGCAATACTGCCCGCGCCGTCGGCCGACAGCACCGCATTGCCACCCAGACCACCGGCTCCACCGGTCGACGACGAGGTACCCGCGCCACCGGCTCCACCGGTGCCACCGGTCGCCGTGCCGGTGGCCGTGCCGCCGTTGAGTTCTTCGACGACGGCGCCGCCGCCGCCACCACCACCACCACCACCGAAGCCGCCCAGGCCGTTGGCAGCGGAGGCGCCGAGGCCGCCCACACCGCCGGCGCCACCGGTCGCACCCGTTCCGACGCTGACACCCGTTCCGCCGGCACCACCGGCGCCGCCCGCACCGGCCGCGCTGAACCAGCCGTGTGCTGAGCCGCCGCGGCCGCCGGCACCGCCGGTTCCACCGGCGCCGCCGCCCACACCATCGACGCCCTCGGCGCCCTGCGCGCCGGCGCCACCCTTGCCGCCATTGCCGAAGAACGAACCGCCGTTGCCGCCGTTACCGCCGGCCCCCGCATTGAGCCAGATGACGCCGACGCCGCCGGCGCCGCCATTGCCCCAGAAGCCGGCCCAACCACCGTCGCCGCCGTTGAAGCCGCTGCCGCCGTTGCCGCCCCAGAAGCCGGCCTTGCCGCCAGTGCACGCCAGCCCGGCGTTGCAGGTCTCGGCGGTCCAGCTGTAGCCGTTGCCGAACAGGATGCCGGCGTCCGGATGCTCGGCCGTGCCGTCACCGATGAGCAGCAGATTGCCCAGCCAGATCTGGAACGGCGCGGGTGTCGTCGCGGTCGTCGTGGTCGCTGCCGAAGCGAGTAGCATCACCGGCTCCGGCGGCGCGGACACCTCGACGCCGGCCGCTTCAGGAGCCATGTCCGGGTCGGACGTCTCATCGCCGAACTCGCGACGGATGGCGCCGACGGCGGTCGCGAGGATCAACGACTCCACGACCAAGGAGTCCGACGGCGCACCGGCCGTCTCGTCCGGAACCCCCTGCACCACCACGGCGATGACCGGAACCGCATCGTCCGGGATCGCCTGCGCCAGTGGGTGATCCAGCGGAAGGGTCACGATGGGGATGACCGGGACCGCGGCTGCCTCTCCGACATCCGCGGCATCTTCGTCGACGTCGGCCGTCGCGTCCGTCTTTTCCTCGGCGAGCGCTGAGGACACGGTGGCGGCCGCCTTCTCCTGCGCTTCGGTCGGCGTCACCGACGCGGTCTTGCCCCTCGACGACTTCGCGTCGGACTCCGCCGACGTGGAATCGTCGCTGCTGGACTCGTCGCCCAGACCCTCCGTGTCCGGGCCGGCAGAACCGGTCCCGGTCGAATTGTCCGGCTCATCCGAGCCAGTCGTAGACGACCCCGGGTCGTCCGAATCCGGATCCGTCGACGACCCTCCGGACTGCGAACCCTGGTGCTCATCTGCGTTGCTATCCGACGGCTGCGATTCGGTCTTGGTATCCGATGGCGTCTCGGCACCCTCGGAGAACCCGGAAGAACCCGCCGGGCCGCCCGGGCTCATGTCCGAGCCCGATGACACAGAGCCCGACCCCGTCGACTCCCCGGCCGAGGAACCGGTCGACTCTGTGTCGGCGGCGTACGCCGCCGCCGGCAGGAAGGCCGTCACGGCCGCACCGATGCCCAACGCCACGGCGAGCGCACCGACGCGACCCACGTGGCGGGATGCGGCGTTGACCCTGGGCGCAGCGTGCTTCGGCATCGAGTGCTTGCCCCTGCCCGACTTCCGCGCAGCACCAATCGGCTGGTTCTGATCCATCAGCAAATCCCCGCCTCCACTGTTTTCACTTCGCCGTCGGTTCCGCCGGCTCATGATCGCGAGCCCGGGCCGGCAACCAGAACACCGATCCGGGATTGGGCGCTAACACTCCGGCCTGCGAGCAACTTCAAGATTGAGGTTGCCACTGGAAAATACCCGCGGACCTGGGAAATAGCGAGGATTATGTTTGCTGCAGAGGGTGCCAAAAAATTTGGTGTTTGCCAAGAATTGGCATCCGGCGCGCGTTGCCATTAAGGGTTGGGTTGCGTTGACCACCGCGCTGCGCCAGCCGAAAGACCCCCAGCAGCGACGGATCCGCTACCGATTTAGCCGTTTGCCAACGAAATAGCCTGCATATTACCGGTTTGGCCGTGCATAAGATCGGGTGGGGCCTACCGGAGAATTGCCCGACACCGGACGGGCACACCGCACATGTCGGCGCTGTCGAAGTTGCTGCGATGGTGTTCTCACGGCCGTGGTAGCTGCTATCGCAACTTTGCTGTCCATCGAAGCGCCGACGGCTGTCGGCAACGCTCACGAGCCGCTTTCGTCGGCCTTTTCGCCAACAGCGTCGTCACCCGAGTCGCTGACGCGGTACGGGTCGGCTTCACCCGCCGGTGTGGCGTTCTGGCGAATTCTCGCCACATCGGCATCCGCAGCACGTGCGGCGGCCAGCAACTCTTCCATCCGGTGCGCGGCGTCCGGCACGGTATCGCGTTCGAAGCTCAGCGTCGGAGTGAACCGGACCCCGGTGCCGGCGCCCACCTTGGTGCGCAGCGTGCCCTTGGCGCTCTCCAGCGCCGCGGCCGCGCCGGCGTAGTCCGGCTCCTCGTCGAGCGAACGACCCAGCACCGTGTAGTACAGCGTGGCGTCGTGCAGATCGCCGGTCACCTTGGCGTCGGTGATCGTGACACCGGCCAGCCGCGGATCCTTGATCTCGTACTCGATGGCTGAGGCGACAATGGTGGAGATCCGCTTCGCCAGGCGTTTGGCTCGTGCGGGATCGGCCACTAACCGGCCCCCATGATCTTCGTCACTTCGTTCATCAGACGCGTTCTTTCTCGACCAGCTCGTAGGTCTCGACGACGTCGCCTTCCTTGATGTCGCTATAGGTGAGCGTCAGACCGCACTCGTAGCCCTCGCGGACCTCGGTGACGTCGTCCTTCTCCCGGCGCAGCGACGACACGGTCAGGTTTTCGGCGACGACGATGTTGTCGCGCAGCAACCGCGCCTTGGCGTTGCGCTTCATCAGGCCGGACTGCACCAGGCAGCCCGCGATGTTGCCGACCTTGGACGACCGGAAGATGGCCCGGATCTCGGCCCGGCCGAGTTCGCGTTCCTCGAAGACCGGCTTGAGCATGCCCTTCAGCGCGCTCTCGATCTCGTCGATGGCCTGGTAGATCACCGAGTAGTAGCGGATCTCCACCCCTTCACGGTTGGCCAGTTCGGTGGCCTTGCCCTCGGCGCGCACGTTGAAGCCGATGATCAGCGCATCCGACGCCGACGCCAGGTTGACGTTGGTCTCGGTGACGCCACCGACGCCTCGGTCGATGACCCGCAGCTCGACCTCGTCGTCGACCTGGATGCCCATCAGGGCCTCCTCTAGCGCCTCGACCGTACCGGCGTTGTCGCCCTTGAGGATCAGGTTCAGCTGGCTGGTCTCCTTCAGCGCCGAATCCAGGTCTTCCAGGCTGATGCGTTTGCGGGTGCGGGCGGCCATCGCGTTGCGCTTGCGCGCGCTGCGCCGGTCGGCGATCTGCCGGGCGATCCGGTCCTCGTCGACGACCAGGAAGTTGTCACCGGCGCCGGGCACCGACGTGAAACCGATGACCTGGACCGGACGCGACGGCAGCGCCTCCTCGACGTCCTCGCCGTGTTCGTCGACCATCCGGCGCACGCGACCGTATGCGTCGCCGGCGACCACCGAGTCGCCGACCCGCAGCGTGCCGCGCTGGATCAGCACCGTGGCCACCGGGCCGCGGCCGCGGTCCAGGTGCGCCTCGATCGCCACACCCTGGGCCTCCATGTCGGGGTTGGCCCGCAGGTCCAGGGCCGCGTCGGCGGTCAACAGGACCGCCTCCTCGAGCGCCTCGATGTTGGTGCCGTTCTTAGCCGAGATGTCGATGAACATGGTGTCGCCGCCATAGTCCTCGGCCACCAGGTTGTACTCGGTCAGCTGCGCCCGGATCTTGGCCGGGTCGGCGCCTTCCTTGTCGATCTTGTTGACCGCCACCACGATCGGCACGTCGGCGGCCTGCGCGTGGTTGATGGCCTCCACCGTCTGCGGCATGACGCCGTCGTCGGCGGCCACCACCAGGATGGCGATGTCGGTGGCCTTCGCACCGCGGGCCCGCATGGCGGTGAACGCCTCATGGCCCGGCGTGTCGATGAAGGTGATGGGCCGCTCGACGCCGTCGTGCTCGACCGTCACCTGGTAGGCACCGATGTGCTGGGTGATGCCGCCGGCCTCGCCCTCGCGGACGCTGGCCTGCCGGATGGTGTCCAGCAGTCGGGTCTTGCCGTGGTCGACGTGGCCCATGACGGTGACCACCGGCGGCCGGGTCTCGAGGTCTCCCTCGTCCCCTGAATCTTCTCCGTAGGACAGATCAAATGATTCCAGCAGTTCGCGGTCCTCGTCCTCGGGCGAGACGACCTGAACCACATAGTTCATCTCGCTGCCGAGCAGTTCGAGCGTCTCGTCACCCACCGACTGGGTGGCCGTCACCATCTCCCCGAGGTTGAACAGCGCCTGCACCAGCGAGGCCGGGTTGGCGTTGATCTTCTCGGCGAAGTCCGACAGCGACGCGCCGCGCGCCAGTCGGATGGTCTCGCCGTTGCCGTGCGGCAACCGCACGCCACCGACGATGGGCGCCTGCATGTTCTCGTACTCTGCGCGTTTCGCGCGCTTCGACTTGCGGCCACGTTTGGGCGCACCGCCGGGACGGCCGAACGCGCCGGCCGCGCCACCGCGCTGACCGGGACGACCGCCACCGCCGCCACCACCGGGGCGGCCACGGAAACCTCCCGCGGCGCCGCCGCCCGCGGCGGCACCGGCACCGGCGCCACCACCGCGATAGTTACCGCCACCGCCGCCCGGCCGGGCGCCCTGACCGGGGCCGGGCCGGGGCCCGCCGCCGGGACGGGGAGCCCCCGGGCGCGCCGGGCGACCCGGTGCGCCGGCGCCGGGTGGCCGAGGCGGCATGTTCCCGGGCGTGGGCCGCGGACCGCCACCGGGGCGGGGTCCGCCGGCGCCGGGTGCCGGGCGTGGACCGCCGGGACCCGCAGGCCCCATGGGGCGGGGTATCGGCCGCTCGACTGGCTGCTGCGAGGAGAACGGGTTGTTGCCGACGCGCGGGGGGCGCGGTGCGGCGGGCTTGGGACCGGGCCGCGGGCCGGGTGCGCCGGGAGCGGCCGGGGGTGCGGGCGGAGCGGGCGCCGCCGCCGCAGGGGCCGGCGGGGCCGGTGGGGCCGGTGGGGCCGGCGGCTGGGGCGCCGCGGGCTTGGGCCCGGGCACCACGGGTGCCGGGGCCGCCGCGGGCGGGGCTGCGACCGCGGTCACGGCGCTGTCCGGGGCCGCCGCCTTCGGCTTGGCGGGCGCCTTCTCCGCCGCGGGCTTGCCTCCGCCGAATGATTCACGAAGACGGCGCGCGACGGGAGCTTCCACCGTCGACGACGCCGATTTGACGAACTCGCCCTGCTCACTGAGCCGCGCGAGGACTTCCTTGCTGGTGACACCGAGTTCCTTGGCCAACTCGTGCACGCGCGCCTTGCCTGCTGCCACTACATCTCCATCTCGTAGAGGCGACAGCGGTGGTCGGCGCCGCGCCTCGGGTTCAGCTATGACGCATGGTCATCGGGACTTCACGGTGTGCTCATGTTCTTCGCTGCCTAACTTCTTCTGCTGTCCGCGGCGCGGCGAGCGACTGCCAGTGCTCGACGACCGCGGAGGTGTCCGGTGAACCGGTGATGCGCAACGCTCGGGTGAACGCTCGCCGCCGGATCGCTTCGGTCAGACACTGCTGATCAGGGTGCAGCCACGCACCCCGACCCGGAAGGTTACCGGCCGTGTCAACGACCAGCGAACCGGCCACCCGACCGATCGCCGCACCATCCTGTACAGCCACTATCCGCAGCAGTTCGGCGGCCAACTCTCGCTTCCGGCACCCCACGCACGTCCGCACCGGTCCTTCGGGGCGTCGATGCGCGCGAACCGAACTCTCGCGCTGGATCACGGGTCAGTCTACCTTCACTCGACGGGTGTTCCGAACCACCTGACCCCGTCGCGCCGACGAGCACGAATGGGTTGGTGAGTGCGGTCAGCCCGGCTATCGATCGGGTGCCGTCCGGCGCGGCGCGCCGCCCGGTCCGGGCCCGGCCTGCTCGCCCTCGACGGCGGCGTCACTACGGATGTCGATACGCCACCCGGTCAACCGGGCCGCCAGGCGGGCGTTCTGTCCCTCCTTGCCGATGGCCAGTGACAACTGGAAATCGGGCACCACCACGCGGGCCGCCCGCGCCTGCGGGTCGATCACGGTCACCGAGATGACCTTGGCCGGCGAAAGCGCATTGGCGACGAACCGTGCCGGGTCCTCGTCGTAGTCGATGATGTCGATCTTCTCGTCGGACAGTTCGCGCATGACGTTGCGCACCCGCTGACCCATCGGGCCGATGCAGGCACCCTTGGCGTTGAGCCCCGCCACCTTGGAGGCGACGGCGATTTTGGACCGGTGCCCGGCCTCGCGGGCGACCGCGACGATCTCCACCGCCCCGTCGGCTATCTCCGGGACCTCCAGCGAGAAGAGCTTCCGGACCAGATTGGGGTGCGTGCGCGACAGCCGGATCTTGGGCTCCCGGATCCCGCGCGTCACCCCGAGCACATAGCAGCGCAACCGGTCGCCGTGTTGGTACTTCTCGCCGGGCACCTGCTCGGAGGCCGGGATGACGCCCTCGGAGAACTTCGTCTCGCTGCCCATCCGTAGGACGACGTCACCGAGCGCATTGGCGCGCGCGTTCTGCTGGATGACGCCGGCGACGATGTCGCCCTCGCGTGCGGCGAACTCGCCGTAGATCTTCTCGTTCTCGGCGTCCCGGAACCGCTGCAGCATGACCTGCCGCGCGGTGGTGGCGGCGACCCGGCCGAAACCCTCCGGGGTGTCGTCCCATTCGCTGACCACGTTTCCGTCGTCGTCGAGTTCGCGCGCCATCACCTTGACCTCGCCGGATTTCGGGTCGATGTCGATGGTGGCCTGGGCCTGATGTCCGGCGGTATGCCGATAGGCGGTCAGCAACGCGGACTTGATGGTGTCGATGAGTTCGCCCGCCGGGATCCCGCGGTCGGCCTCGATGGCGTGGAGTGCGGCCATGTCGATGTTCATGCTCAGGCCTCCGTTCCGGCTTGACTCAGCAGTTCCAGCTCACGCGCGCCGGGCGACGAAAACTCAACCTGCACAACCGCTTTGACGATATCCGCCAGTCGGATCCGACGGATGTCCCAATCCGAACCGGCCCTGCTGACCAATCTCAGCGCACCGGCGTCGACATCGCCGACGCGTCCGGTCAGGCGGGTGCCGTCGGCCAGTTCCAGCTCCACCTTCCGGCCCCGTGCCCGGCGGAAGTGCCTCTCGGTGGTCAGCGGGCGGTCCACGCCGGGCGAACTGACTTCCAGCACATAGCTGTCCACGATGCCCGGAAGAGCGTCCAGACGTTCCGAGGCTTTGCGCGACAGCTCGGCGATGGTGTCCAGATCCAGGGCCGTGTCACCGTCAGCGACGACGGTGATCCGCGGCGGGCGTACCGCGGTGTCCACCGTGACGCTGTCGATCTCGAAGCCTGCGCGGTGGAAATCCGCGCCGAGTAGCTCGACCACCTCGGGCGGAGAGGGCATGCCCCGAGACCGCTCAGTCACGACGAGCTCCTCATCTTGAATTGTCACCGGCGCCGGGGCCGTCCCCGGCCGGTCGGTACGGCCAGCTCACAAGGATACGCTAGGAAAAGCGTCCGACAGCGACAAACGCAGCTGTGGCATCAGCGGTGTTCGATCCCGACACGGCGGCGGTACCGGGCCGGCCGTGGGACCAATGGCAGGATGTGCCTGTGCTGCGCCCGCCTCCCGAATCGGCCACCCTGCGCAGGCGGGACGTCCTGGCCGGCGCCGCCGGGCTGGCGCTGCTGGCCGTCACCGCCTCCGCGTGCGGGTCGTCGGAGCCGGAGCCCGATCCGCTCCAAACACAATCGGACCAGGCCACCGCCGACGCCGAACAGGCCCGAGCCGCCGCGGCAGCGGCGGCTCCCCCGCTGGCCAGGGCGCTGACCCAGATCGCCACCGAGCGCGCCGACCATGCCCGGGCCCTCGGCGTCGAGATCGCGCGGGCGGCCGGACGGCCCGCACCCACCAGCACCACGGCCAGCGCCACCGCGACGCCGACGGCGGCGGCCGGGCCGGCCCCGACCGTCAACGACGTCGTCGCCGCGCTGCGCCGGGCCGCCGACAGTGCCGGCCGACTCGCCGCCTCCCAGGCCGGGTACCGGGCCGGACTGCTCGGCTCGATCGCCGCCTCCTGCACCGCGTCGGCCACCGTCACCCTCAACGCCCCGGCGGTGGCGCGATGACGTCCACCGAGCCGGTACCCAGCCGGCCCGAAGCGGCGGACGCGGCCGCCCTGTACGACGTGCTGACGGTCGAACACGCGACCATTTACGGCTACGGCATCGTTTCGGCGCACTCCACGCCCGACGACAACGATCTGGTGTCCGAGGCGATGAAGATCCATCGCGCGCAGCGCGAGAAGGCCATCGAAGCCCTCAATGCGCAATCGGTCACCCCGCCGCTGCCGGCCGCCGGGTATCAGCTGCCGATCGAGGTGAACGACCCGACCGACGCGGCCAACCTGGCCGTGCGGATGGAGAACGACGCGGCGGTTGCCTGGCGGGCCGTTCTCGAACAGACGACGAAAGGGTCGGACGGGGACGCGGTGCGGACGTTCGCGGTGTCGGCGCTGACGCAGTCGGCGGTGCTGGCGGCCCGGTGGAAACGCATCCTCGACGCCTGGCCGTTGACGCAGGCGTTCCCCGGCGGCCGGGACTGACCGCCGAAAGCCGGCGGGGTCACCCGCGAACGGACGCCTCGATCTGACTCGCCGCGTCGTCGACGGCGATCTCGCGGTTCTCGCCACTGAACCGGTTGCGCAGTTCCACCACCCCGTTGGCCCAGCCGCGGCCCACCACGACGATCCAGGGCACCCCGAGCAGTTCGGCGTCCTTGAATTTCACCCCGGGTGAGGCGGCCCGGTCGTCGAACAGCACATCGAGGCCACGGCGGTCCAGGGTTGCGGCTAGTTCCGTTGCGCCCGTTCGTGCTTCGTCGTCCTTGTTGGCGATCACCAGGTGCACATCAAAGGGTGCGACGGTGCTCGGCCAGCGCAGGCCCAGCTCGTCGTGATGCTGTTCGGCGATGACGGCGACCAGCCGGGACACCCCCACGCCGTAGGAGCCCATGGTCAGCCGCACCGGCTTGCCGTCCTCGCCGAGCACGTCGGCGGTGAACGCGTCGGTGTACTTGCGGCCCAGCTGGAAGATGTGGCCGATCTCGATGCCGCGCGCGCTGACCAGTGGCCCGGCCCCGTCCGGCGACGGGTCGCCGTCGCGGACCTCGGCGGCCTCGATGGTGCCGTCCGGGGCGAAGTCGCGGCCGGCAACCAGGCCGACGACATGCCTGCCGGCCTCGTCGGCGCCGGTGATCCAGCTGCTGCCGTCCACCACCCGGGGATCGACTAGGTAGCGAACACCGTTGTCCTGCAACGTTTTCGGGCCGATATAACCCTTCACCAGGAATGGGTTCTTTGCAAAATCGGCGTCGTCGAGTAGGGCGTATTCGGCCGGGTCCAGCGCCGCACCCAATCGTTTGTCGTCGACCTCGCGGTCGCCGGGCACGCCGATGGCCAGTAGTTCCCAGTCCTGCGCGCCCGGTTCGCGGACCTTCAGCAGCACGTTCTTCAGGGTGTCGGCCGCGGTCACCCGACGGTCCAGCGCGCCGTTGGCCCAGTCGACGAGTTTGGCGATGGTCTCGGTATCCGGGGTGTCGTGCACCACCGGGGCGGGCAGGCCGTCCGTCGGCAGCGGGTCCGGAACGCAGGTGATCACGGCCTCGACGTTGGCGGCATAGCCGGACTCCACGCAGCGCACGAAAGTGTCCTCGCCGACCTCGCTCTCGGCCAGGAATTCCTCGGAGGCGCTGCCGCCCATCGCACCCGAAACCGCCGACACGATCACATATTTCACGTCGAGCCGGTCGAAGATCTTCTGGTAGGCCTCACGGTGGGCGGAATAGGCCCGTCTGAGTCCGTCTTCGGCAATGTCGAACGAGTACGAGTCCTTCATGATGAACTCACGGCCGCGCAGGATGCCCGCCCGCGGGCGCGCCTCGTCGCGGTATTTCGCCTGGATCTGGAACAGGATCAGCGGGAAGTCCTTGTAGGAGCTGTACTCCCCCTTGACCGTGAGCGTGAACAGCTCTTCGTGCGTGGGACCCAGCAGCATGTCGTTGCTGCGGCGGTCCTGCAGTCGAAACAGGTTGTCGCCGTACTCGGTCCAGCGGCCCGTCGACTCGTAGGGCGCGCGCGGCAGCAGCGCCGGGAACAGGATCTCCTGGCCTCCGATGGCGACCATCTCGTCGCGCACCACGGACTCGACCTTGCGTAACACCTTCAGCCCCAGCGGCAGCCAGCTGTACAGACCGGGTGCGATCGGGCGGACGTAGCCGGCCCGGATCAGCAACTTGTGGCTGGGGACTTCGGCGTCGGCGGGGTCGTCGCGCAGGGTGCGCAGGAAGAGTTCCGACATGCGGGTGATCACAGGCGGCTAGCTTACTGGCGCCGCGGCGACCCGATCACCCGGCCGCGACGGCCCGATCATCGGGCCGCGGCCCTCCGGCAGCGGGTGCCGAGCGGTTCGCGGTCTGCTCGGACGACTCCGTGTCGTTCGACTCCCGTTGCCCGTCCGCGGACTCCCGCTCCGCACCCGAATCCGACGACGGCGGTGCATCCGCATCGTCTTGAGGCGAATCCGCAGTGGTGTCGGGTGATTCGCCCCGGGACGGCTCGTCGGCCACGTCAGCCGTCGACGCGCCGGGCGCGGACTCGGACGGCGTGTCGGTTTCGTCCCCGGCCGCGAGCGCGTCGACCGAATCGGGGGCCGACGGGGACGGCGGGTGACCGGTGACGGACCGCAGCACCCCGGCTACCGACTGGGTGGCGACCGCCAACCCGTCCGACACCCCCACAACCGTGTCCCGCACCGCCTGGACCCCGGGCGGGTTGTCCACCGGTTTGCCGGGATGCTCGGTCACGGGTGTCTCGGGTTCCACGTCCGAGACCGCCGGAGTGGGCACCGTGGGGGTGTAGGTCGCTCCGCACAGGATCGCCCGCGACTGCGCGAACGCCGCCGGCAGCGCGTCGAGCGCCTCGCGCATCTTCTCCGGCGGCCTCGTCCAGCCGAACTCCTTGACCTGCCTGGGATCGGCCGTCCGGTCGTAGTCCATCTCGACGAACACCCGCAGGATCGGATCCAGGGCGTCGACGAAGCGCTGTGCGCCGACCAGCGAGGCGGCCAGGCGCAGGGGCGCCAGCAGCGGCAGCAGGTGCGGGATGGTCACGTAGGTGGTGTTGCCGACGGTGGTGGACACGGCGCCGGGTTCGCCGGGATCGTCGAACACGTAACCGGGTAGGACGTGTTCGAACACGATCCCGGTCAACGCGTTGGCCAACGACAGCAGGCCGAAATACGCCGGGAAGTCGGCGACTCCGTCGTACTGGTTCTGGTAGTAGGTGGTGCGAAACGGGCTGTCGGACGGTCCCGGACGGCCCAGCGGGAAGAGGTCACCGATCACCGGCGTGTCGCTCCAAGAGGTGAACCGCGCCAGGATTCCGCCGTTGGGCTGGTAGGGATTGCCGACCAGGACGAACTCGTAGTCATCGGCGTTGGCCGTGTAGGCGGGGTTCGTCGCCATGTCGGCACGGGCGATCTCGGCGACCTGGCTGCCCTGGGAGTACCCGATCACGGTCACCTTGGCGCCGGCCGGCGCGGCCGCGAGGTGGCGGTCCAGGTCCTGTTCGAGGTATCCGGCGCCGATCCGCTCGGACTGCTTGAGCGAGTGCGGCCAATAGGGAAGGTCGGACAGCGCCGGCAGGTCCGAGATGATCGGGTAGTCGAAGTTGATCTGTGCCGGGTAGGGCACGGTGTGGAATACGTCCCCGACGGGGATGACTGTTCCGTTGAACAGCAACGGGATGCTCAGCCCGAACCCGTCGAACGAGGGGCCGACGCCGATCGTGGTCCCGAGCATCCGGACCGCGGCGTGGTAGACGCGCGCCGGGACGGTGAGCGACATCGCGATGACGGCCACGCAGACGAACAGGATGGACACTCGCGAAATGCGGTCGGCCGTACGCAGCAACGTTGTCCCAACTTCCCCGAAGACGTCAGTCTGACACGCGGCTCACAATTCCCCCGCATCGACGGCCTCGCGGGTGTGCTGGGCGCGGGCGATGTCGCGGGCGGAGAAGCCGATGAACAGCGCGACGACACCCACTAGTACAGCGATGGCGGCGATCCACAGCAGCGAGTAGGTGTAGCCGTGGCCGAGCGCGTCGAGCTGCGCCGGGGTCATGTCCTTGACCGGGCCGGTGGTGCCGCCCAGGTACAGCGTGCGGGAGGTCTGCACCGCCTGGATGACCACCAGCATCAACGGTCCGCCCAGGTTGTAGACCATCAGCGTGATCGAGGAGACCGGTCCGATGTCGCGCGGATCGACCTGCGCGATGGCGCACAGCGGCAGGATCACCGAGATCAGGCCGATCCCGAGTCCGCCGACGACCAGCGGCGTGACCAGGTCGGGGAAGTACGGGATGCCGCGGCTGAGCGTCGAGCCGTACAGCATGGCCGCCAGCACCAGCACACCGCCGCCGAGGATCAGCCAGCGCGGCGCGACCTTCGGCGCGAGCCGGGTGGCCAGGATGTTGCCGACGACGAAGGCCAGGGCGAACGGCATGAAGCAGATGCCGGCCCGCAGGGGCGAGTAGCCCAGCACGTCCTGCACCAGCAGGCCGATCATGACGCTGAGGGTCAGCATCACCCCGCCGGCCAGAAAGTACGCCGCGAACGAGGCGACGCGGTTGCGGTTGTCGAACACCGTCGGAGGCACCAGCGGGTTGTCCGCCCGGCGTTCGACGAACCAGAAGGCCAGCAGGCACACCACCGCCGCGACGCCGGCGCCGATCACCCATGGGTCGACCCAGCCGCGCGGCGGGCCCTGCGTGAACACCAGCACGGCCGCGCTGCAGCCCAACGTGGCCAGCAGGGCGCCGGTTATGTCGAGTTTGAGTCGTTCGTGCTGGGTTTCGGCGATCCGGGTGACCGCGATCCAGACGATGATGAGCCCGATCGGCACGTTCACCAGGAACGCCAGTCGCCAGGAGACAGCGGTCAGCGCGCCGCCCAGCACCAGACCGAGGACCGAGCCCAGGCCCTGCATCGCGGCCGACACCGCCAGTGCCTGGTTGCGGGCGTGGCCGACGGCAAACGTCGTGGCGATCAGCGCGAGCCCGGTGGGGGCGGCCACTGCGGCGCCCGCGCCCTGCACGGCCCGCGCGATGATCAACGTCCACTGTTCGGTGGCCAGCCCGCAGACCAACGAGGCGATGGTGAACACCCCGACGCCGGACAGGAAGGCCCGCTTGCGTCCGACGGCGTCACCGATCCGGCCGCCCAGCAGCAGCAGTCCCCCGAAGGTGAGTGCGTAGGCGGTGATCACCCAACTCTTGGACGCGTCGGAGAGATCCAGGTCGGCCTGCATCCGCGGCAGCGCGACGATGACGATCGTGCCGTCCAGCGTCGACATCAACTGCATGCCGGTGATCGCGAGAATCGCGATACCGACCACGCTGTCGGACAGACGCGCGCCGCCACGGGCACGGTCTGTGGCAGACATGGGACTTGACCCTACTGTGGCCCGCCCGTCGGCGGCACGCAGCGACACCCCTTATCTGCGTTTCGCGGGGTCAGAGTTCACCCGCGTCGATCGCGTCCTTGACTTCCTGCGCATGGGCCACCTGCTTGGCGGTGTAGCCGATGAACAGCGCGGCTCCGCCGACGAGCACGGCCACGGCCGCCACCCACAGCAGACCGTAGGTGTAGCCCGCGTCGAGTGCCGCGATCTGCGCGTCGTTCATGTTCTTCACCGGGCCGGTGGTGCCACCCAGATACAGTGTGCGCGAGGTGATTACGGCCTGGATGACAGCCAGGACAACCGGGCCGCCGAGGTTCTGCAGCATGAGCGCGATGGCCGACACCGGACCGATCTGGTCGAAGCCGACACCGGCGATGGCCGACACCGTCAGCGGCACGACGATCATGCCGATGCCGAGTCCGCCGACCACGATCGGGATGACCAGGTTCGGGAAGTACGGGATGCCGCGGTTGAGGGTCGAGCCGTAGATCATCGCCGCCAGCACCAGGATGCCGCCGCCGATCACCAGTACCCGCGGCGCGAACAGCGACACCAGGTGCGAGGACAGGCCCAGCCCGATGCCCAGCGCGATCACGAACGGGATGAACGAGACGCCGGCGCGCAGCGCGCTGTAGCCCATGATGTCCTGCACGTACAGGCCGATGAGCACCGTCAGGGTGAACATGACGCCGCCGGCCAGGAAGATCGCGGAGAAGGTGGCCAGCCGGTTGCGATCCTTGAACAGCGCGAACGGCACGACGGGGTTCTCTGCCGTGCGCTCGACGATCACGAACGCGACGCCCGCCGACACGGCCACCAGCGCGGAGAGGATGGTGAGCGGGGCCAGCCAGCCGTTCTCGGGCCCCTGGGTGAATCCGAACACCGCGGCGGTGCAGCCGAGCGTCGCCAACAGGGCGCCGGCCGCGTCGAGCTTCATCCGCTCCCTGTGGGTCTCCCGCAGCGTGGTGCGGGCCAGGTAGATCATCACCAGGCCGATCGGGATGTTCACCAGGAAGGCCAGCCGCCACGACACCTCGACCAGTGCGCCGCCGACCACCAGGCCCAACACCGACCCGATGCCGGTCATCGCGGCGAACACCGCCGTGGCGGCGTTGCGGGCCGGGCCCTTGGGGAACGTCGTGGCCACCAGCGCCAGGCCGGCCGGGCTGGCGATCGCGGCGCCGACTCCCTGCAACAGCCGGGCGATCACCAGGGTGGCCTCGTCCCAGGCGACACCGCAGAGCACGGAGGCGATGGTGAACAGCGCGACGCCGGCGATGAAGGTGCGCTTGCGGCCGATCGTGTCGCCGAGTCGCCCGCCGAGCAGCATCAGGCCGCCAAAGGTGAGCACGTAGGCGGTGATCACCCAGCTGCGGCCGGCGTCGGAGAGGGAAAGCTCGTCCTGGATCTTCGGCAGTGCCACGATCGCGACGGTGCTGTCCATGGTCGCCAACAGCTGCATGCCACCGATGGCGACCACGGCGGCGATGAATCGCGAGGAGGGCAGCCAGGTCGGGTAGAACCGGCTGAGCTGGGTTTCGGAATCCTCGACAGCTGCGGGGAGGCGATCGCGCGGTGCGGTCCGGGCGGCAGCGGCCACCCGCTCTGCATCGTTGAGAGCCGTCATAGCGGGCTACCCTACAGTAATCTTAAGAGAAGACTAAAGAGGCGCTGGTAGCACCGAGTCCGAACCGAGACTGTTCCGGACGTGTTCACAATCCCGCGACGGGGCCGATCACGATGATCGCCGGTGGCCGGATGCCCTGCTCGGCCATGGCCTCGGCCGCGTCGCCCAGAGTCGACCGGAGCACCCGCTGTTTGGCGGTGGCGCCGTGCTGAACCACCAGCACCGGGGTGTCGGCCGCCCGGCCGCCCGACATCAGCGCCGCGGCGAACAGCTCGATCCGCTCGACGGCCATGAGCAGCACGATCGTCCCCGACAGCGCCGCCAGGGCGGCCCAGTTCACCAGCGAATCCGGATGCCCGGGTGCGACGTGGCCGCTGACGACGACGAACTCGTGGTTGACCGCGCGGTGGGTGACGGGGACGCCGGCCAGCGCCGGCACCCCGATCGCGCTGGTGACCCCGGGGACGACGGTGACCGGAATCCCAGCTTCGGCGCAGGCGAGAACTTCCTCATATCCGCGGGCGAAGACGAACGGATCGCCGCCCTTCAACCGCACGACGAACTTGCCCGCCCGGGCGCGGTCGATGAGCACCTGGTTGATCGCGTCCTGCGCCATCGCCCGGCCGTAGGGCACCTTGGCCGCGTCGATCACCTCGACATAGGGGGGCAGTTCGGCGAGCAGTTCGACCGGGGCGAGGCGGTCGGCGACGACGACGTCGGCGCGTGCGAGCAGGCGGCGGCCGCGCACCGTGATCAGTTCCGGGTCGCCGGGACCCCCGCCGACGAGCGCGACGGTGCCTTTTTCGGCCCCACCGGTGCCGTCGAGCTCCAGCTCGGCGGCGATCAGGCCCTGCTGGAGTGCCTCGTGGATCGCGGTGCGGATGGCGGCGCTGCGGCGATGCTCGCCGCCGGCCAGCACGCCCACCGACAGTCCCTCGTGCTCGAAGGTCGCCGGGGTGACCGCGCTGCCCTCGCGGGCGATGTCCGCGCGCACGCAGAAGATCTGGCGACGGTCCGCTTCGGCGACGACCGCGGCGTTGACGTCCGGGTCGTCGGTGGCGGCGATCGCATACCAGGCGCCGGTCAGGTCGCCGTCGCGGTAGTCCCGGAGTTGCAGGGTGATCCCGGCCATGGACTCGACGGCAGGCGTCGCCGCACGCGCGATGACGTGTACGTCGGCGCCGGCGGAGACGAGCAGTCCGAGCCGGCGCTGCGCCACCGTGCCGCCGCCGACGATGACGACCTTCTTTTCGGCCAGGCGCACACCGACGAGGTAGGCGTTCTCGGTCACCGGGCGAGCCTAGATGCTGCGGCATGGTCGACGAACCGGCGCACCGCCCCGGCATCGGCGACGGGATGGGTGTGCAGGTATGACGCGTGCACTCCGGCATGGACCGCGCCCTCTCGGACCGGGGTGGATCCGGCGCCGCGGTAAGCCCAGGCCGGCGAGTAGTTCTGCGCGAAATCTACTGTGGTGCGGTGAAATTCGTGACCGGTCACCCGCTTCCCGACCGCGTGCACCGGTGACTCGGTCACCGCGACCGCGTCGCGGTAGCCCAGGGTCAGGTGCTCGGTGAAGCGGGCCGAGCCGTGCAGGACGTCACACATCGGGTGGCCGTCGAGGTCGGTCATCAGATAGGTCAGCCCGGCGCATTCGGCATGCACCGGGGCGTGGCGGGCCAGCGCACGGATATCGGCGCGCAGCAGCTCGTTGCCCGACAACTCGCCCGGGTACTGCTCGGGGAAGCCGCCCGGCAACACCAGCGCCGCCGTGTCGGGCGGCAGGCGGTCGGTCATCGGGTCGAATTCGACCACCCGGGCGCCGGCCGCGCGCAGCATCTCGGTGTGTTCGGCGTAGCCGAAGCTGAACGCCGGTCCGGCGGCCACCGCGACCGTCGGCGCACCGGCCACCGGGGTCCCGACGATCTCGGGGCGCCATGGCTCATCGGGCACGCGCGCGGCGGCCGAGCCGACGACGGCGGCCACGTCGACGTGGCGGGCGATCAGGTCGGTCATCGCCGCCACCGCGTTGTCGGCCCGCCGGCCGTGCTCGACCGCGGTGACCAGGCCCAGATGCCGCGACGGGACCGCGATCTCCTCGAAGCGGGGCACCGCGCCGAGGACCGGGACCCCGGCGGCTTCGCACGCCTGGCGCAGCACCTGTTCGTGGCGCTGCGACCCGACCCGGTTGAGGATCACGCCACCGATCCGGGTCGCCGAGTCGAACGTCGAAAACCCGTGCAGCAGAGCGGCGATGCTGTGGCTCTGGCCGCGCGCATCCACGACGAGGACGACCGGCGCGCCGAGCAGACCGGCGACCTGTGCGGTGGAACCCGATGCCGGCGCCGACGATCCGGGTTCGATGCGGCCGTCGAACAGGCCCATGACGCCTTCCACGACGGCGATGTCGGCGCCGGCGCTGCCGTGCCGGTACAGCGGGCCGATGAGGTCCGCGCCGACGAGCACCGGGTCCAAATTGCGGCCCGGCCGGCCGGTGGCCAGCGCATGGTAGCCGGGGTCGATGAAGTCCGGGCCCACTTTGAAGCCCGCCACGATGTGACCGGCGGCGCGCAGCGCACCCATCAAACCCGTTGCGATGGTGGTCTTTCCGCTACCCGACGAGGGGGCGGCGATCACGACGGCGGGGGTGTTCACGCCCCCGACTCCGGGCACGAGAGTGCGCGGCGGTACGCGGCGGACGGCGTGTCGGCGTACCGACACGCACGCTCGGCGCAAGAGCAAGAGGGGGTCACCACGCCCCTACCATGCCTTTACCATTCCAGGCCCTTCTGGCCCTTGCGGCCCGCATCCATCGGGTGCTTCACCTTGGTCATCTCGGTGACCAGGTCGGCGGCTTCGATCAGTTCCGGCGGCGCGTCCCGGCCGGTGATCACGACATGCTGGTTGCCGGGCCGGTCACGCAGCGTCGCGACCACAACGCCGACGTCGATCCAGCCCCACTTCAGCGGATAGGTGAACTCGTCGAGCACATAGAAACCGTGCCGCTCCGCGGCGAGCCGGCGGGCGATCTCGGCCCAGCCTTCGGCGGCGGCCACGGCGTGGTCGGCCTCGTCACCGCGCTTGCGCGTCCACGACCAACCCGCACCCATCTTGTGCCACTCGACCGGCGCGCCGGCGCCGTACTCCTCATGCAAGCGGTCGAGCGCGCGAAAGGCGTTCTCCTCGCCCACTTTCCACTTCGCGCTCTTGACGAACTGGAACACTCCGACGTTCAGGCCGGCGTTCCAGGCCCGCAACGCCATCCCGAAGGCCGCCGTCGACTTGCCCTTGCCCGCACCGGTGTGCACCGCCAGAACGGGTGTGTTGCGGCGCGCCCGGGTGGTCAGCCCGTCGTCGGGGATCTCCGCGGGGCGGCCCTGTGGCATGTGGCTACCTCCGGTCAGGCGACGCCGCGAACGGCGTGGGTCAAGTGGTCGGCCCGCAACTGCTCCAACCGCAGCACCGGCGCGCCGAGCCAGCCGGCCAGCTGTGCGGCCAGCCCCAGCCGGATGTAAGACGTCTCGCAGTCCACCACCACCGCGGCCGCCCCCTCGGCCACCAGTCGCGCGGACGCCATCCGGCTGCGGCCCAACGGGTCCGGACCGCCGGTGGCCCGGCCGTCGGTGAGAACGACGACCAGGGCGCGCCGCGAGGCATCCCGGACCTTCTGGCGGGCGACCAGGTCGCGCGCGGTCAACAGACCGGCGGCCAGCGGTGTCCTGCCGCCCGTGTCGAAACGCGCCAGCCGCCGGCCCGCGATGTGCGCCGACGACGTCGGCGGCAACAGCACCCCGGCGTCGCTCCCGCGAAAAGTGATGACCGCCACCTGGTCCCGGCGTTGGTAGGCGTCGCGTAGCAGCGAAAGCGCGGCGCCACTGACGGCGGACATCCGGTCGCGGGCGGCCATCGACCCGGACGCGTCGACGACGAAGACCACCAGGTTGCCCTCCCGGCCTTCCCGGACGGCGCGGCGCACATCCTGCACGGCGGGCCGGACGGGTCCGGGTTCCCCCGATCTGCCGGCGGCCGAGAGGAGGGTGGCGAACAGGTGCAGACCGTCACCGGAGTCGTCGGGGCTGACGGCGACGACGGCCCCGGAGCGGTTGCGGGCCCGGGACCGCCGCCCCGGTGCGCCCTCTCCCACACCGGGCACCCGCAGCGCGCGGGTGCGGAACGCCGGGGCCGGCGGAGCGCTGGGCCGGGCCGTCGGCGCCTCCTGCGATGCGGTCGAATCGCCTTGGTGCGCCTGGGTTTCCGCATCGGCGGGGGCACCGCCGCCGGGCGGGTCCGGATCGGGCTCGGGCTCCGGTGGCGTGCCGGCGTCGGCCAGCGCCTGATCGAGCTTCTCGCGATCCAGCCCGGGTTCGTCGAACGGATCGCGGCGCCGGCGGTGCGGCAACGCGAATTCGGCGGCGACCCGGATGTCGTCGACAGTCACGGCATCGGCGCCCCGCCAGGCGGCGTGGGCAACCGCGGTGCGGGCCACCACCAGATCGGCGCGCATCCCGTCGACGTCGAACGCCGCGCACAGGGCCGCGATCTGACGTAATTCGTTGTCGCCCAACGTCACCCCGGCGACCCGGTCGCGCGCGTCGGCGATCCGCTCCGCCAGTGCGAGTTCGTCGGCCGCGTGCCGGGCGGTGAAGGCGGCCGGGTCGGATTCGTAGGCCATCCGCACGCGAACCACCTCGGTGCGCACGTCGACGTCACGGGAGGCGCGCACGTCGACGGTAAGGCCGAACCGGTCGAGCAGTTGCGGGCGCAGCTCGCCCTCCTCGGGATTCATCGTGCCGATCAGCACGAAACGCGACTCGTGGGAATGCGATACGCCGTCGCGCTCGACATGCACGCGGCCCATCGCGGCGGCGTCGAGCAGAACGTCCACCAGGTGGTCGTGCAGCAGGTTCACCTCGTCGACGTAGAGCACGCCGCCGTGGGCGCGGGCCAGCAGACCCGGCGAGAAGGCGTGCTCGCCGGCCGCGAGGACCTTCTGCAGGTCCAGCGACCCGATGACCCGGTCCTCGGTTGCGCCGATGGGCAGTTCGACCAGCCCGGAGTCACCGACGGCCTCCAGCACCCCGGCCAGACCGCGCACCGCGGTGGACTTGGCGGTGCCCTTCTCCCCGCGGATCAGCACGCCGCCGATCTCCGGGCGGATCGCGCACAGGATCAGCGCCAGGCGCAGCTCGTCGTGACCGACGATCGCGGTGAAGGGAAAGTCGAGCTGCCTCGCTCCGCCTCCCCCGCGTTCCGCGGCGGCATCGTCAGCCCGGGTCACGCCTGCGCCTCGGTACGGCGGCCCGGCCGGACCATCGGCACGTGCGGGATGCCGTCCTCCAGGAACTCCGCACCGTCGCGGACGAATCCGTGCCGGCCGTACATGTCCGCGAGATAGGTCTGCGCGTCGATCCGGCAGTCGTAGGCGCCGACCTCGGCGAGCGCGGCCTGCAGCAACCTGTTGGTGTGCCCGGTGCCGCGGTGGTCGCGCTTGGTGCACACCCGGCCGATCCGGAACGCCTTGCCGCCGCCTGAGTGCTCCTCCATCAGGCGCAGCGTGCTGACCACCGTCGACCTCCCGGAGCCGTCCGGCGTCTCCAACCAGAAATGCCGCGTCTCGGCCAGCAGGTCACGGCCGTCGAGTTCGGGGTACGGACAGGCCTGTTCGACGACGAAGACCTCGACCCGCAGCTTGAGCAGTTCGTAGAGGGTGGCGGCGTCCACATCCGGGGCCCGCAGGCGGCGCAGCGCGACCGTCACAGGCCGAGCACCCGGCTGCCCCAATCCCATACCTCGGTGAACAGTGCCGGTTCGTCGGACAGTTTGGCCCCCAGCGACGGGATCATCTCCTTGAGCCTGGGCTGCCACGCGGTTGTGTACTGGTCGGCGAAACAGCGCTCCATGACGTCGAGCATGGCCGGAACCGCGGTGGACGCACCCGGCGAGGCGCCGAGCAGACCGGCGATGCTGCCGTCGGCGGCGTTGAGCACGGTGGTGCCGAACTCGAGCGTGCCGCCCAGGCCGGATTCCTTCGGCTTGATGACCTGCACCCGCTGCCCGGCCACCGACAGATCCCAGTCGGAATCGACTGCGCTGGGCGCGAATTCGCGCAGCACGTCGACCCGGGCCGCCGGCGACAACACCAGCTGGCCCAGCAGATAGCTGACCAGGCTCAGCTGGGTCAGGGCGACGCCGAGCATCGGGGCCAGGTTGTCCGGCTTCACGCTGCCCGGCAGGTCGGTGACGTGGCCCTGCTTGAGGAACTTCGGCGACCACCCGGCGAACGGCCCGAACAACAGCCAGGATTTGCCGTTGATGATGCGGGTGTCCAGGTGCGGCGCCGACATCGGCGGTGCGCCCAGCGGCGGGAACCCGTACACCTTGGCGACATGCCCGGCGGTCATCGCCGGATTGGACGTCCGCAGGAACTGGCCACCGACGGGGAACCCGCCGTAGCCCTTGGACTCTTTGATGCCCGACTTCTGCAGCAGCGGCAGCGCGTCACCGCCGGCGCCGACGAACACGAACCTGGCGTTGATCTTGCGGGTGTCACCGGTGCGGCGGTTACGCACCTTCAGCGTCCAGGTGCCGTCGGACTCGCGCGAGAGGTTGCGGACCTCATGGCCGAACAACGCGCTGGTGCCGTTGCGCACTCCGTAGCCGATCAGTTGCTTGGACAGCGACCCGAAGTCGATGTCGGTGCCGTCGGAGCTCCAGTTGAGGGCGACCGGGTCGGAGAAATCCCGCCCGGCGGCCATCAACGGCAGCCGGCGCGCGAACTCGTCGGGGTCGTCGATGAATTCCATGCCCGCGAACAGTGGGTTGGCGACCAGTGCGTCACGGCGCTTACGCAGATACTCCACCCGGTCGGCGCCGTGGACGAAGGACACGTGCGGCACCCGGTTGAGGAAGCTGCGCACATCGGTCAGCACCCCGTTTTCCACGGCGTGCGCCCAGAACTGGCGCGAGACCTGGAACTGCTCGTTGACGGTGACGGCCTTGGCGATGTCGATGGAGCCGTCCGGGTTCTCCGGCGTGTAGTTCAGCTCACACAGGGCCGAGTGCCCGGTGCCGGCGTTGTTCCACGGATCACTGCTCTCGGCCGCGGCGCCGTCGAGACGCTCGATCATGGTGATCGACCAGTCCGGTTCGACCAGGCGCAGCAGTGCACCCAGGGTCGAGCTCATGATGCCCGCGCCGATCAACGCGACGTCGGTCTTGGCAGCAGAAGTCACGATTCACAGGTTATCCCGCGGCGCTTCGACAAGCCCAGGCAGCTGTCCTGAAGGATCCACCACGGAAACCGCCCGATTGCTGGCTATGGTGACGGATGTGACGGATTGGGAACCCGACCTCCTGGCCGGCTACCACCAGCACACCATCGAACTGGGCGCCGACCCGCTGGGCGAGGGCGACCTGTCGGCCACCCTGGTGCGCCGCGGGCCGGCCGCACCGGCCCGGCATGCGGTACTGGCCGTCCACGGCTACACCGACTACTTCTTCAACACCGAGCTGGCCGACCGCTTCGCAACCCACGGCCTCGCGTTCTACGCGCTGGACCTGCACAAGTGCGGCCGGTCCTGGCGGCAGGGCCAGACCCCGCACTTCGCCACCGACCTGGCGGCCTACCACCGCGAGCTGGAGCGGGCGTTGGCGATCATCGCGGCGGAGACGGACGGCGCCGGCGTGTGCGTCTACGGGCATTCGGCCGGCGGCCTGATCGTCACACTGTGGCTGGACCGGCTGCGCGACCGCGGCCTGACGGCTGCGCTCGGCGTGGACGGCCTGGTGCTCAACAGCCCGTTCCTCGATCTGCACGGCCCGGCGATCCTGCGGACCGCCCCGACGGCGGCTGCGCTGATCGCACTGGCCAGGGTGCGCAAGACCTCGGTGGTCCGCAAACCCACCGAGGGGGGCTACGGCGCGACGCTGCACCGCGACTACGCCGGCGAGTTCGAGTACGACCTGACGCTCAAACCGCTGGGCGGGTTCCCGGTCACGTTCGGCTGGATCAACGCCGTCCGGCGGGGTCAGGCGCGGCTGCACCGCGGGCTCGACGTCGGGGTGCCCAACCTGATCCTGCGCTCCGACCACAGTGTCGCCGAGAGCAACACCCCGGAGTCGATGGCCCGCGGCGACGCGGTGCTGGACGTGGCGCAGATCGCACGCTGGGCGGGCTGCGTCGGGGGTACGCACACCACCGTGGCACCCATCGCCGACGCCAAACACGACGTCTTCCTGTCCCTGAGCGCTCCGCGGGCCGCGGCATACGCCGAACTCGACCGGTGGCTGGAGCGGCATCTACACCATTTTCCGGACCGCACCGAAAGGGCCTGATGTGCAACACTTCGACCTGACGATCATCGGAACCGGTTCGGGCAACAGCATTCTCGACGATCGCTACGACGGGATGCGGGTGGCGATCTGCGAGCAGGGCACCTTCGGCGGCACCTGCCTGAACATCGGCTGCATTCCGACCAAGATGTTCGTCTACGCCGCGGAGGTCGCCGCCACGGTGCGCGACGCCGCCCGGTTCGGCGTCGACGCCCACGTCGACGGGGTGCGCTGGCGTGACATCGTCTCGCGCGTGTTCGGCCGGATCGACCCGATCGCACTGGGCGGCGAACGCTACCGCCGGTCCTCCCCCAACGTCACGGTGTTCGCGAGCCACACCCGTTTCGGGCCGACGCGCCCCGACGGCCGCTACCTACTCCGCACCGCCGACGGCGAGGAGTTCACGTCGGACAAGGTGGTGCTCGCCGCCGGTGCGCGTGCCATGATCCCACCGGCAATCGCGCAGAGCGACATCGACTTTCACACCAGCGACACCATCATGCGGCTGCCCGAGCTGCCGGGCCATCTGGTGATCGTCGGCGGCGGTTTCGTCGCCGCGGAGTTCGCGCACGTGTTCTCCGCGCTGGGCTCGAAGGTGACGATCCTGCTGCGCGGTTCGACACTGCTTTCGCACTGCGACGACGACATCGGGGAACGGTTCACCGACATCGTGTCCCGTAAGTGGGAGGTGCGCTACCACCGCACCGTCGTCGGAGGTTCGGGCAGCACCGTGGAACTCGACGACGGTTCGGTGCTGCGCGCCGACGCCGTGCTGGTGGCCACCGGACGCACCCCCAACGGCGACCTGCTGGACGCGGATCTGGCCGGTGTCGACGTCACGGATTCCGGGCAGGTCGTCGTCGACGAATACCAGCGCACCACGGCCCGTGGCGTTTTCGCGCTCGGCGACGTCAGCTCGGACTACCAGCTCAAGCACGTCGCCAACCATGAGGCCCGGGTGGTCCGGCACAATCTCCTGCAGGACTGGGACGACACGGACGCCCTGGCCGCTTCCGATCACCGGTACGTTCCGTCAGCGGTGTTCACCGATCCGCAGATCGCCTGCGTCGGGCTGACCGAAAACGAGGCCCGCGCAAGGGGTTTGGACATCAGGGTCAAGATCCAGGATTTTTCCGATGTGGCCTACGGGTGGGCCATGGAAGACACCACCGGCATCTGCAAGATCATCGCGGAAGCCGGCACGGGTGCGATCCTGGGGGCGCACATCATGGGCCACCAGGCTTCGGCCCTGATCCAGCCGCTGATCCAGGCGATGAGTTTCGGACTGGACGGTCAGACCATGGCGCGGGGCCAGTACTGGATCCACCCGGCACTGCCCGAGGTGATTGAGAACGCGCTGCTGGATCTCTGCGGTGAACCGCAGTGGCCGCCGGCCAAGCGGCACTGACGAGTCTCGGGGCGACTCAGTCGACGACGTCACCGAGGTTCGCGCGCAGCCAGTCGCACCAGATCGCCACGGCGCGCAGCTGAACACGGATGCGTTCGACCGCCTCGGGTGTCCACAGCCAGTCCGGAGTTCCCACCTCGCGCGCCACGGCCAGGCGGCGCAGCTGCAACAGCGCCACCTGCGGGTGATCCGACGGGTAGCCGCGCGGCGCGGTGCGCAGGGCGTCGTCGCGCATGAGCGAAAACCCTTCGCGGACAACCTTGTCCACAACTTCGGTCAGGCCACGCACACGTCGGGGATCGTCGACGAGCTCCCGAAATCGCGCCAGGGCCGCCGTCGGCACCATATAGATACCGCCACCGACCATCAGCCCGGTCTCACCCAGTTGCAGGTACGACGCGACCGCGCTTCGTGACACCATTCCGATATGCAGCTTGTAGGGCGACTTGTCCGGGCCGAACCGCACATCCCGATACGGCCGGAACACCTTCATCGGGCCGAACTCGCCGGAAAGTCGATCCCCGAGCGCCGTGAAGGGTTCCGCCACGTTCTCGTCGTAACGCCGCTTGTTCGCCGTCCACCATTTCTTGGTGTTGTTCTCGCGGAGCTCGGCGTAGAACGACAGGACGTCGGGATTCAGGGTCACGGTGCTCATCCACGGATGGTAGGCCCGCGATTCTCAGTGCCGGTCGCGAACCTCGTCCCCGTATTCGAGGCCGCGCAGAGGCAGCACCGAGGCGACGTCGCGCACCCGTTCGACGAGTTCGCGGCCGGCCAGCAGGCGGGCGGCCTCCGCGCCGTCGGCCAGCGCCGCGTCGCCGCTGTGGCGCGCCAGTAGTGCGAGCGCCGCACCGGTGTGGAAGAACTCCGACCGTAACCGTTCCAGCCGCGCCAGGGCGTCCGCCGCGGTGTCACCCAGGCGCTGTTCGGGTGTGAATTCGCCGTCTCCCATGGCCCGGCCTGCGGTGGCTACGCCGTGGCGGCGTCGAACCGCGCCTGCACGTCGGCCCAGTTCACGACGTTCCAGAAGGCCGTGACGTAGTCCGCCTTCACGTTCTTGTACTGCAGGTAGTAGGCGTGTTCCCACATGTCGACCTGCAGCAGCGGGACAATGCCGAGCGGCACGTTGGCCTGCTGGTCGTAGAGCTGAAACGTGAGCAGGTTGTTCCCCAGGGGGTCGTAACCGAGCACCGCCCAGCCGGACCCCTGCAGGCCGTTGGCGGCCGCCGCGAACTGCGCCCGGAAACCGTCGAAAGAGCCGAACCCGTCGTCGATGGCGGCGGCCAGCTCTCCGACCGGCTTGTCACCCCCGTTCGGGGACAGGTTCTTCCACCAGATGGTGTGGTTCACATGGCCGCCGAGGTGGAAGGCGAGGTTCTTCTCGTGCAGGAAGATCGCGGCATGGTCGCCCTTCTCGCGGGCCTCGGCCAGTTGGTCGAGCGCGGTGTTGGCGCCCACGCTCCGCGTGAAGCGACGCAGATCAGGTCGCGATGTTCCGGGACCACCGTTCTTCGATCCGGCCGAACCTCCAGACCGAGACCGCGGCCAACCACGACACCACGAACAGACCCACGATCACGTAGCCCGCGTAGTCAAGATTGACGGCCGCGATCGCCGCCAGCGGGCCCGATTCGATCTGCAGTCGGTCGGCCAGCACGCCGACGAGTTCAATGGTGCCGATGACGAGGGCGACGGCCACCGAGATCGACGTGATCGTCATGTTGTAGAAGATCTTTCGCACCGGCTTGGCGAACGCCCAGCCGTACGCGTAGTTCATGAACACGCCATCGGTGGTGTCCATCAGACACATGCCGGCGGCGAAGAGGATGGGCAGCACCAGAATTGCGTAGAACGGCAGATTGAACGCCGCCGCACCACCCGCGAGCACCAGCAACCCGACCTCGGTGGCCGTGTCGAAGCCCAGGCCGAACAGCACCCCGATCGGATAGATGTGCCAGGGCTTGGTGACGGACTTGGTCATCCCGCCCAGGAAGCGGTTCATGAGCCCGCGCGATTCGAGGTGGCGCTCCAATTCGGCCTCGTTGTACCGGCCCTGCTTGAGCTCGCGGAATACGTTGACGATGCCGATCAGGGCGACGAGGTTCAGAATGCCCAGGATCCACAGGAAGATTCCCGAGACGGACGGTCCGATCAGTCCGGTTACCGTGTGCAGCGTGGAGCTCTCGTCCTCGACGGGACCGACCAGCGCACGCACGCCGACGGCCAACAGGAATGCCAGCGTGAACACAATGGTCGAGTGGCCCAGCGAGAACCAGAAGCCGACCGACAGCGGCTTGCGGTCGACCCCGTCACGGGAGTAGTCGGCGATCAGCTTGCGGGTCGTATTGTCCACCGCCGCAATGTGGTCGGCGTCAAAGGCGTGTCGGAGCCCGAAGGTGTAGGCCAACAGTCCCACTCCGGCGGTGAACACCGGGTGGGCGCCACCGAGTTGGTAGTTGTTCGGAACCACGAGGGCGAACAGCACCACGAAGCCGACGACGTGAAGCAGCACGATGAAGCCGTACATGCCCGCGAGCGAGGCCTTGTCGGGTCCCGACAGGCTGCTCCGGAATTGTGCGAATCGCGAAGCGCCGGCCTGGGCTGATGCCGTCGTGGCCATCAGGCGACCTCGGCCTTCCGGTCTGCGGGAACATCGACGTCGATAGCGGCGGGAATCAACACGAATCGAGCGTAGGCGGGGGCCGACTAATCTGTCTAGTTGTTCATATGTACAGGTACAGGACCTATCCGTTCGGGTAGTCCCGGCCGCGATGGGCCGCCCTGCGCCGGGCTGATCGTCAACTGTGCCGGGCGCCGATCCAGTGCAACATGTCGTGGATGGTCTCGTCCTCCAACCGGTAGCTGACCTGACGCCCGACCCGGTCGCTGCACACCCAGCCCTGTTGGCGTAACACCCGCAGCGCCTGGGATACGGCGTTCTCGGAGCGGCCCAGCGCGGCAGCGAGGTCGCCGACACAGATCCCGGGCGCCCGGTGCAGGCTGAGCAGGATCTCCAGCCGGTGCGGGTCGGACAGCAGGTCGAACCGCGTGGTCCAGCCGGCGATATCCACGTCGGACAGCGCCGACGTAGCTCGCTGAACCTGGTCCCCGGCCGCGTTCATGGTCCGAATCTAGTCCAGGAAGCCGTGCAGCAGGGCGGCCGAACCGCCGACATGACCGCACATCGCCGAACCGGCCGCCTCGGCGTCCCCGGCCAGGATGGCGATGACGATGGCCTCGTGCTGCTCGTTGGAGTGCGCGATGTTGCGCGCCAGCAGCGGGATCTGGTCCAGCAGCGCGTTCAGTCGCATCCGGTTCTCGGCCACCAGCGGTACCAGCGACGGCGATCCGGCTGCCTCGGCGATGGCCAGGTGCAGCCGGGAGTCCAGCCGCCGGTAGTCGTCGAGGCCGGCGTCGCGGACGTCGGCCAGCCGCGACCACAGGCCTTCACGTTCGGCGGCGGTCAGGGTCCGGGTGGCCGCCATCCGGGCCGCTCCCACCTCAAGGATCTCGCGCAGCCGCAGGGCGTCGTCGATCTCCGCCCGGGTGAACCGCGGGGTGTCGGTGGCCATCGCGGGGAGCTGCTCGGCCAGGAAGGTGCCGCCGTAGCGGCCGCGTTTGGACACCAGGTAGCCCGCATCGGCCAGGCTCTTGATCGCCTCGCGGACGGTGTCGCGCGAGACCCCCAGCCGCACAGCCAGTTCCCGCTCCGGGGGCAGCGACTCCCCGGGAGCCAGCACACCGAGCCGGATGGTCTGCAACAGCCGGCCCACGGTCTCCTCGAACGCGTTGCCGAGCCGTACCGGGCGCAGCAGCGCCCCACCGGGGACCGGGGATTCCTGGGCTGCGGTCATCGGGAACTACCGGGGCGTCGACGGCGGGGTCACAGTGGCGTTACGTAGGCCGAGCTGATGCCACCGTCGACCAGGAACGTCGAACCGGTGATGAACGACGCGTCGTCGGAGGCCAGGAACGCCACCGCGGCCGCGAGTTCCTCTGGTTCCGCGAAGCGCCCGAGCGGAATGTGCACCAGCCGGCGCGCCGCGCGTTCGGGATCCTTGGCGAACAGTTCCTGCAGCAGCGGGGTGTTCACCGGGCCCGGGCACAGCGCGTTCACCCGGATTCCCTGCCGGGCGAACTGCACACCGAGTTCCCGCGACATCGCCAACACGCCACCCTTGGACGCCGTGTACGAGATCTGCGAGGTGGCCGAACCCATCAGCGCCACGAACGACGCGGTGTTGATGATCGAGCCCTTCTGCGCGGGCACCATGTGGCGCAGCGCGGCCCGGCAGCACAGGTAGACGCTCTTGAGGTTGATGTCCTGGACCTTCTGCCAGGCGGGCAGTTCGGTGGTCTCGATCAGGTCGTCCTCCGGCGGGCTGATGCCGGCGTTGTTGAAGGCGATGTCGACACCACCGTGCACCTCGAAAGCGGTGTCGAACAAGTTGTTCACCGCGTCCTCGTCGGAAACGTCGACCTGTACGAACGTCACGTTCAGTTCGTCGGCAACGGCCTTGCCGGTCGTCGGGTCGACGTCCCCGATGACGACGACTGCTCCCTCGGCCCGCATCCGCTTCACCGTGGCCAGACCGATGCCGCTGGCGCCGCCGGTGACGACGGCGACCTTGCCGGCCAAGCGCTGACTCAGATCCATCTGCGTCTCTTCCATCGTGCTAAAGCTCTCCCATCGCGAAGAAAACGTTCTTGGTCTCGGTGAAGTGCTCCGGGGCGTCGGGGCCCAGCTCGCGACCCAGCCCGGACTGTTTGAACCCGCCGAACGGGGTGTTGTACCGGACCGACGAGTGCGAGTTCACGCTGAGATTGCCGGCCTCAACGGCGCGCGACACCCGCAGCGCACGCGACAGGTTGTCGGTCCAGATCGAGCCGGACAGGCCGTATTCGGTGGCGTTGGCCAGGGCGATGGCATCGGCCTCGTCCTCGAACGGCAGCACCGCCACCACCGGCCCGAAGATCTCCTCGGTCACCGTGCGGTCGGTGCGCGCAGGCGTCAGCACGGTCGGCGCGAACCAGTAACCGGGCCCGGTCGGAGCCGAACCCCGGAAGGCGACGGGCGCGTCGTCGGGCACATAGCCGGCCACCGACTCCCAGTGCGGTTTGGACACCAGCGGACCCATCTCGGTGTCCCGCGCGGTCGGATCCCCCACCACGACGCCCTTGACCGCTGGTTCGAACAATTCCATGAACCGGTCGTACACGTTGCGCTGCACCAGGATCCGGCTGCGCGCGCAGCAGTCCTGCCCCGCATTGTCGAAGACCCCGTAGGGCGCGGTGGCGGCGGCGCGTTCGATGTCGCAGTCGTCGAAGACGATATTGGCGCTCTTCCCGCCCAGTTCGAGTGTGACCCGCTTGACCTGCCTGGCGGCCCCGGCCATCACCTGCGTGCCGACCTCGGTGGATCCGGTGAACACCACCTTGCGCACATCGGGATGAGTGACGAAGCGTTCCCCGATCACCGAGCCGCGGCCGGGCAGCACCTGGAAGAGGTCCGGATCCAGGCCCGCCTCGACGGCCAGTTCGCCGATTCGTAGGGTGGTCAGCGGAGTCCATTCGGCGGGTTTGACCAGTACCGCGTTTCCGGCGGCCAAGGCGGGGCCGAATCCCCACGAGGCGATCGGCATCGGGAAGTTCCACGGTGTGATGATCCCGACCACCCCGAGCGGTTCGTGGATGGTGACGTCGAGGCCGCCGGCAACGGGAATCTGCTTGCCGCTCAACCGTTCCGGGGCGGCCGAATAGAACTGCAGCACATCGCGGACCTGCCCGGCCTCCCATTCGGCCGCGCCGATCGGATGCCCGGAGTTGGCGACTTCGAGCTCAGCCAATTCCCCGATATGGCCGTCCACCACGGCTGCGAAGGATCGCAGCACCGCGGACCGCTCCGCCGGAGCAGCTGCGGCCCACCGTTTCTGGGCCGCCTTGGCCCGGGCCACTGCGTCGTCGACGGCCGCGACGTCGAACCGGTCGACGGTGCGCAGCACCTCCTCGGTGGCGGGATTGATGACGTCGGTGACCGAAGTTGACGTGCTCACTCAGATCCTTTCCGTCGCGTGGTCGCGCGCCGCGGCCACCAGCCCGGTGAACAGCCGCAGATCGTCGAGGCGCTCCTCCGGATGCCATTGCACCGCAACGCAGAAGCCCTCCCCGGGCAACTCGATGGCCTCGATGACACCGTCGACGGTGTCAGTGGCGGCCACGATCAGGCCGTGGCCCAGATCGGCGATCCCCTGATGGTGGTAGCACTGGGCCTCGGTGGAGTCCCCGACGAGCGCGGCGACCCGGGTGCCCGGCACCGTGCGCACCGTCGACGTGCTGAACACCGCGTTGCCGGCCCGGTGACCGGTGTGCCCGAGCGTGTCGGGCAGGTGCTGGTCCAGTGTTCCGCCGAGCGCGACATTGAGCACCTGGGCCCCGCGGCAGATGCCGAGCACCGGCAACCGGCGCGCCAAAGCACCTCGCAGCAGCGCGAATTCCCAGGCGTCCCGATTACCCTCCGGCTCATCGGTTTTCCGGTGTTTGAGGTGACCGTAAGCTGCGGGGTCGACGTCGCGGCCACCGGTGAGCACTAGTCCGTCGAGCCCGTCGAGCACACGTTCCACCACGGCGTCGTCCACCGGTTGCGGCGGCAGCAGCGTCGCGATGCCGCCGGCGCGGGTCACGCCGTCGAGGTAGATCGCGGGCAGGAACGATGCCGGGACGTCCCACACCCCGGTCCGGGCCTTCTGCAGATAGGTGGTCAGTCCCACCACGGGGCGCACCTCGCGGGCAGCGGAATCAGAGGCGTTCAAAGCCGCGCACCCTTTCCCAGTCGGTGACCGCGGAGTTGAACGCGGCCAATTCCACCCGCGCGTTGTTCAGGTAGTGCTCGACCACGTCGTCGCCGAATGCGGCACGGGCCACCGCGGAATCATCGAACAGCTCGGACGCCTCGGCCAGCGTGGTCGGAAGTCGTTGCGCCGAACCGGTATACGCGTTCCCCCTGCACGGTTCCCCGAGTTCGAGACCGTTCTCGATGCCGTGCAGTCCACCGGCGATCAGCGCCGCGACCGCCAGGTACGGGTTGACGTCCCCACCGGGGGCGCGACACTCCATCCGCATGCCGTGGCCGTGCCCCACCACCCGCAGCGAGCAGGTCCGGTTGTCCATTCCCCAGGCGACCGCCGTGGGCGCGAAGCTGCCCTCGACGAATCGCTTGTAGGAGTTGATGTTCGGCGCGAAGAACAGCGTCAGTTCGCGCAGCGTCGCAAGCTGACCGGCCACGAACCTGCGGAACATCGCCGACATCCCGAATCGGTCGTCGCCGTCGGCGAAGACTGCCGAGCCGTCGGTCCCCCGGAACGAGATGTGCACGTGGCAGCTGTTGCCTTCGCGCTCATCGTATTTCGCCATGAAGGTCAGCGACTTGCCGTGTTGATCGGCGATCTCCTTGGCGCCGTTCTTGTAGATCGTGTGGTTGTCACAGGTCACCAGGGCGTCGGCGTAGCGGAACGCGATCTCCTGCTGGCCCAGGTTGCACTCGCCCTTGACGCCCTCGCAGTACATGCCGGCGCCCTCCATGCCCCGGCGGACGTCACGCAGCAGCGGCTCCATCCGGGTGGACGCCAGCATCGCGTAGTCCACGTTGTAGTCGCTGGCCGGTGTCAGATTCCGGTAGCCGGACTTCCAGGCGTCGCGGTAGGTGTCGTCGAACACCATGAACTCCAGCTCGGTGCCGACGAAACACGCCAGCTGGCGCTCCGCAAGGCGATCCAGCTGGGTGCGCAGGATGGTCCGCGGCGCCGGCAGCACCGGGGCGCCGCCGTGGAAGGACAGGTCGGCCATCACCAGCGCGGTGCCCGGCAGCCATGGCAGCAACCGCAGGGTGGCGAAGTCCGGGGTCATCACTATGTCGCCGTAGCCGGTCTCCCAGCTGCTCATGGCGTAGCCGTCGACGGTGTTCATGTCCACGTCGACGGCCAGCAGATAGTTGCAGCATTCGGCACCGTGGTCAGCCACGTGTTCGACGAACAGCCGCGCCGACACCCGCTTTCCGGTGAGCCGGCCCTGCATGTCGGCGAACGCCACGATGACGGTGTCGACCTGTCCCGCAGCCACCAGTGAATGAAGATCGGACTGCGTCAGCATCGGAACTCCCTTCCCCTGCGAGTCAACCATTGGACCGCCGCCATCCGCCGGTGTCCCTGCACAGGTTTACACAACCTTCACCCCAAAGGTAGGACAGCAGACCAATAGCGTCATATTCTCCCCTGAGAAGCCATTCCGAGGACGATCCACGAACAGCCAGGAGAAATCGCTGTGCCCGAAGGCCACGAACTGCTCGACGAGGACGAACGGCACCTCGCCAGACTCGGCTACGCCCAGGAACTGCACCGGTCCTGGTCGGGTTTCTCCAACTTCGCAATCTCGTTCTCGATCATCTCGATCCTGGCGGGCTGCTTCACGTCGTTCGGCCTGGGCTGGAACAACGGCGGGCCGGCCGCGATCGCCTGGGGCTGGCCGATCGTCTCGGCGTTCATCCTGATCATCGGGCTGTGCATGTCCGAACTGGTTTCGGCGTTCCCGACCTCCGGCGGAATCTATTGGTGGGCAGCCAAACTCGGCGGCCCCAAAGCCGGCTATTACACCGGCTGGCTCAATCTGATCGGCCTGATCGCCATCCTGGCGTCGGTCGCCTACGGCTGCGCCACCTTCCTGGACCTGACGCTGGGCACCTTCAGCGACACCTGGCTGGCGGGCTACAGCCTCAAGCGGACCTTCCTGCTGTTCGTCGTCATCCTGGCGATCTCGGCGATCATCAACATCTTCTCGTCACATCTGCTGGCGGTGCTCAACAACATCTCGGTGTGGTGGCACGTCATCGGCGCGGCCGCGGTGATCCTGATCCTGTTCCTGGTGCCCGACCAACACGCCAGCTTCTCCGACGTTTTCGCCAAGACCATCAACAACAGCGGCATGTTCGGCGGCGGCAACTCCGGGTGGGGCTGGCTGCTGTTCGTGCTGCCGATCTCGGCGATTCTGACCCAGTACACGATCACCGGGTACGACGCCTCCGCCCACCTGTCGGAGGAGACCAAGAGCGCGGCCAACGCGGCCGCCAAGGGGATCTGGCGGTCCATCTTCTACTCGGCCATCGGCGGCTGGATCCTGTTGCTGAGCTTCCTGTTCGCGGTACAGGACGCCGACGGGGTGTCCAGCGGCGGCGGCGCCGTGGTGACCATCTTCAACCAGGCCCTGCCGCAGAACATGGTGGTGCTGGTGCTCTTCATCTCCACCGCCGGCCAGTTCTTCTGCACCACCGCATGCCAGACCAGCGCGTCGCGCATGCTGTTCGCGTTCAGCCGCGACCGCGCCGTGCCCGGCCATCAGATGTGGTCGAAGGTCAACGCCAGCCGGGTGCCGTCGGCGGCCGTCATCGTCACGGCCGTTCTCGCCGCGATCATCACGCTGCCCGCCCTCGTCGAGGTGGACATCAACGGCGCGCCCGTCCCGGTGGCGTTCTTCGCCGTGGTGTCCATCGGTGTGGTCGGCCTGTACCTGTGCTTCGCGGTGCCGATCTTCCTGCGCTGGCGGATGGGCGACCGGTTCGAGGTCGGCAGGTGGAACCTGCGCGGCCATTACCGGTGGATGGCGCCGGTCGCGGTCATCGAGATCATCATCACCTCGGCGATCGCGATGTTCCCGACGTCCTCGGGCGGGGTTCCCTGGAACACCGGGGCCTTCGCCTGGAAGTACGTCAACTACACCCCGCTGCTGGTCGGCGGCGTGCTGCTGCTGCTGCTCGTCTATTGGCACGTTTCGGTGAAGCACTGGTTCACCGGTCCGATCAAGCAGGTCGAGTTGACCGGCGACGAAGTGCACGAGATCGGCTAGGCCCCCGCAATAGGCCCACCCGCGGGTGGGTCCCGCGCCCCTCGTGCCTCGGCCGAGGGGCGCGGTCCTGCGGGCGACGATGCCGCGAAGAACGAGCGGCAGGAGGAGCCGCAGCCCCGCCCGCCGCGAGCTGAGTCACCAGGTGCTGGTGCGCATGACCACCTCGGCCGCGAACTGCGCGGTCGATTCCGCGGCGTTGCGGCGGGCAACCATGTCGACCACCCGGAAGTCGCCGTACACGAAGCGCTGGCTGGCCCCGGCGATCGCCCGGGCGCCCGGAGTGCTGACCAACGCGGTGGTGTTCATCTCGACCGGCGGGCATTGCGCATCGCGGACCCGGCCGTCCTGATCGGCGACGGCGGGGTGACCGCGGTCGATCACCACCAGCGCGGTGAACCGGTCCAGCCGGGTGGCGGCCAGTTCCCACGCCACCTCCGCGCCGGCCCGGTCGCCCACGATGACGGCCCACCGTACGCCGACGGTGTCGAGCATCCCCAGCACCGACCCGGGGGTGAGCCGCGGGTCGGCCCCGATGACGATCGTGCGCAGCGACGCGGTGTGCAGACGGTCGCAGACCGCGTCATACGCCGCCACGGCCTGCTGAGCCGCACCCAGGAGCAACACCGCCGGGCTGTGTTCCGGGCCTGCCACACCGACGGGGACCGGATAACCATCAACGGTCATCATCGTCGAGACCACCGGCACACGCTACCGCCCGGCGCGGCGCCGCGGAGCAGTTTCAGGCGTCCCGCATCCGGCGCACCTGCCGGTCGACCACATCGGTAAAGGTTTGCGGCAGCGTCGCTTTGACCGGTATCGACGGATCGTCGGTCGGGAACACCAGACCGAACACGGCGTAGCGGCCCACGTTGGCGAAGGCCATGTAGATGCTGCTCTGCTTCCCGGCCAGGTCCATCGTCTGCCGATAGGTCAGCGTCCCCGTGTCCGACGGCAGCCGCGCGGTGGTGATGGGGATGCCCTCCGACTGCGGGTCGAAGAACGTCTCGAAGTGTTCACATCGGGCGGCGGTGGCGGACAGGGCATCGAGGTCCAGCGACCACGACAGCACGGTCATCTCGATGTGTGCACCGTCGTAGGCAACCGTGTATTTCGCGGCGCTGCCCGGTCCGCGCTGGGCCGACTTCGCGATCACGTCCGTCAGCGCATTGGCGCAGCCTGGCGGCTTGGACAGCATCGACGGCGGCGCACCGGCTCCGTCGGGGACCCCCGGATCCTGGTGGATGCGGTCGAACTGCACGCCGGTCGGGAAGTCCCGCCCGGTCGGCAGCATCTTCTCCAGGGTGGCCCCGGGCCAGGTGGGGGTGCCCGGCACCACGGAACTGCAGGCGGTCGGCCCCAACATCAGCACCGCCGCCGCACACCAGGCCATCCGCCGCCCGACCATGTGCCTCAGGGTAGGCGATCCAGCGCGGTCGTGACCGTCCGTCGCGGCGGGGCGCCGGCGCCGATCAGGTCCAGCACGGCGTCGAGGTCGACGTGTGCGCCCAGCAGGTCGGCCAGCACATCCAACTGCGCGTCGCGGCGGCCCCGCACGTCGGTGTCGCCGGCGGCGGCGAAACCGTCCCGGCCGGCCGCGGCCGCGGCGGCGACCAGCCAGTCGCGCCGGAGCGCATCGTTGTCCAGCAGGCCGTGCCAGTGCGTGCCGAACACCATCCCGCGCCGCAGCCCCACGCCGAGCCAGTCGTCCGCGTCGGTCCCCGCGAGTTGACCGTGATGGATCTCGTATCCGGTCAGCGCCCCCGTGTGCCGGGCCAGCGTCTTGTCCGGCGCGAAAGTGATGTCGGCGTCGAGCAGTCCCAGTCCCGGGACGCTGCCCGCGCCGGACTCCACCCGGTCCTCGATGTGCCGGCACAGCATCTGGAAACCGCCGCACACCCCGAGCACCGCGCGGCCCGCCGCGGCGTGCGCGGTGATGGCGGTGTCCAGCCCGCGGTCGCGCAGCCAGGCCAGGTCGGCTGTGGTGGCCTTGCTGCCCGGCAGGACCACGACGTCCGCGTCGGCCAGGTCCACCGCATCGTGCACCCAGCGCACCACCACGCCCGGCTCGCAGGCCAGGGCCTCCAGGTCGGTGGTGTTGGAGATCCGCGGCAACCGGACCGCGGCGACGTCGAGTGAGTCACGGCCGTGCGGCGGTTGCGGCACGCCCACGGTCCGGCCGGCCGCCGCCGACAGCGAATCCTCGGTGTCCAGCCACAGTTGGTCGCAGTGCGGGATGACGCCGTAGGTGGGCCGGTCGGTCAGCTCCTGCAGCCGGCGCAGGCCGGGCGCCAGCAGGGCCGGGTCGCCGCGGAACTTGTTGACCAGGAAGCCGGCGATCAACGCCTGGTCGGCGGGCTCCAGCACGGCGACGGTACCGAAGAAGTGCGCCAGGACACCGCCGCGGTCGATGTCGCCCACGACCACCACGGGCAGCCCGGCGGCGCGCGCCAGACCCATGTTCGCCAGATCCGTTGCACGCAGGTTGATCTCGGCCGGGGATCCGGCGCCTTCACAGATCACCACGTCGAATTCGGCTCGCAGCGACGCCAATTCGTCGGCGACCACGGCGGCCAGCCGGTTCCGGTGCGCGACGTAGTCGGCCGCCCGCACCTGTCCGATGGGCCGACCACGCACCACCAACTGCGACGTGCGGTCACTGCCCGGTTTGAGCAGCACGGGGTTGAACCGGGTGTGCGGTTCCAGTCCGGCGGCGGCGGCCTGCATCGCCTGCGCCCGGCCGATCTCGCCGCCATCGACGGTTACTGCAGAATTGTTGGACATGTTCTGCGCCTTGAACGGCGCTACCCGAATACCCTTGCGCGCCAGCAACCGGCACAGCCCGGCGACCACCATCGACTTGCCGGCGTCGGAGGTGGTTCCGGCAACCAGCAGCGCGCCGTTCACGGCAGGGTCAGGATCTCGGCGCCGTCGTCGGTGACCACCAGGGTGTGCTCGAACTGTGCGGTCCACTTCTTGTCGCGGGTGGCCACCGTCCAGCGGTCGTCCCAGATCTCGTAGTCGAGCGAGCCCAGGTTGATCATCGGCTCGATCGTGAACGTCATCCCACGTTCGATGACGGTCTCCACCTCCGGCTGGTCGTAGTGCAACACCACCAGACCGTTGTGAAAGGTGGTGCCGATGCCGTGTCCGGTGAAATCGCGAACCACGTTGTAGCCGAACCGGTTTGCGTACGCCTCGATGACCCGGCCGACGACCGACAGCTGCCGGCCCGGCTTGACGGCATTGATGGCCCGCATCGTGGCCTCGCGGGTCCGCTCGACGAGCAGCCGGTGCTCCTCGGATACGTTGCCGGCCAGGAAGGTGGCGTTGGTGTCGCCGTGCACCCCGTCGATGTACGCGGTGACGTCGATGTTGACGATATCGCCGTCCTCGACCACCGTCGAGTCCGGGATGCCGTGGCAGATGATCTCGTTGAGCGACGTGCAGCAGGACTTCGGGAATCCCTTGTAGCCCAGCGTCGACGGGTAGGCGCCGTGATCGAGCATGTATTCGTGGGCAACCCGGTCGAGGTGGTCGGTGGTCACACCCGGTGCGACCGCCCGGCCGGCCTCGGCGAGCGCGCCGGCGGCGATCCGGCCGGCGACGCGCATCTTCTCGATCACCTCGGGGGTCTGCACCCAGGGCTCGCTGCCCTCGTGGACGGTGGGCTGCCACGCGTACTCCGGGCGCGGGATGGACCTGGGCACCGGCAGCGTCGGGGACAGTTCTCCGGGGGCCAGCGCGGTGCGAACAGACATGTGCACCAGGGTAGTCGCGTGCGGCCGGCCCATGTGGTGCCACCCGAACCCCGGCGGGCACACGGGATATCCGATCCGCGGGTCGACCGCCGACGCCCGGCGGTTAACGTGACGGCGTGAATGAATCCATCCACCTGCTCGAACAGCTCAATTACCGCACGGTCGAAGAGACCGACGAGCGGGTGGTCATGGAGATGGACAACCGCCCCGATCTGGTCAACGTGCGCGGCGCCCTGCAGGGTGGGCTGCTGGCCACCCTGATCGACATCGCCGCCGGGATCCTGGCCGGCCGGCACGTGGCCGCCGGACAGGACGTCACCACCGCCGATCTGCACATCAACTATCTGGCCCCGGTGGTCGAAGGACCCGCCCGCGCCGAAGCCACCCTCGTGCGGGCGGGCAAGCGCCTGATCGTGACGGCCGTCGACGTGAAGGACGTCGCGCGCGACCGGCTGGCGTGCCGCGCGACGCTCAGTTTCGCGGTTCTCGATCGGCGCTGACTCGTGACCACCGACGTCGCCCCGAAGTCGCGGCAGGCCTGGCAGTTCGTCTAGCAGCTTCCTTGCCGGTCGTCCCGGCGACGGTGGCGGCGGCCGGTACACCTGGGCGGACACGGGCCTGGACGCCGGCGAGGTACGCGAACGCGTACGCGGCTATCAGGAGCGTTACGGGGTCCCCGGCGAGGAACTGCGCTAGGTCAAGCGGCGCAGCGCCCGCTCGGCCAGCGTCCGGCCGAGCCCCTTGCGGCGCGGGCCGCGGATGTCCACCGACCCCCACGTGACCTTGCCGGTGAGCACGACGTGCGGCTTGCCCTCGGCGGGCTGGTTGACCCGGTGGTCGTGCGCACTGCCGACGATCACCTCGACGTCGTCGATCGACACGCTCGCGCCTTCGGGCAGGCGTAAGTCCAGGGAACCGAACTTCATGTCCAGTTCGATGACGACGATCGGGCCGGCGAACCGCGCTCGGGTGAGGTCGAGGTCCACCGATCCCATCCGGCGCACCAGCGTCAGCCGGGTCGGGACCGTCCACTCGCCCTGCCGTTTGAGCGAACCCATCACGCCGCGCAGTTCGAGGTGGTCGGTGGCCGAGGTGACGATGGCGCCGGGACCGGGCAGGTCGTCGACGAGCGCGTCGAGTTCGTCGCGCATGCGCGCGGTCGCGACCCGCATGGACCGGTCCTCGAACTCGTCGATGTCGAGCAGGCCGAGCGCGACGGCGTTGTGCAACCGACGCAGGGTGCCGTTGCGGTCGGCGTCGGAGACGCGCATGGGGGCGGGCTCGAGGCTGGACATGGCGCGGTCCAGTCTACGGGCGCGGCCGCGGCGCCCGATCCGTCAGGCCAGGTAGCCCGGGGGCAGTGCGTCGAACATCACCTTGGTCATCCGCACCGCGTACTCGGAGCTGCCGCCGCCCACGATGAGTGCGGCGAACGCCAGGTCGCCGCGGTAACCCGCGAACCAGGCGTGCGAACCGCCGGCGAACTCCGCCTCGCCGGTCTTGCCGCGGACGTCGCCACAGCAGTCGCCGAGTTCCTTGGCCGTTCCGCTGGTGACCACCATCCGCATCATCGAGCGCAACCCGTCGAGCATGTCCGCGCCGATGGGTGGCTGCTGCTGGGCATTGACCTGCGTCGGCCGGCCCACGATCAGCTGCGGCACCGGGGTCCGGCCGGCCGCGATGGTGGCCGCCGCCAGCGCCATGCCGAACGGGCTGGCCAGTACCTTGCCCTGGCCGAAGCCGTCCTCGGTGCGCTCGGCCAGGTCGACGGTCGGCGGGACGGACCCGGTCACCGTGGGCAACCCGTCGATGACGTAGTCGGCGCCGATGCCGTACTGGGCCGCGGTCTGGTTCAGCGCCCGCGGGGGCATCCGGCTGGCCAACTCCGCGAACGTGGTGTTGCACGAGTTGGCGAAGGCCCGCGCCATCGGCACGGTCCCCAGGTCGAACTTGTTGTAGTTCGGCACTACTCGGTGCCCGATCTCGGCCTCACCCGGGCAGCCCAGCGGGGTGTCCGGCGTTGCCATGTCGCGTTCCATCGCCGCACCGGCCGTGACGATCTTGAACGTCGAGCCGGGCGGGTAGAGACCCATGGTCGCGGTCGGTCCGTCGGAATCGGCCGCGGCGTTCTGCGCGACAGCCAGGATCTCGCCCGTCGACGGCTTGATCACGACGAGCATCGCCTTGCGCCACTGCCAGTCCACCGCCTGCTGGGCGGCGTTCTGCACGACGCGGTCGAGCGTGATCGACACCGACGGCGCGGGCGCGGGTGCTACGTCGTTGAGGACGTCGACGTCCAGGCCGTTCTGGTTGACGCTGACGACCTCCCAGCCGGCCGCGCCGTCGAGTTGGTCGATGACCGCCTTCTTGACCTCCCCGACGATCGCCGGGGCGAAGGCGGGGTCGGTGGGCAGCAGGTCGGCGATGGGTGTGACGACCACGCCCGGCCGCTGCGCGATCGCCGGTGCGACGCGGTCGTTGTCGTCCTTGTTCAAGGTCACCAGGTCCATGCGCGACGCCGCGCTGGTCTGTTCGGCCAGGCGTTGCGGGTTGTCCAGGGCGTTGTCGAAGGGCCGCAGCGCGTCGACCACCGCCCGCGCCGACGCCATCAGCTCGGGGCCGGCGAGTTTGGCGTCGAGGCTGTAGCGGTACAGGTTGCCCGGCCGCAGCACGTCGGTGCCGCCGAGTTCGTTGACTGAGGCGCGCTCCGGCGCGTCGGCGCGCAGCTCGAGGGTCTGATGGTCACCCAGCTGCGGGTGCAAACCCGTTGCGGCCCAACGCACTTCCCAGCGCCCCTCGTTGCGGACCATGTTGAGCTGACCGTCGTAGGTCCAGGTGCGGTCCTTGGGCAGGTGCCAGGTGTAGCGGTAGTCGACGGTTCCGGTGTCCTCGGTGAAGCCGGAACTGAGCACCTGGGCGTCCAGGTGCGAGGCCTGCAGGCCGGCCCAGGACGCGTTGAGCGCGGTGCGCGCGTCGTCCGGGCGGTCGGTCAGTTGCGCCGCGGCGGTGGTGTCACCGGTGGCCAGTCGCGCGAAGAACTGCGCAGCGGTCGGCGCGGGCCCGTCGGGTCTCGGCGTGCAGGCCGAGGCCGCGGTTCCGATCAGCGTCGCGATGGCCATGACCGAAACGTGTGTGACTGTTGATCTCATTGTGACCATTGAGGCTGATGTTAAGACTTGCTGGGCTCGGCAGCGCGTAGCGACACCACCCAACCCGCGTCCCCGCAGTACTTTCAGCGTTCCCTGCGAGGCCCACTCGGGCGTTGTCGCAGCATCCGCTGAAACCCGGTGACGGGCGGACTGCCCCCCGGAGCCGATTTCAGCCGTCTCTGCGAGGTCCACTCGCACGACGTCGCAGCACACGCTGAAAACGGATGCCGCGACGCACTCAGCCGGAATCAGTCCAGCAGCACGGTGGCGAAAGTGCCCACCTGGCTGAAGCCGATCTTGGCGTAGGCCGCCCGCGCCACGGTGTTGAAACTGTTCACGTACAGGCTGGCCGTGCGGCCACCGGCCACCACCGCCGCGGCCAGCGCGGCCGTCCCGGCGGTACCCAGGCCGTGCCCGCGCCGTTCCGGGTGCACCCAGACACCCTGGATCTGACCGACCGTCGGCGACTCGGAACCAACCTCGGCCTTGAAGACCACCTCGCCGTGTTCGAACCGCGCCCACGCCCGGCCCGCGGCGATCAGCCCGGCGACCCGGCGCCGATAGCCCCGCCCGCCGTCGCCCAGGCGCGGGTCGATGCCGACCTCGCCGATGAACATGTCCACGGCGGCAACCAGATACGCGTCGAACTCGTCGATGCGCACGCGCCGCACCGCAGGGTCGGCGGCGCACAGCGGCTGGCCCGACAGCGCCAACAGCGGCTGGTCGCCCCGGACGTCACGCGCCGGACCCCACGCCGACTGCAGGCGCTCCCACATCGGCAGCACCAGTTCGGCGCGGCCGACCACCGAGGAGCAGCGCCGCGCCGAACCCATCGCCTTGTCCGCGAAGGCATTCAGATCGGCCGTATGCCCGCGCAGCGGGATCAGGTTCGCCCCGGCGTAGCACAGCGACTCGTCGGCGTGGCGCCGCGTCCACAGTTCACCGCCGATGGCGCCGGGATCGATGCCGTGATCGGCAACGCGTGCGGCCACCATGCAGGAGCCGACGGTGTCGGCGCCCAACACCCGATGGACCGCGTCGACGTCGCGCACCACCGACACCCGTCGCTCATCGACAAGGCGAAACAATGGCGGAGCCGACATGGGGGACCCGATCCGTACGTGAGGAAGCGCCCTCAGCTTACGGTGACGACCGGCGAACCGCTGGAACTTCCGTCCCCTGCGCGCGCTTCGCCCGTCTCCGAACTCCTTTCGGAGGCCAGCCGCAGCGCCTCCTCGATCAGCGTCTCGACGATCTGCGCCTCGGGCACGGTCTTGATGACTTCGCCCTTGACGAAGATCTGCCCCTTGCCGTTGCCGGACGCCACACCTAGGTCGGCCTCGCGCGCCTCACCGGGGCCGTTGACGACACAGCCCATGACGGCGACCCGCAGCGGCACGTCCATGCCCTCCAGGCCGGCACTGACCTCGTTGGCCAGCGTGTAGACGTCGACCTGAGCGCGCCCGCACGAGGGGCACGAAACGATCTCCAGCGAGCGGGGCCGCAGGTTCAGCGACTCCAGGATCTGGTTACCGACCTTGACCTCTTCGGCGGGCGGGGCGGACAGCGACACCCGGATGGTGTCGCCGATTCCACGGGACAGCAGGGCGCCGAACGCGACGGCCGACTTGATGGTGCCCTGGAAGGCGGGGCCAGCCTCGGTGACGCCCAGGTGCAGCGGGTAGTCGCACTGCGCGGCCAGCTGCTCGTAGGCCGCGACCATGACGACGGGGTCGTTGTGTTTCACGCTGATCTTGATGTCACCGAAGCCGTGCTCCTCGAACAGCGAGGCCTCCCACAGCGCCGACTCCACCAGCGCCTCCGGGGTGGCCTTCCCGTACTTCTCCAGGAACCGCTTGTCCAGCGACCCGGCGTTGACGCCGATACGGATCGGGATGCCCGCGGCGCCGGCGGCCTTGGCGACGTCACCCACCCGGCCGTCGAACTCCTTGATGTTGCCGGGGTTCACGCGGACTGCCGCGCACCCGGCGTCGATCGCCGCGAAGATGTACTTCGGTTGGAAGTGGATGTCCGCGATCACCGGAATGTTGCTGTGCCGGGCGATCTCGGCCAGCGCGTCGGCGTCCTCCTGACGCGGACACGCCACCCGCACGATGTCGCAGCCCGACGCCGTCAGCTCCGCGATCTGCTGCAGCGTGGCGTTGACGTCGTGGGTCTTGGTGGTGCACATCGACTGCACCGAAATCGGGGACTCACTGCCCACCCCGACATTGCCGACCATGAGCTGACGGGTCTTGCGGCGGGGGGCCAGAACGGGCGGCGCGCCGGAACCGACGGGCGGCATGCCGAGTCCGATGGACGTCATGGTGATTCCTTACTGGAAGGGCCGGATCGGGTTGATGAAGTCGGCGGTGACCGTCAGCAGGGTGAAACCGAGCAGCACCGCGGCGACCACATAGGTCACCGGCATCAACTTGAGGTAGTTCACCGGCGCGGCGGCGACCAGACCGCGGGCCTTGCGGATCATGTTGCGGATCTTCTCGAAGACCGCGATGGCGATATGCCCGCCGTCCAGGGGCAGCAGCGGCACCAGGTTCACCGCGCCCAGCACGAAGTTCAGCTGTGCGAGGAAGAACCAGAACGCCACCCACAGTCCGTGTTCGACGCTGTCACCGCCGATGATGGACGCCCCGACGATGCTTATCGGGGTCTCGGGATCTCGTTCCGCTCCACCGATGGAGTGCACCAGCGCACCCATTTTGGTGGGGATCTTGGCCAGCGACTTGCCGAGTTCGACGGCCAGATCGCCGGTGAAGGCGAAGGTGGCCGGCACGGCGGTCAGCGGGTTGTACTGCGTGGGCCCCGGCAACTCGGCCGCGCTGACGCCGATGGCGCCGACGGTGACCGGTTCGGCGGCCTCCGCGGACGTGAAGCGCTGGGTCTGCGCGACGTCGACGGTGACGACGCGAATCGCGCCATCCCTTTCAAAGGTGATGGGCACCGGCCCGTGCAGCGAGCGGATCGCGGCCGCCATGTCGGTGAACGTTGCCACCCGGGTGTCGCCGACCTGGACGATGGTGTCACCGGCGCGGATTCCGGCCAGCGCGGCCGGGCCCGGTCCCGGATCCGGGCAGGGACCGAAGGGGTTGGCGTCGTCCGGTCCGGCCGCCTTTTTGATCTGCGGTGCGACGCAAGCGGTTTCGCCGACGATCGCCGTGGTGGGCGGATGCAGGTCGGGCAGCCCCCAGCTGATCGCGATCCCGTAGAGCACCACCAGGCCGATCACGATGTTCATGGCCGGACCGGCGAACAGCACCGCCACGCGCTTCCAGGTCTTCTGCTTGTACATCGCGTAGCGCTCTTCGCCGGGTTCGAGTTCCTCGACGGAGGTCATCCCCGCGATGTCGCAGAAGCCGCCCAGCGGGATGGCCTTGACGCCGTATTCGGTGCTGTCGATCTTGTTAGGCCGGCGCGTCGACCACAGGGTGGGCCCGAAGCCCACGAAGTAGCGGCGCACCTTCATGCCGGTGGCCCGCGCCACCCACATGTGGCCGCACTCGTGCAGTGCGACCGAAATCAGGATGCAGACGAAAAAGAAGAGGACGCCGAATGTCCAACTCATGTGGTGCTGACGACCTCCCGGGCTACCGCGCGTTGGGCCCGCTCCCGGGCCCAGTCCTGCGCATCGAGTACGTCCTCCACGGTAGCGGGTTGCGCGGACCACTGGTCGGCCGCGCGCAACACCTCGGCGACGGTTCGGACAATGGCCGGGAACGAAATGCGGCCCTGCAGGAACGCCGCCGCTGCTTCCTCATTGGCAGCGTTGTAGACGGCGGTCATGCACCCGCCCGTCGTCCCGGCGCGCCGGGCGAGGTCCACCGCGGGGAAGACGGCGTTGTCGAGGGGCTCGAACTCCCAGGTCGACCCGGTGGTGAAGTCGCAGGCGGCCGCCGCGGCGGGCACCCGGTCCGGCCAGCCCAGCGCCAGCGAGATCGGCAGTTTCATGTCCGGCGGGCTGGCCTGGGCGATCGTCGAACCGTCGGTGAAGGTGACCATCGAATGCACGATGGACTGCGGGTGGACCACCACGTCGATCCGCTCGTAGGGGACGCCGAACAGCAGGTGGGTCTCGATCAGCTCAAGTCCCTTGTTGACCAAGGTGGCCGAGTTCAGCGTGTTCATCGGCCCCATCGACCAGGTGGGATGTGCGCCGGCCTGCTCGGGCGTGACCGATTCCAGGGTGCCGGCGGCCCAGCCGCGGAACGGCCCGCCGGAGGCGGTCAGCACCAGCCGGGCGACCTCGTCGGGGGCGCCGGACCGCAGGCACTGGGCCAGCGCGGAGTGTTCGGAGTCCACCGGGACGATCTGGCCGGGAGCCGCGGCCCGCAGCACCAGCGGCCCGCCGGCGACCAGGGATTCCTTGTTGGCCAGCGCCAGCCGCGCCCCGCTGTGCAGGGCGGCCAGGGTCGGCTTGAGGCCCAAGGCGCCCACCAGGGCGTTGAGCACGACGTCGACCCCGGTCTTCCCGGCGGTTTCCTCGACGATGCGGGTGGCGGCCTCCGGCCCGGCGTACGGCACGTCGCCGAGGCGCGCGGCGGCGTCGACGTCGGCGACGGCGATGTTGGTGACGCCGGTCGCGGCGCGCTGTGCGGCCAGCACGTCGGTGTTGCCACCGCCGGCGGCCAGTCCGACGACCTCGAAGCGGTCGGGGTTGGCGGCGACCACCTCCAGGGCCTGGGTGCCGATCGACCCGGTACTGCCCAGGATCAAGACTTTCAGTCGCTGGTTGGCCACCGGACCATTGTGCCGCGTGTCGGGTCTTGACCGGTAAGCGCTGGACGGGCAGACTCCTACACCATGTCGGAATTTCCTACACCACGTCGGAACAAGCTTCGCCACTGGTTCATGCTCCCCGACCCCGCCCCTGCCGCCGACTACGGTTTCTTCGGTCCCGGCTCGGTGACCTGGAAGGTGTGGAGCTACCCCACCTCCCTGTCGATCGGCTTCCAGCGGGCCGTCGTCATCGAGGAACTCGACCCCGGGCTGGTCGCCGCCGTCGACAAGACCCATGACATCTACAACCGCCCGCGCACCCGGTACGACCGCACGCTGCGGTACTTCGCCATGGTGGCCTTCGACGGCAGCGCGGCCACCGCCAAGGCGGCCGACGTCCTGGTCAAAGTGCATTCCAAGGCGATCGGCGAGGACCCGGTGACGGGCCGGCACTACGACGCGAACGACCCGGCCTCCCAACTGTGGATCCACCTGACCGCGTGGCATTCCATCCTGGTCGCCTATGAGCGTTACGGCCCCGGAAAGCTCGCCGCGGCCGACGAGGAGCAGTACTGGGCCGAGTGCGCCCTGGCCGCCGAACTGCAGACCTGCGATCCCGCCGACGTGCCCCGCACCCGGCGGGGCGTCCAGGAGTATTTCGAGACGATGCGGCCCCAACTGATCGGCTCGGAGATCGCCCGCCAGGCGATGAACCACCTGCTGCGCGCCGAGGTGATGCTGCCGCCGGTGCCGCTGCTGCTGCGCCCCGCGACCCTGGTCGCCACCGCATTCGTCCGGCGCGGCACGCTGGCGACCATGCCGCGCTGGATGCGCGAGATGTCCGGACTGTCCACCTCCCGGACGCTCGACGCCGCCGTGCGCCTGCCACTGCGGGTGAGCTTCGTGGTGATCGCCCGCAGTCTGCGGCTGCAGCTGATGTTGTTGAAGTTGTTGTCGCCCAACACCGTCGAGGTCGCCGCGCGCGCACTGATGGGCACCCCGCCGATCGATCCGGTCACCACCACGCCGCGGGAGGCCCAGGCCCTGCTGGGCTTCGACAGCCCCCGGCAGGCGCATCGGGAACTGCGGGCCCGCCAGCACACCCGGGTGTTCGGCGAGCACCTCGCCCCCAGCGACGAGGGGCTGCTCGAATCGCAGCCCATCCTCGGACCTGTCGGGTGATGCGCGCCGCCGACAGCCGGCGGGCCCAGCACCTGGGCCCGCAGCGGCGCCGGCCCCAGGTGCTCGACACCGCGCTGGAGATCGCCGCCGATCGCGGCTTGGCGGCGGTGACGATTGCCGCCATCTCGGATCGGATGGGTGTCAGCCGGCCCGTGGTCTACGACTGCTACCCGGGCCGCGGCGAGGTGCTGGCCGCCCTGCTCGAGCGCGAGCGTGAGGTGGCCCTGGAACGGCTGTCGGCGATCCTGCCGCCGCTGAAGACCGGTTCGGTGGAACAGATGTTCGTCGACGGATTCACCTCGCTGCTCGACGACGTCGCCCAGCGGCCCGCGTCGTGGCGGATCATCTTCGCCAATGACCCGGAACCCGTTTTGGCGCAGGCGATTTCACGGGGCCGAGGAGTGCTGCGCACACACGTGGCCGATGTCATGCGGCCGTTGTTCGAACGCTGGCAGATTGCCGACCTGGACCGCGTCACCCCGGTGCTGACCGAGTTGTTCATCGCGATCTGCGAAGCGGCTGCGCGCATGCAACTGGAAACCGCAGACGAACCGGATCGGCTGGCAGGCATCGTCGGCCCGGCCGCCTACCGGGCGCTGCGCGCACGGAACTGATCCGTCCGAACACCGTCCTGGCGTGCATTTCCCAGACGCCGCGAAGGGGCACACTCGGTAGCCATGCCGACCACCCGCCTGCTGAGGTTCCGGCGCGACCTCGGCTGCCCGACCGGGTCCGCATGATCGCTGCGTCATTCCTGGTCAAGGACCTGAACCTGCCCTGGCAGTGGGGTGCGCGGCGGTCTCTCGGCCGGCTGGTGGACGGCGACGTCGCCAGCAACAACCACGGCTGGCAGTGGGCGGCCGGCAGCGGGACCGATGCGGCGCAGCACTTCCGGGTGTTCAACCCGGAGACGCAGGCCGCCAAGTTCGACCCCGACGGCGCCTACGTGCGGCGCTGGATCCCCGAGCTGGACACCACGCGGACCGATCGTCGACCACGGCCGCGAACGCGCTGAGGCGCTGCGCCGATACCAGCGGATCCGCTGAACCCAGCGCCACCCGGTGTGCCAGAATGTCAGCCATGGTGAGCACCGAAGTGGAGCGTTACGACGGCGTCGACGAGGCCGAGGTGCCGTCGGCCAAATGGGGTTGGAGCAAGATCAACTACCGCACCTGGCACATCACCGGACTGTTCATCATCGGGTTCCTGCTGCTGATGTTGCGCGGCAACCACGTCGGCAAGGTCGAGGACATCTTCCTGATCAGCTTCGCGCTGCTGGCCGCCGGAATCCTGATCCGCGACTGGTGGGGCCGCCACCGCGGCTGGCTCCGCTAACTCCCCGAGCCCCCCACTTCGCCCAAACGTACGTTTCGGCGAACTTGTTCGAGAAGCTCGCGCCATGTCGTCCATCTCGGCGGACTACCCGCCTTCGGCGGCCAGCTGTCCGCATGCCGCCGCAATCTCGCGGCCGCGTGTATCCCGCACCGTGCACGACACCCCCTTGGCCCGCACCCGCTTCACGAACTCCCGCTCCACCGGTTTGGGACTGGCGTCCCACTCGCTGCCCGGGGTCGGATTGAGCGGGATCAGATTGACATGCACCAGCGGCCCGAACGCGGTGTGCAGCTTGCGGCCCAGCAGATCGGCACGCCACGGCTGATCGTTGACATCCCGGATCAGGGCGTACTCCACCGATACCCGCCGGCCGGTGACATCGGCGTAGTAGCGCGCGGCCGCCAGCGCCTCGGCGATCGGCCACCGGTTGTTGACGGGCACCAGGGTGTCGCGCAGCTCGTCGTCCGGGGCGTGCAGCGACAGCGCCAGTGTCACCCCCAGCCGCTCGTCGGCCAGTCGGCGGATCGCCGGGGCCAGCCCGACCGTCGACACCGTCACCGAGCGCGCCGAGATCCCGAATCCGTCCGGCGGGGCCTCGATGATGCGACGGACCGCCGCGACCACCCGGTTGTAGTTGGCCAGCGGCTCCCCCATACCCATGAACACGACGTTCGAGAGCCGGCCGCTGAACTCGTCGCGCATGGCCACCGCGGCGGCGCGCACCTGCTCGACGATCTCGGCCGTCGACAGGTTGCGCGTCAGGCCGCCCTGGCCCGTCGCGCAGAACGGGCATGCCATCCCGCAACCGGCCTGCGACGAGATGCACACCGTCGCACGGTCGGGATACCGCATCAGGACCGATTCGAAGGTGGTCCCATCGCCCGCGCGCCACAACGTCTTTCGCGTCTCCCCCCGATCGCACTGGACTTGCCGCACGACGGTCAACAGGCTCGGGAACAGCGCGTCGGCGACCTGCTGGCGCACCGCGACCGGCAGATCGGTCATCTCCCGCGGATCGCCCGTCAGCCGTCCGTAGTACTGCGTGGCCAACTGCTTGGCCCGGAACGCGGGCAACCCCAGTTCGGTGACGGCAGCCACGCGGGCCGCGGCGTCGAGGTCGGCGAAATGCCGCGGCGGCATCGTCCGCCGCGGTGCCTCGAACACCAGCTCCTGCTTCATCCGCTCCAGTATGGGGGCTTCGCAGCCCGGAACCCCATCCGAGCGTCAGGTCAGCAGGGTCAACACGATCCAGGTGGCCGCGGCCGACGGCAGGATCGAGTCGATGCGGTCCATGATGCCGCCGTGGCCGGGCAGCAGCGTGCCCATGTCCTTGATGCCCAGATCGCGCTTGACCTGTGATTCGACCAGATCGCCCAGCGTGCCGGTGACGACCAGGAAAATGCCCAGCGGTATGCCGATCCACCACGGGTGGTGCAGCAGGAAGTGGACCGACAGGATCGCCGCGATCGTCGCGAAGACCAGCGAGCCGGTGAACCCCTCCCACGATTTTTTGGGGCTGATCGCCGGCACCATGGGGTGTTTCCCGAACAGCACGCCCGCGGTGTAGCCGCCGACGTCGGAGCACACCACCACCAGCAGCATGGTGAACACCCGGGCCCAGCCGTCCTCCGGGTAGATCAACAGCACCCCGAAGGCCCCGAACAACGGAATCCAGGCGGCCAGGAAGACCGTCACCGACACGTCGCGCAGGTAGTTCTGCGGGGCGCTCTTGAGTCCCTGCGCCAACAGACGCCACACGAGGCACACCAGCACCGTGCCACCGAACGCGCCCAGCGCGCCGGTCGTGCCGAACGGCCAGGTCAGCCAGATCATCGCCTGGCCACCGACCAGCAGCGGCCAGATCGGGATGACGTAGCCGCCCTCGCGCAGCCGGCGCGCCACCTCGTGGGTGGCGACCGCGATGGCCACCGCGACCACCGGAATCCACACCCGGGGCGCCCACAGCAGGATGGCGATCAGCCCGAAGCCCAGCGTGACGCCGACGCCTATCGCCGCGGGAAGGTTGCGCCCGGCGCGCGAGGTCTTTGCAGGGGGCTCTAGGGGCTCGGGCTCTGCCACGGATCAGGCTGCTGGAGGAGGTCAGACCTCCAGCAGTTCGCCTTCCTTGTGCTTGACCAGTTCGTCGATCTGCGCGGTGTAGTTGTGGGTGGACTTGTCGAGGTCCTTCTCGGCGCGGGTGACCTCGTCCTCACCGGCCTCGCCGTCCTTCTTGATCCGGGCCAGCTCCTCCATCGCCTTGCGGCGGACGTTGCGGATGGACACCTTGGCGTCCTCGCCCTTGCCCTTGGCCTGCTTGACCAGCTCGCGGCGACGTTCCTCGGTGAGCTGCGGGATGGCCACCCGGATGACATTGCCGTCGTTGCTCGGGTTGACGCCCAGGTCGGAGTTGCGGATGGCGTCCTCGATGTTGCGCAGCTGGGAGGCCTCGTAGGGCTTGATGACCACCAGGCGGGCCTCGGGCACATTGATGCTCGACAGCTGTGTGATCGGGGTCATCGAACCGTAGTAGTCGATGTTTATCCGGTTGAACATTCCGGGGTTGGCGCGGCCGGTACGAATGGACGCCAGGTCGTCACGGGCCACCGTCACGGCCTTCTCCATCTTCTCCTCGGCGTCGAAGATCGCCTCGTCAATCACGCTGGTTCTTCTCCCATCCGGCCTCAGTTGTGACCAGTGTTCCGATCTTCTCACCCGCGACCGCCCGGGCGATGTTGCCATCCGTCAGCAGGTTGAAGACGAGAATCGGCATGCCATTGTCCATGCACAGGCTGAAGGCGGTGGCATCGGCGACGGCCAGGCCCCGGTCGATCACCTCGCGGTGGGTGACGGTGGTGAGCAGTTCGGCATCCGGGTTGACCCGCGGGTCGTCGGTGAACACGCCGTCGACCGCCTTGGCCATCAACACCACGTCGGCGCCGATCTCGAGCGCTCGCTGCGCGGCGGTGGTGTCGGTGGAGAAGTACGGCAGCCCCATGCCGGCGCCGAAGATCACCACCCGGCCCTTCTCCAGGTGCCGGCGTGCGCGCAGGGGAATGTAAGGCTCGGCCACCTGCCCCATCGCGATCGCGGTCTGCACCCGGGTCTGGATGCCTTCCTTCTCCAGGAAGTCTTGCAGCGCAAGGCTGTTCATGACGGTGCCGAGCATGCCCATGTAGTCGCTGCGGGTGCGTTCCATGCCGCGCTGCTGCAGCTGCGCACCGCGGAAGAAGTTGCCGCCGCCGATCACGACGGCGACCTGGACACCGCTGCGGACCACCTCGGCGATCTGGCGGGCCACCAGCGCCACGACGTCGGGGTCCAGGCCCACCGCGCCGCCGCCGAACATCTCACCGCCGAGTTTGAGAAGCACCCGGTGGTATCCGGGGCGAATTGCGGATCGCTCGGCGTCGGTGGTGCTTTCCGCCATCAGACTCCTCGAACTGCTCGCGCCGGACGGGCCGTCGCACAGGACGGCCCGCCGACCATCCTGCCAAACGGCGGGTCCATCCGGGGCGGGGGGCGTGAAGTGCGAGGCACGCTACCGTGGCGACGATGTTCACCGAACCACCGTCGCGACCTGACCTACGTCACCCGCCCCGGCCGGAGCCGGCGACCTACCGGGCGCGGATCGCGCTGGACGATTCATGGCCGCCGATCTGGCGACGCCTTGACCTGCGGTGCGATCTGCCACTGGACGTCGTGCACCAGGCGATTCAGGCGGCATTCAGCTGGGATGACTATCACCTGTACCGGTTCTCGCTCGGCGGCCGCGCGTTCGATCGCGACAGCCAGTCGTTCCTGTGCGCGTACGACACGGCCAACCGGGAGTTCGAGGACGACGACGGCCTGCCGGCCTCCGATGTCCGCCTGGACCAGACCCTGCACAACCCGGGGGACGTTCTCCACTACGTGTACGACTACGGCGACAACTGGGAGCTCACGCTCACGCTCGACGAGGTGCGGCCGGTGCGCGACGACTCCCCCGCCGCGGCCCTGGTGGACGGCAAACAGGCGGCCCCGCCGGAGGACTGCGGCGGGTTGAGGACGGCAACCGACCTCGCCGAAGTTGTGGAGGATCCCGCACACTTTCCCGCCGACGACATCCGCCGGGCGCTGCGTGGACCATTCTTCGTCTCCTACGAGGCCGGCCTGGATCTACACCTGATCGAGCTGTTTCAGCGGCGCGAACCCGACCCGGACCGCCTCGCCCGGCTGATCGCCGGGCCGACCACGCTGCCCGACGACGAACTCACGGCGTGCCTGCGGGCGCACCGGTGGTTCCTCGACCGCGCAGCCGACGGTGGTATCGCCTTGACCTCCGCGGGCTACCTCAAGCCAGCCGATGTGGTCGAGGCGGCGAAAATCGTTCCGGCGATGGCTGATTGGATCGGCAGCCACAACCGCGAGGTGCAGTCCGCCCCGATTCTGCATTTTCGGCAGTCGCTGCAGTCGATGGGACTGCTGCGCAAGTACAAGGGCAGCCTGGTCCTGACGAAGGCGGGTGCCGCGGCCCGGCGTGACCCGGCGAGTTTGTGGACCCATCTGGCGCAGCGGCTGTGCCCGTCGGAGGGCGATTCGTTCGACGGGCAGGCCGGTTTGTTGCTGTTGGCCTACGCTGGGAGCGTTGAGGACGGTGTGCTGCCCCTCGACGAAATCGCCGATTTCCTCAATGATTTCGGCTGGCGCCATGGGGATGGCACGCCGCTGCGCGGCTACGAGCTCTACCGGTTGCCCCAATACGATGCGCTCGTCAACGTCGCCGACCCTCTCCGAACACGGGATCGCCGCGGCCGGATCAGCGCCGCCGCTTCCACCCTGGCGCGGGCGGCACTGCGACGAAGCGCCGCCGGCGGCACTGATGGGAATCGATGATGGCCTCCATGGGATCAGAGTACTGATGAAGTCCCATTTGACCGGACCACTCCTGATCGCCCGCCGCGATCAGCTCAGCCGGTCTCGTTGTCCGGGCGCTGCCGAAGCTTCGTCATGGCCGGTGCTCGACCGGTTCGCTCGATGAACTCCGCGCCCAACGCGGCCACCTCATTCGGACAGCGCAATTTGCCGCCGCAATTGGTCACGCTGTCCGATGATCCATTCCCGACGATCGGCGATCAGATAGTGCGGGGAGCCCAATTCCACGTCATAAGTGTCGTCCCGGAAGCCGCCGGCCCGCAGCATGACGGATGCTCGCTGCGAGGGGTTGCCCTTGACGCCAAAGTAGTTCGCGACATCTGCGGCCCGGAGGCGAAGCCGTCCGGGCCGCGTGTCGAACAGGCCGTTCGCCTTACCGGCAATCCACACCACCGCCGCGGCCGCCGTTTCCACGCGGGCTTTGCGCCTGAACACCGCCGCGTCCCCGGAGGCGACGCGCGCGAGCACCCGGCGCGCCACAGTGCGGTATTCGACGTCGAGCAACTCGTCACAGCAGCGGTCCGTCAGCGCGAGCACCTCGGCAACCCGGGCGGCCACATCGTCGGCGATGCCCGACCAATCGAACGGCTCGTCGGGTAGCGGCACGGTATCGATGCGGTCCAATTGCTCTGCGCCGCCGACGCTTCGAGCGAAGGTCTCCAGCTCCATCTCCTCGAACCAGTACGGCTCGTCGAATCCCGGCAGACCAAGCTCGCCCGCACCGATACCGAGCGCATCGAGCAGCGCCGCCGGCCCCTGCGGCCGAGGCGAGCGGATCACTTCCTGATACCCCGGCGCGCTGAGTTCGATCGCTGCCAGCGTCTCATCGGTCAGTTCCGCGCTCAGGCCGGATTCGTTGTGGGCGAAGCGCACAAAGGCTCGTAGCAGCTCCGGCGCCTTGGCCAGGTATTCAGCGGGCGCGACGATCTTGCGGGGTAGCCAGTCCTCGAACAGGATCTCGACCCGTACCGCGCTCCACCGCAACGGATCGCCCGGGCCGTAATCGGTGCCGTACCAGAGCAGCGAGTCGAGTAGGTCACGATGGTCGGCGTCGTCGAGCGGACGTCCCCACTGCGAGACGAAGAATCGATTCGCGAGTTGGCTGAGGTCCGACGAATCCCATTGGGGCCGTTGATAACCGGATCCCCCCTCGGGAAACCCTCGGGTCACCCACTCGATCAGCGGGCGACAGGCGGGCCACGACTCGGTTTCCAGCGGCGGGAATGTGATGGCAGCGGTTTCGATGGCATCGTCGAGCCAGGCGCGCGCGTCGGCCAGGCTGAGTTCCTCCCAGATCGAGTCGGTTTCGTCGGCGATGCACCGGTATTGGGTGATCATGTCGGCGATCGGTTCGGCCACCACGAAGGCGTCCTTGACCAGTCGGCCGAAGTTGTGGTCGATGTAGACGATGAAGGTCAGCTCGTAGCTGCCCGCCAGCCGAACCCCGATCATGATGTTCTCGCCGTCGCCGAGGACGTGCCCCATCCGCACCGCCCGGTAGGCCGACGTCTGCCCCAGCTTCCTCAGCCACTCCGGTCCGGTATCGGGCCGGGTGGCCAGTTCACGCCGGATACGCGCACGCAGCACGTCGTCGTCATCGGCGAGTTCGGCGATCACCGACAGCAGTGCCGTGGTTTCCGGTGCCGCGACGTCGACGAACGTCGCGGCGAGTTCTTCGCGGGTCGGCGTGTCCGGGGCCGCATCCGCCCGGGCGAACGGATGGTCCCTGCCACGTGGGTCGACGGCGGTCAGCAAGGTGCTGACATAGCTGAGCAGATGCAGCGGATCCGGATCGTCCAGCGCTGCTCGCACGTGACCGAACAGATCCGGCTCGGCCGACTCATGGCGCATCGAACTGGGGTCACGACGCGTCCGGCGATGCTTGGCTGCGCGGCGTTGACGGTTCGATTTCGACATGGCGCCACGCTACGCGACGTGGCCTCTGCGGTGATCATCCGCACGCCGTGGTTACAAAGGGTCGGTGCCCGATGTCATCGAACCCCGGCTGCTCGGTCAGCGGGTGGTGGCGATCCTCGAGACCGGTACCCGGGTGGCGACCTGCAAGCTGGCCACCCTGATGGCGCTCATCGACCACTGAAACTAACTGCCCCGCAATATATTCCGGGCATTCAGAATGAATTGCGCGCTTCTACACACGCAGCTGCACCTGTACCGCTTGGGGCAGGCTGGCGATATCGATCGGGCGACGCCTCCAACAGTGGTCGAGTAATCGCTTTCCGAGCGAACCGTTTTGGAGCACCCGAGGGCCCCAGATGCGTACTTCGACGAGCTCACCGCCCGACCAGGTGGCGGTGAAATGGGTGGGCCGGAACGACTGCTGGAACATGACCCCGTCGTTGCCGCAGACCATGTCGGGAACCGCTCCCGGCTCGAGGTCGAAGTGGACCTGGCCCGAGCGAGGTGTCGCGACTGTCGGGACGGGGGCGGACTCCGCGGCCGGGGGTCCAGAGACCGGGGGGATACCACGGGCGCCGACAGGAGACACCGTCGCTCCCCGGCGCGAGACCCGCAGGTCCACCGTCATCGGGCTGTGGTCACTGTGCGCGAGCCAGTGGACGTGCGATCCCAGGTGCACGTGGCCGACGGCGTCGGGCCGCGACACGAACGTGTAATCCACGTGGTAGGGCTTGTCCGCGTTGCGCGTCCACCACAGCGTCGGCTGCGGTTCGACCCCTCGGGCACAGCGCTGATGGAAGTGATACGCGCTGACAAAGCCGCGCCGCTCCAGCTGGTCCATGAAATCGCCGAACCTGTTGGTGGACTTTCCCTTATCCCAATAGACCGAGTTGTTGAAATCACCGCTGATGATGGACAAGTCACAAGGGCCCGCGAGGAACTCGGCGTAGTGGTCCATGGAAGCCCGGCATGATCCCTGCCGTCGCGCCGACTCATGTCCACTGCCCCGGTGATTCATGTCCCAGACGGCAAGCATCCGTATGTGCCCGGGCCCGTACAGGTGCACGGGCATCACCCACTGGTATCCCGCGTCGTAGCTGTCGTCCATCCGCGCGGTCCACTCATCGAACGCCGCAACCAGTAGTCCCTTGTTCGGGTTGTCGCCGATCCATTGCAGTGAACGTGCGCCGATCGCGGCGAGTGCTGGACCGGTCTTGTCGGGATGAGCGGCTTCGGGCAGCACTGCGATGGTCGGCTGAAACCCTGCGAGCAGATGGGCCTTGTTCTGCAGGGACATCGCCACGTTCCACTCAACGAGCCGCACCGGAACCTGGTCGTCATTCACGCCCGCGATGATGTCAGCACCCACCGACAGGTGATTTGACCGCGCCGCGAGATCGCGCATTGCTCAACATTGCGAAGTTGGCACCTACAGCCGGGGCAAGGCCCGGGAGGCGATGGCCGTGACGTCGGGAAAAGTGCGTGGCTATCGCAACGCGAAGACGGCGGATGCGGAAGCGGCTATGCCGGCGTTCAGTGCGGATCAACGGTCGGAGTTGTCAGACGACTGACGCCAGGCAACTCAGGTGCATCAGAAGCTCGCCGACGACAGGCTGGCTACCCATTAGGCGCTAAATGTTGGCGACAAGAGTATCGTGGCGCCATGTCTACGCAGACGGCGACAATTAGGGTCCCAGCGCCCACACGGGATCGGCTTGCCACGCAAGCGCGCGAGCGGGGCATATCTATAGCGGCCCTGCTCACGGAGCTGGCCGCACGCGCCGAGCATGAGGCGGCCTTCCGCGCCGAGCGTGACGCCACGCGTGCTGAAGCGACCAATGACGGCGCGCGAACCGAGGACCTCGACTGGGACGACGCGGTTGATGACGGCATCGGCTGAACCCCAGCGTGGGGATCTCTGGCTGGTAGCGCTGGGTGCCGCGCGCACCGGGGAGCCCGGAAAACACCGACCGGCGGTCGTCGTCTCCGTAAATGACCTGCTCGCTGGAGTCGAAGACGAACTCATCGTCGTGGTGCCGGTGTCGAGTTCGCGCACGGAGACACCCCTGCGACCGCGAATCCCACCCGAGGAAGGCGTGGACACCGAAAGTGTCGCAGTGTGCCGAGGGGTGCGGTCCGTCGCACGCAGCCGGTTGCTGCAGCCGCTGGGAACGTTGGCCCCCGAAACCATGCGACAGATCGAACGCGCGCTCGGCTTGATATTGGGTATCCGCACGGCGGACTGAGGTCAAGCCGTCGCCCCTTCGCAAATCGGGGGCGGTCGGCTCGTCGTCGTTGATGCCATTGACGACAAGGCACAATCCTTCTACGAGCATTTGTCACCGTCGGAGCGGGATTGCGAAGTGGGGTCCATCGGCCCATTCTCCGCAATCACAGCTGTCCTGCTGGCTCTGGACAGCTCTGCGACATGCGCGCCTCAGCAGGCCGTCGTCAGCTCCGGAATCGCCCGCAGCTTCAGCGTGAAGATTGCCGCACTCGAACCGCCGAGTGCCGCGCCGGTGAGGGCACCGGCTCCGCCGGCAGCGAGTCCGCCCGTGATGCCAGCGGCCCCGAATGCGGTAGCTGGGGCCGCCATGGCCGGCCCGATGGGTCCTGCCGCAATCAAGGCCAATCCCGCCGCCCCGACACCGATTCGACCCCACGGGACACCCCCGGTGCCCTTGAGCGGTTCATCGACTTCGCTCAGCGCCTCCACGATGTGGGTGGCAACGCCTGGTTGGAAGCCAAGGTTGACAACCATGGCGTTCAGGTCAGGATCGCATGGCGCACCGGCATTCGATGTGGCCGCCGCCGGGCCGGACGAACGCAGCAAACGTGTCGGTACGTCCTCCTAAGGTGTCGGCAAGATTGGAGGTGTCCCGATGGTTTTCGACAGGCTGTTGCGTAGGGGCACCACGGCATCGTTCCGCGAGGAAGCACTGGCAGCGCTTCGGACGGCACTCGGACCCCAAGCTCAATTTCATGACAACCAGTACGAGGCCATCGAAACACTGGTCGAGAAGCGTGAGCGGTTGCTCGTCGTGCAACGCACCGGATGGGGCAAG
>WBZP01000382.1_pt1 | contig 61012 bp, 47 predicted proteins | sample 5204301 | NCBI WGS metagenome assembly WBZP01 (sample SAMN12412401, study PRJNA552823) | activated sludge metagenome | isolation source: activated sludge from nitrification reactor of wastewater treatment plant... | place: USA: Pennsylvania | collected 2017 | reverse complement strand
CAGTTTTGGCCATCCCGACGGCCTTGTCGACGCCGTCTTTCTCTTCTTCCTTGCCGTGACCACCTTCGCCGCCGTGACCATCCTTGCCCTTCTCATCGCCAGCGAAGAGTTCCTTGATGGCTTTCATACCAGCGACGCCGGTGCCCTCAAATTCCTTCATGCTGCCCTTGCCGTGCATCAGATCCCAGGCACCTTTGGCACCCTTGAAGATGTCAAAGCCCTTCTTGAGAGGAGAGAAGCCCTTGCCGAGCTCTTTTCCGCCAGCGATAAGATGCGACAGCATGCCCTTCTCGCCACCCATGACGTCTTGGGCACCGTGCATCAGACCACCGCCGATGTGTCCGATGCCGTCCATCAGGCCGTGCCCGATGTCTGCGCCCGCGTGCATCATGCCGTGCATCGCGCCACCGGCGAGATCGCCAGCGGCCGCACCGAGGTGCCCATGGCTGGCATCTTCCCATGCGTGGTGGGCACCGTCTGCGACATCATGTGCGTAGTCCATCGCACCGTGCGCCACCCCACCGGCCATGTCTCCGATGCCATGACCGATGCCGCCCATGACATCACCGGCACCGTGCATCATTCCGCCGAAATGACTCCCAGCGGCCTGACCCATCTCGCCGATTCCACCCATCAGGTGCCCCGGCGCTTCAACAATGGAGGAGAAGAAGGACATGCAATGACCCCTTACAAAATCGAACTACTTCGATTATCGGAAGGTGTATTGCAAAGTTTCCAAGGTTTGTTCTCGACAGAGAACGCGGTCAGGCAGGTGGCAGGCGGTGATAGGCCAGCCGCGCAAAAACCACCATCGCGACGGCAGTGACGCTATCCAAGACAAAGATCGCCAAGAACCCTCGGTAGTGCAGCGCCACGAAGTACACACAGAGATAGCCGATAGCGCTAAAGCCCTTGAGGAACACCAGTGGCACCAACACCACGTAGTATTTTCGAAGGTTCCAGAGGATAAGCCCGCACATAAACGCCAGGGTCATGACGTTGCCCGCCGCAAGCACCCTCCACATCAAGCCAAGCTCTCCCGCTCGCAGCGGATAGAGTCCGTCTCCAAGCGTCCGTCCGACCTCCTCGAACCGATCGACTGCGAAGTTTGGTGCAAGTAGATACGCGAGCGCTGGAATCGCGAAGTTCAGGACCAAGATCAGATAGACCAAGCGAAACGGGAGCCAGTCTTTCTCGGAACGACCATCAGCGTTGCTCATGGGGAGGACATACCGCGCTGCCGACAGCAGCCGCAACCAGATCGCATTTGTTGCGCTACCATGCCGTACTTTTGTCAGGTTGAGTCCCACATGGAAGGAATCGTGTTAAGAAGGCGTATGCGAGCACACTGGGCAACCATTCTCGGGCTGATTTTCGCTGGGTGTTCGTCGGTCAATGGCCATCCGCTCAAGCTCATGACGCAGGTTGCAACGCCATGCAACCCAACCAAAGACCCAGGCTGTCATCCGGTCTACGTTTCGTGTGAGCAGCTCGATCTTCGGGAGCTGACCTTGCGGGTCGGGGTCTTCGATTCCGAAAACACCACCGTCACATGCCCACCTGAGCTGGTCAACGGCCCCGTCACCGTACAGGTGAGCTACCGAACCGGCGAGCCGTTCTACATGATCGACACAGACTTTGTCCGCGAAGGCTTGACGCAGAACGTAAGCGCCGGGCCGTTCTCAGAGTCCGACCCAGAGTGGCAGATGCTGATTCGATAGAGGCTCTTGATTAACCGCGCAAAGTCTCAGATCATGTTGAGGTGAGTAGAACCCCAGTGCGGCAAGGGGAGGAGTCGGGAGGATCGGATTCCGGCGACTCATCTCCCAGCTCAACGATGTCGTTGCGCCAGGGCGGACCCGCACCATCAGATAGCGGGGACGAGTCGAGCCTTGCCAGTGCCCCTTCTAGTAGCAAGCGCCAGCAGTCTTCCTCTCGAGACAGAGATGCTCGTGCCAAAGAATCGAGCGATGAGAAAGATGCACGGATCGGTCAGCGGTTCGGTAAGTACAAGCTGACCAGACTGATCGGACTCGGGGGTATGGCCCAGGTTTATGAGGCGGAAGACACGCTTCTCAACCGTCGGGTTGCCGTAAAGTTTCTGACCGAATCGCGCCGCCAGCAGTCTACAGCGGTTGAGCGCTTCATCAACGAAGCCCAGGTCGCGGGCCGTCTGAATCATCCCAACATTATCGCGATCTACGACATCGGCTTCGAGCACGACACGTACTACATCGCGATGGAGCTGCTCAATCCGGGCTCCGCAGGCTCCTTTGTAAAGCAAAAGGGGCGCATGACGTGGGTCGAAGCAGCCCAGACGATCATGCAGTGCTGTAGTGCGCTCGACGCGGCCCACAAGGCCGGGATCATCCATCGCGATATCAAGCCCGATAACATTCTGTGTTCACCGGCGGGGACCGCCAAGCTGGCGGACTTCGGACTCGTCAAAGAGCTGCACATCGATGACAACGCTGGGCTAACGCAGTCCGGTGTGGTGGTAGGCACGCCACTGTTCATGAGTCCTGAGCAGTGTACGGCGCAGCCCCTCGACCCACGCAGCGACATCTACTCTCTCGGCTGCACGTTCTATGCACTGCTCACCGGCAGTCCGCCATTTCCGACGGGAAGCGTGCCGCAGATCATGCTGCAGCACTGCAAAAGCAAGGTTCCCGATCCGCGTGTGCTGGCCCCCGATGTGCCCGAAGCGATCGTCCGCGTGGTCGAACGCTCGACACACAAACGTCCCGAGGAGCGATATCAAACTGCCGCCGAAATGCTGGCAGCACTGACGGCGGTGCTCGAAGAAGCGCCACGGCCCACCTTCGAATTCTTGGTTTTGGGTGCCGCTTCGCGACCTGGAACGAGACAGCGCGGCAACGGAGCAGCTCGTCTGCGCAGCGAGAGTGGACCGAGGAGCCCGGACTCACATGGAAGCCCCGGTGGCAACAGACTCAACGAAGGAACGTCCACACCGAACAACGAGCCCGGGGCTGAGGCGCAGTCGAAGAGCGCGAGCAGTCTGTCGCGTCGAGCAGCACTGTTCGGTGGCATTGGTCTGCTCGCTGCGGCAAGCGGCATCGCCTGGTGGCGTTTGCGTGGACCCAGTGCCTCTGACGGTGGCAAGCAAACCCAAGGCAGTGCCGGCACTACCAAAGAACCGCTGTACGTGGGCGTCCTCAACTCGCTCTCTGGACCGCTATTCGACAGTGGCCGCCCAGTCATCGATGCGACCTTGCTAGCGATCGAAGAGCTCAACAGTCACGGTGGCGTACTCGGTCGACCGATCGAAGCGATCGTGGCAGACGGCAAGAGTGACAATGCCACCTTCGCCAAAGAAGCCGAGCGCCTACTCGTCGAAAAGAAGGTGCTCACGATCTTTGGCGGCTGGTCGCCGTCGAACCGCCGCACGCTCAAGAAGATCATAGAAAAACACAAAAGCCTGCTGATGTTCCCAGCCCGAGATGAGGGCATGGAGGACTCCGAGTACATCATTTACTGCGGTAGCACTCCGAATCAGGTGGTAAGCCCAGCGATTCGTTACTTTGTCGAGCAGGGTGTGCTCAAGCGGCTGTTTGTGATCGGTACCGATGGTCTGTCGTCGAATATCTCGGCACAGCTCATCCGGGATGAGCTCAAGGCATTCCCGCAGGTCAGTGTGGTTGGTGAACACTTCGCGCTACTCGGTGAGACGGGCTTTAAAAAGACGCTCGACAAGATTCGTGAGACGAAGCCGGACCTGATCTTTAACTTCATGATCGGTGTCTCGAACCCGGCGTTCTTCCGCGAGCTGCGATCGGCCGGAATCACTGCGAATCAAATCCCAACTGCTTCGTTTGCAGTCGGTGAGCCCGAGCTTCAGCAGACCGCCGATCTCGACATGGTCGGCGAATACCTGGCGGCCAGTCACTTTCACTCACTCAAGACGACCCAAAACGTCGAGTTCGTAAAGAACATCCGTCGCAAGTATGGTGACTATCGAGTCACTGGAGCAGCCATGGATGCGGCCTACGCAAGCGTCTACCTGTGGGCGCAAGCCGTCCAGGCTGCGGGAACGGACGAGGTTGCTCGCATTCGGGAACGCCTCGCTGGACAATCCTTCGAGGCACCGGGTGGGAAAATCCGCGTCGACCCCGGCAACCACCACTGCTACAAGCCATTCTACTTGGGCCGGATCACCGAGTCGGGCACGGTCGATTTGGTCAAAAGCATTACCGACCCGATTCGGCCCGAGCCGTTCCCCGCAACCCGCACCCGCGCTGAGTGGGAAGCGCTCGTCGAGTACCTGTCCAAGAACTGGGGCGGCTCGTTTGTAAATCCCGGCAAGCCCAATCCGTAGTCATCGCGTCATCGGCTCGGGTCGTTTCGAGACGCCGCCAAGCTGGCTACGGACAGTAGCTCGCGACGGATCGGAAGTCGGGCTGGTAGCGCAGCAAATTGCAGGCGTCGGTCAACGTGCCGGATAGATTGCTGCGGTACTCATCGGGGTAGACCAGTGTCTTGCCATCAGCGGTACTGAGCAAAAAGTACCGTCCGTCGGGAGCTGCGAAGTTGGCATCGGACAGCTCAAACGGCAGGCTCGGCCAACGCATCAACGGCATCTCTGCGGCCATATCCCACAGCAGCAGAGAATTATCAGTTCCGACGACCAGCAGGTGGTCTCCACTCGGAGAGAGCACCGCCATCTGCACCGGGCTGGGCAGCGTCAGCAGAATCTTCTGCTGCCCGGTCGCCACGTCCCAGGTACTCACCACTCGCTCCGCCGCAGTAATCAGGCTCTGTCCCTGCGGCGTCCGCAAAAACACCGCTGAGCTGACGACCTGACCACCTATTGGCAACGTGCGCAACACCGCCAGCGTCGCTCCATCACGAATCACCGTCTCACCTTCCGAGCCCGCCGTCACCAGCAGCTTCCCATCCGGCGAAAATGTGGCCTGCATGAGGTTGCCGTGATGGCCGATTTCACTGCGCAGCAGCAAACCTTGGGTGGTATCCCACAGCCGCAGTGTCTCGTCGAGACCACCGCTGAGCAGTCGCCGACCATCGGGTGAAAATGCGACGATCTGCACGATGCCCTTGTGACCCTTCAGCAGTGCGAGCCGCCGCCCTGCCTGCCCATCCCAGACCCTCACGGTGCCATCGGAGCTAGCGGTGGCAATGCGCGTCCCATCGGCGGAAAACGCAACACTGTTGACCACATGCTCGTGACCGGAGAGGGTGGCTACCAGCTCACCGCTCGGCCACTTCCAGAGCTTGGCGGTGTGGTCATGGCTCGCGGTAGCAATGCGCGTGCCGTCGGGAGAAAAGGCCGACGCGGTGATGTAGCGGCTATGCCCCGCTAACACCAGCAACGGCTGCCCGGAGCGCACATCCCAAATTCGCGCCGTACGGTCGTGACTGACCGTCGCCACCTTGCCGCCCTTGGGAGCAACAGCGACGCCGTAGATCGGCCCCGAATGACCACGTAGCACCGCGATCTCCAAGTTGCTCCCCACATCCCAGAGCCGCACGATGCGATCGTGACCGGCAGTGACCAGATACTTTCCGTCACTGGTAAAGCTGAGGGCATCGACCACTCCGACGTGGCCGTAGAGCGTACCGCGAGATCCGCCCGTACGCCCATCCCACAACTTGACCACTCCATCGGCCCCAGCGCTAGCAATCAGGCTACCGTCGGGGGAAAATTGCAGCGCATGCAGTGGCGTTCCCTGCGTAAGCTCGACACCTTGCTCGGGAATCGGCAAACCCGGTTCAAGCGGCCACAAGCGAACGGTGCCATCCCAGCTCCCGGTCGCAGCCCGCTGACCATCCGAGGAAACAGCCACCAGATTTACGCGATGGCGATGACCGCGAAACGTCCGCAGCTCGGCCCCATTGGACACGTCCCACAAGCGCACGGTCTGATCGAAACTACCTGACACAACCATTTTTCCCGACGGTACAAACTCCGCCATGGGGACTCGTTCGCTGTGTCCAGTCAGCACCCGCAGCTCTAAGCCCGTCGCGGCGTCCCACACTCGGATGGTGTGATCTTGTCCAGCAGTGACAATGCGATCGCCGAGGGCTGAAAAGGCCCCCATTTCGATTGGCTCGGTGTGTCCGCGCAAGCTAGCTTTTAGCTCTCCCGTCTCAACCTCCCAGAGGCGACCCAGTCCATCGAGGCTGGTCGTGAACACCCGGTTGCCATCTGGCGAAAACACCGCAGTCGTCAGCAAGCCACCATGTCCGCGCAACTCACGCAACTGCCGACCGGTCCGCGCATTCCACAGCCGTGCCGTTTGATCCTGGCTGCCCGTCAGAACCAACTCACCCGTCGGATCAAATGCGACCAGCTCAATCCGATCGGTGTGCCCATGCAGCGGGAGAGAGTTTTTCGCCGTGCCGTACGTGAGCATTAGTCCCTCTTTGGCGGCAGTAGGCACGGGTCTAGCACTTCGCAGCGAGGGTGCCGTCGCCGCAATCGCCAGCGCGAGCGCGGCTCCATCCTGTCCGGGCTGCTGAACCAGGAGCGAGGCCCGTGCCCCTTGCTCCGCTGCAATCGCATCGGCATGTCGCGCCGCCAGCATCAGAAGTCGCTGTCGCTCGATGAGCAAACCAACCATCAGCAACAGCAACGTCGATGCGATCGTCCACGGCAACCAACGCCGCCGCAGCGATGGCGGTGCCAGCGCTGGCTGAGCCCGTCGCGCCTGAACCTGCACGCTGGCCTTGATAAACCGCATCACCCGCAGATCGATCTGCGCCGGTCGCTCGGACAGCCAACGCTCGGCTTCTGCGAGCTTATAGCCACCGAGGTGTGCCTGTGGTTGACTCAGGGAAGCACTGCCGCCACTGCTCAGCCCGGACAGGCTGCTGCCTTCTCTAGACAAGCCAGCCAGCAGTTCGGAGTGCCAGCTCTCGAATCGCCGTTCTTCCTCGGGCCAGCGCCCCAGCTCGGGCCATACCGATAACAAAATCGGGTGGGTGAGTTCGACGATGTCGCTACCCGGAGTCTCACGGATCAGCTCCGCCGCGAGCAATCGACTGAGCGCCTCCACGTCACTGGCCGAGGCTGGCTCTTCGCCTCGATCGGGTGAAATCAGCGACAGCAGCTCGGTTCGTCGACGTGGGCGTGAAAACAGTACCTCCCCTTCGCTCAAGTGGTGACGATGGAGCAGCGAAAGCAGTGCCCGACGCTGGAGCTGCTGAAGTGCCGGGGGCTGACTACGCCAACTCGACTCCACCGAATCAGGCAGGGCACGCAGCAGGCCTCCAGACGAGTGGTAGTCATCGAGCGATAGCACGCGAGGCGTCGGTCCAAGCCGTGCGACATACAGCGTCCGCTGGAGCACCGAAACCAGCAGCGGCAACACCGCCGAGCTACGTTGTCCGGCCTGCACCGAAGCAGAGTAGGCATCCAGATCCTTGCCGAGCGCCTGGAGCATTGAGTCCTCGACCCGCAACCCCGCCTGTCGCGCCGGTCCCCGGACCATCTCGGTCCACTCGCCAACCTCGAGCAACGCTGGTAGCCACAACGCTTGGCGTTCAAGAAGCCCGACGATCCCCTTGGCGACGATCGACAATGCTGACAACGCATCGCCATGCGCCACCAGCACAAGCTGTACCGGCAAACCACCGTCAATCGCCACCCCAAGCGCTTCCAGTTGATCCACCAGGCTCTGTCTCGTATAGGGCTCCGCAAACAGCAGCTCTTCGAGATGGTCACAGATGAGTACGACCTTGCGACCGGTTTTGGTGAGGTGATGGAGCGCCAGCACCAGGTCATCTGCTGCCGTCGACAGCCCTTGAGCCGATAGCTCCGCAAAGGGATCTACGCCGGGATGGGCAATACCAAGAACCACAACCCCGTCGCCCAACTCAGCCCGCAGCGAGCGCCACAACCCCGCACGAACCAGCGATGACTTACCGACCCCGCATGCCCCGAGTACCGAAACGATTGGATGAGCGTCTAGCAGGTCGCGCAGTCGTTGCACTTTGCGTGCACGACCACAGAATCGGCCGTCGTCCTCAGGTCCAAGCGGAGCCAGCGTCGGATAAGGCGAAGCGTCACTTAGCGGCACCATCTGGAGCCATTATCGACGAAGTTTCGTATTCTCCGCAGAATACTGTCTCGGCAGGCCCACGCATTCGCACGGCCGAAAAATCGGGCGCTACCGTCACCTCAAGCACTCCCCCCGGAAGTCGCACCTCGCAGGGCCTGCCGAACGGCATCATTCCTCGATGGCACGCAGCCACCATGGCGGCACATGCACCGGTGCCACAAGCCAGGGTGATCCCGCAGCCACGCTCCCAAACGACGACCTCCAAGCCGGATCCAGACTGGTCGCGCACCCGAACAAACTCGACGTTGGTTCTGTGTGCAAAGAACGGATCCCGCTCGATCAGAGGCCCCAATCGACGAGCCAACTCAAACAGCGACTCATAGCTGTCTGCCTCATCACAAAACCGCACCGCATGCGGGTTCCCCATCGACACCAGAGCCAGTTCGATCGCCGCCATTTCTGGGCCCACCACCAAGGAGACCTGACTCGGCACCGGCACTCTGGGCCGCCCCATGTCGATCTCGATCGAGCCCAGAACACCCGGTTCAGGCAAAGCCAACACACAGCACAACGGCCCGGCCCCCGTATCAATCACCAGTTCCGACTCCGGTAGGCTGAACGAGAGCCCGGGCGACGGCTGTTCAAAAAGAAAACGTGCGACGCAGCGCAGTCCGTTTCCGCACATCTCAGCGCGACTGCCATCCGCATTGTGGACTCGCATCGTGGCCACCGCCCCGAACGTCTCGGCCGGCAAGATGGCGAGGATCCCATCCGCGCCAATCCCTCTGTGACGCTCGCACAGTCGGCGCACCGCAGCCGGATCGGCCAGCAGCATCTCCCATGACGGCTCAGAACGGACATCAACGACGATGAAGTCGTTCCCGAGGCCGTTCATTTTCACGAACGGCAACCGTCGGGGTAGGTATGGCACGGTATTCCGCTAAAACAACGGCTGAGGAGAATTCGTGGGGTTCGCCGGAGGATTCGCCGGTCGAGGAGCGGCCGGGGCAGCAGCCGCAGGACGAGCCGCAGGTGCTGGAACTGGGGCAGCCGCAGGACGAGCCGCAGGTGCTGGAACTGGGGCAGCAGCCGCAGGACGAGCCACAGGTGGCGGAACCGGGGCAGCAGGCTTGGTCGCAGGGGCCGTCGGTGCTACCACCGGATTCCCTGTTGCAGGATTGGCCACCACTCCCGGCACTGCGCCCGTCGGCGCTGCCACAGGTTTCCCAGCATTAGGAGGAGCCGCTATCGGCATACCCTGCTTGGCAGGAACCGCAGTCAGGCCCGGCACACCTGCCGGGGCCACCACCGGTGGTGGCTGAGCTGCGGAACCGTCCGCGCCAGCATCCACTGCGGCCAAGGCAGCAGCTTTGGCTTTTTCTTCAAGAGCCTTCTGCTCCGCTGCTTTTTCCTCGGCGACCTTCTTGTCAACCTGCTGCTTCAGGCTGTCTTCGACTTTCTTCTTGGCAGCCTTTTCATCGGTCTTCTTCTTCGCCGAAAGCTTGGCCAGCTTGTCCGACTCAGACTGGCTGTTGATGTACGATAGGGTGACGGCGGTCAGCATAAACACCACCGCCGTAGCGGTGGTCAACCTCTCGAGGAACGAGCTTGCGCCTCGTCCACCGAAGACTTGCTGGGTCGCGCCAGACCCAAGAGCGCCCATTCCGCCTCCTTTGCCTGCCTGGAGCAAGATCACCAGCAGCAGGAACAGACAGACGAGGACGTGGATGGTGTAGAGCAGGGTCATCATGATGTTGCCGGAGCCTCGTGAAAACGAACGATCTGCAGGAATTCCTCGGCCCGAAGAGAAGCACCGCCGACGAGAGCACCGTCGACATCGGGCTGCGCCATTAACCCGGCGATATTATTTGGTTTTACCGAGCCACCGTACAAGATTCGTACGGATCTCGCTATTTCGCCGAACTGCGAGTGTAAGTACTGACGGATAAGCGCGTGAACCTCCTGCGCTTGTTCGGTGGTGGCGACGCGGCCCGTGCCAATTGCCCAAACCGGCTCGTAGGCGATGACCGATCGCTCCATCATGACGGGGGTGAACCCAAACAATCCCTCGGCGAGCTGCGAAATGATGCGACCACGCATCTCGCCCGCATCGCGTTCCTTTTCGGTTTCACCGACGCAAACGATCGGTGACAGCCCGACCTTTAACGCCGCCTTGGCCTTGAGATTCACCGCAGCGTCTGTCTCGCCGAACTGGTGTCGTCGCTCAGAGTGACCGACGATCACGAAGCGACAGCCGACATCGGCCAGCATCGCCGCCGATATCTCGCCTGTGAAAGCGCCCTGCGGCTCCCAGAAGCAGTCCTGCGCAGCGAGAGCCACCGTCGAGCCTTCCAGTCGCTTGCCGATCGGATGCAGCGCCGTGAAGGGCGGTGCGATCGCGACCGCAATTTCGCGCCCACGCACCGTTGGAGCAGTGGCGTTCTTGATTGCAGTCGCTAGCTCTAAGCCCTCGGCAACGTTTTTGTACATCTTCCAGTTGCCGACAATAAGTGCAGCACGGCTCATTGCGCGGTCTCCGATTCGTACAGGGCCGCGATCCCAGGTAGCGTCTGTCCTTCGACAAACTCCAGCGAGGCACCTCCACCCGTCGAGACATGGCTCACCTTGGACTCGACCCCAGCTTCGGTAATCGCCGCAACCGAGTCACCACCGCCGACGACCGTCGTACCTGGGCACTCCGCCAGCGCTCGCGCAATTGCAAAGGTACCCGCCGCAAACGGCTTCTTCTCAAATAAGCCGAGCGGTCCATTCCAAAACACCGTTTTGCCCTCGTGAATCCGTGCAGCAAAAACTCGTGCTGAGGCTGGACCAATATCGAGAGCCATCTGGTCCGATGGCACCGCATCGACATCGACCACGCGACCTTCCGGACTATCCAATGACGGAGCCACAACCAGATCGATCGGCAAAACAACCTCGACCTGATCGCGAGCACAGCGGTCGAGGAAGTTCTTGGCCAGTTGCAGCTTGTCCGCTTCCAGCTTCGACTTCCCGAGATTTTTTCCCTGGGCTGCCAAGAAGGTGTTGGCCATCGCACCACCGATCAGGACGCTGTTGGCGACGTTGGCCAGGTTGGTGAGGACGCTAATCTTGTCCGAAACCTTGGCCCCACCGATCACCACCACAAACGGGCGCTCGACCTTGTGGGTAAGGCGCGACAGGAACTCGATTTCGCGCAACATCAAAAAGCCCGCTCCACGCTTGCCCTCCGGGAAGTACTTCACCATCCCTGCCGTCGAACAATGGGCCCGGTGTGCGGTACCAAAGGCGTCGTTTACATACATCTCGGCGAGTGAAGCCAGCGCTTTCGACAGCGCCTCGTCATTCTTTTCTTCGCCGGGCTCCCAACGAAGGTTCTCGAGCAGCGCCACTTCGCCATCCCGGAGATCGCTCACCACCTTGCGAACACCGTCCCCAATGACTTCGTCGCAAAGCTTAATCTCCGCCACCTGAGGGGACAAAAGCTCTGCCAACCGCTCAGCGATCGGCATCATCGTGAGACTCGGGGTCTTGCCTTTCGGTCGCCCGAGATGAGAACCAAGAATCACCCTCGCCCCTCGCTCGACGAGGCTACGGATCGTTGGGAGCGCCGCACGAATGCGGGTATCGTCGGTCACTTCACCTTTGTCGTTCTGAGGAACGTTAAAGTCGACACGAACGAAGACCCGCTTCCCCGCGACGTCGAGGTCTGACACCTTGCGAATGGTCGCCATGGTCTGCTCCTCAGGCAATTACGCCGACTGCCCTTTTTCAGACACAAACTTCGCCAGCTCGTAGAGCCGCGTCGAGTAGCCCATTTCGTTGTCGTACCAAGCGAGCACTTTGACCATGTCACCGACGAGCTGGGTCGAGGTCAAATCCACCGTCGCTGAGTGTTGATCGCCGTTGTAATCACACGACACAGTTGGCTCCGTGCTTACCGCAAGGACGCCCCGGAATGAGGGATCGGCCGCAGCGGCCCGGAACGCAGCGTTGACCTGCTCGACGGTCGCGGGCTTCTCCAAGCGCGCCGTAAAGTCGACAACTGAGACGTTAGGCGTCGGCACCCGCATCGCGTAGCCATCGAGCTTGCCCTTGAGCGCCGGGATGACCTCCGAGAGCGCTTTGGCTGCACCGGTCGTCGTCGGAATCATCGACAGCGCCGCCGCACGGGCTCGACGCAGGTCTTTGTGCGGCAAATCGAGGATGCGCTGATCGTTTGTATAGCTGTGAATGGTGGTCATCATGCCGCTCACGATGCCGAAGTTATCGAGGAGAACCTTGGCAACGGGAGCGAGACAGTTCGTGGTGCACGACGCATTCGAGATGATGTGGTGCTTGTCGTGCTGGTACTGATCCTGGTTGATGCCGAGAGCAACCGTGAAGTCCGGGCCCTTTGCTGGTGCCGAGATCAGCACCTTCTTGGCACCACCAACATCGATGTGCGTGCGCGCCTTGGTTGCCTCGGTGAACACGCCGGTACACTCGAGAACGATCTCTACGCCGTGCTTGCGCCAGTCGAGCTTGGCCAGATCCTTCTCAGCGGTCACCACGATCGGCTTGCCATTGACCAGGATATTGTTGCCATCGACGCCAATTTCGCCGTCGAAACGACCATGTACCGAGTCGTACTTGAGCAGGTGGGCCAGCGTCGGGGTATCGGTGAGATCGTTGATGGCAACGATTTCATACCTAGACTTGGCGGCGTCTTTCTGCCAAGCGCGAATCAAGCAGCGACCAATGCGACCAAAGCCGTTGATGCCAATGCGAACAGCCATCGTTTTGTCCTCCGTATCGACTGGGGGGATGCCCCGGTTGGCCGAAGATGATAGCGCATCGGCCCGAGAGCGGCGAAGGATAGTGAGGGAGCAGTGCTCCGTCAAGGTCTTGCCAAAGCGACGCCGGGTTCGACATAACGCCGGATTACCGCCAATCGCTGGCGCAATCTCATGCCGACCTATCGACTGACCGTTCGTTACGATGGAACCGACTTCTGTGGCTGGCAAAGGCAAGCCAACGGCCCATCGGTGCAAGCCACGCTGGAAGACGCGCTCGCCAAAGTCGTCAGAGAACCGGTGATCTGTCGAGGTGCCGGTCGTACCGATTCAGGCGTACACGCGGTCGGTCAGGTAGTGTCCATTCGCCTGCCTCGGGAAATGCCTGAAAAGGCGCTGGTATACGGTGTCAACAATCACCTCCCTGAATCCGTGGCGGTGATGGAAGCTTCACTGGTCGACGATGAGTTTGATGCGCGGCACTCATCGAGTGGCAAGCTGTATCGGTACCAGATTTGGAACGGCAAAATTCGCTCACCGCTGCACACCCGCGATCACTGGCACGTCGGCTTTCCGCTGGACATCGATGCAATGCGGCGGGTTGCGCAAGTGCTCGTTGGTAGGCATGACTTTCGGGCGTTCCGCGCTGCCGACTGTGAACGGCAAACCACGGTGCGCTGGATGAAGCGCATCGATGTGCTGACCATCCCGAGCGATCCCTCGGTGATTCACATCGAGGTCGAGGGCACCGCGTTCCTCAAAAACATGGTACGAATCCTGAGTGGAACCATCGTCTCTGCGGGACGAGGAAAGCTCACGCCCGAGGCAGTCGCATCGCTACTGGTGAGCGGAGATCGCAGCCGCGCCGGACAGACCGCCCCACCCAACGGTCTGCTACTGGTCCGGGTCGATTATGGACGACGAGAAGGTCCGTAACCGTCTCTAGGCAGGTGGCGCGTCAGCCTTGCGACGAAATTCGATGTGCAGCGTGATCTCGATCTCATCAAGGTGAGCCACATCAACCACGACCTGCGTTCCCGGTGGTAACTCTGGTAGCGAGTGCACCCGCTGCCAAATCGGCACCAAGTCCAACCGCACCAAGTTGTCACGGATCACCGTTGCTGTCGTCTGTGAAATCGACTCTTGTTGCAGGTAGCGAATTCCGGTGTAGCGCTCCATGCTGCGCTGGAACTCGTCGTAAGCAGAGTACGTCGACTCGAAGTCACGCATCACCTTCAACAGATCGGCCTCGTTGTCGGCGTACGGTGACGGTTCCTCGAACAGCCGCGCAATCAGAATCCACTGGTTCACCAGATCGCAGTACCGACGGAGCGGCGAGCTTGACCACAGGTACTGGGTAACCCCAAGTCCCGCATGAGGGGCCGGATACAGCGACAGACGAACCTTGCCGCTGTCCTGCACGCGAAACAACGCCCGGATGTCGCGATCTCCCAGTAACTTTCCCCACGCGCTGTTCACGTAAATCATCAGCTCAGCGACGACCTTATCGGGAGGTCCGCCACGCAGACGCCGACTGATATCAATCCGACCGTCGGTGAATGAGAAGATGTAGTCGACCTGCTCCTGCTCTGGCTTGCCGCGCAGCGTCTGAAGATGACCCGCCAGCTCGTACAAAAACAGCAGTTCCTGCCCAAACTCAAAGTCAAGGTTGCCGGTCTGGATGTTCTCGATCGAAAACTGGCTGTCGATCGCCGGATAGCGCAGGTTCCGTCGAATCGGCACCCGCTCCAGACGACTCTCTTCGCCGAGGATGCGATATGAACCGTCACCTGCCACCGTCAGATACAGCGACACAGCAGGGCAGTCCTTCCCCTCGCTCAGGGTGAACGGATAGATCGCTTGTGATGGCAACATCGTGATCTTGTCGCCCGGCATATAGACCGTAGACAAGCGCTGACGAGCAATCTCATCGAGTGGCGAGCCCGGTTGGAATCCCAGCGCCGGAGCCGCGATGTGGATGCCGACACGAACACTCCCATCCGGAAGCCGGGTCACACTAAACGCGTCGTCAATCTCCGTCGTTGAGACGTCGTCGATGCTAAACGCCGATACGTCTGCCAGTGGCAGTTCGGGTAGCGAATCGATTTTCGCAGTCGATTCGTTCGATCTGCCTTTTGGAAAAAAGTCAAGCAAAAAGCGTCCGAGATGATAGGCATGGCTGCTCTCGATCGCCCCGCATCGCAACAAGAGTCGAGCCGGAGACAGACGGATCTGCTCACACGCTTGCAGGATCGCTTTGTACTCAATCCAACTGGGATCGGGCTTGTACAGCACATAGGGCATCCGCGCCGTGATCTCACGAGGCAGCTCTCCAGCGACGAGCTGTTCCGCCAACGCGGTCTGTTTTTCGAGCTGTTTTTGCTTGCGCGCCGCCGCTTTCTCCGCCGCCTGTCGCGCTTCCGCCGTCACCGCATGAAAGCGCCCAATCCCACGCCGTAAAAAGTGCGCTGGTGCCCCAAACAGCGCAACCAACATGGCGGTGGTTTCGACGGGACTCGGGACATGCCCGAAATACTCACGGGCGAGGTCGGCAAACTCAAACTCGCTGTCGCCTGCACACTCCCACAGAAACTCGATGTCCACCTCGGTCGCGAGTTTCTGCGCCTCGGTCAGCAGCTCGGATGGCTGTGGTCGCGGAAAGTGCAGCAGCACGCGGTCTGCGCGGACCTTCTCGCGCTTACCGCCAGGCAGTTCGACGAGCACCGCCCCAGGCTGTTCGGAAAGGATGGCCCCGGCGCGCAGAGCCCCACCGTCTTCAAACAAAACATTCATCGGTATGGACCTAACGCTGGGGCTGTCGAGAACAATGAGAGGGCAACGAGCGGCCTACCACTTCTCGGCGTCGGTGATGACGCTCTCGGCAGTAGCGGCAAGCAAACGAACCAGGGCGATGCTCGTCTCGGTGCGAGCGTAGTACTCAGCTTGGCTGGTCTTCGCGTTTGGATATCGTGAAAGAACCATGTTCCCTAGCTCTTTCCGCCCTTCGAAAAACCGGACGGTGATGAGTTCACCGGTCTTGGCCGCACCCGACATTGACGGAGCGCCCGTGGCTGGCTCTTCACCCTGAGCGAGATAGTCACCAATCGACAGACGCAGCAGTTTTTCGACCCAGTTCTTCAACGAGTCGTCCCGCTTGTCTGGCGTTGCGGCCTCAGCGAAAAAGAAGCCCTGCGGGTTCTGCCGCCCACCTTGGACAATCGAACGGGTCTTGTCGCCGACCTTGACTTCGATGCGATCGAAATCGGCTCGCTCGAAGCGGTGCAGTCGACGCTCCATCAAACGGGAATCGGCAAATTCGAAGTCGGCAATGATCCGTTGCGACAGCAGGAACACCTGTCCTTGGGCATCACGGACGTAGTAGTCGCCACTCCCGTAGCTGGTGCCGCCGAGAACAAATTTGTAGTTCAAGCCCTTGGCACTCACCGTCAGACTCTTTTTGCTGTCGGTAAGACCTAACTCTTTGGCCTTCGCATCATCGATCGTGCCGAGCGCACGAAGTGCCTTGAGCGGACCAAACAGGCCGAGCAGTTCCGTCGCCGCATCATTGCCACGGTACTCTTTGAGAGTCGTAACGTCCTTCATTTCCACGGGCGGTGCCGGGGGAGAAGCAGCCGGAGCGGTTGGAGCAACCAGCGGACCCGCCGATGGCCCACCCGGCAGCGGTGGATGCCCAGCAGGCATGGCCGGCTCACCGCTCTTGTCCCCGCCTTTGACCGGAGGCGCAAGCAGCATACCTGGCTTCGGGGCTGGTGCCGTCGGTGCGACTGGGGATGCCGTCGGCCCGGCTGAATTTGCCACAGGAGCGGCCTGGGGCACAGGTGGACTCACCGGCACCTTGCTCCTCGTCTTGGTCAGAATCCACGCATAGGACTCACCGTCAGCTCCGTTGCGGCGCTCGACGGTAATTTGGCGCATCTCATCCTCGTAAGCCAAGCTATTGACTTCGCGCTTGGCTGCATCGAGCACCACCACGCTGTCCGTCTGTGTCTGCGCCCGGTCACGGGTCCAAGTCTGATATGCGAACACCACCGCCAACGCAGCGAGTCCGGCGTGGACCCATACTGGTGACAGTCCTTGCTGTACCTTTACTGTCTTCATGATGCCCTCCGACGACGAACCGCACGGGTATAGAGCAGCCCCACACCCAGTACGAAAGACGGCATAAGGAGCGTCGTCAGCCAGAACCACAGCTTCTCCTGGCCCTTGGTATGCACGATCGGCACGTCTTGGTCCTGCACCGGCTCGCCGAGAATCGCATCCTCCTGCATCAGCCACTTCACGCTGTCCAGGATGAGCACCCGGTTCGGAAGCCACGGCACCAGACCGTCGCTCATCGCATCCGCAGAGCCAAGCGCCACCAAGCGCATCTCGCGCTTGTTCTTGCCGTCCTTGCCAGGTTCGAGCGTTTTTTGTGCAGCCGCCGCGACCTCGAAGACCTGGCTTTTCTCACCGGCATCAAGCTGGAAGTTACGGTTGACGTCAGCAAAGGTGTTCGGCATCGAGCGCAGCGTGAAGTCCAACTGAACCCCCGCCGGAACCACCGTGTCACGCTCGAAAAAGCCACTCTTCGGCAAGATCACCCCGGCACGTCCCGAGTTCCGCGACAGCGTCGTGACCGATACGTGCGAGCTGAAGCTCGTCGAGACAATGTTCTCATGATCGTTGTCCTTGTGCGTCCGCACCGCGAACCGCTCCGGATGACACAGAACTTGCGGCGTGAACTTTAGGCCAACCCGCTTGAGCACCGGTGCCAAGTCCACTGCCGTCTGTTCAGCCGCCGGATCCAGCAGCAGCAGCAGGTGGCCTCCATCATCGACAAACGACGATAGGGCGCTCACTTCTTCAGCGAGGAAGCGCTCTGTCGGCCCGGCGATGACCACCAGTCCTGCATCCTGTGGCAGCCGACCGGCCAACCCATTTTGTACCGACAGCGACCGTACCTCGTAGCCGAGGTTGACCATCATGGTGCGGAGTGCACCGACGGGAAGCCGCAGATCGTCCTTCATCAAGTCGAGCGCACCAGCATCGAAGGAACGCTCGCCGTGACCGCTTGTGAAATACACCACCCGGCCTGGCCGTGAGAGCTGCAACAATCGCTTCTGCACGTCGCCATCGAATGCCAACAACTGCCCACGGGCGGTGTCGATGTTGAGACCGATGTTGATCGTCTCGCGGCTGCCCGGTTTGCCTTTTTCATCGAGCTGAGTCAGCACGATCATGCCATTGCCAGACACCGACATCTCTTTGGCGCGATTTGGCTCAAGTGCGTGGTCGAGAACCTGCAGTTGGAAGTTCGGCGACAGTTTCGCAAGCTCATCAAAATACGGCTGCACTTGCTCACGCACCTCATTGGCCGTCGGAAAGAACAGCGTCGCCTGGATCGGCTTCACCAGGCTCTGCACAACCTTACGGGTCGTCTCGCTGGCCTTGGTGTTTTGGAACCGTGCCAGATCGATCTTTGAGTTGCGCTCGGTCACCACGTAGTTGCTCGCAGCGATGAAAATCGCCACCAGGGCCACCGACAGACCACTCTGCGCGGAATAGGAAACCCGGTGCGGCTCAATCGCTTCAGCGACACCACGTCCATCGGTCATGGTGTAGACAGCCTGCTGAATGAAGGCCATTGGCAACGCGCCGAGCAGCACCATCATCGGCAGAAAGACCTGCGACATGCTCGACGCCTTGTCGTAGTTCTTCCCGAGACTTGCGCGCAGAGACTCTTGCAACCCAGAGGACTTAAGGTTGAACAGCAGATAGACCGCGGCCCCCACCATCACCGCCAGCCCTGCTATGAGCATGTAACCCAGTGCGCGCTTTTCTACGGCATCTTGCGCAGAACTGCGACGGGACATGATGCCCACAAGACCGGCCAGTAGCAGCAAGACTGCAACCGTTGCCGCTCCCTTCTGAAGAGTCTCCGTCGTTAGCATGCGCTCACCGACGAAGAGCACAAACAGCCCGACGAAGAACAAGACGGTGGGCCACAGGACCACCTGAATCGATTTGGGGCGAACAGCCCCAGTAGTACGCTGGTCAGCCATGGCTAACTGCTCCACCGACGCGACTCGAGCACCCGAGTAGTCGCGAACAGAAAAACGTAGGTCATCGACACGTAGTAGGCGAGGTCTTGCAAACTAATCGACCCGCGCATAAACGACGGGAAGTGCTTGTTCCAAAGCGCCAGCCACGAGAAGAACTGATCAAACGGGCGATCCGTCACCGGCGCAAGCAACCACGACAGAAGCAGCGCCACCGAGATAGCAGCGCCGACGACGATTGCCACTAGCTGACTCCGAGTCAGCGCCGAGGCAAACATCCCAATCGCCAGGCCCGTCGAGCCCATCAAGATCACTCCCAGGTAGCCTGCCAGCAGGTGGCCTTTGGCGACCTTGCCGTGGAGCAACACCATCAGCGGCATGTAGACCGACAGGACGTGGATTCCGATGAGGAAGATGAGCGCGGCGAAAAACTTGCCGAGCACGATCTGATAATCCCGAATCGGCGACGAAAACAGCAGGTTGATGGTTCCGGTTTGGCGTTCCTCGGCGATAAGTCGCATCGCCAAGAACAGCCCGGCGGCTTCAGCAAGCCCGCCTGAAAAGAAGAAGAACTGACTGATGACCTCGGACGACTTGCGAGCAGTATCGCTGCCAACCGCAAAGACGTTGAATGCAAGGCCATCAATGAGCAGCAGCACTGCCGCCACGACCCAGCCAAGCGGCGATCGCAGGTACGCAGCCAGCTCGCGGCGAATGATAAGACCGATGGGTTTCACGACATCCACCTCAAAGCTTCGATAGACAAAGGGTTTCGCCTCACGTCGCGGGAGGCTGTGGGTGTAAGGGATGAACAAGTCGCTGGAAGATCGACTCCAGTTCGAGCGCTTTTCGCTGTAACAAAAGCAGACCCAGACCCGATTCGACAACCGCACGAGCCACTTGGGACCGACGGTCATCACTGCACTCGACCTCGAGCCGAATCCGTCGCGCCTGTTTGGCAACAACCCTGGCGACAATGACGCCGGGGACTCGACCGATGGCCTGACGAGCCTGCTCACTGACGCCGTCGCCCTCCCCTTCGATTTCGACCTCGAGCACGCCGCCCTGGGCACTGCCATGCGCTTGCTGAGAGATCGACTCTTCGGTTCCGTCCGCTACCAGTTTTCCGCGATCGATGACCAGCAGCCGATCGCAGGTTTGGCTGATCTCGGTCAAGATGTGACTCGACAAAAGCACCGTGTGATCACCGCCAAGCCGCTTGATCAGCTCACGCATCTCGACGATCTGCACCGGATCGAGCCCACTCGTCGGCTCATCGAGAATCAGCAGTGACGGCTTATGAACCAGCGACTGAGCCAGACCGACGCGCTGACGATAGCCGTGTGACAGCGTCGAGATGTTGTCTGCCGCAACCTCGGTCAAGTTGCATGTCGAAAGCGCATCACCGACGTAACGTCGCAGGTTCTTGCTCGACACGCCCTTCAACTCAGCAACGAAGCGCAAGTAATCTTGCACCGACATTTCGTCGTAGAGCGGAGGCGTATCAGGCAGAAAGCCGAGTCGCTTGCGGATTTCATGCGCACTATCGGCGAGATCCATCCCATCGATCCGAACGACGCCAGACGAGGGAAGGATCAAACACCCCAAGATCCGAAGGGTGGTCGTCTTTCCGGCACCGTTTAGGCCCAAGAAACCAACGATTTCGCCCTTCTCTATTCGGAAGCAGAGATCATGAATCGCCCGCTTCCCTCCATAGTACTTCGTGAGGTCCTCAACTTCGATCATCGAGCACTGTCTCCACCAAAAAACAACGACTGATCACGTGTTCCCGTCGCGACGAACATCTGGCGTACCAACACACCAGCGTGGAACGTGCGCGGCCAGCGTGGGCGGAAGATACGCATAGCGTTCGGGCATTTCAACCCCCCAACATCACAGTCTGAATTCAAAGGTGCGTACGTGAAGACTTGACCGTGAGGAAGGCTCTGCATACCATCCCGCTTCGCGCAAGGTGCGCGCTTCCTTCCAGAAAAAGGAGAATCCCATGAAGACGGTTGTTGCTTTCGTCATGGTCAGCTCAATGTGGCTGGCCGCCTGCGGACCCAAGGCTCAGACCACCCCGGCTGCCACCCCGGCTGCTGCTACGCCCGCTCCGGCGGCTCCGGCTGGCGCTCCCCCTCCGTAATATCGGTGGGTGCGCTGGGACTTCGGCGGGCATCGCCTGTCTGAGGTCTCACCAAGAAGGCCTGTCACCTTGTGTGGCGGGCCTTTTTTTTGCCCCAATCTTTCCGAAAAAACGGCGGCCGCGAAGCCGCTCGATCAGCACCGGATCTCGCACGTTCAGATCCGTCATGCTCAGCAAGCGGTCCGGTCCACCGGATGCGGTCCGTAGGGTCGGTTAGGGTGCCCCCGCTGAGCGACCCGATTTACCGCTCTGTTTTCATTGATCACCGAGATCACCGACGAACGCAGGCCAGCTCTGACTCCGCACGGGTGTTGGCATGGCAGTTGCCTACAGCTCGTCAGCGAAACCCTCGCCGTTATCCCGAGAGGAACCCCGATGAGCCAGCCAGCGACATCCTTGCCTCCCCACGACCCCCGTGACCCGACTCTGATCAAGATTGCCCATTCCGTGCTTTCCACCGATGAGGAGCTGTGGCGACGCTGCGCGTTTGTCGGTCTGAGGCTCCTTGATGGCGGTCTCCATGAAGCGCGGCAGTGCCCGCAATGTCCGACGGTGGTCCTCCGCCCCACTGGTTTTTCGGAAGCAGCCCGTGCACTGGCAGGGAGACTCGCCACGTTGGGCGTGCCCCTCAGTTTGAGCCTGGCTGCGCAGTCGCTTGCAGAGTGGGCGTCGCGAACCGCCCCGACACCAGCAGATGGCCCACCGGCGAACAGTACCGTACTGATGGCACCGCAAGATGAGGCCCTGATTGTGCGCATTCCGATCGGTACGTCGCTCAAAGAAGCAGAGCGACGACTCATCCTCGCTGCGCTGGCATCGTTTCAGGGCAGCCGCAGCGAGACCGCCCAGGCCCTGGGCCTATCCCGTCGCACGCTCTACAACAAACTAGCAAGCCTACGCCGTCGACAAGCCAGCACCGAGCCACCGCCATGCGCGCCCAACCAACGCCCGGACGTCCCCGATAAGCTGCCGCACTCCGCCCGCCCTCATCAACAAAAGCGATCGAAACCGCAACGCCATTGCGAGTGGATAGCCTCCCATTCAAAATGGAAACCCCGAGGGAGCAGACGACTTCCCTTGTAGCTCGACCATGCTAGACTGGCCGCATGTTCGCCCCATTTGTTGCTCGTCTGTCGCTCGTCGGAGTAATTCTTCTGACGTCCTCATCGCTGTACGCGGCCCGGCTGGCAGTCTTGTCGCCCAAGGTCGACTCAGACTCTCCGGTGTCGGAAGGTCGGCGCAACAAGTTCCACGACTCACTCGCTCAGGGTCTCGTGGATTCCGCAGGTTCGGGCTGGACGGTACTTTCTGCGGAAGAAGTCCGTCAGCGACTCGCTGGTCGCGACGATCTACTGTCCTGTCAGCAGGGAGCCTGCATCGGACAAGTGGCCGCTCAGCTTCAAGTCGATCGGGTCGTGGTCCCCAAGATCGCCATGAAAAGCGCCGTTGGTGGCACCGCATATCAGATCCTCCTCACGGCGATGGATCCGAACGGCAAGCATAGCAATGTGATCTTCGCGGAGCGCTGTGGCGATGACAATGAAGGCTGTAACCTCAGTCGGGCCTTTGATGCGATGCGGAAGACCGCTGCCGCGCTGGCACCAAAGCTCACCATCGCAGCCCCGCCGCCACCTGTTGAGACGACTCGCCCATTGCCGGAACCTCCCGTACCAGCACCCAGTGCTGAAATGACGCTAAAGGATCCCGGCAGTGCCGCTACATCACCTTCCAACGCGACCTCGCTGTCCAATCCGAACCCGAATTCACCGCCGGCACCAGCAACGCGTCACATCGGATACCGCGTGGGCTGGATTGCTTCAGGCATTTTGGCGGGTGGAATGCTGATTACGTCGATTCCGTTTCTGATTCTCTCGCCTCGTGACGGCCAACCGACATGCACCGATCGCCCCTCGAACCAGTGCCCGACACGTTATCAGGGCAACTTGGCCACCGGCTTGGGTTTGCTTGGTGGCGGACTCGCGGCAGCAACGGCCTTTGGCGTGCTCTATTACCTGGACCGGCGCGACCTAAGGCGCTCGACAGGTCAGGTTGCAGTGTTCCCGATGGTGCTTGAGCAAGGAAGTGGGCTCAGCGCCATTGCACGGTTCTAATGTAGCCAAGGAGGTTGTGAGGATGAGGCTTGCAATCGCTCTTGCCCTTGGCCTAGCCGTACAAGCGATATGCTGTACGACGGCGAACCCAGACTTTCCGGATATGTCTGCGTGCATGCTCGGTGAACGTCGCTGCGACCAGAGAGAACGCGCCGTCGCTCTCGTTTGTGGTCGCGATCCCACGGATCGACAGGTCTTTTTGGAAGAAGTCTGTCCGGTGAGCGCACTGTGTGAAGCGGGACGATGTCAACCACCGACGGCAGCCAAGACCTGTCAGAGCCAGAACGAGTGCTCAGCGAGTGAGGTCTGTACGCCCCTGGTCCAGCCAGGACTAACTTCAGTAGCGCTGTACTGCGTGCCCGCCGATCCAAGTGGTATGGCTGGCTCATCGCCATGCGCCAAAGACGCTGACTGCCAGAGCTATCGCTGTCTCCAGCAAAGCCAGGGCAAGTTTTGCCTGAAATCTTGTAATACAGATGCCGCCTGCGGCAGTGGACATCGGTGCTTACCGTTGTCGCTCACAGTCACTGGTGTGCAGGCCACGATCTCAACCTGTAGTGCCCCGTAAGCGGGCTGTAGCCCAGTAACCGACCTGACGGATCAGGAAAGAGGACAAGTGATGGCCACCGCCCGTTGCACCAAGTGCGGAAGCGAGAATCCCAAGGAAGCGCTGTTCTGCACCGCCTGTGGGCAGGCACTGCACCACGAGCAAAACGATCCGCTCGTCGGACAGACCATTGGCGGACGTTATCACTTGGTCGAGCGGATTGGGCAGGGAGCAGCGGGAACGATCTATCGTGCAGAGCACACGACGCTACGGCGACGGATGGCCGTCAAGCTTCTGCACCAACAGCTTGCGCAGAACGAAGATGCGGTAGAGCGGTTCCGCCGGGAAGCGATCACCGTCTGCGAGATCGACAACGACCATATCCCGCAGGTCTTTGATTTTGGGCGGGCCGAAGATGGTCGGCTGTTCTTCGCGATGGAGTTCCTCGATGGGGTTCCACTGTCGATGGTGTTGGAGCGGGAAGGTCGGCTCACGCCGGAGCGAGTCGCAGACATCCTCTCTCAGATCGGTGACGGACTGATGGAGGCGCACACGCTTGGCTATATTCACCGCGACCTCCGGCCACGAAGCATTTTCCTCACTCGCCGTCGTGGACGTGCCGATTTCGTGAAAATTCTCGACTTCGGCTTGGCCAAGCTGGTGCAGCCCGAGCTCACGGATGCGCAACGAACGGCGATGGGAATGACCTACGGCGATCCGCGTTATATGGCCCCCGAACAAGCTCGCGGCGAGGTGGTGGACCGTCGAGCCGACATCTACTCCCTCGGCGTACTCGGCTATGAAATGGTCTGTGGTGAGCAGCCGTTCAAGGGAACCGGCACTTTCGATATCTTGAGCAAACTTCTCGAAGCGCCGGTACCTCGTCTCAGAGACAAGCGGCCCGACTGTCCGCCCTGGCTGGAATCGGTCATCCGCACCGCGCTGGCCAAAAAGCCTGCCGAGAGATTCCAGACGGTGGCGCAGTTCCTCGATGCGATGGAACGCAAAAACGTCCTCGCCAATCAGCCGCCGCTGCCAATGCAGGTCGCACCAGGTGCCAAGTCTGATGCGATGAAGAAGCTGACGCCGATGAGTGCCCCCGAGCCCACCGCATCGAAGGGCCAAGAGGTTCGAGCCTTTGTCAGCTATCCAGCGATGAAGAGCATTAGTGTCCCTGTCGACGATCAGCCTCGCCCGGCCGCCCAAGGAACCCACTCAATGCCCACGGTGGCACCGGGAACTCAGCTCGCAGCCCTGGCAGCAGCGGTTGAGGCCATCGATCCCCCACAGCATCAACAGCCACAGTCGATCAAAAAAACGCTCGCCTATCCGGCGATTCGAGTCGGTCAGCGCAGCGAACCTGCAGTCACCACTCCGCCCGCCGCTCCCCCGCCAGCGGCAGCACCGAACACCACGGTCGGTTCACCTGTCCGTGTGCAACCTACGCCGGAAGCAGCGAAGCCGGTCGCCCCAGCAGCCACAGTTCAGCCCACAACGGCAGCCCCTTCGAGCCCGAAACCGCCGGCAGCAAAGTCAGACGCTCCGGCTCTGCCACTCAAGAGTGGTTTCGTCAACATCGTAGCGACCAGGCTCGATCGTGGAGATCCAACCCCACGCACGGCTCGGGCGATGCTGGAACAGGAAAGCCTCGCCTGGGAAGAGGCGGCGCTGCCGGCGCTGCGCACTCATGAGGTCGACCTGACCGAATCGGCAACGTCATCGGACCTGACTCGGTTGCCACCGTCTGCGGACACACCCGTCGAGGAAATGAAGTTCGATGCCCACGCTGCGAGCCCGCCAACACCGGTTCGACGCGAGCCAAGCGCCCCGGCGGTCATCAAAACAGCAGTCCCGCGAGAACCGATCGCCAAAGAAATCAGTGCACCGTCGGCTCAGCGGGACTCCAGTCGCATTGCGGCAATGTCGACTCCAGCCCCTCAGCTCAATCGGGAACCGAGCGGCCCGGCAACCAAACAGAGCGAGGCACCGCGTCCGGTAGCTCCGGTCGTGACACCGTCTCCTTCCATCGAAATTCCAAGGGCCAAGGCCACTGCCTCATCGGCGGAGCTTCGGCCCTTGTCTACCCCATCCATTGGCCGACCGACCAAGCCTGGAATGGGTCCGCTCTCACCAGAGGCACCACCGCCATCCGCTCCGGTCCTCGAGGCAGCACCGGCCGCCCCCATTGCCGCGCCAGTCCTGCCTATTGACGAGACAGCTCCGAACGAAGACGAAACGATCAGAGTGCTCAAGGTCGAAACGGTCGATGCATCATCAACGGAGACGCTGAAACACCCCAAACTCTCCCCCGCAGAGTTGGAGCATGGTGAAACGGCCAAGGTGGTCAAAGCCAATGCCGAGGCGGTCAAGCCGACCGCCGAATCAGAGCGCACCCCAGAGTCACCACCTCCCGAAATGGGCGGAGAAGGGGATGCCGGCTGGTTCGCACAATCAGCCCCAGCCACCGCCGCGATGATGGATGACGACGACGCGCTGAGCCTGAAGAAAAAGACTCCGCGCTGGGTGGTTCCGGCTGCCCTGTCGGCGGTGGCCGTCGTCGGACTGCTGATCTTTTCCCAGGGCGGCTCGCACAAGGGCCCAGAGACTGGGCCCTCGGTAGTGCCCCCCACCATTCCCAGTAATCCACCGGTTGCAACGGAACCAAAGGTGGAAACGGCCGCAATCCCTGCGACGACGGTAGTTGCACCCGAGAATAAACCACCGGTAGTTGCCGAACCGCTCGCCGCACAACCAATGGCAGCCCAGCCGGCTACGAAGCCAGAAGCCACGGCGGTTCCGCCCACAAAGCCCGAAGAGCCAGCCAAGTCGGTCCCGAAAGCCGAGCCACTTCCGATGAAGGCCGAACCCAAGTCAGAAGCGACTCTCGCCAAGCTAGAACCGAAGACCGAGCCTAAGCCGGAGCCTAAACCCTCCGTCGCTAAAGCCGAGCCTAAGCCGGAGCCTAAACCCTCTGTCGCTAAAGCCGAACCTAAGCCGGAGCCTAAACCCTCCGTTGCCAAGGCCGAGCCTAAGCCCGAGCCTAAACCCTCCGTCGCCAAGGCCGAGCCTAAGCCCGAGCCTAAATCGGTTGCGGCTGAGCCGGCTGCCCCCAAAGCATCGGGAGAGATTGTGGCGCTGGTGAGTCTTGGAAAACAGAAGCTCGACGATGGGGATGTCGATGCGGCGGTTGCCAGCTTCCGACGAGCCGTTCAGCTCGACGGGAAAAACGCCGACGCGGTGGCTGGTCTTGGTGAAGCCAACTTCGAACAGGGCAACTTCGACGGAGCCGCGAGAAATCTGGCCCAGGCCGCCAAGCTAGCGCCACGCAAAGTGTCCTATCAGGAGCTACTCGCTCAGGCCCAGTTCAAACTCGGTCGCTACAAAGACGCAGCCGAGACTTGTCGCAAGATCCTAAAAGACCACCCGGGCTCGACTCGCGCCAAGCAGACTCTCGAACAGGCCGAAAAGAAGCTCGACGACATGTAACGGGCGTCGAGCGCTCACCCCCAACTGAAGTAAGGTATTTTGTCCCGCGCCACGATGGCCGGGTCTGAAGGAGACACCATGCGTAGCGTCGTCAAAGGTTCTGGTTTTGTGGTCGGGGAGCATCTGGTCCCAAACGCTCGGTTCGAGAAGATCATGGACACGTCGGACCAGTGGATTCGCGAGCGATCAGGCATCGAACAGCGCTACTTCGTTGCTGATGGCACTTCGACCTCTGATCTCGGAGCACGAGCCAGCAAAATCGCAATGGAGCAAGCCGGCGTCGGGCCCCAGGACATTGATTACGTCGTCTTCGCGACGATGACGCCCGATCACTACTTCCCCGGCTGTGGCAGCATCATGCAAAGCAAACTGGGGCTGCGGAACATTCCCGCTCTCGACATCCGTCAGCAGTGTACGGGCTTTGTGTACGCCCTCCAGGTCGCCGATGCACTGCTCAAGGGAAAGGTTGCCAAAACGCTGCTGCTCGTCGGAGCGGAGACGCACTCGCCGTTTATGCCGTTTTCCGATTGGCCGACGATTCTCGGCCTGGCCGATAACGTCCCAACACCTGAGCAGCGTGCGATACACACCTCGGTGCGAGACCGAGCGGTGCTGTTTGGCGATGCGGGCGGTGCGATTGTCCTGCAACGAGAAGACGACGAGACCGAGCGCGGCCTGATCGACTTCGAGCTTCACGCCGACGGATCAGCATTCAACAAACTCTATGTTCCGTCGGGTATGGCCCATCGACCGTATGTGTCACCGGAGATCATCAATCGGCTCGATCACGTTCCGCACATGGACGGCAAGTTCGTGTTCCGCATGGCCGTGACCAAGATGCCCGAGGTCGTGCGCTCGCTGCTTGGACGACATGGCTTGGCCATCGACCAGATCGATCACTTCATCTTTCACCAAGCGAACCTCCGCATTAACGAAGCGGTGCAGGTGTCGCTCGGGATCAAGCCGGACCGGATATATAACAATATCCAGAAGTACGGCAACACCACCGCGGCGACGATTCCGATTGCCTACGACGAGTGCCGACGCTCGGGTCGGATCAAGCGCGGCGACCTGCTGTGCTTTGTGGGCCTAGGTGCAGGTTTTCACTGGGGTGCGGCACTGCTACGCGACTAGTTCCCGCAGCGCCACCGCACTCGACCCTCCGCGCACCGCTCGCCTCCACCCCCAAAGCTGCGATATTCTGTAACAAACCCGGACACGGGTTTGGGGAGTCATCGCATGCTCGGGGGATGGGGATGGCGACTGCTCGTGCTCCACGTGCTGCTGGGTGGCGGCTGCGTGTCGCAAGCGATGTATCAAGCCAAGGTCGATGAGTTAGAGCGGCTGCGTGCGGACGGTCGACGAGGCGAACAGCTCCTGGTGGAGCGCATCGATCGGATGTCGGCGCGCATCGGCGATCTCGAAAAGCAGTTTGTGCAGAGCGACACCCGGCTGGTGGAACTATCGCGAAGCATGCAGCAGGTCCGAGATCTGGCGGTGCAGCTCGATCAGCGGCTTACGGTGCTGGGCAATCGCGAGCTGCGCAACGATTCCACCTCTCGCGATGCCCATCGGCCTGAGCCGGGCATAGGACTTCGTGATCCGTTTGCTCGGCCCAAGTAACGCTTACCAAGTCTTTCCCATGTCGGCTGGCGCTGGCTTATGCGTAAACAACGCCCAGCGATGACCAAACGGGTCCGACAGAACGCCGTAGCGATCGCCCCAGAACTGATCAGCAAGCGGCATCTCGACCTTGCCACCGGCGGAAATCGCCCGCTGCCACACCACGTCGACATCGGGACACTCCACTTGGATGCTCACGCCAGAGCCACCGAGCGCCAGCGGGTTCTGTGACTTACCGCCCATGAACTCGGGGAATTCGTCGCAAAGCATGACGACGCCGCCATTCACGATCAGCGTTGCATGCATCACCCGCTTGCCATCCTGGGCGTGGTGTAGGTCTCGAACCTCTGCGGCAAACGCCTTCTTATAGAACTCGATCGCTGCGGTGGCATCAGACAGGGTGAGGTAGGGAATGATTGGACCGTACGGGAAGGACTGGTTGTTCTGCTCGCTAGTGGTGGTCGACATGTCGGACTCCTTTTGCCGCGCACCATCCCTTATCCCCACAAGACCTGTCAACCGGCTCTCTGCCTCTCTCTTCAGCGAGCAGCGGCCAGCCGGGATGCCTACAGTTCATCGCAAGCAAACGGCAGAACGTCGCGAATGTGAGGCGCATCGAGCAGCAGCATCAGCAGTCGGTCAATCCCGAGTGCAACCCCGCCCGAGGGCGGCATGCCTTCTGCCAGAGCGATCAAAAAACGCTCATCCATCGGATACTCGGGCAGACCGCGACGGCGACGCTCATCTTGGTCATGGACCAGGCGCTGCCGCTGTTCGAGGGGATCGCACAGCTCGCCAAAGCCGTTGCACAGCTCAAGGCCCGCCACATAGGCTTCGAAGCGCTCGACCACTTCCGGTGAGCCGGGCTTGCGACGAGCCAACGCACACAGCGGGCTAGGCCAGTCGTACAAAAGCAGCGGCCGCAGCACACCCTCGTGATTCGACAAACCTAGCTTTGGCTCGACATGGTCGAGGAAGACGGAGAAGAACAAGTCATCCCAGGCCCAAAACGGCTCGCCGTGGGCATCAATCAGGGTGGGATGCGGCACGCGATGGCCGCCCTGCTCAAGCTTCTGCGCCAGCTCGCGGCTTGTCTCATCACCGCGAATGTCGAGCCCGGCATGTTGACGGACGGCCTCGCGCACGGTCTGCTCGGGCCACGGCAGCGATAGATCGATGCTCTGCGCCGAACCCGATGACCCCCGACCGCTGCGCACAAAACGTGGGCTGCCATGTAGCTCGGTCGCGAGCTGCGCTGACAGTGCCGCCACATCTGTCGCCACCGAGCGCCAGTCTTCATAAGCCCGATACCACTCGAGCATGGTGAACTCGGGATTGTGATGAGGCCCCGCCTCACCAGCCCGAAACACCTTGCCCAAACTGTAGATGCGCCGCAGTCCCGAGACCAGCAGCCGCTTGAGCTGATACTCGGGCGACGTAATCAGATAGCGTGGTGGTCCGGCCGAGCAAGCATCCGACACAGAAAACCCTTGCAGATGCAGTTCCAGACCCGGGGACGGAACCATCAGCGGCGCTTCGATTTCCAGAAAGCCCTGTTCGGCAAAGTACCGCCGAATCGCAGACAGCACCCTGCCCCGCTCCACCAGCAGTGCGCGACGTCGATCACGGTTGAGGCGAAAGTAGTCGCCACCAGGCGAAGGAAAGGGCTGCCCGGTACCTTGCGGACGAGCTAGCAGCACCACTGCCACCGCCACGTCGTTCGGATTCGTGTCTTGGGAACGCGACACGACCAGCTCGACGAAGTCGGCGGGACGCAACGACGACACCGCACAGCCCACCGCGAGACGCCACAGCTTCTGGCCGTCATCGACCCGCAACAAATCCGGCGAGACCTCGATGAGACGTCCGGTGATCCGCTCCGTCATACCGTCGCTCAGTCGAGTCCTAGGTGTTGCGAGACAGTTAGCCGCGAATGCGTTCGATGTAGCTGCCTTCACGCGTGTCGATGCGAAGCAGGTCACCCTCGTTGATGAACAAGGGCACGTTGATGGTCGCGCCGGTTTCGAGGGTGGCGGGCTTGGTGACGTTGTTGGCGGTGTCGCCTTTGACGCCCGGCTCGGAGTGGGTCACGCGTAGCTCGACGAAGTTCGCCAGCGTGACCGAGATGACACGACCGTTGTAGAAGGTCAGTGTCACTTCCGTGTTTTCCTTCATGAACTGCCAGTCGTCACTCACCGTAGAGGCAGGTACGCTGACCTGCTCGTAGGTCTTCACGTCCATAAACACGAACGAATCATCGCCCTCTTTGTAGAGGAAGGTCGAGGTCTTGTCCTCGACATCGGCGCCTTCCATCTTCTCGCCCGAGCGAATGTTGCGCTCGATCACGCCGCCGGTGAGCAGGTTCTTCATCTTGGTGCGGGTGAAGGCCTGTCCCTTGCCAGGCTTGACGAACTGCGCCTCGACAACGATGTAAGGAGCGCCATCGACCATGATCTTCAGACCCTTGCGCAGGTCCGACGTATCGTACGTGTAAGCCATGTTTGCCTCGAAATGAAACGCGTCAGCAGGAACCGGGAACCTTAGTGTGCTTCCCGAGCGCGGGTTCTTTTACTGCGCATGCCGCCAGTCCGTCAACCATGGAAACTTCATCCCGCCGAGTTCGTTCCAAGCCCGGTGTCCGGCGCGCTGCAAGTTGACAAAGTCGTGCACAAGCCGGGTTCTGCAGCACTTTGACTTTTCAAAGTCGTGCGCAGGCCGACTTGTGCACCACTTTGTTTTTGCAAAGTCCTACCCCAACCCGGTTTCTGCCGCACTTTGTCTTTTCAAAGTCGTGCGCAGGCCCACTTGTGCAGCACTTTGACTTTTCAAAGTCGTGCGCAGGCCGACTTGTGCACCACTTTGACTTTTCAAAGCCCTGCCAAACCCGGTTTGTGCACCACTTTGTCAACTTGCAGCGCGAATTTGGTCCGCTGTGGCCGCTCTTGTCAGCGTGGAAGCTCTCTTGCTACCGTGCCGAGGTTGCCTTGGGGTCATCCAAGCAGCAAACCAACCACAGGAGAACGGTGATGAAGAAGATTTCGGCTCTGCTCGGTCTGGGAATTTCGCTGTGTGCGCTGACGGCAGACGCGGCGGTGACGGTTCGTTACTACAACCGCGACTCGCAAAAGCACACCTTCGAAGCGACCTGTAGCGGCAGCAAGTACACGGTATCGTTTGATGGCAGCACGACGTCGTCTGTGACGATCCAGGGCTCGGCACCTTGCCACGTCGGTGGCGTCACCCTCAAGGGCGGCGAAAACATCGAGCTGAAGGACGGCAAGATCATCGTCAAGTAAGCTTCACCCTCTGCACTCCGGGGAAACACATGCGTACTCGTGCTGCTGTTGCGTACAAGGCGGGTCAGCCGCTGGTGATTGAGGATGTCGAGCTAGCCGGTCCCAAAGCGGGCGAGGTGCTGGTCGAGATCAAAGCCACCGGCGTCTGCCACACCGATGAGTTCACCCGCTCGGGTGCCGATCCCGAGGGGCTGTTTCCGGTCATCTTCGGCCACGAAGGCGCGGGGATCGTCCTGGAAGTCGGCCCCGGCGTGACGACGCTAAAGCCCGGCGACCACGTCATCCCGCTATATACCCCGGAGTGCCGTACCTGTAAGTCGTGCCTGTCGCGCAAGACCAACCTCTGCACCGCCATTCGTGCGACGCAGGGCAAGGGACTCATGCCCGATGGCACCAGCCGGTTTTCCATCAAGGGCCAGCCGATTCACCACTACATGGGCTGCTCGACGTTCGCCAACCACACGGTGCTGCCGGAGATTGCGCTGTGTAAGGTTCGCCCCGACGCGCCGTTTGACAAGATTTGCTACCTCGGCTGCGGCGTCACCACCGGCATTGGCGCGGTGCTGTTCACTGCCAAAGTCGAAGCGGGGGCAAACGTCGTCGTCTTTGGACTTGGCGGCATCGGGCTCAACGTCATTCAGGGTGCGCGAATGGTGGGCGCGGACAAAATCATCGGCGTCGACATCAATCCGGCGCGTGAAGCCATGGCGCGAAGGTTTGGACTGACCCACTTTGTGAATCCTCACACCGTAAGCGGAGACTTGGTCGCGCACCTTATGGAACTCACCGGTGGTGGCGCGGATTACAGCTTCGAGTGCGTCGGCAACGTCCAGCTTATGCGGCAAGCGCTGGAGTGCTGTCATCGGGGTTGGGGCGTGTCCGTGATCATCGGGGTCGCGGGGGCCGGTCAGGAAATCTCGACGCGGCCGTTCCAGCTTGTCACGGGCCGGGTCTGGAAGGGCTCGGCGTTTGGTGGCGCTCGCGGTCGCACCGATGTCCCCCGACTGGTCGACTGGTACATGGACAAGAAGATCGAGATCGACCCAATGATCACCCACAAGCTGCCGCTCGAGCGCATCAACGAAGCGTTCGATCTGATGCACGCGGGAACGTCGATTCGCACGGTGGTCGAGTTCTGATGAGCGATGGCATCACCACCCGCAGCGAGCAAAAGTGCTTCGGCGGGATGCAGGGCTTCTACGAACACCGGAGCCGCGAGTGCGCCGGGCCAATGCGCTTTGCGGTCTATTTACCGCCGGGTGCCAGCCGGTCGTCCGCAGTTCCGGCGCTGTACTACTTGGCGGGACTCACTTGCACGGAAGAGACGTTCGTCATCAAAGCCGGGGCGCAGCGGCTGGCAGCAGAGCTGGGGTTGGCCCTGGTCACGTGCGACACCAGTCCTCGGTCTGCGCGCTATCCCGGAGATGATGAGCGCTGGGACTTTGGCCAAGGGGCCAGCTTTTATGTCGATGCCACTGAGGCTCCGTGGTCTGCGACCTACCGCATGCGCAGCTACGTCGCTGCCGAGCTACCCACCGTCATCGAGGCAAACTTTCCGGTTGCGACCGATCGCAGGGGCGTGTTCGGACACTCGATGGGCGGTCATGGCGCGCTGACCTTGGCGCTGGCAAACCCCGGTGTGTTCCAGAGCTGCTCGGCCCTGGCCCCGATCTGCGCACCCAGCGAAGTCCCCTGGGGAGAACTGGCGCTTGGCCGATACCTAGGAAACGATCGTGCCGCGTGGCGAACCTACGACGCGTGTGCGCTGCTCGCGGACGGACATCGCTTTGCCGGGGAGCTGCTGGTCGATCAAGGAACCGCCGATAAGTTCCTCGAGCGCGAGCTACGACCGGAGCGACTGCAAGCGGCCTGCGCCAAGGCCGGACAAGCGCTGCGGCTCCGCCTACACGACGGCTATGACCACAGCTACTACTTCATCGCGACGATGATCGAAGAACACCTGCGCCACCATGCGCGAGCGCTGCGTGAGCCAGCGATTGTGACCAAACCCAGTCTGCTAGCTACTTGAAGCGCGGTCGATACTTGGCGACGGACCGATACTGATCGGGCCAGCTCATCAGATGGCCCTGATCGGCTGCCGCGTGACGGGTCCAGTAGGGATCAAATAGGTGAGCCCTGGCCAAAAGCGCCAAGTCCGCCCGACCCGCCGCGATGATGCTGTTGACGTCGGAATAGGACGAGATGTTGCCGACCGCCATCGTGGCGATGCCGACCTGGAGTCGAATCTCCTCGGAAAACGGGGTCTGATAGAGCCGACCGTAGGAGGGGCGACCCTCTTGCGCGGTACCACCGGACGAAACATCAACGATGTCGATGCCCGCGAGCTTGAGCATGCGCGCCACTTCGACCGCATCGCCAGGTAACAGTCCGCCCGGTGCCCAGTCATGCGCCGAGATTCGTACCGAGATCGGCTTTTCCTCCGGCCACGCCGCCCGCACCGCCGAAACCACCTCGAGCGGGAAGCGCATCCGGTTGGCCAGCGCCCCGCCGTACTCATCGTTGCGAAGGTTACTGAGCGGCGAGATAAAGCTCGATAGTAGATACCCGTGCGCCATGTGCAGCTCGAGCAAATCAAAGCCCGCCTCATGGGCCATTTCTGTTGCCGCAACAAAGTCCGCGATGAGATCCGACATATCCCGACGCGACATCTCACGCGGGATCTGGCTGTGCTCATCCCAAGGAATCGCCGATGGACCGATGATCGGCCAGGCTTCGTGGTCGGGAAGCGGCTGATCGCCTTTCCAGGGCAGAGCGCAGGCGGCCTTGCGTCCGGCGTGCGCAAGCTGAACCCCGATCTTGGCGTCGCTTTGTGCGTGAACAAAGTCGACGATTCGTCGCCACGCAGGAATGTGCTCGGGCTTGTACATTCCGACGCAGCCAGGGGTAATGCGACCCTCGCGGCAGACGTCGGTCATCTCGGCAATGACCAGCCCCGCGCCACCAATGGCACGACTGCCCAGGTGAACCAGATGCCAATCATTGGGCGTGCCGTCCTCTGCGGAATACTGGCACATCGGGGACACCGCGATGCGATTCGGCAAGATGAGATCGCGGATGCGCAGCGGCGTAAACATCGGTGGCGGTGACGGATGCCGAGGCACCTTGATGCCGGCCTGCTTTTCCGATTGAGCCGCGACGTGATCGTTGACCTCGGCAATGAAGTTCGGGTCACGCAGGCGCAGGTTTTCATGGGTCAGTCGCAGCGAACGAGTCAGCAGGCTAAACCCGAACTGCCAAGGTGGGAGCTCCATGAAGCGCTCGCTGTGCTCGAACCACTCGAGCGAGGTCTGCGCCGTCCGCTGCAAGCTCTCGACGATGGGCCGCCTCTCGGACTCGTAGACCGTCAGTGCCTCGCGAATGGAACTCGAACCCGAGCGGAGCGCCTTCACCAGCGCAATCGCATCTTCCATCGCGAGCTTGGTGCCCGAACCGATCGAAAAGTGCGCGGTATGAACGGCATCACCGAGCAGCACCACGTTCTTGTGGCTCCATTTGCCGCAGCTCACGGTCGGAAAACTCCGCCACAGGCTGCGGTTTTTGCACAGCTTGTGACCATCGAGGCGCGGCGCAAACAGCTTTTCGCAGTACGCCACCGTCGCATCCTCGTCCGCTGGATCGAGTCCGGAACGCAGGAAGGTCTCGGCGGTGCACTCCACGATGAACGTCGACTGAGGTTCATCGGGCGCAGCGTTCTGGGTGTAGCGATAGGCGTGAACGCGCCACAGCCCATGCTCATTTTCATCGAAGTAAAACGTGAAGGCAGGCAGCGGCTGGGTACAGCCAAGCCACACAAATCGATTCGGTCGCCAGTCGATCTGCGGCTGAAACGACTCCGCGAAACGAGCACGGACCACGCTGTTCAGACCATCGGAACCGACCACCAGATCGGCATCGAGGTAGGCATCGACATCGCCCGACTGAATCTCGCGCTCGAACACAATCTCGACGCCGAGCTGTAAAGCCCGCTGCTGCAAGATGCGCAGCAGATCGTTCCGCCCCAGTCCCGCAAAGCCGTGCCCACAGGACCGTACGACGTGATCGCGGTAAAAAATGTCGATGTTGTCCCAGTGGTAGAAGCTGCGCTCGATGGCGTCGTAGCTCTCGGCGTCTTCATCGCGCAGGTAGGACAGCGTCTGATCGGAAAAGACCACCCCGAAGCCGAACGTGTCGCTCGGTCGATTGCGCTCGATGACCGTGATGCGATGCGCCGGATCGGCCTTTTTCATCAAGATCGCCAGGTAAAGTCCCGCAGGACCGCCACCCAAACAGACGATGTTCATCGCTTTCAAATATCACCCGGAACAGCAAAGGTCTATCGGAGCCAAATCCGTCTGAGAGCGGCTATACTCTGGCCCACGATGGCAAACGACAGCGGGGTCCGATCCGGCAAGCGATGCGTGGTGGTGGGCGGCGGCGTCACCGGCTGCGTACTCGCCGAGCGCATTCGCCAGCGCCACCCTGACAGTCAGGTCACCCTGATCGAGGGAAGCAGCACGCTCGGAGGACTGTCGGTCCGCAGCGAGCCTGATCCCATCGGCTGGGATCGCTTCTATCACGTGGTCACGCCGCAGGACGGCTTGCTCATCGACTGGCTGAAGCGTCTGGGCGTCGCCGATAGGCTGCGCTGGAGAGGTGCCCATACCGGATTCTATGCCGATGGAACCCTGCATCGCTTCGACACCCCGCTCGACTTTCTGCGCTTCCCCCCGCTCGACCTGATCGACAAAAGCCGACTAGCCGCCAGCATACTCTACGCATCTCGAGTGAGCGACGGCGCACCACTGTGGAATATTACCGCCAGCGACTGGCTCCGCAAAATTGCTGGAGAGCAGGTTTATCGCAAGTTCTGGGAGCCGCTGCTCCGCGCCAAGCTCGGCAGCGCCCACAACGAGGTCGCGGCCACCTTCATTTGGTCGACGATTCGCAGGCTCTACGCCACCCGCCAAGCCGAGGGGCGTCGCGAGGCCTTTGGCTATATTTCGGGCGGCTATGCACCGGTCTTTTCCGTCGCCGAACAGTATCTGACCAAGCTCGGAGTCCAGGTTCGCAAGTCGTCACCGGTCGAGCACATCGCCGATGGTCCCGATGGCAGCACGTACGTCCGTACTCGTGATGGCAGTGAGATCATTGCCGATCGAGTGATCTACACCGGCCCATCTCGCTTTTTGCCCAAGCTGTGCGCTGGTATGTCGATTCCCGAGGAGCTGCTCAACCGCGCTCGCTCGATCCGTTACCTCGGCGTGCTGTGCATGGTGGTGAAGCTGACGCGGGCGTTTAGCCCCTACTACGTCCTGAACCTGACCGATCCGGGGCTGCCGTTTACCGGAGTGATCGGACTGACCACCCTGGTCGACCCAAGCGAAACGGGTGGCCATCACTTGGTCTATCTGCCGCGCTATCTGCCCGATGATGATCCCGACTTTGACCAGCCCGACGAAGCGTTCACCGAGCCGTTTCTCTCTGCGCTCGAGCGCATTGGCACTCGCCGTGGCTTCCGTCGTGATGAGATCCTGCTGAGCAAGATGTTCCGCAGTCGCTTTGTCAGCCCGATCGCCGTGGTCGGTTACGACAAGCTGAGGCTGCCTATTCCGCTTGTGCCACGCCGCTTGTACCTGCTAAACACCGGGCGCATCCTCGGCGGCACGCTGAACAACAGCCAGATGATCGAAGAAGCAGAACGAGGACTCGACGAAATCCTGGCCTAATCGCCCAACTTTCGCAGACAGTTCGAAGGTCGAAGCGGACGCACAGCGCAATGGAACCCAAGCACAGCGAAGGCACCCTCTCGGAAGTCATTGCTCGCAAGCGGATCGTGCTGGTCGTCGGGTCCGGTGGTGTGGGCAAGACCACCACCTCGGCCACGTTGGGACTGCTCGCGGCGCTGCGGGGCAAGCGCGTACTGGTGCTCACCATCGATCCGGCCCGGCGGCTCGCGGATGCGCTGTCGGTCTCGGCGCTGAGCCACGAGATCCAAAAAGTTCCCGAGGATCGGCTGCGAATCCTGGCAGCAGCACGCGGTGAGACGCCGGTTCCCGGTGGCGTTCTCGACGCGATGATGCTCGACCAGAAGCGGGCCTTTGATGATCTGGTGACGCGCTATGCCCCCGATCCAAAGCTGCGCGAGCGAGTCTTACACAACCAGATTTATCAGCAGATTTCGTCCGCGCTCGCTGGTTCGCACGAGTACGCGGCCATGTCGCGGCTGTATGAGCTATCGCAGCTTGACCGCTATGACCTGCTGGTGATGGACACCCCTCCGACGGAAAACGCGATCGACTTCCTCGATGCACCGGAAAGGATGTCGCGTGCGGTGGACTCCGACGCAATCCAGTGGATCATGAAGCCGTACTTGCAGCAGGCCGGAAGTCTGTCGCTGCGGCTGCTCGGAATGGGCGGCGCGATCGTGCTGCGAGGGCTCGCACGGTTTGTGGGCTCGGCCTTTTTGACCCAAGTTGCCGAGTTCTTCGTTGAATTTCAGTCGGTGCTGGCCGGTTTCCGAGAGCGAGCCCAGAAGGTCACCCAGCTTCTGCAAAAGCCAGATGTAGCCTTCCTGCTGGCGTGTAGCCCGGAGTCGCTCAGCATTGACGAGGCGCTGTACTTTTACGAACGACTTTCCCGCGCCAAGATGCCGATTGGCGGCTGCATCGTGAATCGAGTCCACAGCCACGCTCGCGAGGTGCCGAGCGACTTGCTGCCACTGCTGCGGGATCGACCCGAGCTATCGGGGTTTGCGCCGGATGATCTCCAGCAGCTCGCCGAGCAGCTCAGCCGCACCTATGCCGAGCAGCGAGTGCTCGCCGCCACAGATGCAGCGTCGATTGCACGTCTGGCCCAGAAGATCCCGCTGCCACTGTGTCAAATCCCGCTCTTGCCGCAAGACGTCCACGATGCCCAGAGCATTGCAGCAGTCAGCCGACACCTGATCCCGCCGCCGACCTAATCCGCGCTCGACCAAGCGATGTCTTTTGATTGCTGCCCCCAGATAAGGGACACTTAGCGATCATGCAGGATCTTCGGCTGTTCTTCCCCGGTCAGCTCTCTTGGCTCGCGCAGGCCGTGGAGGAAACGGGCCTGGTTGGTCCCATCACCTACGACAGCGAGAGCCTAAACGAGTGGTGTGAAGGGGAGGCGCTGGAGCTACCGCTTCGCGTGAACCTGACCCGAGCCCTGCGCGACGGAGAGTTAGAGATTGCCGCGCCGGTGTTCGTACGACTGTTTACGCGCTTTGATGAGCCCATCGGAGACGCAGAGGTCGCAGCCTTTGCGCACAAGCTCGCCCAGGCATTGACCCGGCATGCGCACACGGCAGTCGACGTAGGAACGATGAGTTACGAGGGCGGCGAAGACTTCGCGTTCGCCATCGAGCGTTCGCTCCCAGCTAGTTAGCGGCAACGAACGGGCACGGGAAGGGGCTACACACTGAAGCTCGAGCCACAGCCGCAGGTCGATTTGACGTTGGGGTTGTGGAACTTGAAGCCAGCACCCTGCAGACCTTCGAGGTAGTCGATCTCGGTGCCTCGTAGGTACTGGAGGCTCATTTGGTCGATGATGATCGTCACACCATGAGACACAAGCTGCTTGTCCATTGGGGTGATCGAGTCAAAGTACAGATCGTAGGAAAAGCCAGAACAGCCACCACCGACGATGCGAACGCGCAGGAACATGCTCTCTTCGATGCTCTCCTGCTCGCGGATTTCATTGACCTTCTTGGCGGCGACCTCGGTGAGAGAGATCGGTGACGTGGCAGCGGGAGCAACCGGCACCTGTTCAGGAGCGGCGTCGGGTTTGCGAATGTTGGTGGTAATCACGGACATGGGTTCCTCCAAAAAGCTCGGTAGTTTGCTGTGCCAAGGTGCCGCAGTGCAGATCCTCGGCTTTTCATCGGTTGGTTGTGACTGGTAGCGATCCTCGATGAGTAGAGCGCATCGGCTGCGCCCGCCCTACGCCACCCCAAAACATCGGCGGCTTTCTACCATGATCTCGCTGTCGGCGAGCAACTTGGCGCAGTGACATAAGTTCCTGCGAAGTGGGGGTCATCGCATGTTTTGCTTCGCCGTAAACTGGCTGCCGATGCTTGCTCATCAATGACGATATCTCGACTCGCTCCTCGACGTGGTACAGCCTGGTTATCCGCGAAAACGGAGCTCAGGTCCACCACCAAAGCTGACGTAACGTTAGATTATGGTCACATGCGGGCAGCGTCAAGGTTGCTAACGGCCCCTTCCAACCTCACCGACTTTGCCAAGAATCCACAAGCCCATGCCGAGCTATCACGACTATCTCCAACAGGTGAAGGCTCAGATCCGCGAGATCTCCGCCTTACAGCTTCAGAACCAACCGCCAACGCTGCTCGTCGATGTGCGTGAGTCTGACGAGCAGCAACAAGGCACCATCCCCGGTGCGATGCTCGTGCCACGCGGGCTTTTGGAAAGCCGCATTGAAGCGCTGGCCCCAAGCCGTGACACTGACATTGTCCTGTACTGCGCGGGTGGCAGTCGTTCGGCGCTGGCAGCTAGCACATTGCTGGCCATGGGCTTTTCCAACGTGGCATCCCTGGCCGGGGGCATGACAGCGTGGCGAAGTGCTGGTGGTGCGGTCGACAAGCCGCTGGTGTTTTCTGCGGCCCAAAAGAATCGCTATGCCCGCCATATCATGCTTCCCGAAGTGGGCGAGTCCGGCCAAGCCAAGCTGCTGAACAGTCGCGTGCTTCTCATTGGGGCAGGCGGGCTTGGCTCACCTGCGGGGTACTACCTGGCGGCAGCCGGCGTTGGCACCATTGGCATCATCGATGATGATGTGGTCGATGAGTCAAACCTGCAGCGACAAATCCTGCACAGCACCACTCGCCTTGGTCGGCCCAAGGTGGAATCCGCCCAGCAGACCCTGCGCGAGTTAAACCCTGACGTGCAGGTGCTCGGCCACCGCGTCCGACTCGGCCCAGCCAACGCGCTCGACCTGCTGCGCGGATATGATCTGATCGTCGATGGTGCGGACAACTTTCCAACCCGCTACCTACTCAACGATGCCTCGCTCATCTTGCGAATTCCGGTGGTGCATGCGTCGATCTTTCGTTTCGAGGGACAGCTCACGTCGTTTTTGCCGTGGCAGGGGCCGTGCTATCGCTGCCTCTACCCCGAGCCGCCGCCGCCAGACTTGGCACCCTCATGTCATGAAGCGGGCGTATTCGGCGTGCTGCCCGGCGTCATCGGTGTCCTCCAAGCAACCGAAGCCATCAAGTTGCTGCTCGGGCTCGGCGAATCTCTGTCGGGACGACTCGTCATCTATGAAGCGCTATCGACCAAGTTCCGCGAGATGAGGCTTCGTCGAGCGCCCGACTGTCTGGTGTGTAGCGACCCGAACCGATCGATTGAGCTCATTGACTACCACGCCTTCTGCGCTCGCTAAACCCAGCCCTTGCCACAGATTTTGTAGTTGTAACTACAGTTTTACGAAGTGAGCTAGATCAAATCGGATATCTTAGTCTGGATGGATCAGGCCGAATCTGCGCAACCGCCCCCTGGCTCGGAGACGAGCGAAGGGGCGAAGCGGCTCGTTGGCACCACGGTGGGCGGACGCTACAAGGTCACGTCGCTGCTCGGGGAAGGTGGTATGGGCGCGGTGTATCTCGTCGAGCACATGCTCATGCGCAAACGCATGGCACTCAAGGTGCTGAACGCCGAGCTGTCCAAGAACCGCGAAATGGTGGCCCGCTTCGAGCGTGAAGCCATGGCGGCAGCGCACCTTGAGCACCCAAACGTCGTCGCTGCTACCGACCTGGGCTTTACCGATGAAGGGGCTCTGTTTCTGGTCCTCGAGTTCATCGACGGCAAGTCGCTGCGCGAAGTGCTCAACTTCGGACCCATCAGCTCGGCCCGCGTCATCCACATCGCCCGTCAGATAAGCTCTGCCCTACAACGAGCCCACTCCGTCGGAATCGTGCACCGAGACCTGAAGCCAGAGAACGTCATGATCATGAACCGGGATGGAGATCCCGACTTCGTGAAGGTTCTAGACTTTGGGCTCGCTAAGATTCGACTGGAAGCGCTGGTGGATGACATCAGCCAGCGCTCGGAAACGCTGACCAAGTACGGCACCATCTTTGGCACACCAGCCTACATGGCACCGGAACAAGCCGCTGGTGGTGAGGTCGATGGCCGGACGGACCTGTATGCACTCGGAGCAGTGATGTATGAACTGCTGACCGGCTGGGTGCCCTTTGATGCAGATGATCCATCGGTCATCTTGCGGCAGCAGATTCTGGCACCGGTTCCTCCGATGTCGCAGAAAGCTCCGTCGGTCAAAGTGCCGGCAGCGCTTGATGCGATGGTCATGAAGCTGCTCGAAAAGAACCCGGACAATCGGTACAAGGATGCGCGGCATCTGCTCGATGCACTCGCGGAGCTGGCGGCGGCAGAAGGCCTTCGCTACGAGCCGTCCTCACCACTCGGTCGCCTGAACATTCCCAACTCTGGAGTGCGCGATCTCGACAATCGGCCCACCGTGATGGGCGACAAAGACTACCCCGGCCAAGCGGGTGCCGGGGAATCGATGGCGCAGATCGATATCATCAACAATGAATCGAGTCGTGGCGGCAGCCTTCCTGCGACGTCCGGCCCCAAAGGAACCGGTGGCGTACCGGTGATGAGAGGTGCCGATGGCAGCGGCAAAAACCCGGCCAACTCTCCTCACAAAGACGCGGCGGCGAGCGCGGAAGCACACCGGGCGGTAGGTGTAGCTGCAACCGTTCCGGCGATGGCCTCCTCAAGCGGCGAGACCCCTGCCCCACTACCCACAGCGACCACCCAAAAGATTCAGGAACGGGTCGCCAAGATTGTTGCTGTACTCGGGCCAAAGTGGACCCAACTGCTCACGTGGGTCCGCTCCAAGCTCCCGGAAAAGCACCGAGGTATTTCGCAGTGGGCACTCGGAACCGCCGTGGCTGCGCTGCTGCTACTACCAGTGTTCTTTGTGTTCGGAATCTTGCTCAGTGGTGAGGATGACGGCGACACAGCGGTCGTCGGGATGGTCGGCTACGCAACCGACTCCGATATGCAGAAAGCGGTCGAAAAGGGTCCAGCCGCTCTGCTCAAGCTCCGCAACAAATATCCGAACGACTCGCGTACTCATCGCGCTCTGGTCAAGGCCTATGGCAAAAGCGGAGAACTCGGTTCCGCCCTGCAAGCGATCACGCCGCTGCTTCAGATCGATCCGGCTGCGGCCTATGATGAACAGATTCTTCGTATCGTTGCGGATGCTGCGCTCCAGCCGCAGACCTCGGAGCCTGCGATGCAGCTTCTGGAACAGCAAATGGGAGAATACGGGGTCGACACGCTGATCGATCTGGCCGATCGCACAACAATGGAACCGTATCGCGGACGGCTGGCCCAGAGCCTCGCCAAAGACAGCGTACGACGGCTGGCATCACCGGACGGTCTGATCGTTCTCGATCTGCGCAGCGCGAGCTCTTGTGAAGCCAAACGCGCACTCCTTGGCAAAGCGGGCAAGCAAGGCGGACGACGCACGCACGAGCTACTCCTCAAACTTCAGGTGCCAAACGGCTGTGGACCTGGGGGCCAAGCGGACTGCTGGAGCTGTCTGCGCAGAGGCAACCCGCTGCAAGCGGCCATCAACGAGATCAAGCAGCGCGGGCTGTAGTACGACCGATTCGAATCAGAACACCAGCATCGGATCCTCACTCGGCCGTGGCCTGGGTCGACGATATGGAGTTAGCTGCATGGTGATCTCGATGTGCGCGATGCACAGACTCGGGCGCTGCTGATTCCAAGCGCCCGTGGGCAGAGCCAGATTCGCAAACAGCCTCGACAGGCAACTGATCTGCTTTGGCTTAAAGCCGCTGCTGCCGGGTGCCTGCGCACACCCCTTTACGCGACCGGAATCGGCAAACGGACAGCTCAGCGTGACCTTCCCTTGTACATAGCCGCTCGACAGACACTCCCTCACGTCGTCTCGTTTGGACTGCACCGCATCTTCAAGAGCGGTCTTCGGACATCCAGCAGAGGGGCTGACGGCCAAGGTAAGGCGCGGCGGTGGAACTCTGTCGGCCAAGACCTGCTCCGCCCCAAACAGAGTCATCCCAACAACCACACCCCGCCACCACGCTCCGCTCGCATGTCCACAGATCAACCGCTGCATCTTGATCGTCCTTCCTTTCCACAGCACACGATTCACATGTCCACACAGTACAGACTCTGTATCTGCCTCTTTACTGACCGATGCGCTTCCCAACCAAGTCCACCAAGTCGCCTTGGGTAAACTGCATGTCGAGCACGTGCGTCCCAAAGCTCCGGTTCAATCGCCGATCCTCTAGATCGACCGGCGCAACCCGTTTTTCTCCCGGCGCAGCCGCAGCCGAAATCCCCAAATAACGATATCCCTCGGGACTCGTCATACACGCCGCATCGTAGTAACCACGAAACAGCACAAATGGAGTGGTCACACCGTCCACGCCAGCCATCAGCTTTCGAGTCTGTGCATCCACCGGATAGTAAGTCCGTGATAACCGCCTCGACTCCGTGCTGCCCGGCTCCACAGGATTCACACACGCCGGTTCATGTCCAGGCGGAGGCGGAAAGATCGCTTTGCGGGTATCCCCTCCCATGCGAAACGTCCGAAACGCCACCACGCAGCCTGTTTCATCAGGACGACTGCACAGCGGGATGTTGTCAAAGGAGCCGCCAGTGAGTTTCCCGTTCGGCACCTCGACCGGTCCCCCCACCGGCATCGCCAGCATCAGTCGTTCACGCATCGCCGGATCGTGATCGAACACCTGCCGCAGCAGCCGAGAGATCATGTCGGCCCCTTGGGAGTGTCCGATGAGGACTACTTTGCGACCGCGATTGTGTTGTCCCATGTAATGCAGGAAGGCATCCAGCACATCGGAATAGGCGGTCTGAAGGAAGCTCTCTCGACGATCCTTCCCGGCGAAGTACGTACCGATCGTCGCTTGCCGATACAGGGGTGCATACACCGCACACACTTCGCCAAACCGAGCGGCCTGAGCAAGGACGGTGCGACGCATCGGGGCCAGATCAGAAAACTCGGTATGATTGGCCGCCGTAAGCTGCACATCGACGGTGGGATAGACATAGAAACAGTCGACCTTCGGATCAGGAATCGCCTGGTGCGCGACAACTGTCTGAGACCCATCGGGATGAATCTCGGTCGCGGTCAGATCGGACGCACAGACATCACCTGGCTTGCCAGGTCGACAGAGCCACATCGCATCCCGCGCATACGTTGCGCTGGAATAGCCAACAAATGGACTGCGCAGATCCGCAGGAATACGAGCCGGAACCGCCGGGCTATGACAGCCCGCCATACTGGCTGACACTACAGGAAGGATGACCGAAAGGAACGCAAGGGGTCGCATCGAACCATGGTACGCCAAACCCCTCGGCAGGCGATAGGCTCGGACGGAATTCTGTCCATCCGCATGCACTTACCATCCAGCGCGACGATGCGACCCTGCACTTAGCGTGACGAAGAGCGGGTGCGCGCAGACGATGTGGGCTGACAAGTACGCAGTTGGCGGCTCAGCTCACTCAGCTTCTGTTCGAGTCCTTGGATTTGCTGCTGCTGCACTTTGAGAGTGGCCACCGCCATGCTCGTGAAGCCGTACAGATCGACGATGTCGCGTTCTGCATCCACGCTCATGCTCTTTCCGGTTCCGTCTCCTTGATCGTCAATCATGAAGCCAAGTCGCTGTGGTCCACCCGCTCGGTACTTGAACGTCGCAAGCTTCAGCTTCATCACCTCATCGGCGTAGCGCTGCAAGTCGGTTGCGCTCAAGTATTGAATGTCGGTCTTCACAGATCGCCGCGAGATCGGACAGCCGCCCGGTTGCATCGTCGGATCGCTGGTCGCGCAGCGCAGCCGACGATTACAGGAATCCACCGGATCACACTCTGCGGCCCCAGTCACGCAAGAGTCACCCGCCTTTTCCGTCGTACATTTTGGCACTCCTGCTGGTGCGGTATAGCCACGACAGACTGGATCACCACAGGTGAAGTACCATTTGGATGCAGTAGGTGTTGGATCGGTTCCGCCGCAGCCAGTCACGACGGACATGGAGAGTAGTGGGAGAACCCAGGAAGCAAGTACAGAGGCCTTCATCACAGCATTCAGTTTCTCCCCCCCAAGGTCAGTCGGAGCACTCACAGTTGGGAGGACTTCCCAACCGCTAGCCGTTACTTACAGAGCGTCGGATCAGCAATCTTACAGACGCTGGCGGTACACTTGGCAGGGGCCTGGCAGCCGACTCCGGATCCCGCGTTGCAGCTTGTCCCATCAGCCAAAGATGCCACGCACTTCTTGGTCCCCGGATCACACGAGGTGCCGCCCGTACACAGGATGTAGGTAGTGCCTTGTTGACCGCACGCCCCCCCGAGCTGCGCCGTAGCCGGTGCCACGCACTTGCCCGCCACTGGGCAGCTTAGTCCGCTCGGCTTGTCACAGTCTTGCGCGGTGGTGGAACAGGTCTCTCCCAGCTTGGCGGGAGTGGAACAGGTGCCGTTTCGACAGGCCAAGGTACCCAGGCATGGGACGCTGTTCAACGCGGTGCTACAGCTCGCGCCCATCGTCAGGTACGCCGCACACTGCCGGGCCCCCGCAGCACCCACGCAGGTGAGTCCCTTGTCACAGTCGCTGTTGTTAACGCACACGCTGCCGGACTTCCCAATCACGGTGCATTTGCCGCAGTCCATGCCCACATCTTTTTTGCAGTACAGACTCGCGCACTGGACATCTTCACCGCAGGCGGTACCTTCGGTCAGGGTGCCGGGCTTAAAGCCGCACACCTGTATCGGATTCGAGAGTGAGAAATACTCATCGCAGGTGAGGTTGTTAAACTTCGCCGCACAGGCCTGCAAGTCCGGTCCGGTCACGCTGTTCCCAGTGACCTTGGCGAGCGGCAGACACGTCAGGTTGAGCCGTGCCTCACAGGTTGCGGCATCTGGCCAAGAGAGCTGCCAGATAATCGGATAGCACTCCTTCGCTTTGGCACAGTACGCCTTGATCACCGCAGGACAGGCCTGCTCTGGAGTGATCACCACAGGCGGCGACATGTCGGTCATGATGGTGCCGGACGAATCACAGCCGATAAGGGCTGACGCAAGACACAGGGATGCGGTCCAAGCTAGGTTCTGAATTTTCATGTCTTTCTCCTCGGTGAGTTAAGTATGCGGGAACTTTGGATTCCTATCGACCCTACGACGGTAGCGTGGAAGCGCGGCATCGACAAGAACGTATCCACTTGGTCTGCGGGGGAGCGAGCACAGACAGAACTTGCAGCGCACCTCCCACATGAAGGAGGATGGACAGGAGCAGTCGATGCCCACGCAGGTTGAACTGGGAAAGCAAGCCACCCTTCAGTTCGAGATCAAAGGCACCGTATGGAATGGGCGCCTGCGGGCTGCGGCTGCGCACGTCCCCCTTCGTGAGCTGCGCGGTCTGGTCTCGGACTCCACTCGCAAGCTCATCGATGAACCGCCGCCGTCTTCGAGCTGGGTTCCCGGACAGGCGATCGTCGAGCTGGATGCCGCCATCTTTGACCTGCGCGGCTCGGATGTCTGTGCCCGCTGCAGTCGGGAAACCTCGGAGGTTGCCGGAACTACAGTCCTTCGCACCATGGCCGAAGGCATGCTGCGCCTGTTTGGCACATCCCCTGCGACGATTTTCGAGCGGATGGGTCAAGTAGCCAGCACCTCGGCCCGCGGGGTCGACTATGAATATGTCGCGCAAGGCCCCCGGTCAGGACGAATGACCGTGCGCTATTCCCGCTGTACCAACGTTCCGTACTGTGTGTTTGTGTCGATTTCGGGAGGACTCAGCGCCATCTTCGGATTCCTCGGCATCAAGGGGACCGTCTCCCCCCCCGATACCAGCATCACGCCGCCGTGTAACTCCGCGACCTTTTCGTTGCGCTGGTAGATCGCCGACGTTACAGAATCGACCGCCCGGACCCGCCAACGTTCGATTTCTTAACGCCGCCGATCCCGTCATCCCCCACAGCCACACCCACATCTGCGGTCTTCTCGACGGAAATCCTCGAAAGGCACGCCGACTCGACCCTGGCACAGCGCTGGCAATGCCATCCCGCGAAGAACGACGTCTTCGCACCGGAGGATGCTGCCGTGAGCCGCCAAGCCACCTACACCCCAGATTTAAAAGCCGACCTTGTGTCCGGTTTTCTCGTGTTTCTCATCGCCCTACCGCTGTGTCTGGGTATCGCGATGGCCAGCAACTTCCCCCCCGTCACCGGTGTCGTCACGGCGGTGGTCGGAGGCCTGATTGCCACGTTTGTCGGCAGCGCGGAGCTTACCATCAAGGGCCCCGCCGCCGGTCTGATCGTCATCGCGCTCGGGGCTGTCCAAGAGCTGGGAGCAGGTGACGCCGTTGCTGGATATCACCGCACCATCGCCGTGGTCGTCATCGCCGGAGTCCTGCAAGTGCTGTTGTCCCGGCTGCGTGCCGGAGAGCTCGGCGACTTTTTCCCCTCGGCGGTCGTGCACGGCATGCTCGCCGCCATCGGCGTCATCATCGTTTCCAAACAGACCCACACTGCGCTCGGAGTGGCCCCGATCGCCCGTGAGCCACTCAAGCTCCTTGCTGAAATTCCGCACAGCCTGGCCAACATGAACCCCGAGGTCGCTCTCATCGGCATCCTCAGCCTGGTGCTCCTGTTTGGGATTCCCAAGCTCCCGTTTTCCTGGGCCAAGAAAGTTCCCGCGCCGATGGTGGTGCTGCTCATCACCGTGCCGCTCGGCATGTTTCTCGATCTAAGCCACGAGCACACCTATGACTTCCATCTGCATCACTACAAGGTCGGTCCGCAGTATCTGGTTCAGCTTCCCGGCAGCCTCGCCCAGTCCCACTCCTGGCCCGACTTTTCGCACCTGCTCGGCTGGGTTTCCATCAAGTACATCGTGATGTTTACCCTGGTCGGTTCGCTTGAGTCGCTGCTCAGCGCCAAGGCCGTCGATGCGCTCGATCCCCAACATCGCCACAGCGACCTAAACCGCGATCTGTTGGCCACCGGCGTCGGCAACGTGGTCGCCGGTCTGCTTGGCGGCTTGCCCATGATCTCCGAGATTGTCCGCAGCTCGGCCAACATCAATAACGGAGCGCGAAGCCGCTACGCCAACTTCTTCCACGGTCTGTTTCTGCTCCTGATGGTGGCGCTGCTTCCCGGTCTGCTTCAGAAAATCCCCCTGGCCGCGCTCGGAGCCATGCTCATCTACACTGGCATTCGGCTGGCCTCACCAGCCGAGTTTGTGCGCGTGTTCCGCATCGGCCATGAGCAGCTCCTGCTGTTCGTGACCACGCTGCTTGTGACCCTGGCAACCGACCTGCTGATCGGAGTCGGAGCCGGTGTGGTGCTCAAGATGCTGCTGCACCTCCGCCATGGCGCGCCGCTGCGAGGCATGTTCGCAAGCCGCATCGAACAAGTCGAGCTCGATGACAACACGCTGCGGCTCAGAGTGTACGATGCGGCCGTGTTTAGTAACTACCTGTCCCTGAAGCGGCGGCTCGACTCGATTCCGACCACCATCACCAAGCTGGTGCTGGACCTAGAAGCGACTCGACTCGTCGACCACACCGTGATTGAAAAGCTACGCCACATGGCCGATGACTGGCAGCGAGCTGGACGAACGTTGGAGATCATTGGCCTTCACGACCACACTCCAAGCGCTTCTCACGAGCTGGCGGCCCGCCGCAAGCCAGTCGTAGGCATCAGCCCGTAACCATCAGAAAACAGGTCCGCCACAGAGTACAAGTCGCGCCTGTACGCTCTCACCAGGGATCCCTCCATGGGTTTCCCTCGTCCTTTCTTGAATCTATCTGACGGCCTCACGCCGAGCAGCCGCATTGGCTATGCTCAGTGTGGGGGTGGTTATGTCTACGCTTCAGCATCTACTCGATCAGAACCGCATCTGGGCCAAGGAGATGGTCGAGCGCGACCCCGAGTGTTTCAACCGTCTTGCCAATCAGCAGTCTCCGCACTTCCTGTGGATTGGCTGCGCAGACAGCCGAGTCCCCGCCAACCAAATCACCGGCCTATCCCCTGGCGATATCTTTGTCCACCGCAACGTCGCCAACTTGGTCATCCACACCGACCTCAACATGCTGTCGGTGCTCCAGTACGCCGTCGAGGTGCTCGAGATCCGCAACATCATCGTCTGTGGACACTACGGCTGCGGTGGGGTGCGCGCCGCCCTCGAAGCCAAGCCGCTCGGGCTCATCGAAAACTGGCTCCGGCACATCCAAGACCTCGCCCGCCACCACAAGCACGAGCTGGCCGCACTCCCAAACGACGACGCCCGCGCCGCCCGCCTGTGCGAGCTAAACGTCATCGACCAAGTCTTAAACGTCGCCGAGACCACCGTCCTAGAAGCCGCCTGGGCCCGCAACCAACCCGTCAGCGTCCACGGCTGGATCTACGACCTCAGCGATGGCCGAATCCGCGACCTCGACGTCCAGCTCTCCTCCGCCGCCGACCTAGCCCGCCTCCGCGCCTTGGAGTAGCCCGGCAGCCCAGCTCAGTCGCCAATCGCCAGCCGAGCCCGCCCTACGTCCCGGCCATTTTGTTGTTCAACGACCAATGGCACGTCTTTGTGAACCGTTCGCCCAAACCACCGGAGATCCGCTGAAGCCTTCGCATGATCGGCGAGCGCGTCTGCCGGTGGCGTCCGACCGCCCAGCATGGCGTGCCTGCTCACCACATTTCGAGGATCTACGAGTCGGCTCTTACGAAAGGCCGTATAGCATTTGACATTTTCTATTCGCAAATCCAGGGCAGCGGCCACTCCGTGCAGTCGCAGCAAGGCTCCGGCGAATTGAAGCTTCACATCAACCCATTTCGAGCTATCGAGCGTTGCCTTGCATTCCACAATATGGGCGATATAGCCGCCACCCGTGGTAGGAACCAGCAAGCTTCCATCTGCACACTTCTGGGTACCAACATACTGAAACCATCTCGTACCACCTTGTGGCTCAGCCTGAAAGCACAGACACTCTCGTGGCTGTTCTAGCTCCAAGACCACCTCAGCGGCACCATCGCTCGACCGCTCTTCGACTCGAAACTCCCGTGCCTCCGTCAAAACCAGGCACTGTTCCACAAACTCGCGTCGAAGCCGCTCTTTTGCACGCTGTGCCAGGCTCATTCCGCGCCCCCGGTGGATTGCGACATTCTGTCTTCGATACGCCGCGACTCATCGAGGATGTTCTCTAGCTCTTGGTTGAAGGTCGGCATGTCCAGCCCAAACGGACCATTCTGAAGGGGCGTCACCACCGAGCCCTTCGGAGTGTTCTGAAAGCTATATCCGCGTACGTCCTCTGCGGTCAGGTACTCGCTGGGGTCATAGCCAAGCTGCTTCTGCACCAAGCTACGCTCCGCTTCCGATAGAGATCCCAGCTTCAGGCAGTTGTTGATCTGCTGACAAAACAGATCGCTGTGCGTGGTCAGGATGATGTGCACGCCTTTGCGAACCAGCCGAACAATGGTGCGCGCCAGCACGCGCTGAACCTTGGGATGCAGGTGAGCCTCGGGCTCCTCGATCACCAAAAAGCTCAGCTTCTTGGCATAGCGCAAGACCAAGATGATCGGGGCCAGCTCGCTGACCAGCGAGGACACCTGCGGCATCGGCAGGGACTCGCCCCCCGCCGGTCGATACTGATAGGTCGGTGCCCCCACCGGACGCCGCTCGACCTCAATCGCCCCGCCCAGCAGCCCCTCCAAAACATCTGCTTCCCCCGCAAACGGCCCCGGCTCCGCATCGGGCCCTCTACCCAGCCACTCCAAGAACTCTAGCGCGGGAACCGGCAGCTTGACACGCGGAGCCTCTTGCTCCTCACTCCCATAAAAACGCTCAACCGCGTAAGCAGAGGCCGGTCCATACAGCAGCATAAAGCCAGTGCGTGAGGCCGGAAGGTAGGTCGGCACATTCGCTTGGTCTACGAGATTGATAAGCCTACCAACAATCGATCGTAACATCCATATTGTCACAAGCCCCGGAAAGCGAGATGCAATTCTTGAAGATCCAGGGGAGGCAACGATCTTCAATAAGACTGAACCTGGCTCATCTGACGACGAATCCCGCTGAAGCAAAAAATCTCGATGATTGGATGGAACCGCAGCGACCAGGGCGATCTTTTTTGCAGACAGTCCAGGTAAGTTAAAAATCCTTGAAATGTTAGAATCCATCACAAGTTCAGAGCACCACTCAATCATTTTTTGCAGATCATGATCTGTCAACAGATAGGGGTCTTTTCCAATTTTTTCAAAAAACGACACATAGCTTCGATACGTCGGATCTTCTTCATTTGGTATAGTCTGCGTTTTATTATTTCCTAACTGATAGACGCTCCATAGCAGGATGGCCAGGTAGCTTTTGCCGCTGTTGTTGTCGCCTACTAGCAGGGTGAGGGGGGCGGACTCGATCTTGGCTTCGATGATTGGGCCGAATCCCTCGACCTCTAGTGTCCATGGATGCGACGAAGATGAACTCACGGGGGAGACTCCTGGTTTCTTCCTAGAAGAGCGGCAGCACGGGACAAGCTGCGTCTTCGTGCTTGGCGACGCTACGTGCGGATTGCAGATAGCACAAGATTTCCGCTCGCTCCACCGAACGACGAGGGTGTCGCCCGCGAAAATCGCCCGATTGATGCGGGAAGCGCTGCCGGGGTGGGTTTGGAAAATGTTTGAGGGGGTGGCTGCTCGGCTGGGTGATGCGAATGCAAAACGGCAGAGCGCTTCGGCAGTGTCCTGGTCCGGAAAAAAAGTTCAAACAGGGGGTGGCTGCGCGGCCACGCACTCAAAAACTTTTCAAGAGGCCCCGGCTGCTCCGCTTGGCCCGCACAAAAACGCGCAAACACGGGGTGGCCGTTGTGGCAGCCCATACCTTTGGACGCAAAAACGCGGCGGCTGCTCGGCCCGTCCAGGGCAAAAAACGAACAAGGGAGGTTGGCTGCGCAGTCCGTTATGGATTGGAAATTCCAAACCGATGGCGGCAGCGCTTCCCGCACGCTTTTGTCGAATTTCGGCGCTTGTGGCAGCTCGAGCCGAGTGCTTTTGGGGAACCGGCGAATCGCTGGACGTCGTCACCAGCTCCACCGCAGCTTCAAAACGGTGCTGCGGACGGCTGATAGGTAGGCCAAAATAACCTCCTGTGCGGAGGGCTTGGGTCGCTACCTCAGGGGGTCTGCTGGTACGTGACTGCGAGCCGGTATCCGCCGCGTTTCGGGCATGCGGCAACCACTGCTTGCCAACACCAGGAGTTCCCGGATGGGCTTTAGCATTACCAACCCCTCTAGCTGGGGCGATCCCTTTGTCGATGCCGCCAACGCTGTCGCAGATCAGGCGGAAAAGGTCGCCCGCGATGCGATGGCAGTCGCCGAGATCGTTGGCGATGGAATTGTCGATGGCGCGTCGTTCATTGGCGATGGCGTTATCACGGCGGGCACCGGGATCGAAAAGTGGGGCATCACCGCCACCGGCGATGCCATTAGCTGGAGCAAGACCTCGTTTGCCGACGTCCGGGCCTGGACCGAGCAGGCCGCCGGAGACGTCGCCAGCTTCACGGTCAATAACTTCAACGTGGCCCGCAGCGCCGTCGAAGCCGGGATGGTCTGGGTCTACCAGCAGCTCGCCAGCTTCTTTTATGAAACGCTGCCGGAGCTGGGGCCGATTGACGCCCGCGCCCAGGATCTGGCCGGGTACCTGCTCACCGAGGCCGTGGCCGGAGGGCTACAGTCCGCCGCCAGTGCTGCGGGATCGGTGATCACCTTCGGAGTCACCATCAAGCTGCTCATCCCCATCAGCATCGGCGTGTATGTCTGCGGCGATGGCTGGGGCTTTTTCGCGGGCCCGGAGCTTCCGACCAAGGACAACATCATCCAAAAGCTGGCCGCACCGGGAGTCCTGACGCCGTCTGTGTCCGCGCAGGTCACGATGGTGTTTGGTCCGGTGTCGCGGGCCAGCAAGGCCAAGGCGATCAAATTTGGCGTGGGCATGGAGGCCAGCCCGACCAAGGCCGTCGGCGTAAACATTGGCGGCGTGGTCCTGATGGAAGCGAGCATGCCGCCGCTGTTTCTGGGCCTGCGCTACGCGATGGCGCTCGACTTCAGCTTGTTTGGCAAGACCCGCGACCAGGCCCCCGACCCGAAGAGCCTCAAGTGGAAGCTGAGCACGACGCTCCCTTCGCCAAACGGCAACCTCGTGCAGACCGCCGGGACCGAAGCGGCGAACCTGACCGAGCTAGGCTGGAACGATGTCGTGGGCGGGCTGTCGGTACAAGCCACCCACTTTGACGCCGCCTTGCGCGCCCAAGCCGACCCAAGCAGCACCGACCGCATCCAGGCCACCGCCCTGGCCGCCGCAAGCGGACCGTTTAAGCCCCGCTACTACGGCACCATCCGCACATCTGCTGGCGTGGCGCTCGTCGGAACCAGCCAAGGGGCGATTGGGCTGGGCACCCCCGGAGACCGCCCGACCATCTGCATCGTCTCGGGCCTGACCGACCCCACGATGGTGTCGCTCGAAGTGGTGGGAGAGCCGCCCCTGTACGTCTGCGCCGACCCGAACGGCAACATCAAGCTCATCCCCTACGACAAGAGCATCGACCTGCGCGGCACCACCTTCCGGATGGTGCGCGGGCTGTCGGGCAGCGGCATTTCGCTGGCGGTGGCCTCTGACCCGGTGGCAAACCCCCGCTTTGTCGTGGCGACCCGCGTCTTTGGCGGCATCGTCTCGCAAAAGCCGATCCTGTGCGCCACCACTGTGGGCGGCAACCTCACCGAAAGCGCAACGGCGGCAGACGCAACCTTCCTGCTCGATCGACCGATTCCGCAGCCGGACTCGGCCAGCTCGGTGCTGCGACCAGGACAGTTCCTGCGGGCGGGCGAGACCAAGCGCAGCCCCAATGGGTTGTTTTCGCTGCTGCTCACGCCAAACGGACGGCTGCTGATGCGTCGCCGAGGCAGCGGTCCGCTCAGCTCACCGACCACGTGGCTCGCCTATGACCAGCCGAACGTCATCCAAGGCGATGAAGCCAATACGTATTGGATGTGGGGCAGTCCCGCGCCCGCTGCTGCGGCGGCCTATCATGCGACGCTGACGGTGGACGGTCGGCTCGCGGTTCGGGCCGGTGCCGATCCCAGCCAAGCCGGTGCCATCCTGTGGCAAAGCGATGTCTATGGCAGCCCCGGTCCCTGCTTCTTGGCGGTCACCAACCTGGGCGTGGCCATGCTGCTGCGCGGTACCCCGGAAGAACCTGGCGAGATGGTCTGGTCTTCCCCCACCGGACCGATTTATTGGCCGGTGCGGCGTCGCCAAGTGGTGCTCCGGGGGGTCAGCGGCAAGTTTCTGCAAGCGCGCAACGGCGGTGGCCTCGCGGCGCTGTACGGAGTCACCCCAGCGCCCGCCGAGCCGGTGACCGTGACGGGTGCCAGCGTCGGCGGCTGGGAAGCGTTCGAGCTGCAAGAGCTGTGTACCGGACAGATTGCCCTGCGCTCCCAAGGTCGCCGCTACGTCAGCGTCGATTCGTCCAACACCGCGCTGCAATGTCTAAGCAGCCAGGTCGGCCCGCGAGAGCTGTTTACGATGCAGGTCGAGGGAGATCCCGCCGTGCTGCCGCAGACCATCCGTTTGCGCTCGGCGGTGAGTGGTGCCAGCCTGAGCAGCCTGGGCATCAGCGGCGGAGTGCCAAAGCCGCCCAGCGGGGGCTTCAAACCACCGACCACCACGCTCCCGATTCCCGGTCGGCCTTCGCTCGGCCTGGGAGCGCTGGTCGACTTTTGCAACCTGACCGTGCTCGATGTCGAAGATGATCTGACGACGCTCAGCGGTCGCCAGGTGTTCTTGGTCGCCAAGCACAGCGGCCACGCGCTCGAGGTTCCTTGCGGCTACACCGACAACGGTCGCGGCCTGTGCCAAGGGTCGTTCATCAAAGCGGACCATCAAAAGTGGACGCTCACCCACGCTGGCAGTGGCTGGTTCACGCTGCAAAACCGGCAGACCAACAGCGCCATCGACATTTATTATGCCCAGACCGCAAGCGGGGCGATTGCGCTCCAGTGGCCGCTGCACACCGGGGACAACCAGCGCTTCTCGCTCATCCCCACCGGGGACGGCTACTACGTCATCACCGCCAAGCACAGCGGCCTGGCCCTGACCATTGACGGTGCCAGTGCGGCCAGCGGGGCTCGCGTGATCCAGATGCCGTACACCGGCGGCGACAACCAGCGCTGGAAGCTCACCCTCGCTTCGCCGGGTCAAAGCTCGCCGTGGACCGCGCTCGGCGGAGGACTCAGCTCGCTCCCGGCGATCGCCAGCTTCGCACCGGGTCGACTCGACATCTTTGCCAAGGGACTCGATGACGGTAGCTATCAGATGTGGTCGGACGGAACCTGGCACCCCTGGGTCGCTCACGGTGGGGTCTTTTTGAACGATCACGTCTCGCTGTCGCCGTACCCAAACCGGTTGGATGTGCTCAGCCGGGGCCGAGACAATGCGATCTATCAAAAGTGGTGGGATGGCAGCACCTCGGGCGGCTGGACTTCCCTGGGTGGCCAATCGGCGGCCAGCCCGGTCCTGGTCTCGCCACGGCGCGGTCGCTGGGACATCTTCATCCTGGGCACGGACAAGGCGATCTGGCACCGCTACGCCGACAACGGCTGGAGCGGGTGGATCTCGCTCGGCGGCGGACTGCTCGACCCCCCGGCGGCGGTCTGTCGAGACACTCGCTATGACCTGTTTGCCCGAGGGCTCGACGGATGCCTCTATCAGAACACCTTCAGCGGCGGCAAGTGGTCGAACTGGCAGCACCTAAGCGGCGGTCTGTCCGGACAGCCTACGGCGGTCACCACCGATGTGGGCTGCTTGGACGTGTTCGTGCGCGGCACCGACACCCAGCTCTGGACGCGCAGCTTCCGCAACAACGCTTGGGGCGGCTGGACACCGCTCCCCGGTCAAGGCAGCGCCAATCCCGGAGCACTCGGTAGCGATCCGGTCGCGATCTCGGTGGGCCCGTCTCGCATCGACGTGTTTGCGCTGGGCAGTGATCGTGCCCTGTGGCATCGCCGCAAGACGGGAGACAACTGGCTACCGTGGGAACGGCTGGGTCCGATGCCGATGAACTGCAAACCTGCGGTGTGTTCGTCGCGACCGGGCCAGATCGACCTCGCCATCATCAATGCGGACAAAGCCCTGTACTACTACCGCATGAACGGCTAGCGGCGCTCTTCCCGCACCCATTTGTCAGGCCTACGACGGGCCTGATTCTTCCAAACGACGGGACAAGGTCTGCCGGGTCACGCCCAGATGTTGGGCGGCGACGGTTCGATTGCCCCCGCACAGGGCGAGTACGCGACGGATGTGGGCCAGCTCGACCTCGGCCAGCGTGGCAATGTGGCCCTCGGTCGGCTGGCTGGCCGGACTGCTGGGCAAACGTGTCGGCACCGGTGCCAGCTCTGCCGGGAGGTATTCGGGTTGCAGCAGCGTGTCGTCGTACAGCAGGGCAGCCCGCGAGATCATCGCCCGCAGTTCACGGACGTTGCCGGGCCAGCCATAGCCGGTCAGCAGCGATTTGGCGGAGTTCGCAATCCCCTGCCAGGCCTTGCGGTACTCCTGGTTTGCGGCGAGCAGGAAGTGTTCGGCCAGCAGCACGATGTCATCGGGTCGCTCGCGCAGCGGTGGCAACTCGACGGTCATCGCGTTCAGCCGGAACAGCAGGTCTCCGCGAAACTCCTTGCTCGCGGCCATCGCCCGCAGATCCCGGTGGGTGGCCGCGACGACCCGCACGTCGACCTTGCGCAGCGCGGTGGCCCCAACTCGCCGAAACGTCCGCTGTTCCAAAAAGGTCAGGAGCTTGGCTTGGGCACTGAGGCTTAGATCGCCAATCTCATCGAGAAACAACGTCCCCGTGTCGGCAATCTCAACCAGGCCGAGCTTGCGCTCACGGGCATCGGAAAACGCGCCGCGCTCATGACCGAACAGCTCGCTCTCGACCAAGGTCTCGGGCAGCGTCGAACAGTTTAGCTCGACAAACGGACCACTGCGTCGCGGCGAACGCTCGTGCAGGAGCTGCGCCACCAGTTGCTTGCCGGTCCCGCTCTCGCCCTGAATCAGCACCGTCTGCACCGGGCTGCGCGCAATCAGCTCGATTTCCCGCAGCTTGCCGACCATCACCGCCGAGGAATACAGAAGTCCGCCGCTGTCGTGCTGCTGCCGGGCCCGCCGCGCCAGATAATCGACGCGCCCTTCGAGTTCGCTGGTCCGCGCCGCGTTGCGAACGGTGGTGACGATCTCTTCCAGCTCGAACGGCTTGCGGATGAAGTCGTAGCCACCGAGCTTCATCGCCTCGACCGCTTGTTCCAGCGTGGCGTGGGCGCTGATCAGGATCACCTTGGTTTCGGGTGAGAGCTGGCGGATGCGGCGCAGCACCTCGATGCCGCTGATGTCGCCGAGCACCAGGTCGAGCAGCACCACATCGGGTCGCGTGGCCACAAAGGTCTGCCAGGCCTGCTCGCCCGAGCTGGCCGCCGTGACCTCGAAGCCCTCCTGGAGCAGCACCCCCCGCAGAGACTGGAGGATCAGGGCTTCGTCGTCGGCAACCAAGACATGCGCAGACATAGCCCTCTTGTACCACGCCGCCGTCAAGCTGTCGCTGCTGGACTCGGTCTCAAGCGCTGGCGGAATCGGCTCGGGAAATCGGATCGATGGGTGGCTGCGGATCGACGGGTAGCAGCAGTGCAAACTCGGCCCCGCGTCGGTCCGTGCGGTTGTGGGCGATGATCAGGCCGCCGTGCTCGCGGGCAATGTTCTGGCTAATCGCCAGCCCCAGGCCGTTGCCACGCGGCTTGGTCGTGTAAAACGGCTGAAACAGGTTGGGCAGCACCGCATCGGCAATCCCCTGCCCTTCGTCCGCAACCCGCAGCGCCAGATAGCGCTTGCCTTCGACATCGGTCAGGTTCGCCGAGAGCGTCACCACACCACCGGGCGAACTGGCCTGGGCGGCGTTGATGAGCAGGTTCGACAGCGCTTGGGTCACCAGCATCGGATCAACGATCACCTGCTGTAGCGCTACTGCCTCGTTTCGGACCAGCGTCACGTTGGCCTTTTCGCACGCTGGTCGCGAAGCGTCACAGCCCATCGAGAGCAGCCGCGTCACCTCACAGGGCTCTAACCGTGGCGCAAGGGGTCTAGCATAGGTCAGCATCCGCCGCACGAGCTGCTCGACGCGGGCAATTTCCTGGCTCATGAGCTGCGCCGTGTCCCGCACCGCCACGGCAGTTGGACCTTCGTCCTGGGTCTGGAGCTGGCTGCGCGCCAGAAGCTGCACCGCCGCCTTGATGCCGGCCAGCGGGTTCAAGATTTCGTGCGCGAGCTTGGCCGACACTTCCCCGATCGCCGACATTTTTTCGCTCTGAATCAGCCGCTGGCGCTGCTCGGCGATGGCGGCATCGGTGGCTTCGATCTTGCGCAAGATCGCGGCCATGTGATCACCGAGTGCCTCGAAGCCGGCGCGACCGGACGGAACCTCGATGCGGGTGCGCTGGGCTGCCGAGGCGACCTGAAGTTGCAGCTCATAAATCGGACGGGCCACCCGCCGGGCCACCAAAAACCCAACGACCAGGCTGGTGACCATACCAAGCAGGCTGCTGCCAACCAGAAGCGTTGTGTCCCGTCGCAGCACCCGCTGGGCCAGGGCTCGCTCTTGACGGGCCTGGGTTGACGAGGTCCGCACAAACTCCTCCGACAGCCGTACCAGGTCGGTCAGTTGCGAATAGATTCGCTGGTGGCGCTGGCGGACCTCGGCCTGCTCTCCACGGCGAAAGCTCGCGATCATGGCCGTGTGCTCTTCGTCGAGCTGCCGGTAGTCGCGGCGAATTCGCTCGAGCAGCCGTCTCTCCTCGGCGGTATCGGCGGTCCGGTCGGCCTGAGTCAGCCAGTCGGCAAACTCGCGGCGACCTTGGTCCAGCTCACGCAGCCAGCGCTCATCGCCGGTGAACATGAAGTCGACGGCAAAGCCCTTTTGATAGAGCAGGAGCTGAAAAACCTCGCTTTCATCGAGGAGCGCAAGTCGCTGCGCCATCTCGGCATCATTTTGTAGGGACAGCCGCCGCAGCGAGCTGAGCCCGAGCCCGCAGACAATCGCGAGCGCGACAATTGACACCACCGAAGCGACGACGATCTGCTTGGTCAACGATTGCGAAGACGTCGGTGACAGGCCTGGCGAGCTACGTGCTGGGGAACCATTTGCAGAAGAGCTGGGAGTGTCCATGGCAGACCTTGCGACTCCACCTCTTACACGAGGACAGGCAGACGCGATTGACAAAGATGGGGCGCGGGTCGTAAACCCCCTCGTCTCACCGACCAATCACGTAAAGGGATGAACTGATGTTGACGTTTCGCTCGCTACTCGTGGGAACGACCCTTGGCCTGCTCACCGCTTGCGGAGGCCCGACTGCTCAAGCGGTGCCGGACGATGCGGCCAAGGCTGCTGCGGCGGCCAAAGAGGCCGATGGCTGTAGCGCTCCGAAGGACTGCTACAACAAGGCGGCGCTCGCGCTGCAAGCCAAGGACAACGTCAAGGCGATGAAGTTCTTGCCGGGCGCTTGTGACCACGACAGCAAGGCCTGCGTCATCGCCGCCGAGATCCTCGCGCAAGGCAAAGGACTGCCGGTGGATCTGCCGAAGGCGGCTGACTTTTATAAGCGCGGCTGTGACGGCGGAATCCTGGTCGCGTGTGCGAACGAAGCCAGCATGCGCTACAGCGGCGAGGGCGGCGTAACCGTGGACAAGCCGCGAGCACGGGCTCTGTTTGAAAAAACCTGCGGCCCGGAGATGCTCGACAACTGCAACAACGCGGCGACGATGCTGCTGAGTGGCGAC
>WBZP01000381.1_pt1 | contig 61013 bp, 54 predicted proteins | sample 5204301 | NCBI WGS metagenome assembly WBZP01 (sample SAMN12412401, study PRJNA552823) | activated sludge metagenome | isolation source: activated sludge from nitrification reactor of wastewater treatment plant... | place: USA: Pennsylvania | collected 2017 | reverse complement strand
GATCGATATCGGCGGCGGTTCCGTGGAGGTCATCGTCGGCAATCGGGAGACCATCTTTCAAGCTCGCAGTCTCAAGCTGGGCGCCATCCGGCTCAAGGATCTCTATCTGACGAAAACGCCTCCGTCCAAGGCGATGCTCCGTGAATTGGAAGATGCCGTCACCGCTCAACTCAAGAGTGCGCTGGGCCCCTACAAAACCAAACGAGTCGAACAACTTATCGCCACCTCCGGCATGGCAGGCAATCTCGCCGAGGTGATTCATCTGGGACGAGCCGGACGTCCACTTCCGCAACTCAATCTGGCGAAGGTGTCCGCGAAAGAAATTGCCGCGGTTGAAAAGCGTTTAGCCGACGCGTCGCTGAAAACACGTCTCGCCATACCGGGACTCGACCCCAAACGGGTGGACACCCTGCTCCCCGCCACGATGGTGTTCAGGATTCTGCTCGAGCTGTTGAACAAGACCGAGTTGACGATTTGCGATAAAGCGATTCGGGAAGGAATCATTTACGACTTTATCCAACGTCACCACGAACGCATTCAAGCGGAGCGGGACATTCCCGATGTGCGCAAGCGGAACATTATGGCCCTGGCGCACCGTTGTCATGTCTCCGAGACACATGCGCTTCATGTGGCAGGTCTGGCCTTGCGTCTGTTCGATCAGACGAAGCCCTTGCATGGATTCGGACAGCGGGAACGGGAATGGCTGGAGTACTCCGCGATCCTGCATGATATCGGGTACTTGATTAATTCTCGGCAACACCACAAGCATGCCTACTATTTGATCAAGAATAGTGATCTCTCGGGGTTCACGGCTGAAGAGATCGACGTCGTCGCGAATATCGCCCGGTACCACCGTCGATCGGTCCCTAACCGGAAACACGGCGAATTTACCGCGCTGCCGGATGGCACTCAGCGCATCATCAATGTGTTGTCGGCTCTCCTGCGCATCGCCGATGGACTGGATCGCAGCCAGTTTTCAGTGGTGCAGAATATCGAGGTCAAGCTCGGCAAGACTGTGGTGATAACCGCCCAAGTGTCGGGTGATGCAGAGCTAGAGATCTGGGCCGCGCGCGGCCGCAGTGACCTGTTTGAAAAGGTGTTCAAGCGGCCGGTTCAGTTCGTCACGAGCACCCAAGACGACGCCTCAGGCTGAGCCGGCACTCCGCCGCTGCGCTATTCTCGCTGTCATCTATAGACGGATTGTCCCTGCTCGTTGCGAGCGTCTGCGTGTCGAGGTGGTTCCGCTCATGCGAGGGCTCGTAATTGGGCAGCCGTGAGCCACCACTCGAGCCGGCCCGTTGTCGGGCGGACGTCATCCCCGATATGAATCAGGCACGCGCCGGCTTTTTTCAGGCCGAAGCCGGCGCAAGGTTTACCTGCGATCAGTATGCCGGCTGTTGTGCTCAAATGGGGCTCATGCCCGATGCACCATACGACGGCATCAGAGGGCAACGTATCGAGCAACGACAACAGTGCTCTAGGGGCCATTTCTGGAGTGAGCTCATTGAGGATCTGAATCTTGGGTTTCGACGGCAGCAGCGATTGCAGAATCTCCGCGGTTTCTCGTGCGCGCCGTAGAGGACTGGAGAGGATATGAGTGGGTACTACCTGCAGGGTCAACAGACCCCTGCCGGATTGCCTGGTGCGGGTGACTCCCTTTCCAGTGAGGGGACGCTCCTCATCCTTCCCTTTCCAGTCCTGACGGTCGCGCGCGATGCCGTGTCGGAACAGGAGACAATCCATTGAAGATCCTCTAGGCGCTCGACTGGAGATCAGGCCGCGCCAATAAATAATTTAAGCGATACTTGAAGTAAGATGGACTATCCAGCTTCGGGTGACGTATGAGCAGCATGAAACGGTCACGCCGCCCTATTCATACCGTATCCGTCTCGGCTTCTCAAGATCTTGCGCGTACGGCAGCTGCCTATCAGGCCACAGTGTTGGGTTTGGTGCGTCAATTAGCGGCCGGAGACCGGCACGCGGGCACGGTCCACGCCATTCGGACGCATTGCCGTAAACTTCAAGCGTTGCTGGAGCTCTCAGGCGACGCACGTCGCGCCTCCGCCATGGCGAGGGCTGTGCGTCGCCTGAGCAAGCTGCGGGCCCTGCAAGTCTTCCGGCAGTATTTGCTGAAGATCGACGCCCCTGAGTCTGACGTTGCCACGGTAGAAGCCCGCATCCTGAAGCAGGCTCAAAAGCTGAACCGGACGCAGGCCCACGACAAGATCGAGCAGGTCGTCTGGAAGCAGGCGCTTCCGGCGATCCCCTCTCTGGGCCATTCCCTGACGGGTCGGCTTGATCTCTTGCGACATGAGCATGAACGTCGACTGAATCGGCTCATCAACGCCGCATCCAAAGATCCTCGTCGAAAACGCCTCCACGCGGTACGGCTCGCGCTGAAAACCATCCGGTATCAGATCGAATGGCTGCCTGGGCTGACAGGCCCAAAGCAGATGCTCCTTAAAAAGATCAAACGCGTTCAGGCTCTGCTGGGACGATATGAGGAGCTGGCGGATTTTAAGTGCTGGGGGGAGAGGCTGAATCCCACGGTGCAAGCCCATATCAGGAAGGATTGGAAGCGGGCTCGCAAACGGGCCAGGGTGGTACCGTGCAAACTGTCGTGGCTGGTGGATGCCATGGCATCCGGGCATCTGTGGGCTGGAGTGGGGCAGCCTGATCGGCTACTGACCCGCGAGGCCCTTCGCACTATCTGATGGCGGGGTTGTCAGGCGGAAACCACCGGGCACCGTTTTTACCTCTCCGACAGCCGGAGTTTCTCCCGCCAGCTTTTGATTGAGATGTTCCATGCATCGATCAAGTTCTCCGTCGTGCAGGAGTGCGTCGTCTCCCCAGAGGAGTGCCTTGAACTCCTCGCGCGGGACGACACTTCCGACCGTCGAGGCCAATCGACGCAACGCCTTCCATTCGTGTGCGGAGAGCGTCATCTTCCGTCCGCAGTAGACTGCGACATACAGGTTTTCCGTCAACGTGAGCTCCTCGCCGAGTTCTTCATCCTGTGCTTGGCTTTGCCGACTGCGGCGCAGCAACGCCCGTACCCGGGCGACCAGTTCCATGCCTGAGTAGGGTTTGACGATAAAGTCATCCGCGCCGCCGTCGAGCGCTTCGGCGCGCCGTTCTTCGGACGAAAACCCCGACATGACAATGATAGGGATATGTTTGGTAGAGGGGTCCTGACGTAAGCGTTTGCACATTTCGCGTCCCGAGAGGCCGGGTAGATTGTCATCCGCCATGATCAGGGATGGTTTGATGCGCCAGACATCCTGCATGCCGGATGGACCGTCGAACGCCACGTTAGTGCGAAATGACGCCTGCCTGAGAATCTGGTCCAGCATTTTTGCCTGGCTCTGATCGTCTTCGACAATTTCAATAATTTCTAAGGCCATGAAGGCACTCCTCTCCCCTCCTGATCGGTTGGAATAGGGCGAAACTTGAGCGCGAGGTGATGTGGAGAATGAGGAGCGTCGGCGGTTTACTTGGAGGCGCCGAGAATACGTTGCAGTTGCGTGACCCAGGAGGATCCATCCCCGCTTGATGCCTCGCGCGTCGATGGGGAGCGTCGGCCGCTCATCCGGTCGATCCGTTCGGCCACGTCCTTGAAGTTCGGATCCTCACGTCTGATCCAGCGATATTGTTCGAGCGTATCTTCGGTACGACCCAAGGATTCAAGGGTGCGCGCAAGCAGGTATCGCACCTGGATCGTGTCGGCCGATGATGCGCGTTTTGCCTGCAACGCTTTTCGAAACGCCGTGACGGCCTCTTCCGGTTGCGCGAGCGATTTCAGGCAAATGCCGACCTGTGCCATCGCCCTAAATGTGAGTGACGCGTCCTGGGCCGCGAGCGAAAACTGTTGTAAGGCTTCCTTGTGCGCTCCGGATTTCTTGAGCGCGAGACCACGCTCGTAATAATCATTGGTATCTTGTCGCGCCCGTGTAGCTGCTGAAGATGATGCAGGCGAGGCATTCTGATGACCGGCATCGCTGGATGTACCCGTCGGTTGAGCTGCGAATGCAGCCAACTGACTCTGCTCGGCTGTCTCCTGCTCCTTGGTCATCGCCGTTAGGGCATCCGTGTCGACAAGCGGGAGAATTCCGCCTTTGCTCCGATCCTTCGCCGCCTGGACGACGATCTTGGTTGAGAGAAAGCGGGCCTCTTCCGCGAAGCCATACGTCAGGGCGGTATCGCAGAGTTGATTGATGAGGCGGGGGATGCCACCCGTCAACCGGTGGATCATTCTGGTGGCGTGGGAGGTGAAAATCGGTTCCTCACGACCGGCCACCCGTAGCCGATGGGCGATGTAGCCGATGGTGTCTTCTTCTTTGAACGGTTCGAGGCTGTAATCCACCATGACACGCTGCGCGAATTGGGTCAGATCCTTCCGTTGCAGGAGCTGCCGAAGGTCCGGCTGTCCGGAAAGAATGATCTGAAGAATGGGCGCCTTGTCCTTGTTGAGATTGGAAAGCAGCCGCAACTCTTCCAGGAGATTGGCCCCAAGGTTCTGCGCTTCATCGATGATCAGCAAGACCCGCCGTTTCGCGGCGGCTTCCTTGTCGAGAAACTGCTGTAACGCGTGAAACCCTTCCAGCTTGTCCAGGTTTTTGTCGTTCTGCCCGAAGGCGAGCAAAATCCAAGGCAACAGGGTTTCCATTCCCTCGTGAGTATTTGTAATCAGCCCGGTGGTGAAATGATTCCGATGTTCGGCCAGGATCTGCTGGATGAGGGTGGTCTTTCCCATCCCCGGTTCTCCGGTGAGCACGACGAACCCCGCTTGATTGAGAATGCCGTATTCGAGGGTCGTCAGCGCAAGTCGGTGGGTCTCGCCCCGATACAGAAAGTCCGGATTCGGGACCAGCGTAAACGGCTTGAGCGTCAGATTGTAGAAGTGTTCGTACATAGATCTTCTTTACGAGACAATAGGAGTTAGGTCAATAACATTCGCTTCATAGTAGCAGGGGTCATCTCGCCTTTGCCGGCTTTGTTGAGTACCGTGCCTAGCACCGGGGTACTTCCCTTGACCAACTGAAGAGCCCGCTGGATATCATCGCGAGATGTCTTTCCGTCTTCAACGACGAGGAGAAGGGCGTCGGTGTAGGGCGAGAAGGCCAGCACATCCGCTGTCTGGAGCAGCGGCGGCAAGTCGAAGAGTACGATTCGTGATGGGTAGCGATGTTTGAATTCCTCCACCAGGGAAGCCATTTTCGGCGAGGTTAATGCCTCAGCCGAATGTTGAATGGCCCGCCCGCCGGGCATGAGGACAAAGCGTCCGATGCCGGGATGGATCAGAAGGTGTTCGACGGGGATTCCGTCCAATAAGTAGTCCACCAAACCGCCACACTCCTCAAGGCCGAATGCATGATGGGCGCTGGGATTGGTCAGATCGGCATCTACCAGGAGTACCGTTTGTGTCGTGTCCATGGCCAGACTGATCGCCAGATTGACGGCGGTCAGAGTCTTGCCTTCCTGTTTGCCTGGGCTGGTGATCCCGAGCACATTCCAGCCGTGCTCGCGTAAGCGGTGCATCACTTGCGTGCGAAGAATCTTGTACGAGTCCAAAAACGCGCCTCGCTCAAAGCCCGCCAGCACTCGCCGCTCACGCAGGACTTCATCTGCGATATCGATCGTGCGTGTCTGGGTATAGACGATCTCCTCCACCGGTGCTTTGCCTGCCCGTGACGGTGCAGCCTTGGGCACGGCCGAAACCGGCCGCCGCTGCTCATCTTTCTTGAATCGTTCCATGGCACTGTGTAGCGGTTCCATATGAAATCTCCTGCTCAGTTATTCGAGCCCGAATTTGCGGAGTGCGGCAAACCAGACCACGTCAAGTGGCAACCAGAAAAAATGTACCAGCAGAATGGCTACCGCGGCGATACCGAGACTGGCAAGGCGCGTGGTCCTCTGTTTGGCGATCAGTCGTTGAAGATCCCTGTTATTGGGCATGTACGGAATGACGGCAAGCGGATAGGCATGAGTCAACTTCGCCAGAGATTCCGGGCTATGGATTGAGCGATCGAAATTCTCGGCTACTATTCCGCTTCCGACCCCGCCTGCAGCCGCGACGAGAAAGCTGAGCAGAAGGATGGCCAACCGGTTTGGCTTAGACGGTTTTGAAGGAAGGTCCGGAGGATCCACGAGAGAAAATCGTTCTCCCTTGTGCTGAACCTCCAAGCCCTCTGAAACCTGTGCCTCCAGTAGCTTTGAACGTAACTCTTCATACTTACGGGTGGAGTTGTCCCGCTCGCGAGCTAGGTCGAGATACTCCGGTTCGAAGCGATGTGTATTCTCCAAGCGGCGCGCATACTCTTCCGCTCGCCGTTTCAGCTTCGTGCGCTGATCTTTCAACGCATCCAACGTGGCAGAAGTCGAGGAGAGTTGTGCATGAATATTGATGTAGGCTGGGTTCTCCGGCTTGATGAAAGGTAGTTTGAGAAACTTACCCTGTTCCTGGTTCAGTTCGCTCTCCAGTGAACTGATCACACGACGTGCCCGGACCACGTCCGGATGAGCCTCTCCGTATCGATCGAGGAGAGCGGTCAGGGCCGCCCGTTCCCCGGCGAGCCGTTTCACGACATCATCCACTTGGGCTTGGCCCCCAGTGTCTTTCTCCAGCGCATGGATTTCCTGCTGCAGCTTGGCGATGTCCGGGTGTTCAGAGGATAGATAGGCTGCCTTGTCCGCGTATTCGGCTCGAAGCGCTTTCAATCGTTCTCCGGAATCGAGGATTCTCTCGCCGGAAGCCGAAATGATCGGGGTATTCGGTTTGATCGTGGCGAGTTCCCCCTGCAGAGAGGTTTTGCGCTCTTCGAGGCTGCGGATGTCACGGTCCACGTCCGTGAGCTCTCGCTCAGCCCCGTTCAAGAGCTGCATGTTCAGTTGGGTGAGTTCGGGTAAGGCCCCGTCCGCTTTCTGTTTCACTTTGGCCAGTTGCCGCTCAAGATCTTCGATGTGCCGGGACAGATTGTCGGCCTCCTGCTTGAAAAATGCCGTGGTCTCCTGTGCCCGGCGTTCACGGGTTTTCATATTTTCACCCAGGAACAGGCTGGTCAGTTCATTTGCGACACGCTGTGCGACCTCGGGACTTGCACCGTCATACGCGAGTGTGAATGCAATCGTGGCCTGAGTGGGATTCTGAGTGCGCTTGTCCACCACTTTTGCGTTGATCACCTCGATTTGGATGTCTTTCACAAACCGCTCGAGCACCGCCTCCGTCGGGCTGACTTCTCGCATGCCGTGGTACAAATCATACTGTTCGACAATTTTCCAGAGCGTCGCGCGACTCATGACTTGCTGTTTGATCGTCTCAATCCGTTGATCGGCATAGGACGTGACAGCTGATCGAACCAAATCCTGGGGGATTTCCTGTTCTTCAATCAGGATCATCGCGGTAGATCGATACACGGCCGGCAAAATAAAGGCGACGATCGCCCCAAGGGTGGCAATCACGATGGTCGTCACAAGGATCGGCTTCTTGCGACGCCGGGCGATGTCAAAGAGTTCTTTGAAGTCTGGCGATGAATCCTGCATGGTCCTATGCTCCATTCTCTATCGAGATATCGTCAACTTTGTCGGGTGCCAGGTGAGCATCAATTGGGTGGAGTGAGAGTGTCCGGCATTCGAAAACGTTTCTGCGTCAAAGGTTCGGTAGGTATAGGAACTTTCAAGTGACCACCACTCATTGATCCGCCACGTCAGCTTCGGGCTGAGATGGATAAACGTGGCATCCGGCAGTCTGCCTCCAAGGGCGGTGGTAGTCTGCCCGGCGACCCAGTTGTAACGCGCATCCAGGGCGGCAGTCAGCGAGTGACTCAACGTTGTCGAGACAATGGCGCTGACTTGATCGTTGCGTATAAGAAGACCGAATCCACTGGGAAAGATGTCCCGGGAATAGCCAATCTGGATCCCTGAGTGTTCGAATTGTTTGAGAATGGACGTATTGTATGTCCACACTGTTTCGGAGTCTTTCAAGCCCACGCTCGAGGATTGAACCGAAGTCGTGATAACCCTGGGCCCTCCCGCTGCCGTAACGGTGAGTGTTTCGGAGAAGGAATGGGTAAGGCTCAGAGTTGCTCCGGGAGCAGTTGCCTGAAAGGGAAAACCCTTCGTTTCAAATCGGAGATAATTTCCGACCAGTTGCACCTTCGTTCGCTCACTCGCCTGGTAGATTAAGGCCGCTGTCCCGCCATGTAACTCGTAATCTAGAAGGCCCAGGCGCCGACCATTCTCGTAGGATGCATTCGTAAATTGGTATCCCACTTGGAACGAGAGTTGTTCAGTCAATTCCCTGGTCCAGGTGGGGCTGGCGGTCCACAGATTTCGTTGGGTGAATCGGATAAGCATTCCGGTCGTTAACAATTCGCCCATTAAGGTATTGTCGCGTGTATACCCGCCGTCAAAGCCGAAGGTATCGTGTTCGGTCTTATACCGTGCTGATAGCGGCAAGAAGACATTCGTAAATTCCTCGTCCTGACCGCCCGTATACCGGACGAAATCTACGCTCGCTTTTCCGTTTATTTCTAATCGCTCGGTCGTTCCCGCGAACTTGATGCCGGGTGATACCCAGGTGCCCCAGACGGGTTTGTGATCTAGGTGAGTGATCAATAGATTGGTGTTGTATTCTCCGCGGACGCCGATCGATGGATCAAGACTCCATTCTGCAGCCATGCTCTCCCTCGCGGGTGCGATAGAGATCAAAAATAGAAAACAGAAAAGAACAACACGAGTGGCTGTCATGAGTCCTTGATGTATGCGGTATGCGATGACTTACGGGAACTAGCTGTTCGTTCTCAAGGCACCATCACGACGTCGCCGCGCTGGAGCAGTATGTTCTGCTTCAGGTCCCTCCCCTTCTGGATGTCACCGTAGCGGAAGAAAAAGACGCGTTGGTCTCCGTCGTCACTGCTCTGCCGACGGATAATTTTGATATCGTTTTCGGCGGCGAACGGGGTGAGACCTCCTGCGAGGCTCAGTGCCTGAAGGACATCCGTGTAGTGGCCGATCAGATATTCGCCGGGTTTGTTCACTCGGCCCATGACGTAAATCTTGTAACTCTGAAGCTTCACGATCGCGACTGATACATGAGGATTCGGCACATATCGGGACAAGCGTTTAGCAAGATCCTGCCGGATATCTTCCACGGTATGTCCTGCTGCAGGAAGATCGCCGACCAGCGGAAATGAGATCATCCCATCCGGGCGAACCACGGCTTCTTTCGTGAGGTGTTCATCCTTCCAGACGGAGATCATCAGCACATCTTCCGGGCCCAGCTGGTAACCCGGATCTGTGAGGCTAGATTGAGCCGACGTAGGTTCGGGTGTGACGCATCCTGCTAAGAGCACGAGCGTGTAGACCATCAACACGAGCTGCTGGACCTGCTGAAATCGTTTACTTAATCGGGACAGACTGACAGTTTTCACCCTCTCTCCTCCTATCCTGTGACTTCCGCAAGAACGGCCTTGGCTTCATCCATCCCGGGAAACGGCTGTTTCGAGTTCAATGCTTTCTTCAAGTGAGCCTGAGCTTCGAGCCGATGGCCCGCTTTGAAATGAGCCATGCCCAGGTGATAGTTCAGCAGGGGGTGTTGTGGGGCCTGAGCGACGGCGCGCTGGATGACACGGAGGGCGTCATCCTGATGACCCATTTTTAGGTGTATCCACCCCAAAGTGTCGAGAAAAAAAGGATTTGGCGCACGTTGCTCAAAATCACGGCTCAACGCCAAGGCGCGGTCGAGACTCTTGGTATCCCCCTTTTGATCCGTCAAAATGGCGGCTAAATTGTTAGCCGCCATCAGATCGCGAGGATTTAGGCTGAGAATGGTTTCGTATTCCGTGATCGCCTGATCAAACTGTCCCCTATCTCCCAGGTGAGACGCGTAAAGCAAGCGCAACTCTGTATTCTTCGGATTGACCTGCAAGCCGCGTTGAAGAATCTCGTTGGCTTGCTCGCCTTGTCGCTGGGATAGTTTGAGCGTCACCCAGTTGACCCAGGGGGTGCTCCATTCCGGTTTCAGGCCGGTGGCGAGTCGAAATTCTGCCTCAGCGCCAGCGGGGTCTCCCTTGAGAATAAGAATTTCACCGAGGAGGCCGTGTGCAAACTGGTGCCGTGGGTTCTTGGCAATCAAGCCTGTCAGACGATGCTGTGCCTGAGCCAGTTTCCCCTGGCGGGCGTCTATACGAACCAACGCAAACGTCGGCTCAGGCGCATCGGGATTCTGGGCAGCGGCACGTTCGAATGCTGCAATGGCTTTGTCCCATTGCAGTCGGGCTTGATAGAGATTGCCTTCGGCTAAGTCCGAGACGAACTGGTTGGCACCGGCCGCTCGAATGCGGGACAGCGTCTGATCCGATCCGTCCCAATCACGGTCAGCCGCCTGGAGGTTTAGGAGCATGCCCAAGGTGCCGAGATTCGTCGGCGCCTGCTTCAACAGTTCTTCCAAGCGCAACCGGGCATCTCTGGTCCGGCCCGAGGAGGCATCAAGGATGGCCAGCGCAAGATGGGCTTGATACAAAGTCGGGCTTAATGTTACGGCTTTTTCCAAGTTCTCACGAGCGAGGTTCGTTTCTTCCAGCATCAGGTGCGCCTGCCCCAAGAGGGCGTAGGCTTCAGCCTTCTCGGGTTGATCCTTGAGCACAGTTCTAAATGCTTGAACTGCCTCTCGCCCGGCCCCCTGTTGAAGGGCGATTCGCCCCTGTAGCATGAGAGCTTCCGAGGCCCGCGGGTTGTTGCGGAGGACTTCCTGTAACTGTTCGGCTGCAACATCCTGCTTGCCTTCCACCCAATCAAGTGTTGCAAGCTTGACCTTAGCCGTATCCCCAGCCGGTTTGGACTGGTTTCGGTCACGGAGTTCCTGGTACGTCGTGCGGGCCTTGTCAGGCTGTTGATGCATTTCATAGAGGCGTCCCAGCGCCAACTGAATGTTGACGGCGTGAGGAAGTGCTCGCCGAGCCTCTGCGAGCGCCGCTTCGGAGGCTGTCACGTTTCGTCGACCTGCAAGATAATCGGCCAGAGCGAGGTGTCTCTGCTCACTGTCAGGGTCGAGCCGAAGCGCTTCGCGCAGGGTCGCTTCAGCCTTGTCGTACTGCCGTTGTTGATCAAAAAAGAGAGCCAGCTTGAGATGGTGGTCGAAGACTTGTGGTTCGATGGCCAGAATGTTTCGGAACACCGCTTCTGCTTTTGCCTGATGGCTCACACGCATGTAAGCCATTGCCAGTGAATTCAGCAAATCGAGGTCGCGTGGATGGGCCTCTACGGCCTTCTTGAGGACTGCTTCGACACGGTGAGGCGCATTCTGAAGGGAATACAGAGTGCCGAGAAGAATGGCCGCATCGGGTTCAGTGGGGAACTGTTTGACCAATGCCTCCCCTGCGGCTATGGCTTCCGTCAGTTTGCCCTCAGCCGCCAGAAGCGCACCATGTATTGCTCGGGCGGACACATGCCCAGGATACAGCCGGAGGAGTTGATCTGCGGTTTCACGGGCTTTCTCGTCCAGACGCCCCTGCAAATAGAATTTGCCTAGTTTTACCAGTGCTTGTTCGTGTGTAGGGTTGAGTTCAACCACTTGAAGGTAATGCGCAAACGCATGGCGCCAATCCTTTTCTTTTTCCTCGACCTGGGCGTAAAGAAAGTAGGCTTCCGAGTCTTTCGGATCGATCTTGAGCACATTCCGCAGAGCGACACGCGCCTTGGGGAAGTTTCCCGCTTGCATGTATTCCTGGGCCTTCGTCCGGTACTTTGCCTTACGTTGTTCCGGGCCTCCACACCCCACGGCAAGAATCAAGAGTGTTGCGATTCCCAACTTGCCAAGCACGGTACATCGATGAAATATCGCACCCATAGTGATCCTTTTTCTTGTTACAGCCACGCTCGGATGGCAATTCCGAAGAGGAGCCATAACGCAACCAGTCCGAGCTGCGTCACTTGCTGAGCGAACACATGGAGCAGTAATTCAAACGAAAAAAACAACACGATCAATTTAGCCGTCAGGAAGCTGAAATGAATATCGCCGATTTGCATTTCTGGTAATGCAGGCACCATGACGGCTAGAAGAACCATCAGATAGTCCAGTGGAGTGGTTTGAAAGCGATGTTCCGAATTGAATCGAATCGTCAGCGTCACCAGCAAGGCAAGTCCGAAAAAAAACACGTGAATGGGGCTGAGGATATCCGTTGAGGCCGCCGGTTGCTCGCTGAGATACATAATGAAGGTACTACCGACGTACAATCCGCCGCGGACAACCAATGTCGAGGTTCTAGGGCTCAGCCAAAGTCCGAATAGCAAGACCGCAAACAAGATCGAGGCCACATACGCCATATCGTCCGGAACTCGTTTGGGCAAGAACACGCTTACAATGAGGAATGCGGGGACGGCGATTCCCAAGAACCGTATCGGTTGGATGGTCAACCAGGGGGATGAGGTGATGGTACTTGTTTGCGTGAGAAAGCGATCGGCCCGCTTCAACAGCCGATTCGATTGAATCTTCCAGGCGCGGGACCGGAGAAAAGGAAAGAGAATCAGTGCCGATACAAAGCAATAGGTTCCGAGGATCGCCAACTCGCTCTGCCATCGCAACAGATAGGCCAATGTCACCAGCATTGCCTGTACAAAATAAATCATCAACACGGCTTCATAGTGCGAGAGTCCCATCGCCAATAATTTGTGGTGCAAGTGGTTTTTGTCTGCGACAAATGGTGAGCGGCCTTCCTTCAGCCGTTGGAGCATGACCCCAATCGTATCGAGAAGCGGCAGGCCGAGTAGTAAGAGACCGAGGGGTGGAGTATAGGGCCCTCGTTGAGGATCAGTCAGGACGATCGCGGAGACGGCCATGAAAAACCCCAAAAATTGACTCCCCGCATCACCCATAAAGATTCGTGCCGGATAGGTATTGAACCGCAGGAAACCTAAGAGTCCTCCGAGTACCGGAACCATAAGCAGCGTGACGGTATGGTCGCCGCTGAGATAGGCCAGGCAGGCCATGCCGGCGAAGCTGAGCAGGGACAAACCTCCCGCCAACCCATCCAGGCCATCGGCGAGGTTGACCGCATTGGTAACGCCGATAATGATAAGAATCGTCAGCGGATAGGCGATCCAGAGCGGGAGTTCGCTATCAACAAACGGCAAAGCGTTCAGGTGAATATTCCCCTGCCATATGACGATGAGAGCGCCGAGGATTTGTCCCAGGAACTTGATCGAATACGGCAAGCCGACGCGATCATCCCACATGCCGAACAGGAGAATCGCGACGCCGCCCAAGAGGCCTGCTACCACAATGTCATCTTTCGGCGCCCAGATGAGCATGGCGGCAAATGTGCCGATACCAAAAGCGATCCCTCCCACCTTGGCCACGGGGTTGGAGTGGACGCGTCTTTGGTCTTTGGGAATATCCAGGAAATGAAGACGGCTGGCCGTCGCCATCAGCGGCGGAATGAGCGCCATACAGATGATTAAAGAACCGACGAAACTGAAAAATAGGGTCGAAACCATGTGTTCCGTTCTCGAGTAGTGGGTCAGTCTGGAATGTAGGGCTGTAATCGTGGACCGACCGCTTCAGCAAGCGCGAGTACCCGCTGCCGGGAAGCCTCCTCCGTCTCACCGGGTCGTATGGCCGATGCAAGACGTATGAGCCCGCCATCGGTGCGTTGCCGGACGATGGCATCCCACACCAAATACAGTTTCACGAGATATTCATTTGTCAGTTGACGATCACGCTGTTTGAACCAATAGAGCACGACCTGACGCTGATCGTTTTTTCCTATCAAGACGAGATTGGCGGACAGCGGGAGAGACAGGTTTGACTGCCCCAACCGGACGGGTTCGACGGACAGGATTTCCCATCCCCCGCCCGGGATACAGCTCTGTGGCGAATGCACGGACTGACCTTTTCTTTGCGAACGATAATAGGCCATGTACAGCGTCACCGGAGACGACTGACCGAAGCGATAATCGGCTAGGAGGTAGTCGTCAAATCGGAGTGCGTCGATGTATTGAGATTCGAGAGGATAGGAGCTTCCGGACCAACCCTCCACAAGCATGGGAAAATCGAGAAACGGTTGGCGTGCAGGAACTATTTCATGACGGTCGACGATCTGGGGCGATATCAGTGGAAGCAGTAGTAACACTCCTATGCCACACACATAGGGAGACAGCGAGGACGACGGGAGCAGCTTCGCTGAGAAGCCGTGAGTTCCGGTCGTAGAGAGGGGGGTAGGCTCGCTGGCAACGCCCTCCCCTCGAGAGTCCGTCCGGCAGCATGGGCCGATCTTGCGCAGCACCCACATTTCAACAAGGAGGATGCCAAAGCTCACCATGAAGAAGGCCCAGCCTTCGAAAGCATGAAAAAACCCTTCCGCCGCCGCTTCTCCAAAATGGTCGACAAGCACACCGATCATGGCTATGCGAAACCCATTCAACAGAATGGAAATTGGAATGCTGGAGGCGAACAGCAGAACGCGTTTCCACAATCGATCTTGCAGCAGGTACGCGCAGAGGAGCGCGAGACTGGTGAGGGGAAACAAGTAGCGAAGTCCGCTGCATGCTTCGACAACCTGTAATTGAATAGAGCCCAAGTCGATAACGTTGCCTTCCCGGAACGCAGTGACGCCGACAAATTGAAGGCATCCAACCCCGAGGGCCGATGACATCAGTTGGAGGTGTCCCGAGAGTCCTTGATAGAGAAATTGTGGAAGGGGGATGGCTGTTAACAGGTATCCTAGCGGGAATGAGATGGAGGCGACCGCCCGCATTCCGAGCGCGGATATCAGCAATCCGACGAGGAGACACCAGAGAGACACGTGGATGAGGATGAACAGTGTGGCAAGTTCGCCCAATACATACAGGAAGACCCCGGCAGCGATGATCAGCAGCCCCCACCAGGATCCCCCATTCGCCCGTTCTGCCAAATCGGTTCTCTGTTGCCAAATCAAAAACGCCGAAACAAGCGGCACGAGAAACCCATGACTATAAGTATCATTGCCGATCCATTCCTTCACCAGCGGGATTAAGCTTTCATAGTAGACAACTGCAAGGATTCCTAGTGGGAGCAGGACAGCGGCGATCACATGTGAGGAAGTCCTCGACCACAGCAGCCACGACAGTTGTGGGGGGGGAGGCAGAATGGTTTGTGTCTTCCTGGTCATTGTCGGGATGATTTTTCAGTCAGCGGCGTTTCGGGCCAGGGTGCGGAAATACAACGAGCAAAGTCCGGCGCATACGCATCGTCGCATCAGGCACGCAACGAGCTGCCGCGAGACCATCCCGACAAGGAAAATGCCTGGAGAGAATCCGGAGGCGAACCCTCTCCCATCCAGATCCTGGTCATGAACTCGTGCGGGAGTGTCCCACGGTATTCCGCGCGCAGAGTCGTCGCCGGCGTTCTTGAGCCATAGTGAGATGCATGCCATCCGCAGATTGGATTCTCTTCGCCGCAGTGAAGTGACACGTGCCCTCCCTCGACGGAGCACTGAACCCGTTCCTCACCGACCACGAACAGATGGGAGGCCGGCTGCGGCACAGGAGTGATGCCGAGATGCCAATTTAACTCCAGGTGATGCGTGCCGGTTCCCGTGAGCCAATCCCATATCAACCACCCGCCCTGAGGTTGATAAACGATGCCTCGCCAATGGCTGACTCCGAAGCGCTCAAGATAACCGTAGTGGCGTGCAAGAAGTGTGATCGTGCCATCGGGGGCCTCTTCCCGGTAGATCAAGTGGGTCGCATAAGCCTGAGACCAGAGGAACCCGGTCTCTTGAATCGCCTGGTCCTGCCCGTTGACAGTCACGGTGTTATGAGCGCGCGTCCCGCGGAAGTACTGCCGCCAGGCCGTGTCTTGCGTCACGGTGTAGGTGCCGGGATCGATCAGGACTTCCCGGTCGCCGATCTCCAAGGTGACTGACAAGGCATCTGCGTGTCCCTGGGAATAGCGGGGGGCCATGCCTAATTCACCATGATTGAATAACAGTCGCTGCCTATTCTGTCCATGAATCAATGAATAACCGGACAAATGAAAGGAAGTGAGCCCCGGCGACTGCGCTTTCGGGGCGGAAACGAAATGGAGATGAGGTGAGAGCGCGTATCCGTCGTCACCTTCGCCGATCTGCGGGAGGGCGCCATCGGCAGGGCGCATCATGGCGTGAAGGAATGAACAGCTCCGGACGAACGCGTCTTCAAGTTTGTTCGGAACGGGTCGATCAAATTGTTGGAGGAGATGGATCGCCAGTCCATAGAGATCGGAGACAAACCGCAACGCACAAAAGCTTTCTTCGCGGCCTCCTCCATCCTGACGGATCTGCCGCGTCGCTTCGTTTTCCAATAGGTAGAGACCAAAGGCGAACCATCGCTCGGCCATGTCCATTTTGGGAAAGAGCAGACCTGCATAGAGGAGCCCCACTGCTTCGGCGATCGTATGATGTGAGGTTGCGCCGTATCCCGTGGTGCGTTTCCGGATGAGTTCCGCATGCTGACCCACGAGATTGAGCACCCCTACCCAGATTTCCTGCGGCTTGGTCAGCCATTCCCTGATCAGGTCCAGCGTATGACACACTGCGATGAGGCGAACGGCGCATTCCATGACCGAGACATAATGGATACCCACGAGAGGCGGATTAGCGGCAATCCATGAGAGCAACTGAGCTTCGATCACATCGACCGCTTTACGCCGATGATCCGGAACTGCCTGCTGGGCATAGAGAGCCAGGGTGACGAGGTGTTGAAGCCGGGAAGGCTCCCACCCGATGCGGATGTCTCCACAGGGATTGTCGTTGCCGTAGGCGATGCGATGAAAGAATACCTGCGGCCATTGCTGCTTCGTGTCCGGAGCTTCATGCCAGGCGGAGGGCTCAGGCCGCCAGGTCCATTCATGGCCGAATATTGGTAGCCGCCCCGATAGCAATTGCGAGGCCTCTTCGTCCATTGGCTGAAACTGCAATGGAATGCGAGGCAAAACCGGTTCTGAACTTGTGCAAAAATTATGTCGAGGAATATCCGCAGCAGTGTAACGTTGTGCGGGCCCCGCCCCTGAGAGCCGATGGCGCATGTGGAGTGTTTGCACGACCAAGGCGTCCCGCATGCGGTGCATCACGCCGGTTGGTCCCATCGCGCTGAGCCGTTTGGCGTACCAGGCGAGGCCCGGGGGTAAGGCGTTCATATTGATGGACACCTTCATGCTGATCATGCGAAATCCCGTACGCGAGCAGGCCATTCAAGATTGTGTAGCATGTGAAGATCAGTGTAGCCGGGTTTCGTATGGCCTGAGACTTCACCCGATTTTCTTCTGTAGGTTAGACCCGTAAGTTGAATGTCCTGCTGCATAAGTCGCCCGATGTTAAAAGGAGCTGAACCGCGTGTGATCGACGAATTACTCGTCGATGACTGGCAGACGGATGGCTGTTCAGAGCCTACCGTGATCGGACGAGAAGATCAATAAGAGGACGTGTTTGTGATTGTAGAAGTACGCAGCTCGTTCTTGTCGCGCAAACCATGACATCAGGGAGACGAGGAGAAGCCTGCCGTATGGGTGCCCCCATGCGGCAGGCTTCTCGGCGGCACAGAGGTGCGCCGTAGAGGTCCTGGCCTCATAAAACCGACGGATGGTGAATTTACGAGAGCGGGTTGCTGAGTCGGCCGCGAGCGCCAAGCCCGACCAGTCCGATGAGACCGGCGCCGAACAGAAACGCCGTTGCGGGAAGTGGAACAGCTTTCAGCGAATCGAGTGACCCCACGAGCTGGGAACCATTCGAGAAGACCAAGGTCCAGCGATTGACGTTAAACGAGTTCAGCTTCGGCGCCGGATTGCCAGGCAAGGTCACGCTGCTGAAGGCTGTTCCGGATTCATCGGCCAAGTTCAACGAAAACAGCGACGGTGCGAGCCCTTTCACCAGGTTCCCGGCGGTGCCCAAATTGACCGAGTAGAGCGAGGTGGATCCGCTGGTCATCGTCGTCAAGTTCGTGCCCCCACCCTGGAGTGTCGCCGAATAGTTTCCGAGGGAGAGATTCATCTCGGTGACGGAAGCGTTATACACCTGAGCTCCCAGCCCGGACGGCAACATTCCGGCTGTCGCCGAGTCGAATGTGTAGGTCCCGGACAACTTCAATCCTGCGTTGAAGCCATTGGCGCCTTCTCCACCCGGCGTGAACAAGGACCCCGATACTTCGCTGATGTTTCCGCTGAACTGATACGTCACGAGGGCTGCATCGGCCTTGCTGACCTGCAGCAAGGAAATGACCGAGCTGGCACTCAGGATGAACAGTGACAGCGAAAGAGTGAGAAAACGATTCGTCATGGTGGCTCCTTGTATAGGGAATCAGTTTGTCGCGCGTAGACCCGGTGGGTGCTGCGCGAAGTCTTCCCCTTCTACGCAAGTACTAAGCCACTGTGGCAGACACGCAAACTATTGATAATTCACGCGTCAAATTCGTGACGGTGGGAAATGTTGTACGGACCTGGAGACGGACCGTTCATTTTTGCCCGACGAGGAGTGACCATGCGGGAAGAAATACACTCTGATGCAAGACCGGGTAGAAGCGTTCATCAGAATTCCACGTGTTCAACAGGGCCATGCGGGAGAAGGACTGGTCGCTCTGCGGATACTGTCTGTGGAGAGAAACCCGGTGCCGGGTTGTTCTTTGGCGTGAGCCGATCGAGAACCCTAACGAACCTCTGATGAACAGGTGGCCTTGAGCAGTTCCTCAAAACGCCGGGCGAGTACCAGACGATCGTAGTGCGCTCTCACGTGGATGCGCCCGTTCCGGCCAAAGCGTCGACGGAGATCCTCACTCTCGCGAAGTTGAAGCAGGCGATCGGCAAGTTCCTCGGCGTTTTCCGGCTCAATGCAGTAGCCGGCGTCCGCAGCACGGACAATGTCGGCGCTCTCGCCTTCGACCCCGAGAACAATCGGTTTCTCCATGGCCATACTCTCAAAAATCTTTGAGGGAATGACGGTCTTGAAGAGATCGGATTTCTTGAGCAGGATGAGACTGACATCGGAGAGCGCCCAGAGCCAGGGCATCTGTTCTTTCGGCTGCTGATCCAGCATGAGGACATTGTCGAGACCAAGCTCATTCCGCAAGGCCGCCAGCCGTTGGCGCTCGGCACCGTCTCCGGCGAGAACGAGGACAATGTCCGGGTATTCGCGCAGTCGCTGCGCGGCATGGAGTACCGTTTCGAGGTGGTGAGCCATTCCGTGCGTGCCTAAATAGGCAGCCACGAACTTCCCCTGGATTCCGAGCGATTCAGCCAGCCTGTTCGTACCGGTGACCGGTTTATACAACGTGAGGTCTGCTCCGTTTTTGATCACGGTGATCTTTTCTTTGGGGATTCCCTTTCCTTCGATGTACCGCTGGAACGCATCCGTGACCGGCACGATTCGATCGGCCTGACGGTAGGCAAACAGTTCCAGCCATTCCAGAAGATGGATGATGAAGCGATTCTTGATGGCACCCACCGCAAGAATAGATTCCGGCCAGAGATCCCGGATTTCCAGCACCCAGGGGGCCCGCTTCATGCGGCTGACGACATACCCTGCCAGCCCGTTAAAAAACTGGGGTGAGGTGGAGAGCACGATGTCGGCGTTCTGAAGGAACGGCGCCGCCACAATCGCCGCCGCCATATAGGAGACGTAGTTCAGGGTGCGCTTCAGAAATCCTTCATTGGCTGTGACATAGGTCCAGACACGAACGATCGTGATCCCGTCCTTCTCTTCACGCGTAAACAACCTATTGCGATAGCCCGGATAGACCTGTCCCCGTGGGTGATTGGGAGCGCAGGTGACGACGGTGACGCGATGCCCGTCCCGCACCCACTGTCGGCAATGTTCAAATGTGCGCGAGGCCGGCGCATTCACTTCCGGCGGGAAATAGTGAGATAGGAAAAGAACATGCACGGGTTACCTCAGAGGGAACATCCAGCAAATCAGGGAAGCGTCGAACCGGTTTTCGTCATCCGGTAGATTATGGTCACGGGTACGGTCCCCTGATAGGTCATGACGAGCGTACTCTTGGGATATTCCAGACCGAACTCAGGGAAATACCATCCCGGCTCGAGGCGCAACGCCACGTTCGGTGTCGGCGTGATGACGAGGATGGCGTTGCCCTTCTCATCTCGTATCTTCGCGGACTGCCCCACCAACACAAGCCGGTAGTCGGGGTGGACATGCAGCAAGCTTTCGATCGTATGGATGCCCTCCCCGTTCACGGTGTCGCGAACCGTCCACTCGCCCGGTGATACGTACTCAATCATTCGTGAATGCGTCAGCCGGCCGGACAACCTGGCATACCCATCGTGGGCGCCCTCAAAGGTTACACGACCTTCTCGGTCCCCGGTGATGCGTCCATAGATCGGATAGGCTCGTCGGGCCACCCGAAAGACCCCCCAGGTTTCAGATTGGTCCTGCTGATCGACGCAGAGCGTATTGTGCGCTCTGGTACTTCGTGCATAGGTCCTGCGCCAGCCCGGTTCGTAGTCATAGACTCCGCTGTCTACGATGATACGCCGGCCGTTCACAGCGAGTTCGAAACTCAGCGTATCCGCATGGGCGTGGCCGGGCTGATAGTCCGGGCCGACTGGTCCACAGTCAATGACCATCATGTCCGAGGCATCGCGGATCACATAGTAGCCGGTCTGTGGTTTTTCGCTGGTCGTGAGGCCATCTGAAAAAGCTAGGCGCTTGTACTTCATGATTTGGCCGCCATAGGTCAGGATGTCGCCGGGTGGCGGCGCAATGCCGAGTGCCGCGTCGTTGAACAGGGGGATGTCTCCGTCAGGCAGGCAAATATCGTCCAGAAAGCGTAAGGCCTCATGGACCCGGGTCGTGAACCTCTGTTGTTCGTCAAAGTGCAGGGCGCGCTGCGATCCGATCATCAGATTGAGGACGTCCAAATAGTCCACCAGGCTGATGGCGTGATACATCGGACTTCGCTCAAAATGTCCGCCATCTGAAAGAAATTGTTCATCCAACTCATCGGCAAGAATCTGGCGTCCCTTCGTAAGCCAGCGGTCTGCGTCGGCTCCGTCGAAATACATGCCGGCGAAAAACAACGCCACGCCGTTTTTGAGATAGTGATTGGCCAGGAGATGGTATTCGAGATTCTGTTCTAACCACTGAGCGTGAGTGTATATACTGTCCAGCCACTCTTCGGGCAACCTGTCCTCTTCTTTCATGAAGAATTTGATCCAGTTGACGAGCCGCAGGGACACGGTGTAGGGCTCCCAGGCGTCTGTCGCACCGGGGGCATTGTGTGCGATCCAATCCGAAATAAGTCTCCTCTTTTCATCCTGCGTACGGCCCGACTCCTGGAGATAGTCAAAGTAGTGAAGATTATATCGCCAGAGTTTCGACATGTCTGAACTTGCCCAATCGACGTTGGGGCGAGACATGACTTTCCTGATATTGAGAAAGCAAAATTCGTAGGTGCTCGCTGCAGCCTTTTTGGAAATCCACGCACTCGTCGGTCCGACCAGGAGTCGTCGACGAACGGCGCCATGAGATACCGTCCGGTGTCGAACTGGTAACAGCCGGCGAATGATCAAGTATCCCAACTGCCTGGGGCGAAGGAATCGGAGTGTATGTGCAAACCGGACGATGCGATGAATCATGCCGTTGCAGCGTGATGCGTCGTGGAACAGCTCATCGAAGTCGATCCATGAGTTCATGCCGTATGTCGTACACTTTTTTCGAGTTCCATTTCTCGAGCTCGACGGCGGATGGGTTTTGTCTGACAGGAACTCCGAGTATCGCCTCTGCGCTTCCTCGATCGACGGCCGACAGCAGGGAGTAGTCTTCCAGGCCTTCACGAAAAGCTTCCCATCGGCGACTGCTCACGATCCGACTCTCGGCTTCATAGACTACCGCCCAGTCCGGGTATTTCCCGTCAAGATCATTCCAGGCTGAGCTGCCATTAGTGTCGCTATAAGACCAGAATCCTACTCCGCTTGCGCCGAACATCCAGCCCCACCAGGCGAGAAACCGGTATTGATGAAGAGGAGATCCGAGTTTGGCCGGCGAATTCGGGTTCCCATACACCCACCACGGTTTATTCAGTTGAGGGAAAAACGTATGCGCCTGTTCTCGCAAAAATATGAGGTTGGGCTGCCAGATATCGACGAGATTGTTCAGGCGCTGGAGATCGTCGATTGAGGTGCGTCCGCTTTTCCCGGATGTCGGGTCTGCATAGAGGCGGATGGCTGGGTCTACGCTCTTAATCGCGTGAGCCACTGTTTCCAGGAAGGTGATGTTCGCTCCCCGAGGCTCATCCACCGGATAAATAGCCCACTCGTTCTTGCTGAATCCATTGTGTTCGAGGTAGGCGGACATCTTTTCCACCCAATCAATCAGGCGCCGCTTCGCGTCATAGGTCAAATTGGGATGTTGGGTCGAAACCCCTAAAGGATTCTTCGATATATCCCATCCCAGATACAGCAACAGGGTTCCCTTGCCACGCGCAAGGGTCAGGAACTTATTGAAGGCCGTGGCATGTTCGGCGCTCCACATGCCGTCTAATCCGACACCCGGAATGGTCCTCGGGTGCAGGACAAACACATTGATGCCATGAGCCAACAAATCCTGAAAGGCGACATCTGGATTTCGCCAGATCGGGTTATCGTTGATATAGGCCCAGTTGACGGCAGCCGGCTTCCGAACCAGAGGGAGCGCGGCCCTAACCAGAAGTTCACCGGTTGCCGTGGCAATCTCTTGACCGTTTGGACCGAGCATCGAAACAGTGAACGTGTGTGAACCGACTGGAATAGTCCGGAGATCGAAAGAGATCCAGGCATAACTGGATTTATCCGTTCGAAGCGCGACTGTGCGCTCCGGGCCGAGTGGTTCGAGGGGATCGTAGACGACCTGTCCGTTCGCGGCCACAATTGGTATGACGGTGTACAGTCGAACGGATTCCGCAGGAAGGCCGGTTACATTGAGCACGACCGGCGAGGGGCTTCCGCTGACCCACGTCCGTAACCCAAGACAAATCGATTCCTGTTCGCCTTGAAATCCCTCGACCATGAACCGCTTCGGCAGAGTGTCCCGTTCCTTCGCCGGAATGTCGAGCGGGAGATGTCCCCAAGGGTCTTGCGCCCACCAAAGGAGCTCGGTCTCGGAAGAGGGCGCTGGACTCACGGCATTCTGCGTCACGGCACGCGAGAGCAGATTGGCGCGGAGCCCGTCAATACTGTCTGTGAGAGCCTGGGTTTTTGAACCCACCGGACGATCTTTGGGCAAGGAGCCACTCGCCTCATTCTCTTGCCAGATAACCTCATCCAAGAACAAGAACTGTCCCCTGGCATGAAGCACGATAAGGAGGGTGTCGGTCGCATAGGAGACGGGCACTGTCAGCCAATGGTGGGTTTTGTCCGCGAGCTGTTGGGTGTTGGGAGAAAGACTTCCGACCTTTACGTGGCGACCGGCCGCATCCGCAGAGTACACATCGATCTGGTGCGGGACATCGACTCCCGCATAGAGTCCTTTTGCCGTATGAATGCGCAAGGTTCCCGTATGTGACTCGTGCGGTCGAGCCTGTCCATGATGGAGGTCCAGTGAGATGGTAACGGGACTAGTAGCGGTCCATCCGACGGCCTCGCGTTTCGCCCACATGGGGAAATTGGTGATGGCGCCATCCGTCAATTGAACGGAGTCACCTCGATCGGTGGTCGTGGCATAGTTTGGTTGAGAGGACATCTCCCGTACCTGGACCGTGGTCGTGCCGGCGAAGGACGATTGGGCGACGACGATGGTGGCAAGCACGAACCAACCGGGAATCGCGTGATGAATGCGCATAAGCCCCTCCTCTACTTAGCCTCCGACATGATCGACGATCACGCTCATGCGGCTCGTTGAAGCCAGCGCTCCAGCGTCGCAAGTCCCCACAGCAAGGTTGAATTGTCCCGCATCCCACGGGAAAAGTCGTTTACCTCCGTGGCTAGAAAGCTGCGATCTACAAGAGTTCCAATTCGAGCCGTCGATCCGAGAATGTAATCCTTCAAGGCAGGAAGGTTCGCCTTCAGCATCACGTTGATCGGGGGATTAAAAGGACGTTTCGGCGCGTTCAAAATTTCTGCGGGAAGGTCTCTCTCGAAAGGGACGGTCACCAGCGCTTTCTTTCGCGATTGCATTTTCGCTGCGGTCGGCAGTCCCAGAATCCCATGGATCAGAGGCGTTGCAAGAAACGGAGTGCGCAATTCCAAAGAGTGCGCCATGCTGGTTCGATCGGCGTTCTGCAAGAGGTTAAAAGGCACGAAAGACTTCATATCGACGATCACTGCGGCGCGGATTGGGTCGGCCTGATGCCGCCGAAAGGTGGCGATGAGGTCTTGATAGAAACCGGTCTGCACTTCGCGCGTTCCCGTGGCCCAGGATAGCGTAGGCGTGTCCAAATAGCTCGACCAATCGAGAAATGCCTCCTCCATGGGTTTTCCCAGGCTCTTGGTAAATTGTTTGGCTCGCCTCGCAGGAACGGCGATCCGACCTGTCTCTGGAAACACATGCAGCAACTTTCGCAGGCCGGCATGAAACATCGGCGGCCATGAAGCGAGGGCGGCAAACTGTTCCAGTGCATGGTATCGCGGATATCCGACCAGCAGTTCATCACCACCATCTCCGACCAGACAGACCTTACAGGACTCTGCAGCCTTCGCCGCAATCATGTCAGACACGATCGAGGTGGAGTTTCCGAACGGCTGATCGAACAGGTGAATGACACGGTCCAGCGCGGGAAAGAATTCGAGTTGCGTGAAAGGAATCGCGGTATTGACAAGGCCAAGATTCGCCGCAATGCGCTTGGCTACCCTGCTTTCATCTTGCGCCCTGGGGTATTCAAGCGTAAACGTCGCCAGCGGCGATCCGGTTGACGCGCGTTGTGCAACCGCCAATATCGCGTTCGAGTCGATCCCTGCGCTCAAGAAGACTCCGACCGGCACATCGCTCATGAGTCGTAATCGGACACTCCGGGAGAAGAGAGTGTGAAAACGGTCGGCCGCCTCGGGAAATGTCATACCGGGGGCCTTATCGAGACTCGACTCTAAATCATAGTACCGCTGCGCCGGTTGTCGTTTTCGGTCGGACAAATCGACGGTGAGATAGTGTCCAGGGGGAAGTTCTTCGATGCCTTGGTAGAGCGTATGCGGCGGTGCGGTGTACAAGAATCGAAGATAGTCGAACAACCCCTCGCGGTCCAGCGATGTATCCAGGTCTGGTAACGTCAACAGGCTTTTTATTTCTGAAGCAAAGGCGAAGCGACGGGTACCGTTCGTGACGGTGAATGAATAATAGAGCGGTTTTTCCCCGATGGGATCACGGACAAGTAGAAGGGTATTCGCCAGCTTATCGGCGAAACAGAATGCAAACATGCCCTCTAGCCTGGTAAGCCCTGCTACCCCTTCCCTGATCAGCCATTTCAGCAAGACCTCCGTGTCGGAAGTCGTGCGAAAGGTGTGCCCATCCTGTTCGAGTTCAGCCCGGAGTTCAGAAAAGTTATAGATCTCCCCGTTAAAGACCAGCACATAGCGTTGGCAATCAGATACGAATGGCTGATGGCTGCGAGGATCAAGGTCGAGAATACTGAGCCGCACGTGCCCGAGAAAACAGTGCATCGCAGCGAGTGCCGTAGTCCCCGTAAAATCGGGGCCTCGATGATGAATTTTCGCAAGCATGGTCTGGAGACAATGCTCAGCGTATCCGACGATTCCTGCAATGCCGCACATAGTACCTCTCGGTGACCGCTATAGAATTCTGGTTTGTTTCACGGATGGGTCTGGAAGACGACCGTTCCGTCGAAGCACGGTTCGCTCTACCTATCCAGCAATCGTCTACTGAGGTCAAGAAAAGTCTGCGTCCAGACGCGGGAGGAGAATTGGTGCGCCATGAGCGCCGCGCCGTGTCGTAACTCACGCATCCGGACGGGCGAGTGCATGAGTGCGCGCATGGCTTCCGCAAGCGCCAGGCTGTTACGCGGCTCGATGAGGATGCCCGATCGCTCCGTCACGATTTCGGGTATCCCGCCCCATCGAGTCGTGATCACCGGCAACCCTGCACAATAGGCCTCAAGAATAACCCCCGGATACCCTTCACCTTTCCAGTAGGTCGGCAGCAGGAGTACATCATACCGGCCGAGTGTCGGAACAACAGCTTCAGGCGCCAGGACACCTCTATAGCAGAGGTTTTTTCCGGTAAGCGCCTCCGGACCAATGTCGGCGGACAAGGGACCATAGATATCGATGGTGAGTCCTTCATCGAGAAGGCCAGCGGCCTCGACAATTTCCCTGATCCCTTTCTCGTGCTTGACGTGCCCGACATACACAAATCGCTCGGCGCGATCACGCGCTCGTGATGAAGGCGCGGGAATTGTCGACGTGCATTTGCGGCTATTGGCATACCACTCTACCCGCTGCTCGGTACGTTCTCTGAAATAATGCACGGAGGCCTGCCGTTCAAAAAGTAAGGTGTCGGCTCGAAGAACGGTCGCCTCGAAGAGTCGCCTGGTTATCGGGGATGCCTGCTGATGCCAGACATCGTAGTCTCCGCCGAACCCTCGAAAAATCCATTTTCTGCGGAAGGCTCGGCAGAGAAAATGCACGACCAGGCCGAATTGCCACGCGCCGCCGACAGAAGTGTGGAAAGAAACCACATCGGCAAAGGGGATATGACGCAGGAGACTCAACATCGACTTGCACGCGGTGAACAGGTTGTGTACCGGCGTGGATCGGGTTCGCGAGGTGTCGATCACCTGAAGTGTGATGTCAGGACAGGCAGCTAACTCGTCCACCAGTTGCTTGAATAAGACGGTTGTTCCGCCAACCGGTGGGGGCAAAGAACCGATAAGCACCATGTTCATGTTTGTGAACGCTGATGATAGAGGAATGAGGCAATATCAATTTCGTTCCGGAGGACTCGCCCGGGGATACCCACAACGAGCGAACGTGGCGGGACATCTCGAACAACCACGGCATTGGCACCGATGACAGACCCATCGCCAATGGAAATAGGTCCGAGAATTTTTGCGCCAGCCCCAATATAGACATGGTTTCCTATTCTCGGAGCGCCGCGTTGCGTCGCGTTACCACCAATCGTCACGCCTTGATCAATATGGACATTGTCACCGATTCTAGCGGTGTCATGTATCACAATCCCTAAGGCGCCATATCCCAGGATCAGGTTCTTTCCCAGTAAGGCAGAGTGAGGGATCCAGCATGCAAAGATCAGTCTGTTAAGATAGTCAAGACACCGTGGCAGAACCGGGACTTTCAGCCGATGTAGCGAGCGGGCGATGCGGTACAGATGGGTTGGGCCGATCATGGTGAGCTCATATGGGCAATTAGTTACCGACTCATCTCAACGATGTCGATAGAGATTCTGATAGTAACGCCAATTTGCATCGAGAGTGAGATGCCCCAGCGCATACCGGGATGCGCGATCGCGTATCCCGTCAAATTCTGGGTTGAAGATGAACCGAATGACCTGTTCGGGCAAATCTTTTCTTTCATCCAGCAAGAGCCCTACCTGCTCCCGCACGAGGTCTTCGCTATAGTCGCCGATGCCTTGAGTCATAATGACTGGAAGTCCACATGCTAGGTACTCAGCCACTTTGATCGGACTCGCCACGTTATTCACCATGGTGTCGTGCCGCATGATGATGCCGGCATCACAGGCGGATAGGTGTCGGCGTACGTCGTCATGGGAACAGTTCTTTAAATAGAAGCGCGACGGGTGTGTCAACGATGCGATGGTTGATTGGAGGGTGTCGGCATCAGGGCTCAAAATCATAAATCGCACATCGTCTCGGCGAACGGACAGCTGATCGAAGAGTGCAAGGATGTCGCCCACCCGCTGCCATGGCGCCGTGCCACCCGAATAGCAGATAAGTTTTTCTTCACTCGCGACTCTCAATTCATTGCGAATCTGCTCTCTGGCTCCTGCTTCGAGGTAAAACCGCTGCGGATCGTAGCAGGAAGGGATTACCGCTGCGCACCTCCGTCCGGCGCGCTGCTGAACATAGCCCTCCAGTCGCTTTGAAATAGTGGCCACTCGTTCTGACTTGCGAATTTCATTGCTTTCCATCAAGTCAACAAGGTGAGTAACAATAGTGCCTCGCCGTGGATTCGATGCGACTTCCGATGCCACAAGCGCCCTCAGATCGTAAATAGACACCGCGGCGAATCGCTTGGCTAGTCGTCGCCCAAAAATCGAGGCGGTAAATGAGCGTGTGTAAACGTGTGTGGGGCTGAATTCACGTGCAAGAGATCTAACACTCTTGGACACTCTGTAGGCAGTGGCCGTTAAGTTCACCGCATCTGGATGCCGGGGGAAGAGGTCAAATATCTTAGCCTGGATGGAATATCGCTGTTCGATAAATGCTTCAGCCTTGTATGCCAGCTCCGTCGAGCGTTCGGCACCGACAAACAGGCAGTCAAAACCTCTTCGTGCGAGAAACCCGGCGACGGCGAACACCTGGGACGCCAGGACACCGCTCTCCAAAGCGGGCCACTCCGGGACAAGAAACAGCACTCGTGTGTTAGGAGTTGTCATGAGATCCAGGTTTGAGCGAGGTCAGTGCCTCGCCGAATGAGTCAATACTCCTTGACGTTCATCGGGCTAGGCGAGCGGTGTAACAGATACATGGCCGCATAGACGCCGAGCGCCAGCCAGAATAGCTTCACATCTTGATAGGTGACGGTGGCAATCATGAAACAAAAGCCCAATAAGCCGGAAAGGGCACTTTTGCTCAACTGAATGTCGGCCGCTGTGCTTGAGAATACCTCGCTCTTCTGCAGTCGTCTTCCGATACGAATGGCCACCGCAATGACGGTGCAGTACAGGGCAAACCCAAGCAGTCCGGTCTCGGCAAGCACCTGCAAATAGGTATTGTGCGCGGCTCCATGGTAGCGATCGTAAAACGCGGACATACCGTTGCCGAAGATCGGCGAATCGAACCACATATCGATAGCTTGCCGCCACAGGTCAAACCGTCCGGTCGCTCCCTCGTTGACCGCCCCGCCGATGCCGAAAATCCGCTTATGCAGCGACGGGATTGATACGACCGCCACAGCAAATGCTGCAGCCATGGACCCAATCGGGATGATGGCTTTCACAGCATTGCCCCGTAGGACATACAAACCTCCAACGAGGGCGGTGGCCAGGAAACCGCTGCGGCTGTACGTTCCCACGCATGCAATGGCAGTCATACAAGCAATACCGGCCCAAAAAAGCTTGGCTATCGCCTTGCCGGCGCTATAGAACGCAAGCGCCAGGGCCAATGGGAACACGAGGCTCGCACTCGTATAGTTGGGCTCCTCTCCGGGCAGGAGAAAACGCCGCCCGGTTTCACCGCCATGCCGGATATGAATTCGATGTTCGAGACCGAATTCATCGTTGAGGAACATGGCCTCCATCGTTCGATACAGAACGGTATTGTCTCCGAAATAAATGTGAGCCACTTTGACGATCGTCGTCAGGCCGGCGACCACCGCCCACCAGATGAGCACCCGGCCAAGATCGTTTCGGCTTTGCACGGTGAGAAACAGAATGGTCAGCAGTCCGATACCTTCAAGATATTTTTTGTAATACGGGAGGGCCAAGGTCATATTGTCGGACAGAATGGTTTGCACGGCTCCGTATAGAACAAAAACCGAAGCGGCAAGAAAGACCGGGCCTGGTTTGATCAAAAGCCTCCCGATTGAGGCGGGAGTCAATAGAATGGTTGACGCGAGAGCGAGGGCCGCGACGACGGTAAAGATGTTAGGGATGCCCACCGTCACTGCAGGGGTGTAAAAAATCAGTAGCAGAATTAGGAGTCCGTTACTCGGTTTGCGGATGGTAAGCACAGCAGACGTGGCAAGAAAAGTGACCTGCCCCAGCAAACCCAAGGGAACAATTGACGAAGCAAAAACCACACCCCACAAGATCAACAGAAGTACGATGTCCACGACTGAAAGACTTGAATGAACGATGGCATCGCCTTCAACAATGCTGCGCTCAAGAGGCTGATCTCTCGCGGGCATTGCCTCGTAGGGCGTCTTTATTGTTCCCGATAGCAACATATCTCGCATTACTGATGGACTAAAAGATGCACATTCAGCAGATTCGACTTTCTGGGTGCTTGTAAACTGGTTACGAACCGCACTCCCTGGCAGCCTGTCGTCTGCGTTGGATAAACTGATGATCCTGATGTCATGTTGGGCTACACGCGTTCAGAACTCGCAACGAGTCTCGATCGAATAATCTTGGCCGGGTTTCCTCCGACGATTGAATAGGGAGGTACGTTTTTCGTAACGACGGCCCCCGACCCCACAATCGATCCCCTGCTTATTCGCACCCCTTTCAGAATGGTCGCGTTGGCTCCGATCCATACGTCGTCTTCGATGACGATGGGTACAAATGATCCCATGCCCTGGTCCATCATGGGAATATCCGTACGGTCTACATTGTGGTCACGGCCATAAATGGTTACCCGTGGACCCATCATGACATCGGAGCCGATGCTCACCTCGGCTCGAATGAAGGCATTGATTCCGATCCCACTTCGGTCACCAATCTCTATGGTTTCGCCAAACATGAAGTCTGCACCCTGCTCAACATTGACAGCTTTGCCGCATCGCCTAAACAAGTTCCGACAACATAGATACCGCAACTGTTTGCCAAGCCGTCCGAGGGGGTATGAGCTGATTGGAAGATGTTTGGCAACACCATAGTACAAACAAAAATAGATCCACTTCTTGATTTTTTCCAGAGGCGTAGCTCTAGACACAAAGGCCCTCGTATATATCTAGGATTCGGCGAGAAATGGTGGTCCAAGAAGGCATGGTAAGCACGGCATTTTTGAGGCCTTCATTGAGACGCCCCTGAAGCTCTTTCGCGAGAACCGTCGATATTGAAGCAGCGCTGGTTGGAGTAAAGCGTGATACGTATCGTGCCACTTCTGGCTGCAAAGGGAAAGAATCTGACGCTGCCACTTTACATCCGGCTAGGGCCGCTTCATAAAGGCTAAGGGGCATCACTTCCGAAAAACTTGGGAGCACAAATAGTTCCGACGCCGCGAATGCCGACGCGAGGAGTGGATCGCCATGCGGAATCTCGCCGGCGAATAGGATGTTCTTCTGTGTCGAAGCTTCTTTTTGGCAGAGGGCAAAATAATCTGAGTAGCTGCGATTCGCTCGCCCGATAATAACTAATTGAGAGTCCATCTGTTTCATCGCTTGGATGAGCGCAAGCTGGTTCTTGTTGGGTTCTATCGATCCCACGGTCAGGATAAAACTGCCGAGCTTATATTTTGCACGAAATATTTCGGGATTACCGGTTGCAAATCGCACGTCGATTCCGTTGGGGATAACCGTGATCCTCCGGCTTGATACAGAGGGGAAGGAACAGCGAATCAACGACTCTTCATCAGCATTCAGCGCGATGACATGGGAGGCAACATTGAGAATACGCTGCGCTCGCCTAAGATCGCTATACATTCCAGGAATCGACGAAGAAAGTAATACTTTCACTTTTGTCAGATACGCACCGTGTGCAAACGCACTGAAAACCGGTGAGACAACAACAGGCTTTCTGGATTCCGCTGCACGTTCCAAGTGCGGAAGGACGGCACCATCGATGCTGAACGCATGACACAGATCTACTTCTGGGATTTGATTCCGCCAGGGATCATAGAAGACCACCTCAACCCCTAGTTCGGTCAACCCTTTTGCTGTCTCTTCGATCTGAATTTGGAGTCCGCCCCTATTCAAACCGATTCGTGGATATGTGAGGAAGAGCACTCTCATGTGCGATATATATCGTCAGACCCGCATACCGGCTAGGCCCTGCTCGGGAGGGTGGACATTCGTTCACCCATACCCAGGAGAGTGGCGCGCAGCACCTTGCAGTCTTCCAGCGTGACGGCCTTAAATGCCATCAGTAGCAACAGGGTGATACCGGCAAAACCACATAGGAGTGCAAAAGAAGATGCCAGGCTGGCTGCGGCAATGAGAAACAGCAGCAACGGAATGGCCGCCCGCAAGAAGCCCGTTGTCAACAGATGCCTTGTTGAGACATTATCTCCGGCCACCAACCTTGCCCCGATAAGGTTCCCTAAAAAGGCCGTCAGGACGAGTGCCGTCGCTGCGCCGAAACCTTCGTATCGCGGGACCAGCACTCCACTCGCAATCACTATCGTACAGAGCTGCGGTAACGTGAGAACGAACGCTTTTTTAGACTGGCCGTTGCCGATGAGAATGATCGAGTAGAGGTAATTGATGATCGTGAACACCACCCATACGCTCAGGGCTTGCATAATCACAATTCCCGCCTCGTACTTTTCCGAATACAACAGCGTCATCAACGGCTGTGCGAGCGCAATGAGCCCTGTCGCCGCCACAGCTAGGAGGGCGGTCATCATACGAATGAGCGTGATCTGCGGATTTTTGTAGGTGCTGTTCTGCGCGGTAATATACCCCAGCAACGTCGGACGGATCGATTCAAAGGCGCGTTGTAGCACGCTTGGCACTTGCATTGCTGCTGAATACACGGCGAGTGCGGCGGTTCCCATGTAGGTGGTTAAAATTGTGTCAGACGTGCGAACCATGATGACTGATACGAGTGAACATCCATACAACCATCCCCCGAACTTCAGGAAATCGGCGCTGCGCGGATGACGCAGTTGGATGGAAAACAGCAACGGGAGCATATACCAGATCACAGCTATTCCGATGATTCGTGAGCCAATCATCCCCCACAGTAACGAGCTGATACCCAACCCCGCAAAGAGTCCCCCCATCGAGAAGAGGGCACGGAGAACTTCAATGCCTACGCTCAGAGACGAGAGGACTCGAAACTGCTTTGCACCGACCAAGAGGGACATTACGGTCTGCATGCCCGTGGTCAGGAGAGCGACAGGCGCAATGTACCCGACGTGACTGACAAAATTCGGAGAAGGCCATAAGGACGTCAAAAACGGCACTGTGAGACCCATACAGAGACAGGCGAGGAGCGATGTGGCGATGGCTATCGTCAAAAGATATCGCGCGGTGTGTATGAATTCCGGAGAATCTGCCTGTAACTGGGACAGAGTCTTAATCGCGGTGTTCTGGAAGCCGATATCCCCGAAGAGGGCTGTGACTTGAGCCACGAGCAGCAGCAAGAAGAAGGAGCCAAGTTCTTCTTGTGACAACAGACGAGCGGCTACCATGATGGTCAGCAATGACGCCCCCATCCCGAGCAGATTGGCTCCCCCCGAGAGGACCACTCCAAGTAGATACTGCGCTTTTATTTTGTCCATCTAAGAACTAGCTGAAAGCACGTATTAGGTCACTCAAGTGAGGCGCCCTAATACATCGATTTTCTCGTGACTTAGTTTGTGGTGTTCAAGACAGCAAATGCTCCAGATGCTCCACAATACGTTCCGCCGTCTTTCCGTCCCATTTCGGTGGTATCGATCCCTTTTTCCACTGCCCGGCCATCAATCGTTTCAACGCTGGAGGCAGCTTCCTCGGGTCGGTTCCGATGAGTTCGTTGGTGCCGATCGTGACTGTCTCGGGTCGTTCGGTATTGTCGCGTAAAGTTAAGCAGGGCACCCCGAGCACGGTGGTTTCTTCGGTAATGCCGCCGGAATCCGTAATCACGCCACGGGCATGCTTGACCAGATAGTTGAACTCCAGGTAGCCCAAGGGATCGACATAGTGCAGTGACGGGAGCGTTTGTCCGGCTTCACGGAGATTTTTGGCGGTGCGCGGATGAACAGGAAATACCACCGGCAGGCCATGCGTGTGGTCTGCGATCGCCCTCAACAGGCCAAGCAGTTGCTGTTCACCGTCCACGTTTGCGGGGCGATGCAGGGTGACGACAAAATACTGGCCCGGTTGCAATGCCAGCGCGGTCCAGCAGGCCGGCGGCCGCAGCCGCGGCACCTGTTTGAGCAGCGTATCAATCATGGTGTTGCCGACGAAAAAAATGCGCTCGTCCGTGACGCCGAGGCGACGCAGATTGTCGTTGGCTGTTTCGCTCGTCGTGAAAAACCAATTCGTGATGGAGTCGGTGACCACGCGGTTGATTTCCTCAGGCATGGTCCAGTCGTTGGAGCGGATGCCGCCTTCTACATGTGCCACGGGAATACCCATCTTGCGGGCCACAATGGAGCAGGCCATGGTCGATGTCACGTCGCCGACAACCAGGCAGAGGGCGCTTTTCTCTTTGGCCAGGACTTTTTCATAGTTGACCATAATGGCAGCGGTCTGTTCGGCTTGTGTCCCCGAGCCCACTTCTAAGTTGATATCGGGATCGGGTATTCCCAGCTCCTCGAAAAAGCTACCCGACATGGCGCGGTCGTAGTGCTGCCCCGTGTGGATGAGACGGAACCGGAGCGCGCTTCCGCGTGACCGTGCAGCATTCAGCGCGTCGATGATCGGCGCGATTTTCATGAAATTGGGCCTGGCCCCGGCGATGAGATCGATGCGTTTCATGCGTGTGGTTCCATGGAGGGTAAGACAATGCGGATGGTCGATCTTGTTCATTACATAACGAACCTGGCGTCATCCGTCAACAAAAACGACGCTGTCGACGACCATGAACAATCCCGCAAGTCGACTGCGAACTGCTGGGTTGCGTTCAGGGGACGATCTATTGCAAGTGCGCGCTGAAAGAAGGGAGACGGTTCAGTTGGTGACGGTGGAGGGATTTATGAAGGAACGGTTGCCGGCCCAGGTCCGGAATCGAACGTTCTACTCCTTTTCCACCAGCCGCCATCCCTGCTTTTGGACACAGCGTTCAGTAGCCTGAATAATGAGGAGCTGAATCCCCTGCTGGAGCTTCGGATCACGCATGCTGTCGGCCTGACATTTGTTGTAGTCCAGCGTGAACTGATCTTTGGGCCTTGTAGGATGGACCCATTCGGCGCTACTGCAGCCGGCCGTGAAGCCGAGCAAGATGAAAGCGTAGATCAGGCGCGTAACAGGGGGCATGGTGTGCCTCATAAATGATCCGGTGAAGACGTAGCGTTAGCGAGGGGAACATAAACCGCGGGAATGAGCTCCGTCAAGCCGCATTGACCAGACGGAGATGCCCTAGGGCAATGGCACCGAAAACGTCACTTCCGTGCCGCGCTCATTGTAGGCCAGATCAGGAAAGAAAGCCTTCGCGAGAAAAACACCGCGACCATTGGCATCACGACTCTCGCACGGCTGCTCGGCTTTTGCGAGAAAACGACTCCAGGAAAATCCTTTTCCCTCATCCACGATGGCATACCGAAGGCGACCGCGAATTTTGTCATGCGAGGCTTGAACCACGACACGACGTTTGGCAAAGCGTGGATGACGACGGCGCTCCGCAATCAGCGTCTCGAATCGATCGCTGGTTAAGGCCTCATGTTTTTCGTCGTACAAAATTTCAAGGCTGCCATGTTCCACCGCATTGACAATCAGTTCGATCAAAGTTGTGCGAAGATGCAGCCGTTGTGTTTCGGGAAGCATCATGGCGGTATGTTCAATCAACCAGGCCACACAGCTTTCGACCTGCTCGGGATCAGTTCCTAGAACCAGGCGATAGTCCAATTGTTCGATACCTGGGACCTGCTCCAGGCTATGAGGGATTCGTTGGAGCGCACGATCCAACGCAATCTCAAGCTCTTTGTCCGCCAAGGGTTTCTGTAGAAAGTCACCGGCACCGACACGAACCGCTTCCAGGATACTGTGCGCGTCGTCCACGTCCGCCGTCGCGAGGATGACGGTCTGTGAGGAGCGCTTACGAATCTCTCGGATCAATGAAAGCCCTCCCCTGCCTGGGAGAAAGAGATCGGTCACCAACACATCTGGCAGAGCCATGTCGACCATGGCCAACGCTACTTCAGGATCACGCGCGGTGATAACGGAGAGTCCTTTGAGTTTCGCCTGTTCCATCACCGTGGCTAACGTGCCGGCACAGGCATCGACGACTAACAGCGTGTGCGCGGTCGCTTGACCGGTCATGAAGGAAATCCCTTTTCCATGAGTTCCGCTAGCGCGACAGTCAATCGTTCCGTCTCGACCAGCACCTGCTCACCCAGTGCTGCAATATCCTGAAGGGCTGTCTTCCGGGCCGCCTCCTCAAGGGCGGCAGCGGCGGCGACCGCAGGTCGCCCACAGAACTCCATGGCCGACCCTTTCAATTTATGGGCTTCCTTAATCAGGACCGGAAAATCCTGTGCAGCCAAAGCCGTCCGAAGGGCAGTGAGTGCTGGTGCGGATCGTTCGACGAAAAGACCGGCGAGGGTGAGAAACAGCTCTTGGTCACCGTCGAGGCGATCCAACGCGGCGGCCAGATCCATGACGGGTTGGGATTCCATCACGACCTCGCCTTTCCGAATGTGGAACCATCGAGCACTTCGAGACCGAGGAGCGCCACATCGTCTGGGAATACATCCCCATCCAGCCATTGTCTCGCGGCAGCCATGGTCTCGGCGATGCTTTGCCCCAAACTATGGCTGTGGTGCGCTTCCAGCGTCGCCTGTAGGCGGGGGCGTCCCCAGAGTTCTCCTGCCGGGGATGGCGCTTCGTAGATGCCATCGCTCAGCAGATAGAGTCGATCCCGCGGGTGCACGGCGATAGCCGTGCTTGCGAAGATACTGTCGGGATCGAACCCCAATGGAAGGCTGGGCATGGACAACCAGTGTGATTCGTTACGGGCTGCATGCAAAAACGCGCCGCTATGTCCAGCGGTAGCATAGGAAAGGGTATGGGAGGAAAGATCAATGCGTCCCACCCATAAGGTGAAGTATTCACCGTCCTGGGTCAGCGGAAAACGACGGTTCGCTTCGCTGATGATCGCGCCGGGATCGAAGCTACCAACCGTTTTTTCGAGGTTATCTTCACGCAGAAAACTCATCAATGCGACGGCGCGCAGGGCGGCGGCGACTCCGTGGCCCGACGCGTCGAGAATGTAGAGGCCCAGAGCGTCGGATCCCCAGGGGCAGACATGAAACAAGTCTCCGCCCAACGCGAGTGACGGCTGGTAGGCCCATTGCATGGTCAGGCCCGGCGCTGGCATGCCGGGGAGCGGCAGTTGCGCGCGCACGAAGTCTGCAGCCGACTGCAATTCGCTTTCGAGTTCATGTTGTTTGGCAGAGAGCAACCGATGGGAGCGATCTAAATCGTCGCGCGTGCGTTCGATTTCACGGACCAGCGCGCTCGATCGCAGACTGGCTTGCACCCGCGCTAACACTTCCTGTCTGCTGGCCGCTTTGCTCAGAAAATCGTCGGCGCCGCGAGAGAGGCCTTCAGCGATCTGTTCAGGTCGATCGTGCGCCGTCATGAGGACGACCTGACTGGACTTCAACTCCGGATCGGTTCGAATGGCCTCGCACACGCTCGGTCCGTCCATGCCCGGCATCATCCAATCAAGAATGACCAAATCCGGACGCTGGGCGCGAATGGCGGCCAATCCGGCTGTTCCATCGCCGACTTCGATGACACGATAGCCTAGTCGCTTTAAGCGCCCGGCCATACCCATTCGGGTAATCTCATCGTCGTCGACAAGCAAGATCAGGGGGGTCGGCTTGGCGGCTGCCTCCGTGAGAAGCTGCTGTTCGATACGTTGTGCTGGTTCAGCCACAGCTCAGGCTCCTGACGAGGGCTCTACCTTGCTGCAGGAAGTCTGCTTCCCGCAAGCGCGTCCTGTTCGGAATGGTAGACCGGTAGCAGTTGATGAAGGTTTGCCAGGGTGAGAATTTCCTTCACGTAACTTTGAGGATTTAACAGGCCAATCGTGTTGTGCGCCACACTCAGGCTCTGCGTCAGCAACGCGAGCGTTCCGAGTGCCGAACTGTCCAGGAATCGAACGCCGTGCATGTTCAAAATCAGATGCCGGCAGCCGCCGGACCGGCTGCGTTCCACGGCAGCTTTGAACGCCGATCGATTGGCGTACGTAAGCTCGCCCACCAAATCGAGGACGACGGCATCTCCGATTCGCCGCTCAGTGATTTGCATACCACTTCCTCTCGTGAGCAGATGAGAAATCTATGCGCTCTTCTTGGCCTGAGCCGGCATTTGCGATTCGATCAACGGAATCGTCTTGTGCAGATTGGCCAGTTCGATGATTTGCCGAACGGTCTGCTGGGGATAGGCCAGCGATAACGTGCGCTTCTCTGCCTGCAGTTGCCGATGCGAGATCATGAGAAGCCCCAAGGCAGCGCTATCGAGGAAGGCCACCTGCGACAAATCGATGATGATTTGTTCCATCGGGTCGACACTCACGGATTTCAGCATCTCCTGGAACGGCTTGCGCTGGGTATAGGTAAAGTTTCCTTCCAGTTTCAACGTCACTCTTTTGTCGTGGACTTCCCGAGTAATTTTCATGATCGCTCCTCTATTCGCTAAGGTAAAGAATCAGGCACGGGTTACATGAGTGAGAATGGCCGTCGCGATGTCATTGAGCGGCCGGACGGCGTCGGCTGCGCCCAACTTGATGGCTTCTTTGGGCATGCCGAATACCACGCAGGAGGCCTCGTCTTGCGCGATGGTATAGGCGCCGGCTTCTTTCATTCGTAGCAGGCCCTTGGCACCGTCGCCGCCCATGCCCGTCAGGATCACGCCCACCGCGTTCCCTCCGGCAAACTGTGCGACGGAATCGAACATGACGTCGACGGATGGGCGATGGCGATTGACCGGTTCGTCCTGGTTGATGCGGACCGAATAGCGCGCGCCGCTACGGACCAGCGTCATGTGGTAGTTGCCGGGAGCGATCAATGCATGTCCGGGCAGGACACTGTCTCCGTCTTCTGCTTCCTTCACGGAAATGCGGCAGAGTTGGTTCATGCGATCGGCCCAGGTCTTAGTAAACCGTTCCGGCATGTGTTGCGTGATCAGAATCGGGGGGGTGTTGGGTGGGAGCACCTGCAACACCTCCTTCACCGCTTCAGTGCCTCCTGTTGAGGACCCGATGGCGATGATCATGTCCGTGGTTTTGATCATGGCCGAGTTGATGGCTGCAGGAGCAGCCGCGCCGGCTCCAGTTCCAGTCAATGCACGACGGACCGAGGCGGTTGCGGCGGCTTTGACTTTGGCGATCAGGTCCTGTGCGATCTGATCCATACCGTCCCGCAAGTCAATTTTGGGTTTGGTGATGAAGTCCACAGCCCCGAGCTCCAATGCTCGGAGCGTCGTCTGACAGCCAGCTTCAGTGAGCGAACTGACCATAATGACCGGTGTGGGCCGCCCCCGCATCAGTTTCTCGAGAAACGTGAGTCCATCCATCTTCGGCATTTCCACATCGAGGGTCAGCACGTCCGGATTCAGCGCTTTGATCTTCTCCCTGGCGACATAGGGATCCGGTGCGCTGCCGATCACTTCGATGGCGGGATCTTTGGACAACAATTCGGCCAGTACCTGTCTCATCAGCGCGGAATCATCGATGGTCAGAACTCGAATTTTAGCCATTGCAAGGACTCTCCTAGTCTTGTGGTGTGCGTGTGCTCGGTGCCGCCACCATTCGTCTGAGCTCAAAACAGCGTAATATTGTCCTGCTGCACAGTCGGTTCCACTTCAATCCGGTGCTGGTATTCAGTTTCCCGCTCGTAAATCGTGCGGTTCTTCACGCGTTCGATCTTCTTCATCAGCACGCGGCCTGAATCGGTGAAGTAGTAGACTTTTCGCGGGAAGACATCACCCAGATCGCTTTTTGCGATTGCGTACCCTTCGTTCTTCAGAAAATGAAGCACCCATTCAGTATTCCGGGCTCCGACATCGATATTGCCCTCGTAGATCTTCCCTGCACCGAATAGCTTCACTTCCAAGCGGTGCTTCATCCCGCCGCGTTTCAAGATTTCGTTGATCAATTGCTCCATGGCAAAGGAACCGTACCGCGTGGATTCCCCTCCCCACGCATCGCCGGATTGGTGTTCCTTCGGGGCCGGGAGCATAAAATGATTCATGCCGCCAACTCCCGCAATGGGATCGCGGATACATGCCGAGATGCAGGAGCCGAGGACGGTATAGACCACCATGGGCTCCCGACTCACGAAGAACTCGCCCGGCAAAATGCAAGCGATCTCGGTGGGAAAACGCTTATCGTGCATCCGCCGGATATGGGAGAATGTTTCCGTATCGACTGCAGCCATGCGTCTTAGCCTTCCTTCCAATAGATAGTCGGTGCAAGAGTTTTGAATGGGTGGGAAACCCATTGGAGGCTTTCCGAGTGGCCGATAAAGAGGTGTCCACCCGGTTTGAGATGGTGATAAAACTTGTTGACCAGCCGTTCCTGGGTGGGGCGATCGAAATAGATCATCACGTTCCGGCAAAAGATCAGATCCAACGGCGCCTTAATGGGGAAATGGTCGTCCATCAAATTCATACGTCGAAATTTGATGATCTCAGAGAGATGCGGCTTAACTTTGACGAGCCCCGCGCTTTCTCCGCGACCTTGGAGGAAATGCCGTTTCACGATGTCAGCCGGCACTTCGCGAAGGCGTTCCTCCGCGTACAACCCCTTGGCGGCGTGGGCCAACACACGGGTGGAGATGTCTGACGCCAGAATCTGAAAGTTCCACAAGGCCGGATTCTTCACGGCCTCGTGCAGTGTCATAGCAATGGTATAGGGTTCCTCGCCCGTAGAGCAGGCGGAAGACCAGATACGAATGCGTTTGTCCTGTTCCAGTGAGGGAAGGATGCGCTCGCGAAGAAAGTCGAAGTGTTTTGGTTCGCGAAAAAAATCGGTCTTGTTTGTAGAGAGCAGATCCAGCATTCGGGTAAATTCTTCGCCGCTATCGTCCTGGGTTACGTACTGGTAGTACGATCCGAAACTCTCCAGATGAAGGTCGCGCAAGCGCTTAGTGAGGCGGGACACCACTAGGGATTGCTTGCTATCCCCCAGGGAGATGCCGCTTTCATCGTACAACAAGGTGCGGATTTGCTCGTATTCCTGCTTCGTAATGGGGTAGTCCATCGTGTTAGCTCCGGTACCAGACAAACAACAGTAAGTAGACGAGATAGGCCGTAATCATCGTGCCGCTGAACGTCCAGACGAGAGCATTCCCCATCCGGCGGTGGGTGGTCATGCCGGCGACCATAGCGCCAACGCTGCCAAAGCGAAGACGATGGAGCCCCATGTAGAGGTTGTAGGCTCCCAGTCCGATGGTGGTGACCGCCAAGAGCATGTGTGTAACAAAGAGCGGGACATAGACAGACCAGTACGCGCTGTCAGGCCCCTTGAAGGACTCACGGCCAAAGATGGCCTGCTTGAGCACATAGGCCACCAGCCAGATGCCGACGATCGTGCAACCCACGATCATGCGATGGGAATGATGATTGACATCATGAGACTTCGCAGCTCGAACTCCGGCGAGCACAACCAGGTAGGCAATCGTCAGGCTGGAAAGGACGAGGTACCAGAGAATTGTTTTGAGGTCCATGATTCGTCCCCGGGCTAGAGGTGGAATCGACCGGAACCGTGAAGCATATCCGGTGTGAATACACCCGCACGTGCTTATATCGGTCATTGATCTCTGTTTCTTGAGAGAGGTACGAAGAGGAAGAGCTGAAAAGCGCTGAAGGGAGAAGCGGAACGACCGCAGGGGCGGGCAGGATTTGCCCACCCCTGCGGTATCTACCCTAGAATTCTTCGAAGTCGTCGTCTTTCTTTCGGCGGTCGTGACCGTTTCCAGCGGCAACCCCTGCGGGTTCCTTGGCGTCACTCGGTTTGGACGAGAATCCCGGCTTTTTCAGGGCCGGTTTGGGTGCAGTGGCACCTGACTTGACCGGCGTCTTGACCGAGGGGCCCGTCTGTCGCGCAGGAGCTTGTGCTCCTGACGAGTTCACCACGAACACTTCGATCTGGCTCATCAGTTCCTTGGCCTGATCCTTCATTGACTGACTGGCCGACGTGGTTTCCTCCACCAACGCCGCGTTCTGCTGGGTCGTCTCGTCCATCTGCATGATGGCCTTGTTGACCTGGTCGATGCCCTGGGCCTGTTCCTGGGACGCCGCCGTGATTTCGGCGATGATATCCGTCACACGTTTCACCGAGCTGACGATCTCTTCCAGCGTCTTGCCGGATTGATTGACCAACTCGCTGCCGTCGTTCACGCGTTGGATCGACTCGTTGATCAACCCTTTGATCTCCTTGGCGGCCGTCGCAGACCGTTGCGCCAGGTTACGCACTTCGGCGGCGACGACTGCGAACCCGCGACCATGTTCCCCGGCCCTGGCCGCTTCCACGGCGGCGTTCAAGGCGAGCAGATTGGTCTGGAAGGCGATTTCGTCGATCACGGTAATGATGTCCGCGATCTTCTTGCTGCTCTTATTGATCTCGCCCATGGCTTCTACTGCGCGGACCGTGACGGACCCGCCTTTGTCGGCGATGTCGCGTGCCGCGATGGCCAATTGATTGGCCTGTTTCGCATTGTCTGCGTTTTGTTTCACGGTCGAGGTCATCTCTTCCATGGACGCCGACGTCTCCTCCAGCGCGCTCGCCTGCTCAGACGTGCGCTGCGACAGATCTTCGTTGCCCTTAGTGATCTGCTCGGCGCCGGACGACACAGCCTGGACGGCCTCGCGCACGGTCGTAATCGTCTGGGTCAGGTTCTGGACCACGGCATTGATGCTGGTCTTCACCTTGTCCAGATCACCCCGGTAGCTCTCAGTCATCTCTTGCGTCAAATCGTTGCTCGCAAGCCGACCCAACACAGACTGCGCTTCGGCCACCAGCTTTTCCATTTCCGCTTGTGACTGTTTCTGAGGCGTAATGTCCGTAGCGAACTTGACGACTTTATAGGGTTTTCCGCTGGCATCGAAAATCGGATTGTAGGAGGCTTGGATCCAGATTTCCTTGCCGCCCTTCCCGATCCGCTTGTACACCCCCGCATCGAATTCCCCACGGTTGAGCTTCGCCCAGAACGCTTGATACTCACCGCTGTTGGCATAGGCCGGTTCGGCGAACATCCGGTGGTGTTTACCCTTTATCTCGTCTAAGCTATAGCCCAAACATCCCAAGAAGTTGTCGTTCGCGGTGATGATGGTGCCGTCGAGGTTAAATTCGATGACGGCCTGGGCCTTGCTGACGGCGGCCAACTTTCCTTCGAATTCGGCCGATTTATTCTTTTGTTCTGTGATGTCGGTGGCAAACTTCACCACTTTATTGGGTTTACCGGCAGCATTCAGAATGGGGTTGTAGGAGGCCTGAATCCAAATCTCCTTGCCGCCCTTCCCGATCCGCTTATAGATGCCGGCGTCGAATTCACCGCGGTTGAGTTTGGCCCAAAAGGCCGCATAATCGCCGCTGTTGGTGTAGGCTGGATCACAGAACATCCGATGGTGCTGTCCCTTGATCTCGTCCAAGGTGTAGCCGAGGCAATTCAGGAAATTGTCGTTGGCGGTCACGACGCTACCGTCGAGGTTAAATTCGATGATCGCCTGGGACTTGGCGATCGCAGCTGATTGTTGCTCCATTTTGCGCTTCTCGGTGACATCCGCCCATTCCAGAGCATTACCTAAGTACTCACCCGCTGGTGTCACGATCGCGGTAACCAAGAGGCTGAGGGTTAACGGTCCGATCTGGATATCCGCCTTGTGCGGCATGTTGGCGGGATTCGACAGAATCCGGCGCTGTTTGCTCGGATCCACGTGAAAGTCGTCGATGCAGGTGCCGATGACGGCGCTCGCGCTAAATTTTGGCAGCACTTTCTTAATTTCCGCCTCGAGCGCAACGAGGGTCTTCTGAGCGGTTGTGTTGGCATACGTGATGACCAGGTTGCGGTCACACAGCAGGATATTATTCTGAGATTGATCAAGCGCCCCCAGGTAGAATCCCATCATATCGGTTGCCGCGGCTGCGCCCTTTTTCTGTTTTGCCTTACTCATCGTCTTGTCTCCTTGTGTGGATTGTGCACGCTCTGCTCCGGTGAGCATGATAGTTTTAATAGCTCCATATGCCTCGGTCCAAGCTTGTTTAACTTGTGGAGTCCAGGCCGATTCGGCGACCTCGCCGAGAACGGCCAAGAGGTTTTCTCCGACCGCATCGTAGTGAGCCGGTTTCGCTCCGTACCCCACGTGCCTGGCGCCCATGTCCTGCAACACGGGGGTGAGCTTGTCCGGGTGGCGGAGGTTCTGAATCACGAGAACTAAGGATGCCAGCAGCTTCTTTTTCTGCTCCTTGATCGAGGTCTTCTTGAACAGAGGTTTTACGGCCGGATATTTCTTGAACAGCCGCTCGTAAAACCGGGTGACCAATGCCTCTCCTTTGGGGGCTACAAGCTTAAAACTGGACTCTAGCAGTTCGACATTCAATCCCATGTCCTAGTCTCCCTTGGTTCGAATAGTTAGGCTGCGGCTTTCGTCGCTTCTTGCATGTCCCCATCGGTCAGTAGACGATCCATATCGAGCAGTGCCACCAGCTTGTCGCCGGCCTTACCGATGCCGTTCAAGAAGCTCACGTCCACCTGCGCGCCGAACTGCGGGGCCGGCTGGATGTCTTTCTTGTCGATATCCAGGACATCCGAGACCGCATCCACAACGAGGCCCATGATCTTTTCTTTGACGACGACCACCACGATCACCGTGAACATGGTGTATTCAATCGTCGGCATGCCGAACTTAGTCCGAAGCTCAACGATCGGCACGATGGTGCCACGCAAGTTCAAGACGCCCTTGATGTGGGCCGGGGTATTTGGAATGCGTGTGACTGCTGTATAGCCCTTGATTTCCTGAACTCGGAGGATGTCGACCCCATACAGTTCTTCCCCCAGTTGGAAGGTCAGAAATTGGCTGCCGTCCGTTGTGATTCCCATTTGCTGATTCGACTCCTTGTTCGTCAACTCCTGTGTTGCCATCGTACCCTCCTCGGCCGGTTCGTGGTATCTCACCAGTCGATCTTATCTATGGTTTGCTCTCTAAGCCGCCTTCGCTGTCCCTTGCCGCGCAATATTGAGTAATCCGCGCACGTCCAGAATAAAGCCGACCGTGCCGTCGCCCAGAATGGTCGCGCCGGCCACCCCTTCAATTTTCCGGAAGTTCTGTTCCATGCTCTTAATCACCACCTGCTGCTGTCCGAGAATTTCATCCACCATGACCGCGACGCGCTCCCCTTCGGTTTCCAGAATCAACAGAATGGCCTTCGTAGGATCTGAGAGTTCCGGTTCCAGCTGAAACACGTCATAGAGGCGCATGAGGGGCAGATAGGTGCCGCGAACATTGACCAACTCCCCTTTGCCGACGATGGTTTTGAGCATTTCGCGCTTGGGTTGAATCGATTCCAGGATCGAGAGAAGCGGAACGATATAGGTGTCCTGACCGACCCGAACGGTCATGCCCTCGATGATCGCGAGTGTGAGCGGAAGCTTGAGTGTGAACGTGGTGCCCTTGCCGGTGACGGTCTTGATGCTCACCGTACCGCCCAGCCCCTCGATGTTGCGTTTCACGACATCCATGCCGACACCGCGGCCGGATACATCCGTGACCTTCTCGGCGGTGGAGAACCCGGGCTTGAAGATGAGCATCCAGATTTGTTCGTCCGAGAGTTTGTCGGATTCTGCGATCAATCCCTGCTTGATGCCCTTCGCGAGGATCTTGTCGCGATTCAGGCCGCGTCCATCGTCTTCGACCGTGATGCAAATACTGCCGCCCTCATGAAAGGCATTGAGGCGGATGATGCCCTGTTCCGGTTTGCCCGCAGCCATGCGTTCGTCCGGCGGCTCCAGGCCATGGTCGGCAGAGTTCCGGACCAGGTGGGTCAACGGATCGCCGATCGATTCGATTACGGTCTTGTCGAGTTCGGTCTCTTCCCCGGACAGGATGAGCTGAATTTTCTTCCCCGCTTTGCCGGACAAGTCCCGCACCAGACGCGGAAACCGGCTGAACGCATTTCCGATGGGGACCATGCGGATCCCCATGACGCGCTCTTGAATTTCACGGGTATTGCGTTCCAATTGCGCGACACGTTCCAGCAACACCGGAAGTTGACTCATTTCAAAACGAGACCCCAGATCGCTCAACATGGACTGGGTGATGACCAATTCCCCGACCAAATTGATGAGACGATCGATTTTGACGGTATCGACTCTGATCGACGGAGTCTCTGCTTTCTTGGCCGGTGAGGCGCCGTCGGCTTGCTTCTTGAGCGCCTCGGAGATCTGCTCCGGCGTGGCCACTTTCTGTTCGACCAGGATCTCGCCGACCTTCTTTTGTTGGGACAAGGCCTGATTCAATTGAGACTGTGAGACCACTCCGGTTTCGACGAGGATTTCGCCCAGCGGCTTCGCCGCGTCGGATATGGCGGCGGGCGCAGATGTCTCGACCGGATTGTCCACAATCGTCAGGGTGCTGTCCTCTCGTACGAACTCGAAGACGGCATCGATAACCTTCATGTCCTTGACGGTTTCCAGATCCAGAGTCCAGCCCAAGTAGCAGAGCTCGGAGTTCAGATCGGCCAGAGCCGGTAAACGGCCGGCATCCAGGGTGAGGTGGGTCACCGTGCCAAGGCCCTCAAGTTCTTTGATGAACTGCGCAGGATCCAAGCCGCGCTGAAACAAGAACTCCGGGGGCATCCATGTAATGCTGTAGCGGTGCATGGACGGAGCCTGGGCTTTGTGAGGGAGTGGCGACACCGGGCGCGGATGTCCTGTGGATGATCCGCCTTGGCAGGCCTCGAGTCTCGCGCCCAAAGCCTCTACGTGGGCCTCGTCCGGCGACGCCCCCGTTTGAGCGCAATCGATTAGGGTCTTGAGACAATCCAACGACTGCAGCAGGAGGTCCGTGATGTCGACCGTCACGACCATTTGACTGCTGCGCAGTTGATCCAACACCGATTCCATCTTGTGCGTGAACTGTGAGACGGCCGTGAACCCGAACATCCCGCTGTTGCCCTTGATGGAATGGGCCCCACGAAAAATTCGATTCAGTAAGTCGATGTCGCCCGGCCGCTGTTCGAGCTGGAGCAACCCTTCTTCGATAGTCGTCAGGTGTTCTTGCGACTCTTCGAAAAACGCGTCTTTGAAGTGAGAGAGATCTGTGCTCATATGATGGGCCTCGTCGTCGGTCAAACGTCGCTCGTCAATCGAGATGAATGAGTCGCTCCCGCCTGCCCGTTCTCGCGTTCCGTGTGCGCATAGCGCCTGACGATGCGTAGGTTACGCAATTCATCCAGGCAACACTTTCTTAATGACCGCCATCATCTGTTCGGGATTGAACGGTTTGACGATCCATCCGGTCGCCCCGGCTGCCTGCCCGGCCTTCTTCTTGTCGTCGGAGGCTTCTGTGGTCAACATCAAGATGGGAGTGAATTTAAGAGCCGGCATCTTTCTGATTTCCTTGATCAGGGTGATGCCGTCCATCTCGGGCATGTTCAGATCCGTGACAACGAGGTCGGGCTTCGCCCCGCCGTTCACCTTGCCGACCGCCTCTTTGCCGTTGCCGGCTTCCACCACCTGATAGCCGGCGCTGGTCAGGGTAAAAGCCACCATCTGTCGCATCGTGGGAGAATCGTCGACAACCAACACCGTTTTCGCCATGGCGCACTCCTTAATTCTTCTGATGATCCGACATTATTCAAAACAACGTGACATTGGCGTCTTCCGAAGGGGCACTCTCCTGAGATGGCGCGGGAACGTATCCGATTGCGGCCCGGTGAAATATCGCGCGTTCTTCTTCCATGGTATAGCTGCGGTCCAGTTTTGCCAGAAAATCCATCTTGTTCACGACCTGGTCATGCGACTGTCCCTGGATCAAGGCATCCATGACCGCGCGAACTTCCGTGAGGGGTTCAATTACATGCTCCAGCTTTTGCCTGGTGATGTCCTGAAATTGGAGGGCCATGATGATTTGTCCGACGTCTCGCGCGAGCTCGTCCGCATGGGATTTCGAATTCATGACGGCCGATTTCAGCGTATTGTTCCGATCGGCCAGGCCGCGGGTCATCTGGTCGAGCCGATGTTTGGTCGCCAGCGTCTTGCTCAAATCCACCGATGCCAAGGTCTCCACTGTGCCCATGGCCAATGCCGTGCTCTTCTGTACGTCCTTCACCAGACTGTTGATGCTGTTGGCCGCCTGCCCGGATCGATTCGCCAGCTTGGCGACCTCATCGGCGACGACGGCGAACCCGCGCCCATGCTCCCCGGCACGGGCGGCTTCGATCGCGGCGTTCAGGGCCAGCAACCGAGTCTGGTCCGCAATAAATTCAATTTCGCCGATCATTCCGGTGATCGCTTTAGTACTCCGCTCGACTTCGTCCATGATGGTCGCAATCTGCAGCGCCATTTCCGATGACTTCATCACGTCGCCGACAAACCCTTCCAGCATCGTATCGGCCGTTTTGAGTACGGTGTCCACGCTCATTTCGCCGTCCCCGAACAAGTGAGTTGAATGATTGGCTTGCTCTGTCGCACGGGCAGCGATCCTGCCGAATCGTTGCCCCAAGTCGGTGGCCGCCTGCTCCGTCTGTTCGATGACGCTTTTCATCTGGGCGTTCAAGACCTGCACAAGCGGAAGTGTAGACTGCCCGAGTTGTTCCCACGCCATGGTACGATCCGCACCTTTCTTCAGCATGGCCTCATGTGTGGCCTGCAGTGCCTGCTGGGCTGAAGCAATCTGACGATGACACCAAAACCACGACAGACAGGCACCGACCACGAAGGCTCCCAGGGATATCGACCAGTATGACATCATTGGCGGTTCTTCCCGTACGTTGTGGCAAAGCGGGGTTAGTGCTGCGCACCCAATTCAGCCATGCGTGTTTTGATGGCATCGGTCATGCCGGTCAACACCGTGCGTTCGGATCGTGCTGCGGCGATCAACAGTTGAATCGCTGAGGCATCGAGCTTGTCCACTTCGGAGAGGTCCAGTTCGACTTGGGGGTGGGCTGCGATTGCTCGTTTGATCTCCTCGTGCAACGCGCCGACTTCGAATATTGTGAGGTCACCAGCCGGTTTGAGGATCATGACCGTCTTCCTTTCAAGAGATGAACTTCGCCTCACGCACATATCGGTCAGAGCGACCGAATTCTTAACACTCAAGGGTTGTGTCTTAGATGATGTCCCCTCAAATCCACCTCAAGGGTGCCGAGTGAGCCAGTCCAGATCAGAGTGGCTGGGCTGGAGGACCTTGCCCAGGCAGTAGAGAGTCAAGGGTCTCCTCGGTCAAACTCTTCTCCAGAATGATAATTTCAACCCGGCGGTTTTTGGTTCGACCTTCAGGCGTATCGTTGGTTGCGATGGGTTTTGAATCAGCGAACCCAGTGGCCGAAAGGTGCGATATAGGAACTTCGTAGAGTTCCGAGAAAATCCGGACGACCATGACAGCGCGTACGGCGGAGAGTTCCCAGTTGGAGGGAAACTGTGCCGTTCGAATCGGCACGTTGTCCGTATGGCCCAAGATACGCACGTGGCGATCCATTTCAATCAGAATTTGAGCGAGTGATTTGAGGAACGGGAGCGCCTCTGGGCGAATGCGCGCTTCACCACTGCCGAAGAGAATGGATTCCGGCAGGGAGATCATGATGGTGCCATTGCCGGTTTCAATGATTTTGATGTCCGGCATTTCTAATGTCATGGTGGGATGGATCTTTTTCAGAATTTCCTTCATGCGGCGAATGACTGGCTCATTTGCGCTGGACATGTCGGTGTTGATCATCTTCGGCTTGGCGTCCCCGACGGCGAAGGGTAAGCGGCTTGACGGGGTACTGTTCACGGGATTTAACGCAGCCTTAATGGAGTCACTCACGGTTCGATACTTGCCTTCGTTCACCGACGACACGGAATACATCACGACGAAAAATGCGAACAGCAGCGTAATGAAGTCCGCATAAGACACCAGCCAGCGTTCGTGATTTTCGTGTTCTTCGTGTTTTTTCTTGGCCATTTGAAGACCGCCCTCAGTCGGCCGTGATACTCGGCATGTCGCCCTCTAAGTGGGGGCCGCTGCGCGGACAACCTGTTACTTCTTGTCGTCCTTGCTCCGCTCGTGTGGAGGGAGGAAGCTTTCCAGCTTTTCCTGGAGCAGGCGCGGATTCTCGCCCTGAGCCAGACCGACCAGGCCCATAATCACCATAGTCCGCAAGCCGGCCTCTTCCTTGAGTTTGAATTTCATCTTATTGGCAATGGGGAGGAAAAACAGGTTGGCAAGTCCGACGCCGTACACAGTGGCGACGAACGCCACGGCGATACCGCCGCCGAGTTTCGAGGGATCGGCAAGATTTTCCATGACATGGATCAAGCCGAGCACGGCGCCGAGAATACCGACGGTCGGAGCGTATCCACCCGCGGCTTCCCATACCTTCGCTGCATGGACGCCTTCTTCCTCGTGGTGCTCGACCTCGATTTCGAGAATCTCCTGTAACAATTTGGGGTCCGTGCCGTCGACAATCAGCTGAATGCCTTTTTTAAAGAACGGATCATGGAGATCCTTGAGCTTCCCTTCGAGTGCGAGCAATCCCTGTTTGCGCGCCACGTTGGCTAAATCCAGAATCTGCGTAATCGTGCCCTTCACATCGTGCGGAGGGTTCGTAATCACGAGGGTGACGCCGCTCACCGCCTTGATGACAACGGACAGCGGATTCTGCACACAACAAGCGCCGAAGGTTCCCCCGGCAACGATGATGAACGCCGTCAATTGAAGGATGGACCCGAGGTGCCCGCCTTCGAGCGCCTGCCCGCCGATGATCGACCCTAGGGCGACGACGATACCTAAGATTGTGGCGATATCCACAGTGCTGCTACCTCACCGCCGCCTGGAACGGCGACTCCGTTCGCATACCCAGAATGGTGGGCTTGCGCCCATGGGAAGCGCTTTGATAGCGTGCGAACGAATCACACACGTCTTCCATGGAGGTGTTCTTGTGGGTCCTGCCGATAGCTTGATGCTCGATGCCAAACAGGCCATTCTCGATGAGCAACATCGGAAATTTCAGATCCTGCAGAAGGAAGGTCGTTGGCCGGAAGCTATGCAACAGTTTCATGTCACCCTGAGTTGCGCGTCGGATGTTCTGAGCGAGTCGATCCAGTTGCTGGAGCGGGTTCTCGACGCACGCAATCGCCGAGAACCCTCCCCGCCGGATTCTTTTGATTCTCACCAATCTTGACTCGTACTGCCCCAATCTCTTCGCAGAAGGCGAGCCGTTACAGTCCTTTTCCTCTTGCTCAGGCAGCTTCCCGAGCCAGGAGTAACCTGCTGAGATCCACCAGGATAAGCAGCCGGTCGTCGATCCGGCCTACTCCCTGGGTGAACTCCGCCCCGGCCATGGTACCGACCGAGGGCGGTGGCTCAATCGCACTCTTCGGCACACGCAGGACTTCTTCAACAGAATCCACGATCAACCCGACCAATCGTGCCTGCACTGACACGACCACGATTCGGGTCTGGGTGGTCTGTTGCGCGCCCGTGAGCCCGAAGAGCTTGCGAAGATCCAGCACGGGAATGATGCGGCCCCGCAGATTGATGACTCCCTCCACATAGGGAGGGGTCTTCGGAACACGCGTGACCTCCACAATCCGGTTGATCTCCTGCACACTCAGGACATCGACCGCAAACTCCTCACTTCCGATGCGGCAGATCACGAACTGCAGGAGGTCATCTGCCGTCTTTTCCCCCAGGTGATTCACGCCCATCTCCGGATCCGCGTGGTACTGGGATTTGACCTGTTGTTCGGTGGCACTCATGCTGAGCTCCTTCTCTTGCGCGGAGGCTTAGATCCTGAAGCCACCAACAATTCCCTGCAGCTCCACCGCTAACTGGCTCAGGTCCTGACTGGCCTTCGCCGACTCATGGGCGCCGGACGACGACTCTTTCGTGACCCTCGCCACGTTTTCGATATCGCTGGCGATCTGTTGCGTCGCGACCGACTGCTGTTCCGAAGCCACAGCAATCTGGCGGATCATATCGGCGCTTTCCGAGACCATCCGCACGATCTGCGACAGGGCTTCGCCGGTCTTGTTGACCAGGTCCACGCCCGCCGTGACTTTCTGCGTACCCTGCTGCATCGAGTCGACGGCTCCCCGCGTATCCTGCTGAATCTGACGGATCATATCGCCGATTTCCTTCGTGGCTTTGGTCGTCCGCTCTGCGAGCTTTCGGACTTCATCGGCCACGACGGCAAATCCACGGCCCTGTTCGCCGGCTCGGGCCGCTTCGATCGCGGCGTTCAAGGCCAGCAAGTTGGTCTGGTCGGCGATGTCTTCGATCGTTCGGACGATTTCGCCGATTTGATCGGACGACTTGCCAAGATCAGAGATGATGGTCGCTGAGTTCGACACCGCCTCGGACAGCTGTTGCATTCCGGAGATGGTGCTCGAGACCACCGTTCCACCCTCTTGCGCAGTCTTGACCGTATCTTGCGCCAGGCTGGCGGCTTTGCCGGAGTTTTGCGCAACCTGCCCGACGGTGGCGTTCATCTCTTCCACCGCGGCGGCGGTCTGGGATGCGCGTGACGTCAGGGTATCGGTCCCCTTCGAGATCTCCTCGGCGGTGGCTGACAATTCGACCGAGGCGGAGGCCACCTTGTCCGTGACATGGGCGACCTTCTTAATCATGTGCTGCAACTTTTCGATGAATTCATTGAAGTATTGGCCCATCTGCGCGATTTCGTCGTTCCCTTCAGCCGGGACGCGCTTGGTGAGGTCGCCTTCACCCTTGGCAATGTCGCGGGAGATCTCGCTCATCTTGGCCAACGGTTGCAGTACGATGTTACGCAGCAGGAAATATGTAATGACCATGACCAGGACGACGATACCCACCATCAATCCACCGGTCTGCCACATGGATTTGCTGGAAAGCGCAATCGCCGGCCCCATCGGCAGAGAGATGCTCAGCATGCCCAGGGTGTCACCCATCTGACTACCGGTATGGCAGCTGATGCAGGCAGCGGAGTTCGCCTTGTCCACCATGGCTCGGCGGAAGGTCGGCACCCCGTTGACCTCATCTCGGCGGGCATAACTCTCGGCCCCGCCCATGATGGCTCGGATAGCCTCGTTCTCAAAGTTGTCCTTCGGGGAATTGGCCGGATTTAGGGGGTTCTGACTCACCAGCCTGGCGTTATACAGCCCTGACTTGTTGGCTTCCTCGCCCATTTCGCGGACGGCAGTGGCCGGAATCGGAATCGCATCAGCATTCCCTGCATGGTCTTTGAGAACCTGCACATCCGCGCCGCCCTTCATTTTCTTCACCTTGGCGACGTAGTTGGCCGCAATATAGGCACGCCCGATCTGTATTTGTTGCGTCAGCACCTGGGCACGCCCGGTTAAGAGCGTGTCAACTTTGCTTTCCTCCTGCTGATACAGGATTACGAGCCCGATGGCGATGGCGATGCACGCCGACACCAGAATCGACAGAATAAACTTCGGCCCAATGGTCATACTCTTCATCATGCTCCCCATAACGCCTCCTACCTTTCCATGTGTGAACGATTGAGCCGACGTTCCCTGTCACACCATATTCATGATTTCGCCGATCACTTTTGCGAGCGAAACCACTTTCTCTGCACAGCCTGCCTCAACGACGGCTTTCGGCATGCCGTATACGACACTCGACGCTTCGTCTTGTGCCACAGTCCGACCCTTCGCGGCCTTGATGGCCTTCATCCCCTCGAGCCCGTCGTGTCCCATCCCTGTTAAGATCACTCCAATGGTTCGTTCGCCATATAGCGCCGCCACGGATTTCAACATGATGTCGACTGAAGGGGCGTGAGGATGGTTTTCCACGTTCGGCGACAGCTTGACGACGGAACTCGTGATCGATTTCTTGACGATACGGAACTGCATTCCCCCCGGAGCGACCAACACGCGACCGGGTTTGACTTCATCTCCCTCGACGGCTTCACGCACTTCCAAAGGACACAGGCTATTCAATCGCTCGGCGAAGGGCTTGGTGAAAGACTTAGGCATGTGCTGGACGATGACGATACCGGCCGGACAATCTTCCGGAATCGTTGGCATGATTTCGAATAGCGCTTGCGGGCCTCCCGTGGAACAGCCGATGGCGATGAGCTTGCTGCCACGCGTGACGCTTACCGATTGACTGCTTAACGCTCTTGCCGGCGTGACGCCTGGTTTCATACTTCCCGTGGAAGGCATCTTTTTAAGCTTAGTACCGGCATATTGGGCGGCCAGAACTTTGGAGACCAGCTGCTGTCGAATGTCCGCGATCTTGGACACCACACCATCGAGTTGCTTTGGCACAAAATCCACCGCACCCCATTCCAGCGCTTGCAGGGTTTCTTGTGCGCCCTCGACGGTGACCGAACTCACCATAATGACCGGGACCGGATGTTTCGCCATAATTTGCTGTAAGGCTTGAAGCCCCGTCATGCCGGGCATTTCGACATCCATGGTGACGACGTCCGGTTTCAGTTGCAGGACCTGTTGAACGGCTTCCTCACCGTTCCGTGCGACGCCCACCACATGAATTTGTCTACCTTCTTCGAGCATCGTCGTCAGGCTTTTTCGCATGAACGCGGAATCGTCGACGACCAACACCCGCACCTGATTTGTCCCGATCTGTGTCTGTGGAAGTGTCATACGTTCCTGCCGGATACATCGGCTGTCTGCGATCAACGCTTGAATGGCCCGTTGCTCCACCCACCCGGGGCGATTCTTACTTCTAGGCCGTCTTGCTCGTTGAGTTCTTGCTGGCGTCGAGGTGATACGCGAGTTTCTCGCCTAACATCTTGGCATCGAATTTGGTGATGTAGTCGGTCGCCCCGACCGCCTTCCCCTTCTCCATGTTGCACGCTCCGGTCAAAGACGAGTGCAACATCACAGGCAGGTGTGCCAGTCTCGGGTCGGCCCGAATGTGCTTGGTCAATGTGAATCCATCCATTTCCGGCATCTCGATGTCGCTCAGGATGCATTGAATCTGATCCACTCGCTCCTTGCCCTCGGCCGTGGCCTGCTCCGCCAAAGCCTCGAGTTTCCTCCAAGCCTCGCCACCGGTCGTGGCCATGATGTAGGACATCTCGAGGCGCTCCAACGCCTTGCGGATCTGTGTCCGTGCCACGGAGGAATCGTCGGCAAACAGCATGCATTTTGATTTCAAGCCCGGTGCGGCCACCATGCCGGCGAACACTTCATCATCGGAACGCGGGCAAATGTCGTTGAGAACTTTTTCAACGTCCAGAATCAGGACCATTCGTCCATCCTCCAGCATCGTGACCGCCGTGACCGCGCCCTTGTTGTTTTCCCTGACGATGGCGGGAGGCGTCTTAATGGCCGACCATGAAAAGCGAATGATGCGATCGACGCCGGCCACGAGGAAGCCCTGTAGAGTTCCGTTGTACTCGGACACGATCAGATAGGGATGGGTGCCCGGTGCGCCACCCACCTGACCTTCGTTTTCAGAGCCAAGTCCCAAACTGCGTTTGAGTCCTACCACTGGCACCATGATTCCGCGAATATTGGCCATACCGACGATCCGGCTATCGGCCTCCGGAATCTGGGTGAGTTCCGGCAGCTTCATCACCTCACGCACTTTGAAGACGTTGATGCCGAAGATTTCATTGGTGCCGAGCTTGAACAGCAGCAACTCCATCTGATTGGCGCCAGCCAGTCTGGTTCGCGCATCGATTTCATTGATGAGAGTGGACATACTTCCTCCGCTTCTTCCTTCTCGCTCCGTCGTTCGTCACGCGTGGATCGTCTTCGGACGACCGGGATGCAAGAATAGGTTCGGACCCGTCGCCTCAGGCGGCCATCCCGGAGGAGTGCCAGGCCTGAGCATTCTGCACCAATTCCGACGTGTCCAGAATCAACACGACTTTGCCTTCTCCGGTAATCGTGGCGCCGGACACACCCTTAACGGTTTCCAGGTAGTCCCAGATCGACTTGATGACGACTTCTTCCTGTGACCGCAGTTCATCGACGACCACCCCGACCCGACGATCGCCTAACGCGGCGACCACGACGTAGAACCGCTCCCGATCCGAATCTGTGGGAATCCCAAACTCTTGAGCCAGGCGAATCAATGGCAAGACGCGATCACGCAAATGCAGCACTTCGCGACCATTGATGGTCTTGATGTCATTGCGGGAAATCCGGACGGCTTCAATGACGGTGCTCAACGGGATGGCGAAGATCGATCGCTCGACCTCGACCATCAATGCTTGAATGATTGCGATGGTCAACGGCAGCTTGATGATGATCTGACTGCCTTTGCCGGCCTCGGACTCGAGATCGACAGTCCCGTTGATCTTCCGGATGTTCGTGCGGACCACGTCCATGCCCACGCCGCGGCCTGACACGTCCGTCACCTGCTCGGCTGTGCTGAACCCTGGGAGGAAAATAAGGTTCAACACCTCGCGATGCTCCATGGTTGCCAGTTCGGCCTCACTGATCAACCCTTTGGCGAGCGCTTTCGCTTTGATCTTTTCGACCTGAATCCCGCGGCCATCGTCGTTGATACGGATGACGATGCTGTTACCTTCTTGACTGGCTGAGATGGTCAGCTGGCCTTCGCCCGGTTTCCCTTTGGCCTGGCGTTCCGCCGGCGTTTCGATCCCGTGGTCGATGGCGTTCCGCACCAAGTGAACCAGCGGATCGCCGATTTCGTCTGCGACGGACTTATCGAGCTCCGTTTCCTCGCCGCGCATTTCCAGGCGGACCTGTTTGTTTAACTTCTGCGAGAGGTCGCGCACCATGCGGGGCAATTTGGCAAACACCTTTTTGATCGGCAACATGCGGGTCTTCATGACCGCCAGTTGCAGGTCAGTTGTTACGAGGTTGAGTTGTGCGAGTGTTTCGCTCAATACCCGCACCTGAGGATCCGCCTCATGATTCTGTTCCAGCTGTGTGCCGATTTTGATCAACCGGTTCCGTCCCAGCACCAATTCCCCGACCAGATTCATCACGCTGTCGAGTCGCTTCGTTTCCACGCGAATGGTGGCATCCTCTTCCACAGGTTTCGGCTGCTTCTCTTGCTTGTGCAGCGCCTGATCCAGAGCGCGCTCGGTAATGGCTTTGGCTTGGAGCAGAATTTCTCCCAGCGGCGTCTTGGGCTCCGGCTGATGTTGTTGAGCGGTCAAGGCATCGAGCACTTGTTCCTTGGAGGCCAAGCCGTCGTTCACCAGAATTTCACCCAACGTCGGAGGCGGAGGGGCAGGAGACTCTTGCGCGGGTGCCGGGGCCTCGGCTTTTGGTGCCGTGGCTGGAGCTACGGTGCTTACCGTACCGTTGATGATATCATCCAATTTTGATGCGATGGCCCCCGTCGCAACATGAGTATCGGTGCCCGATTCCCGAATATCGGCCATGATGGCCTTGATGACGTCGATGGTTTCAAGAATGACACTGATGATTGTCGGGTTCACGGCCATTTCGGCCTGGCGCAACTTGTTGAGGATATTCTCGCCACGGTGCGCGACATCCACCAAATGGTTGAAGCCGAGAAATCCAGCGGAACCTTTCATGCTATGCATGGCACGAAAGATTTCGTTCAGGAGGTCCGTGTTGTTCGGATCTGATTCCAACGTGACGAACCGCTGATCCAACACTTCCAACATCTCATTGGATTCAGTCAGAAAGTCGTTGAGAATTTCCTGCATTTCATCGCTCATAAAACCACCTCAATTAAAACCGAATTGCTTCAAAATTTCGTCGGCGAGATCCTGGTTCATAGACGTATTTTTGGTCGCCTCCAGTTGCTTCAACATTTCGTCCGCCTTGCTCTGATCCTTTTTCGCGGCCTGCTTCTGGTACGGACCGAATACCACGACGAGTTGAAGCAGCTTATGTTCCACTTCGTCCAGAATCGTGACGAGTTTATTGACGCTCTGGGCCACCAGATCTTGAAACGATAGGGCCGTCATGATGTCGAGGAGACGTTTGTCGTCCTGTCCGAGGTGCTGCCCGATCTTCTGAAGCTGCTGCATCACATCGGGGGAGGCCTTTGCCTGCAGAAGCATCTGCGTCAGTTCCTTCAGCATCTTGCCGACCTGCGCGTGGTTATCCTGAATGGCCTCCACCTCGAGCATGACTCGATGGGTCCCCTGTTCAGTCTGAGTCTTCAAGTTCAAGAGGTGAGTTTGCGCTTGCGGGAGTTGTTCGGAGGACGCGCTCACCGGCGCGCTGAATTCGGAGAGCGTCTTCATCGTGGTGTCGATGAATCGTGCCAGCTCCCCAAGCTCTTCGTAGAGCTTTGTATCGGGCGCTTTCCCATCCTGCTCGGGCTCGTCCATATCGTCTCTCGACTCTGCCGCTCCGCGTGCATGTGCCATCGTTAGCCTCACCGGTTAGTAGCGATTATTTGAAAATCTTGTTGATCTTCTCCTGCATCGTCTCGGCGGTGAACGGCTTGACGACATAGTTGCTGACGCCTGCCTGGACGGCCTCCATCAAATTCTCCTTCTGAGCCTCGGCTGTGACCATCAGCACTGGGATTTTCTTGAGTTTTTCGTCCGCCCGGATCGCGCGGAGCATGTCGATCCCCATCATGACCGGCATGTTCCAGTCCGACACCACGAAGCCATAGGTATCTGCCTTGAGCTTCGTGAGTGCTTCCTGGCCGTTTTCAGCTTCTTCCAGATTATTGAAGCCGAGTTGCTTCAGGATGTTCTTGACGATGCGTCGCATCGTAGACATGTCATCGACGACGAGAATCTTCATATTTGGATCGGCTGGCATGAATTCTCCTCCTTACTGTTTTTCATGGATAACTGAACGGCCCGCATGAATGGTTTTGAATTGCCCCGTGGCATCGTGTAACGTCTCTGAAAACCCGATCATCAGATAGCCCTTCGGGCGAAGGGCATCGCGCAAATCCGATACGATCTGAGCTTTGGCTTTCTCGTCAAAATAGATGAGACAGTTACGGCAGAAAATGATGTCGATGCCACGGATGAGTTTCAGTCTGGGACGGTCGTAGAGGTTCACGTTCATGAACCGCACCATGTCCTTCACCTGGGGCACCAGCGTTTGGGTTTCTTTTTTTCCAGTGAAGTAGCGCGCGAGCATGGCCGGAGGAACCTTGCGCAGCGAATGGGAGGAATAGGTGGCCGTCCGTGCGATGTTCAGAACGTTTTCACTGATATCGGTCGCCAGGATATCGATGGTCCAGCCGGCAAGCGGCGGATAGTCGCGAAGCATAAGGGCGAGCGTATAAGGTTCATCTCCGGTTGAGCAGGCGGCGCTCCAGATGCGGAGTTGCTTCGTCTGGGCGTTCGTCTTCATCACTTCCGGAATCATGACCTTCATGAAGCTCTCAAGTTGAGCCTCATCACGAAAGAAGTAGGTCTCATTCGTGGTGATGACGGTGTACAGTTCGGTGACCTCACGATCCCGGTACGCGTCGAAGCGCAAAAAATTCAGGTAATTCTCGAATGTTAGGCAGAGACAGGCTTTCAACCGAGGAAGCAGACGGCTTTCGAGCAGATAGGTCTTGTTATCCTGAAAATAAATACCGGTCTTTTCGTAAATGAGATCCCGAAGTTGTTTGAACGTCTCGGCGCCCAACTTGGGTACCGGCATCTCCGTCTTTTTGACCGCGTTCGAATCTGCCATCGATTGCCTCGCCTAAACCGCTAAGAATGAGCTCCGCACTCGGTCCCCCGAAGGGAGCCCGTCATGTTCGCCTGTCGTCACACCCTGCTCTGCCTCCATAGAGAGGTCAGTTGTGCTGGGTCCGGCTGTGCATCCATTCGTGAATGTCGCGCCGGAGAAACCGCCAGTGCTTACCGATTTTGGAAGCCGGCAATTGTCCCAAACGCGCGAGTTTATACACCGTGGATTTTGGCACCCGCAGAAAGCGGGCGACTTCCAACACGGTGAGAATCTCGCCTTCCGAAGGCGATACACTGTCAAGGCTTACTTTGGCTGTTGTGGGAATAGTGTCGTTCATAACGGATATGGTATCGGTGGGCGCCGTCTTAAACTTTAGTTGCCGGTTACTGAGCGATGGGGTTAAATAGGACACAAAGAATGAGCCGTTCGGAGCGTGCGTAGAGATGGCCTGTTCGGCTCATGTTTTGAGTCTGAACAGCCGAAAGAAGGAATGGCAAGCACACACAACTGTGAGAGACCATTACGGATGGCGACCATCGTTTCGGTAGGATCCGGCAAGGGCGGTGTAGGAAAAAGCGTCATCGCGGCCAATTTGTCCATGTTATTGGCCAAACGGGGCAAGCGTGTAGTCCTAGCGGATTTGGATGTGGGAGGTGCGGATGCCCACATTTTGTTCGGCATGCTGAACCCTCCCCGTACCCTGACTGATTTCGTGGAACGTCGGGTAGAACGCTTGGAGGAGGTCCTTCAACCGATTTCAGCGCATCCCTTCCTCCAACTGCTGCCAGGTACGGGCGATACGCTGGCCACGGCCAATCTGCCCTATGCCAAGAAGAAGCGCCTGATTCGCCACTTCTCCCAATTACAGGCTGATGTCATCATTGTCGATATCGGCGCAGGTACCAGTTATCATGCGCTCGATTTTTTTCTGATGGCCGACCACTACCTGACTGTCGCCACTCCTGATCCGACCTCCGTTCTTGACCTGTATCGCTTCATCAAGCTGGCTGCCATACGGCGGGTGTTATCGGCTTTTTTGTCGAGGGATGCCGTCAGCGAAGTACTCTCTGATCGTGATTTCTGCAGCATTGACGAGGTCATCCAAGCCGTGGAAGCCACCGACCCGAATGCGAGGGAGACGGCTAGCCGGACATTGCAAGGATTTCAGCCCCACCTCATCGTGAACCGAGTGTCGGGCAAGTCACGAGTGAATGTGCTGCAGTTAAAAAAGCTGCTGAAGGAATATGTCGGGGGAGAGTTGACGATGCTGGGGGAGATTCCTGATGATCCCGCCATGACGCGGGCGGTACGCAGTTATCTTCCGGTGGTCGAATTCGAGCCCACTGCCCCTGCGTCACTGGCTCTCAACCAAGCGGCCGATGCTCTGCTAGCTGAGCTGGGTAAACCTGCAGCAGTTCCTACCGAGTCCGCTCCATCTCCGGAACAAGCCGCTTAGGCGAGTAGAGCAGCCGGCTGCCATCGGCACCAATCCCCGTGCCTAATGGCCCGCTTTCCTCGAGCGCAACCGTTCCGCCTGCACCTGCAGGATATGCCGAATAATCAGTTCTTGTTCGTCGCCGCCGAGTTCCACAAACTGAGTAGCGAGATGAAATCCCGCC